>Ga0307380_10011260_pt1 | contig 11215 bp, 10 predicted proteins | sample UN3MG_FD_202239 | JGI IMG/M metagenome (GOLD analysis project Ga0307380, IMG submission 202239) | Soil microbial communities from Risofladan, Vaasa, Finland - UN-3 | ecosystem: Environmental > Terrestrial > Soil > Coastal area > Acid sulfate soil | place: Finland: Risofladan, Vaasa | collected... | reverse complement strand
ATAATCTTTTGCTTTCATAGTTCCTCCTGTTTTAATGTTTCCACCAAGTACATACCTCTGCCTTGATAGGTAATTTACCATTATCATCAAATTTAATTGTATCACAGAAATAGTTGCCTGCCTTTGACATAGCATTAGATACCATACCTGCAATAATACTGGAGTAATAAGTAGGAGATTCAAGTAATACTTCATCATGTATTACATTACTAAATAATACCTTGAATAAAAGATTTTGATTCTTCAATTGATTAAAGATATCTATACAGGCAAATTTAGTCATTTCAGCTCCTGATCCTTGAATAGGATAATTAATAGCTCTACGTTCAATCTCTCCTTTACGTTTGAAATAAGTTCTAACTAGTGGCTTTAATGTTTTATTAAATAGTTCAGAGTTTTTATTTTTCTCTTCTCTATATACTGCCCAAAAAGCACTATTATTAACTCTTCTTTTAAGATCTAAGAACTCTTTATACTTAGGAATGAACGACTTACTATTAATTTTATCATTAAATAGGATATATCCACTGTCTAATGCATCTTTCTTTACTCTATCAAAGTATGTTTTTACTCCTACAAATTCTTTGAAATATGATTCGTATACTTTATTACCCTCTTCTTCAGAAATTCCAACATTCTGAGCAACAGTATTACCATTGCCACCATAGTTTAATGCAAATCCAGCAGTTTTAGCTATACTTCTCTTCTTAGGATATACAGTTTTAATAACTCCTAGGGGAATATTCTTTAACTCAGGAAATACTTTGGAAGCGATAAAACTATGCATATCTCCTCTATTCTCCCTATAAAAATCTATAAGAGCAGAATCTTTAGTCCAATTAGCAAATATAATCTGTTCCTGTCCTGGATAATCACAGTTAATAAGCATATTAGTAGGCTTACTTCTAGTAAAGCAGCCCCTAGTTATTTCATCAGCAGGAATATTCTGTAGATTAATTGTCTTTTCTCCTCCAGAACTTAGTCTACCAGTATCCATTACTTGTGTAAAATTTGCATGAATTCTACCAGTAACAGGATTAATTTGCTTTATGAACGACTCATTGTAAGTAGTGCTAACTTTTTCACATCTTTTAAAATGTAAGTATAAAGGTATAAATGGACTTTTATTAGCTTGAAGTTGTAATCTTTTACTATTAGCAGAATCTTTCTCAAATCCTTTATCGTTAAGAATAGCAGTATTTACTCCTAATTCTTTTAATAGAGGTATAACTTGATGAGAAGATTGCCAATTAATTGCACATTTTCTATCTGATTGAAAAAGATCAAGTTGAGGATCAATATACTTTTCAAGTTTATTATCCATTATCCACTTATCAAGAACAGCTTCTGCAGCTTTATATTCTTTAAGGTCTTTCTCTACCTTGGTTTCCCATAATTCTTTATTAAGAAAAATACCACAGTATTCTATATAAGCCAGAACTTTAACAAATTCATTCTCTAATCTCATAGAGTTTGATAAATCGTGATTAAATATCTTAATAGTTTGTGAAACCTTTATGGATGATAAATGTTCAACATCTCTAGCAGCATACTTTATAACATCAGGAGTTAATCCTCTCCAAATAATTTGACCACGAATACTTTTATCAAGTTCTTTATTAAGATAGCGCTTTGCTACAGCCTGCAAGCTCTTTTTAACTGTCTTATCGCCTTTATTTAGTACAGCCTCAGCCAAGTAAGTACAAAATACTTTATTAGGCACAATACCGTGCTTATATAAGAATTTAAGATCAAACTTAGCATTATGGATAACTAATAAACGATTCTCCAATAAATTCTTTAACAAAGTAATTTCTATAGTACTACAATCTATTACAAATTGATTTATTTTATCTCCTAATTGTATTGTTAGTAGTTTACAAGTATGAGGCTCTAGTCCAGTAGTTTCTGTATCAACGGCTATCTCTTTATGAACATCAATAAAATAATTGAGTACTTCTTTAAGAGTACGTCTAGGAAAACCAAAATCTTTGTTTTGTTTACTTACTATATATATCATTTATTATTTTGCCCCCTTAATACACGAAAACAATCTTCTATAATTCTATCTTCTGTATACTCAGTTTTAACATATATCCAGTCCCAAACTGAGTTATCATTATATTTAGTACATAAATTTACCTTAGTATAATTATGACCAATATTTGTTTTATGTATAGTTGCAACTTCATTTATAAAATTTTTTTTAATTTTACTTTCTTTAAGTGTCATTTTTAGCATTTTGAATATCCGCATTGTGTGCAGAAAATACAACCATTTTCATATATTAAATTATTGCTATGACATTCAGAACAAGTATGTCCACTAGCCTTATTACCATTAGGTACATATTTCTTAAGTACTCTAGCTACAACTTTATTATAGTCTTGTAATGTTTCAGCAGGAGCTTTATCTAATTGATCCATTACGAAAGCAACAGGTGTACCATGTCTAAGAGCTGTACTAATCATTCTAGTTGCAAACTCTTCTACTGGTAATTCAAATTTATCAATAAGATTATCAACTATAACTTCTTTATCTTTATCTAATAAACTATAATATCCTCGTTTAACTTTAGTAATGAATCCTCCTGTAAAAGATTTGGACAATTTGACTCCGTTTTGCCTAAACGCGAAGATTTCATACGGCCTTTGTTCATAGAGGCCAACCAAAACCACGAATTGCGTTCCCTTGATCGTTGGGTAGTAGATGTCACAGGGTAAAGTTCTATCCCTTCTGGGAGCATGGACCTCAGGGAATGAGGACTTATGTTTGTTTTCACTTTTAATAAGGACTCCGTCTCTAGAGCCTTCTCTATATATTGTAACACCTTTGCATCCATATTTCCAAGCATTTAAGTAAATTTCAGATATTTGTTCTTTTGTTGTTTCTTGAGGTACATTATGAGTAATGGAAATACTATGATCTATCCATTGTTGTAATTTACCCTGCATCTTGATTTTCTCAAGATAATCTATTTCATTTGCAGTAGCCCCTGTGTAAGGAGAGTTTTCTCCTTCAAAATATGATTTTGGATCTTCTTCTATCATTGTATCCATACACAATTGCCACTTCTTATGAAAGATTTGATATTCTTCCCAAGAATCACCACTATCATCTACAAATGTGATATTAGGATTCCCTTCCTCTAACTTTCTCCTACGTATGTAGGATCTTTGAAATAATGGTTCTACCCCTGAGGTAGTCTGTGCTAGTATAGCTAAAGAACCTGTAGGAGCTATTGCTAAGTTAGCAATATTTCTGCGTCCATGATGTTTCCACAAATCTTTGTAATCATCATCAATAACATCCAGCATTCTTTTAGTAAATTGAGAGTTAAAATCGCCGTCTGGATGAAATCTAGGAAATGGTCCACGTTCCTCTGCCATAATAATAGAAGATTGATAACTATACTTGGCTAATCTCTTAACCATCTTCTCTGCTAATTTGGTAGCCTCAGGAGTGCCATAAGTCTTCCCTAACGCTGCCAAAGCATCTCCTAGTCCCAAGACCCCAAGACCGGTTCTACGGCCTTCTACGAGCTTGTGAATAACTCTCTGCCACATGGACTTCTCTACAAACTTCATAACTGGTGGTTCAGGGTCAGAATCAATCTTTTTTATTATAGCATCAATACGCTCTTCCTCTAAATCTATAAGATCATCCATTAGTCTTTGACTATCAATTATTACCTTATGGTAATTATCCCAATCAAACCAAGCTTTCTTCGAGAAAGGATTCTTTACAAAAGAATAAAGATTAATTGATCCTAATCTACAACTATCATATTGACATAGAGGAACCTCACCGCAAGGATTTACTCCATGTGTTCTAAATCCAGTATAACTATCTGCAGGGGATTCAGCTAATATTTTATCCCAAAATAGAATACCGGGCTCTGCAGATTCCCATGCATTATTTATAATTTTATTCCATAAGTCTCTTGCAGGAAACACTTTACGTATAGGACTCTTAAATTCTTCAGTCTTATCATGAATATAAAAGCTAGTTTCAAATTCTTCATTTGCTTCAACAGCCCTCATAAACTCATCAGTAATTTTTACAGAGATATTAGCCCCTGTAACTTTCTTTAAATCTTTCTTAATGTCAACAAAATCCATAATATCTGGATGTCTAACATCTAATGTAAGCATTAATGCTCCCCGACGGCCTCCCTGTGCTACTTCTCTAGTAGTATTAGAATACCTTTCCATAAAAGACACAACTCCTGTAGAATTTCTAGCAGCATTATTAACTCTTGCCCTAGAGAATCTCAAATGAGATAGATCTATTCCAACACCACCACGGCGTTTCATGATCTGAACCAGTTCCTCATCATTTTTGAGAATTCCACCATAAGAATCAAACTCATTTCCAATAACGAAACAATTTGCAAGACTACTGTAAGTATAAGGGTTACCACAACCGAACATAACGCTGCCAGCAGGTATAAAATAAGTAAAACCATGTAGTAATTTTAAAATTTCCTCATAAGACATAGGATTATCATATTTCTTTTCAATACGATAAAATTCTTTTGCTAATCTTTCATGCATTTGAAGAGGAGACTCTTCAAGAATCTCCTCATCATTTCTTAATGCATATTTATCTATCCATACTTGTGTAGCCAAATCATCCCCACTAAAGTACTCAAGAGTACTTTTCCATACTTTTTCTTTATCCATAAGTTTTAAAATGTTTTCCTACCATAAGTAATTGTAGGATAAAATTGGTAAGTTATTCTCTCTCCTTCACAAAAATGCATAGTGTCACATGCTGAACATACAATTCCTTCACAAAAAGAAATATTTCCTGTATAAGAATTATGACATTGTACCACGCCTGAGTATACTAATTTATCTCCTTCACTCTTGCAAACCATACACCTAGTAACTTTATTTTTTATACTCATTCTTCTAAAATTTAAAAAAGGAAGATACTTTACAAAGATACAAAATATCTTCCTTAAATGCAAATAATCTATTAACTTTTTATAATTATTTCGTATGTTTCATCTTTGGGATTCATAATACTACTGAGTTCAATTTCCTCAGGTATTCTGATGTTTAATTTTTCTTCCCAGGCTTTCTTGAGTGTATCCTCTTTATAAAGAATATATTCAATTTTCTTTATTAATTCGTTAAGCTCTGGATAGTGTTTGTAAAGATGATACAAAATCTTCTTCTTTGAAGCATTATTAAATTTACTATATCTACCTTCTACAAAGTAATCATAGTCTTTAATATGCCTTTCAGGTATACGAAATGATAATAAATAACCTTCAGATATTTCTCTGAAGTCTATAAACAAGAAGCAACTTTTTACTTCTTCTAGGTATTCTTCAAAAAGTTCTTGTTCGATTATTGCTTTGTCATACAGAACATGTATACTTCTACTTGTTATTCCTAAATCTGGTTTTAAATATAAATATGTGTTTATTATGTGTCTTATATATTGAATATCTATTGATCCCTCTAAGAGGGGAAGTATATAACTTTTTGACTTATTAACCGTTTTTGCAAATTCTATCTCACTCATCAAAGTCAAATTTATTTAAAAAGGAAGATCATCTGGTCTAGGAGTATTTAATTCTATTACTCCATTATTCTCTATTAACCTTCTAGGAATTAAGTGTGTAGCACCTGTCCTAATTCGATAATCTTCGTACCATTTAAAATCTTCTATTAATTCATAAATACCTAAGAACTCTCTACCCATTTCTTTCCATCCTAATAATGCGTGTTCATGAAATGTATTATTCATTTTATAAATGGTGGGATAGTTTAATTGCTTAGTATTTACATGTATAAACTTAAATTCTTCTACTTTATAATTATTAAACTTACTATTATCTTTAAATACTTCTAATGCTTCTCTATACATAGCACCCTGTAGATACCACTTAAATTTGAAGAAACTGATATTAAAGTTCTGTTCTCCAACCTTTAGATCTAGAGGCTGTATAGTTTTAGCAAAATGATCAACTAATAAAATATCAAGCATAGACTTTACATCTACACCCATTATCTTACTATAGAATTTAAACTGGAATATAACTTCTATATCTTTATAACCAGTTCCAAAGTATGCTGATGTCCATTTATGAGTAGCTAATAATTGAGCAATCCTATTGGCTAATTCATTCTCTTCAGATGTAACTAATCTCTTTTCTTTACTAATCTGTAGTTCATCAAAATAAGGACTTCCTTCTTCTACTATATATTCATAAAGTTTTTCACTGCCCCAATTATTTCTATAATTAACGAGCCTACATTCTGCAATAACTTCATGCCTATCTGAAAGATTGTACCCCAACTGAATTAACCTTTGAATAATATCTTGAACTGTATCAGAAGGTCTAGTTGCAGACATTATATGAAACTGTTCTTCAAATCTATCAGGCTCAGTTAGTATAGTATCCACCATAGATCCAAGTTTCATAGCATCACTGTCTTTATGCTCATCAGTTCCTAGGATAACAGATGGATTGTACTGCATTTCTTTTAGAATTGAATAATTCAATTCTGGAGAATCTCTATACTCCTTAACAGTACTAAATGTTTGTAAGTCTTCAAATAATTTACTCATATTGTTTCTCCAATTCTAACATTATAAAGTCGTATAATTTTTGAGTAGTTCGTCTGTCTTTATTAATCCACTTAGGAATAGACTCATTTTCATATTTATAATCGTCTTCAAATTCAGTAAGTGCATCTAGATGATCTGCTGTAAAGATTCTTGCAGCAGTATAATTATCTTGTTTTAGATAACCTATAATCTGTTCTACCTCTTCCTCAATAGGAAAAACAGATTCTATAAGTTTTCTATATTGTCCTGTTATCTTCATTTTTTTCTATCGAAATTATAACACCGGGGCATTCCTTCCTGTATAAATACTGTTTGAATATAGGTATGACATAATCCGCATTATCATCTACAATCCACTCATGCTTTACCATTAAGTCTAAAGGCATTTGAGCCATGTTAACATAGTCAAATCTACGCCTAGAACCTCTAATAAAGGTGAATAAGATCTTATAAGGTGGTTCAATGCTAGTAATAGCATCTGCGAAACTTTTCAATATCTTCTTATTAGAAAATATAGAGTTAGTTTGCTTGATGTATTTAGTAGCAGTTTTGGAATGCACCAAATATCTACCTGTCCAAACCTTAGAATTTTTAGAGGATGGAACATCCCCCGGTATATAAATACTAAAAATTACCATATTAATTCTACATCACTATAAGTACGCATAATTTGAGCTGCTTTAGAGAAATGATCACATTCCCAAGCAGTACTGTTTCGTACAGCGTATGCGGGGTGGGTGTAATGATATACCCAGTTACCATTTCTTACAATTCTATCTGAATAACTCTGGGCGACTTGGCCCCACAAAAGATATATTAATCCTTTATTACGATCATTAAGATAATCTATCACATACTCAGTAAAAGGATTCCAAAGCTTTGTATGGCTATCTGGAATACCTTGTCGCACTGTCAAGGCTGTGTTCAGTAATAACACTCCTTGCTTAGTCCATTTCTCTAGAGTTGGGTCAAAATCTAATGCAAGACCATTATATATATCTTTCTCAATAGCATCTCTAATTCTAGTAAGAGAGGGACTAAGAGAAGTAGTTTCTGCCGGATTAGCAAATGCTACCCCAGTAGCACGACCCTTAGTAAAATAAGGATCTTGCCCTAATATCACTATTCCAAGTTTGTTATAAGAACATAACTTAAAGGCCTTAAATATATTTTGACGGTCTGGGTAGACCACACCACTGTCATATGCAATTTGCAAATACTTCATTAAATTATTAAAGTATTCTGTTTTAAACAATGGTAATAATGGCCTATCCCAATCTCCAACTAGTGTACTCCAATTCATATTATTTTAACTCTACTTGGTAATGCACGATCATCATTTGTTACTTCTGCCTCACCCAAAGAATCATCCATATCTGAAAACTGCTTTTTCCTATAATTAATATAATCACATAAAGTTTTTGACATGGAGCTATCAGAATAAGTAGTTTGGATGATATTCATCAAATTTACATTTTTGGATAGCCTGGGCTTTGTTAATTCGTCCATATTATCCATAGCATATGATAAAATAGCTGATATAATAAATAACCAGTTAATAACCTTATCAGGATTCTTAGTAGGAGTATGCATTCTAAATTCTACAGTATTTCTACCACCAAAAATTAAAGGAATCAATGATGCCCATTTATACCTAGGAGAGATATTCCATTTATGTTCTCCACTTGTGTCCATAGGATGTGGATCACCATTAAATCCATGAAATCTACTACTACCATTAGTAAGAATTTCATAGATCCTTTCAAAAGCACCTTCAATACCACTTGCCATTCCTACTGCCTTAAGAGAGCCACAATAATTCATTCTCTTAAAATAGCTAGTATCTCTGTAGTGGTGTGGAAACATTGTGTATAATTCATCTTGAAGTTGTACCAGCAATCTATAAATAGCCACTACGGACTCTTTACTAATTGGATATCCTCCAAGATGAATATGTAAGGAACATAAATGATCCATTACACAATATTTTTGTAATAATTCACATTGATTTTGTATAGCTTGCAGACCTTTACGACCAGACATAGGAATGGTTACATATTCAAATCCTCCAATGCTACCATCTCTACAAGCAATTAAACCGTTTTTATACAGAAGTCTTTCAGGAATAGTACCGCGAGCAGTTTCATACTCTATTCCAAAAGTAAATCTTCTAATATTATGTTCTATATTTCTAGGAATATGTCTTCCAGAAGGCTCAAAATACTTAAAATACTCATCAAACGTTCTGATCAATGGAGCAGCTCCATAATGAATTGGAAAAGAATAGAATTCTCTGGGCTGAGTCTTCTTTTGAGTTATATACTCTTGAACATCTTTCTTCTCAGATCCACGATACTGCTTAAGGTCAATAAAATCTCCAGTGGATATGACTTCAGCATACCCCAACTTAGTAGCAATATCTTCTGATAAACATCTCTCCCCAGACATTCCTTTTGGCTCTAACCTAACATTTTTTGTAATGTTAGGGCTAAAATAACCATATTTCCAACTATCATCATCATTTCTTCCTACAACACCGTAAGTTAACCCTGTAGTACCTTTTAGAACATATTTTCTATTCTCATGGTCAAGAGTTATCTTACCATTATTTATTCTATTATATTTCTCGCCCACCTTAAAACATTGGCGATTCATTTCATAGTATTTACCATGTATATGACGGCACTTTCTTCGCGGTGCTTTTGTACCATCAAAGGTAGTAACAATTTTTGTTCCTTCCATTAGAATTTACTCAAGTGTTTATCTTCAAAATTAATTAACGTATTTTTAGTAACATTAAAAATGTCTTCAAGTTCAGTAGAAGCATCTACAGGTCCCATAGTATATAATTCCTCTATAGCCTCTTGCATTGCTTGAGAAAAGTCACTAATAATAGTCTTTAACTGACTATCATATACCTCACGATAAGCAGCATCATATGCTACATCACTTTCAGCAGGGGATAACGCCAACTTATTATCAGTTCTTTTATTCTCAGGAAGCTCATTAAACTTTTTCCACTCAGCAAGATAATCATCAAGTGGATTACAATTAGTACATTGATTAGATTCTGCGTCCTTACAATTATAACAAGGACAGTCTGGATACTCTTCAGTAACCTGAGGTATTGCAATAATTTTACCTGTGAATGGCTTATTCTTAGGATTCTCAATAGAACCAAACTCTTCATTAGGAGTCTTTGCAAATACAGTTTCAGAAATTCCTTTTAAATCACCATTTCTAACAATATAGATTCTTTTAGAAAATACTGGATTAAACTCTCCAGTAAAATGAACTCTTCCTGCCATAACTCTAGTACTATCAGACTCCCTATGTTCTACATAAGCATCATTAGGCTTAAAGAAATCTTGGAAATCAAGCTTTCTTTCATTAGTTTTGAAGTATGAATGTACTGGATATACTGATAAAGGAGCTAATTTTCTAGCAAGTTCTTTCTCAGTGCCCTTAAAGTCAGCAATAATTTTTAAACCTTCTTCATAAGCTGTTCTATCAACTAACATAACTCCATCTATAAAAAAGAAGGGCCTTGCACCTCGTTCAGTTGGGGTTATTCTTTTACCCCAATGACTAATATGTATAACTCCTTGTGCCAACACTTCACAAAACATATATCTACCTCTCCAGAAGAAAATACTATTTGTATCTATAGCAGCTATATAAGGTTTAACTTCATTTATAATATGCAACTTACTTCCACTTATAGCTCTTTTACTTAGTTTGTACTCACCTATATATTCTTCAGTTACGTCTTTCTGATAAAGAATATTAGATTTTCCATAACCATGACAATTACTCCATTCACTGCCATAAAGATCTTCATTTGCTTTATAAGCATTTCTGCTACCAGAGCTAGTAGTAACTGTAGATTCTTTTTGAGGAATTACAGATCTATCCACTTCTATTTTGCCAGTGATCTTTCCATTCTGTATCTTGTACAAATAATTAGCATCAACTTCTAGAACAGAATCTTTATTTCCTCCAATAAATTTTAAACTGTCTTCTGTAGAAGAAAAATAAGTATTATTATCAGATTCAACATATGCAAATAAAGGACGTTCTTCTATAGCAACAGCATTCTTACTATAAATAGGGCTACTACCTCTAAATACATAAGAACAATTTTCTGCAAAATTATGCCAAATAAGTGCAGCAGTTCCTGCATACTCAGTAAGTACATTAGTACCATACTTAAAAAGGATTTCCATTATTACACCACTATCATTTTTGTCTAAACAGTTAATGCCATATTGGGATGCAAGCTCTTTATAGTTATTAATTGTACCATTATGAGTTCCTGCAAATACAAGAGTATCTTTAGCGGCATTTCTGTCTACAAATTTAGAAAGTATAGGATCTTTCTTCTTCATCCTTTTAACTATCCTAGACTTAGAAGTAAAAATATAAGGTTGAGCATGGTTTAGATCTACTGCACCAATAGATGCTTTTCTAGTGTGTCCCAAAACTATCTTATACTTACCTTCAGGATTTTGATCTGCTTTAATAATGAATTTCTCATATCTAGCTTCTGGTCCCATTCCATACTTAAAAAAGTCTGGAGTAACAATTCCACATGAATCACCACCTCTATCATCATTTGCTGCACCAA
>Ga0307380_10011259_pt1 | contig 11216 bp, 9 predicted proteins | sample UN3MG_FD_202239 | JGI IMG/M metagenome (GOLD analysis project Ga0307380, IMG submission 202239) | Soil microbial communities from Risofladan, Vaasa, Finland - UN-3 | ecosystem: Environmental > Terrestrial > Soil > Coastal area > Acid sulfate soil | place: Finland: Risofladan, Vaasa | collected... | reverse complement strand
ATAGAAAGGTGAACCTGGCACGCACCAAACAACCTGGCCACCCGCAGAGAGATACACCATGAGGACGATCATCCTTGCCGGTGGGTACGCGACGCGGCTTCTCCCCATCACCGAGGATCGGCCCAAGCCGCTGCTGCCGGTTGCTGGAAGGCCGATCATCGACTACATCCTCGCAAGTGGTTCCCTTCCAGGGCGACCGATCGTCTCCACAAACCGCCGGTTTGTTTCACAGTTTGAGGCATGGCGAGCGAACTCAGGTTGGGATGTGGACCTGGTGGCAGAACAGACCACGCGTGAGGAAGAGAAGCTGGGTACGGTCGGCGCGATGGCCTACCTCGTTGAGAAACTCGGGATCGATGAGGACATCCTCGTGATCGGTGGCGACAACATCTTCGAGTTCGCGATCGAGGATCTTCTCTCCGCTTATCACGGCCAACCGTTGGTCGCTCTGTTCGACCTCAAGGATCTCGAGCAAGTGCGTGGCCGCTACGGAGTGGCAATTGTCCAGGGTGATCGTATCGTCGATTTTCAAGAGAAACCGCAGCAGCCAAAAAGTACCCTGGCGAGCACCGCCTGCTACGTGTATCCCAAACAGGTGCTACCCTTGATCAGCGAATTCTACGAAAAAGCGGAGGCGGGGAAGGACGCGCCGGGCTACTTCAACGAGTGGTTGTTGAAAGAAAAGGACCTGCAAATCGACCCGTTCATTTTCGACACAGGGTGGCACGACATCGGTGACCGCACCTCCTACATCGAAGCCAATCGACACGTCGGCAACTGCGACACCTACACGGGGAAAAACACAGTCATCGAGAACTCGGAAGTTAGAAGCTCCGTCATCCTTGACGATGTGACGATCAAGAACTCCGAGATCACCGGCTGCGTGATCGATAATGGATGCTTCCTTGAAGGAGTTGTGCTGCGAGACTGCCTGGTGAAAGCCGGATCGATCATTCGACAGACGTAGGGATATGCCGACAGTTCACTGAGTTGGAGCTTGTTGTCGCAAGTTCAGTTGACACCTGCAATACGGCTTTCCTCTCTCGGGCAGATACGGGGTGGAGTGTACAACGACCAAAGTATTCAGGGCATCGCATCAGGATTACTACTGTGTGCTCCAGAATATCGAAGTTGCTATCAACAATCACCGAAGGTGATCTTGATCACATTGAGCGGGAGTAAGGGCGAGGATGCGTTCGGACAAGGCCAGGGCGGCTGCTGGGCCCATGCCACCCAAATATGCCTATCACCCGTTTCTGCATCGTCATTCGAAGGTTCCCTTGACCACGGCGTTGCCCTCATCGACCATCAACTGACCTTTGGCAAATACTTGGTCAACCCGCAGGTCCTCATCGAGGATGACCAGATCCGCATCTGCGCCCTCTTGGATTCGCCCCTTGTGATCGGAAAGGCCAAGGCGATCGGCCGGATTGCTGGTGATCAACCGGAGAGTATCGGATAAGGACAACACGTTCGAATTCACTAGGTTTCTGAGGACCTCGCCGAGGGAGGCCACGTTTCCTGTCGCCATTCCGATGAGCTCTCCCTGATCATTGAATCTGGGCATGCTGCCGTTTCCGTCTGAGCTAATCGTCACGTTTGCAAGATCGATTCCGCTATCCAAAAGCTCCTTTATTAGCGATACCGTCTGATTCTCATCGTCGTGGGCAGTGATGTCGATGGTGCCGCCTCTTTTCGCAAACTCGACCGCTTGCTCTAGCAACGGAGCGTTCTTGGCAATGTGTGTGGGAAGAAACTGACCTACAGGGATTTCCGTCTTCTCTACGACATCAAAGATAAGACCCAACCCTCGCTGCCCTCTACCGACGTGGGCATGCACAATTCCAGCTTTCTTTCCCAGCATCCCACCCAATCGGGCCTCAGAGGCAAGCCGCGCTAACTCATCGAAGGTGACCTGCGAGCCGCGATGATCGGCAATGGCGACCTTGACTCCGATCACCTCTTCGATCAAGGCGATGTCGCGCTTGACGCTGCCCGTGATGGTCACTGAAGGCAGATGATACGAGCCGGTGTACATGTACGCGCTGATGCCCTCTTGACAAAGGGCCTTCACCTTGGCCAGGAGCGCCTCCGGGCTGCGGGTCACATTGTCGGTCCCAAGGACCCCAACGACAGTGGTGATCCCCGCTTGAGTCAGTTCGGAGAGCGCGATCTCCGGAACACGAGAGGTCGGTCCGTCTTCTCCCCCACCGCCGATCAGGTGAACGTGCAGATCGACAAACCCAGGCACAATGAGCTTGCCCTCGGCATCGACGATCTCCACGTCCAAGCCTTTGGGGACATCCAAATGTGCCGTGATCCTCGCAATCCGATCGCCGGCGACGAGAAGATCCCTCGCCCCTTCTTGCTCGGGGGAATACAGCTTTCCACCACGAATGAACGTGAATTGAAAATCGTTCTTCATCGTCTCTGCTGGTGTTCCTTCAGCACGCTGTGCGCCACTCCGTCATTCCTCACTTGTTGCTCCTTAGACTAGGTGCGGAAAACATCGCGGTCAACAATTTTCCAACAAAAGATTTCGCGAATCTCTACGACTTTAAAGAAGAAACCCTTACACGTTCAGCGCGGACAGGGCGTCCTCGATCTTAGCGGCCAACCCTCCTCGCTCTCCTCCTAGTTGACAACCGTACTCTTCGGGGAAAGAGCGGCGCTTTGTCTGCGCTTCGATCGCACTCGTGACCGCATTCACGTCAGCGTAATCCCAGTGAAGGTCCAATGCCTGCGCCAGACTGACGAGGATCTCCCAGTTCTCCTCACCCGCCGGACTTCGGAGGATGGACGTCAACTGCTTCGGGTTGCCGTCGGTGTCGATCAGATGGCCGTTCGTTTCGATGGGAAGGGACATCGGCAAGACCACATCGGATTGCGCGGTCGTCTCGTTGTTCACGACGGCCATTGTCACCACGAAATTCATCTGTTTTAGCTTCGCAGCGACAGAATCCTCTTGGGCGGGATTCGTGCCGACAACAAGGCACGCGCGCGCCGTGTCGAGAGCTAGGTCTTTTCCGTCAAGTTGGAATCCAACTTTTGCCAATCCGTTCGTGTTGGGCAGAGCACGCACCATCGCAACCTTCCACGCCGGTTGGATTTCCACCAGCCGGGCGATGGCGCGGACGGCATCTGCGGACACCGTTCGCTCCTCAAACACCAACAGAGGATGCGTTGCGGAAGAGATACGTTCTTTGATCGCCACGAGGCGATCGTCAACTTCGGGATCGGGCTGCGAAAGGGCCCCCATCAGCCCCGCAGCCGGCAACTCTTCAATGGCCACATCGGCCTCGGGAAGATCAGCTTGCAAGCCGATGATAATTGCTCCTGCCTTCTTTGCCGTCCGCAGCCTCAGGTCGAGGACGAATCGCTCGTAGCGGGATCGCGGACCGACCACGATGATCAGATCCGCCGTGTCGATCGCTACAGTGGAAGCAAGCGCATCACCCGGCAAGACAACGCTTTCCCTCGACATTACATCCCCTATCGCAAACAGAGTCGTGTGAAGTCCCTCCCGGCCGAGGCGCGCCAAAAGATACCCCTCTTCGTTAGTGAGGTGTCCGCTTCCGATCACGACCGTCTCGTTTTCTCCCCGCGGGAGGCGCTCTGCGATCACCCGGAACGCGTCTTCCCAGGAGGTCTCGGCCCATTTGGAGCCCTCACGCAGAAGCGGTGCAGTGACTCGCTGTGCCTCGGTGATGGTGTGCCATCCATAGCGTCCCTTCGCGCAAAGAATGCCCTCCTCATGTCGCGGCAGAGTCTTCATGTAGCGACCGTTCAGGCTCAGTACGTTGATCTCACAGGTCAGGCCGCACAGGGTACACACACTCGGTGTTTCTGTCAGATCAAGGGGGACTTGCTTTTCCAAGGTGCTGCGGTCGGCGAGTGCCCCAGTGGGGCAGGTATCGACACACGCCCCACAGGAGACGCACGCCGACTCTTGCCACGGTCGATCGAACGGTGCCTGCACCTCTTGGCTGATCCCCCGACCGACAAAGTCGATTGCATGAATCCCGCATACTTCCCCGCAGACGCGGATGCAACGGCCACATGCGATGCACTTTCCCAAATCACGAATGATAAAGGGATGCCGTTCATCGGGACGCTTGCGGTCAAGTTCTCCGGCGTAGCTTGCCTGCTGGGCGCGGCTGGCCGCGGAGTAGTCGCGCAGCGCACAATCGTTGAACACCGTACAGCCGCAGCCCAAGCAGCGCGCCCCTTCCGCGATTGCCTGCTCCGGTGTAAAATCGGTTTCGTACTCATCGAAATCGGCGGTCCGTTCCTCCGGAACTCGCACTGGGGTAACCACGCGTGGGACTTCCTCCACATCGCCGATGTCAACTCGCATCACGTCCATCTTCTCATGGGTGTAGACGAACGGCGGATCCACCTCTACGCCACGAAGAAACTGGTCGATCGCATCGGCGGCCCGACGCCCTGCACCAACCGCCTCCACGGCAATACTTGGCCCAGTCACGACATCTCCACCGGTGAACACCTTAGTCCGACTTGTTTGGCCGGTCGCTTCATCGGCGATGATCCGGCCGCGGCGATCCACCTCGATCTCGGCCCCAGATAGGCAGGTGGTGTCTGGGAGTTGTCCCACGGCGAGGATGGTGGCTTGCACCGGGACGACGAATTCCGAGCCCTCGATGGGAACCGGCCGCGCCCGGCCACTGGCGTCCAGCCCGCCAAGCTGCATTTTCACACATTTAATCCCCGAGAGCTGCTCGCCATTGGTGAGAAATTCCACCGGCTGGACGAGGAAGTTGAACGTGACGCCCTCTTCCTCGGCTTCGTTGATCTCACGGGGTAGCGCGGGCATCTGCTCCCGACTACGACGGTAAAGGACCGTCACCTGTGCTCCGAGGCGCCGAGCGGTGCGCGCGGCGTCCATCGCCGTATTGCCGCCGCCGATCACTGCGACGTGTTCGGGAAGCGTTGGCCGCTCGCCTTGGTTGACATGGCAGAGAAAATCCGTGCCTTGCCGAACGGCCGGGTGATCCTCGCCGGGAACACCCAAGCCGCCGGAGGCCCACGCTCCCAGGCCAAGGAACACCGCGTCGTACTGCTTCTCAAGCTGTTCGCACGAGAGATCCCCGCCAAGGCGGACGCCGTTTCGAAACTCGATTCCCATGCGCTGCAGCACACTAAGCTCCCAATCGAGAACGTCCTGCGGTAGCCGATAATCGGGGATCCCGTAGCGGAGCATCCCGCCCATCTTGGGCATCGCCTCGAACACAACCGCGGCGTGGCCTTGCCGCTGTAGGAAATAGGCACAGCTCAAACCTGCTGGTCCTCCGCCGACGATCGCTACGCGAAAGCCGGAGTCGGCAGCGACTGAGGGAACATAATCGAGACCCTGATCGCCCAGGAACCGCTTCATGTGACGGATCTGGATTGGTTCTTCGACGATCTGGCGTCGGCAGGCGTCCTCGCACGGGGCCGGACAGATGCGGCCAAAGGAGGCCGGGAAGGGGAGATAGTTGTAGAGATGTTCCAAGGCCTCGCGGAACAGGCCATTTCCGGCTAGGCAGACGTAGCCCTGGCAGTCGGTGTGCGCCGGGCAGGCCTGCTGGCAGGGACCGATACAGTCGCCCCAGTGGTTGCTGAGCAGCAATTCAAGGACAGCGCGGCGCACATCCTCCGCCTCGGGGGAGTGAGGCAGAATGACCATTCCGTCTTCAACCGGGGTGGAGCAGGACTTGACCACACCCTTTCCCTCAACCTCCACCACGCACACCCCGCAGGAGTCAAACGGCGCTAAGCGTTTCTCAGAACACAGCGCGGGGATCTCGATTCCCGCGCGACGCGTAACCTCGAGGATCATCTCCCCATCCTGGCAGGTAAAAGCTTTGCCATCGATCGTGACGGTCATCATCTCACTTCTTCCTTCCTTGAGACCACGTCGATCGCACCGAACGGACAGACGCTGTAGCACCGTCCGCACTTGATGCACACCGATCGATCGACCACCTGGAACGCCCCGTCTCCCTGAGAGATTGCCTCCACCGGACATTCAGGCACGCACAGCTTGCAATCCTTGCAACGCTGCGGATCGATCGCGTAGGCAATCAACGCCTTGCAAACACCCGCTGGACAGGTCTTCTCCGCAATGTGGGCCTCGTATTCGTCGCGGAAGTACTTGGCCGTCGTAAGAACCGGATTGGGAGCGGTCTGACCGAGCCCGCACAGGGAGTAGGCTTTCACCTTCTCCCCGAGTTCGACCAGCCGGTCGAGATCCTCTGGGGTCCCCTCGCCGTCACAGATTCGGGTCAGGGTTTCCAGCATCCGTTTGGTCCCGATGCGGCAGAACGTGCACTTGCCACAGGACTCCTTCTGCGTGAAGTCGAGGAAGTACTTTGCCACATCGACCATGCACGTGTTCTCGTCGAGGACGATCATCCCACCGGAGCCGACGATCGCGCCGGTCTCCTTCAGCGATTCGTAGTCGACCGGCACATCAGCGAGCGAGGCGGGGATGCAGCCGCCGGAGGGGCCGCCCATTTGGACCGCCTTCAAAGCCTTGTCGGCGCGGATCCCTCCACCGATGCCAAACACGATGTCGCGGATCGGCATCCCCATAGGAATCTCAATCAGCCCGCTGTGCTTGATCTTTCCGGCAAGGGCGAATACTTTGGTACCTTTGCTGCGCTCAGTGCCGTACTGTGCAAAAGCGTTGGCCCCGTGTCGAATGATCCACGGCACGTTGGCGAGGGTCTCTACGTTATTGATCACGGTTGGCTTTCCCCACAGCCCGGACGTCGTCGGATACGGCGGGCGTCGCCGCGGGGTACCGCGGCGTCCCTCGATCGATGCGATCAGCGCGGTCTCCTCGCCGCACACGAACGCCCCAGCGCCGGCTTTGATGTTGATGTCGAACGAAAAATCGCTTTCCAATATGTTCTTCCCGAGCAAACCGGCCTTCCTTGCATCGGCGATCGCCTTCTCCAACCGCGCGATCGCGAGCGGGTACTCCGCACGCACATAAACATAGCCGTGCGTCGCGCCGAGGGCGTAGGCGGCGATGGTCATCCCTTCCAGGACGCGGTGCGGGTCGCCCTCGAGAACACTGCGATCCATGAACGCGCCGGGATCCCCTTCATCGGCATTGCACACGAAGTACTTCGCCGGACCAGGCTCTTTCGACGCAAGACCCCATTTCAACCCGGTCGGGAAACCGGCGCCACCGCGCCCTCGTAACCCAGAAGCCTTGATCTCCTCAATGACCTGACCTGGGCTCATGTCGGTGAGCACCCTGTTCAGCGCTTGATAGCCGGCGTGCTGCCGATACTCGTCAAGCGACTCCGGGTCGATCAGGCCGCAATTCTCCAGCACAATGCGCACCTGGTGCTCAAAGAAGCCGTCGGGCTGAAGGAGTAGGTCCTCCACCGGTTCTCCTCCGAGGATGTGTTCGGAGACGATCCGCTCCACGTCCTTTTCCTGCACCTGACGGTACGTGATCCGCTCTCCGTCCGAAGCAACTACGTCGACCAACGGCTCGTTGTAGCACATGCCGATGCAGCCCACCCGTTTCAAGGGCACGGAGGTGGCGTGCTCTTCCAGCGAGGCTTTGAGGGCAGAATAGATGCGCTCTGCACCGGCGGCGATTCCACAGGTGGCGAGGCCGACGCGGATTTCGCTCGACGGAGTCATGCGACCTTCCCTTTTTCCCGGTAGGCGGCGAGGATCTCGTCGAGGTCCTTGCGCGTCAATCGGCCGAAAGTCTCCTTGCCGATCATAATCACTGGTGCCAGACTGCAACAGCCCAGGCAGCGAACCGACTCCAGGGTGAACCACCCGTCCGCGGTCGTTTGCCCCTCTTCGATCTCCAGCCGCTCCTTGAGATGATCGAGAATCTCGCCGGCGCCTAGCACATGGCACGCGGTCCCCTGGCAGATGCGGATCATGTGCTTGCCTGGACGATCAAGACGAAACTGTGAGTAGAACGTTACAACCGCGTACACCGAACTCAAGGGAACGCGTGAGTATCTGGAAACACGCGTTAAATCGGTTTCCGAGATGTAACCACAGCGTTCTTGGATCTTCTGTAGCAGAGGGATGACACTTGCAGGCGAAGCAGGGAAATTGAGAAGAACATCTTCAATTGCGCCCGTTTCGTTCGGTGAGTGCAGCGAAAGGTTTGCCACAACTGTCCTCTCAAACGTCTCTCGACGACTACGCTATGCCCTCGCCCGGAAATACTCTCCTGCTTTTCCCATTCCTCAACTTCTTCTAACCATTGTCCAGGAATAATTATCCCTTGCCCACGCAGGGAGCACAACACCATGGTATCCTTATCTTGCCTACGTACAATGCAAGAAGGAGGATACGGTGCGTTATTACATCGAAAGTGACGGAAAGCTGTTCCTGATCGACCGAAAAGGGATTCTTGATCTTCCTTATGAGGAAGAGATTCCTTTTCCGGTTGACCGAATTGCTCCTCTTGCGACAAGCCGTTCCGTCATCTTCTGCGTGCCAAGACTGGAGGCTCACCCCCATGAATGGATCGGAAAGGATGAGATCGCTGCGCACTCTCGCGTCTCCCCCGTGGTGCGAGAAACGGTGCACGCCACGATGCCCCGTGTGGTTGTGGAAGGAGTTGCCCTCAACAAAGGGAGCGTGTTGCTGGTGAAGGGGAGCCGAGGGCTGACCAAAGGTCGTTGGTCGCTTCCCGGCGGTTTCCTCCGATTTGGAGAGACGCCACCACAAGGATTAACCCGTGAGGTGAAAGAGGAACTTGGGGTCGAAACACAGATTGAGAAACTCCTTGAAGTCAAAGCGAAGCTTGGGAGCCAAAGTCGGCTGCACTGGGTTATGATCTTCTACCAGATCTCCCTTTTCGGCGCAATATCCCCCGATCCGGACGAAATCGATGAAGCGCAGTACCTTCCAATCAGTCGGGCAAAGGACCTGGTATTCGACAGCCTGATGCGCGAGGTTATTGTTTCCCTTCGCTGACAGTATGTCGGAAAATCACAAAAGATCCATGCTTATGAGCAGCGTGAAGTCTGTGCTCCACTCCAGGAAGTACGGCTCATGAGAAAGCTCCAGCCCCAAAGAGACCTGAGCGGTTTCGATCGGGGTAAGCTCTGCTTCCAGCGAAATGGTATGGATGTCTGTATGAACACCATCCCAAGTTTCACGTACAAAGCTGTAAGAGGAGGCAAGGCTGACCGTATCTGTTAACACGTAGTCGCAGCCCAGTCTAAGCTCAATCTGGTGGGTGTGGAGAATATCGGACGATCCTGAGACAACTCCCTGGGCAAGGAATTGAGCCTGCGGGGTAGTAGCAAGTGCATAGTTGAATGCTGCTGTAGCAAGAAGCTCACTCGGTCCACCAAATGGGTCAAGGACTTCATATTCAAGCCCTACCTTAGCATCACCACCGCAGTAGCGAGGATGATCATCGTCTGCAATGATTCTTCCCACCTCGTAAGTGTCGAGAGCATCAAGTCCCCCAGTTTTGGCCAGCCCGCTTTCCTCGATGATCTCTTGGACCACAGTCAACAGGTCGGCAAATGAGTCATAAGTGTCAATGCTGTCGATCTCGAAGGCGATCGCCACCAAATCAAGATCATCTAGATGTTTTGTAATGCTCTTTCTGTTAATCAGATAATCATCGATGTTCATTGCCTTGGCTAAAGGAGTAATGTCAGCGAATCGGCCATACCCAATTCCCAAGCTTACTGCCAGGCGGATTGCGTCATAGGACGATGCACTCTTTCCACTTATGCCTGCAAAGCCGAAGTAAGCAGCGTCCGGCGCGACGTAGCGCTTGAGGTCCCCCTCCGCCGTAATCAAGTATGAGGAGAGGCGTAGCACGGAGATGGTCATGTCGCTTTTTACCGAGACACCAAATCCGAAGTCCGGCGCGTCGAACAGGCTGCTGTAGTCGACTTTCAGTTGGCCAAAATTGCGATCTTGCTCACTAACCCCATACGGATCGTTGTGATAATTGTAGGAGAAGCTGACACCTAGATTGGAAAGGTCTGTCTGGGGAGAACGGTAATCACAGAGAGGAAGTGCCACAATTGTCAATCGGATCAGACACAGGAGAAAAAAGCAGAACAACAACCGTCTCACACTGATCACCTCGTCATAAAGAGTAGGCCGTTGAAGGATGTTTCGCAACCGACCCTCTCTGCCAAAGCAGAAGATGTCTTTCTAAGACTCTCGTCAATCCGCGAAACGTGCTACTCGTTTTCCTAGTATCGCGTGGAAGGTCAGTCGAGAGTGCAATTGAGGGCAGTTCATCTCTCATCAAACAAGGGAAGCTGTCGGACATGGACCTCGCCCAGCCGGCCAACGCCTACTCCGAGGAGTCTGACCCCGCGGTTCTCAAGATCAATGCGGCAGCGGAAAAGGTCAAGGGCGCAACTCTCGATAAGGTTAGAGGAGTCCGTCCCGATATCCAGCCTGACCTGCCGAGTAATGGTCTGAAAGTCGGGGAAGCGGATCTTGATCCGAACGGTTTTCCCCAATAGATTCGCCCCCTGCAACTCAGCGGCAACCTCCTTAGCTAGTCGGCACAGGACTTGTTCGATCTCCGTTTCGTCGTGGATGTCCTGAGGGAAGGTGACCTCACGAGAAATGGACTTGGTCTCTCGACTCGGACGTACCGGGGTGTCGTCCTTCCCTCGGGCAAGCTGGTGCAGGGTACGACCAACCGAGCCCAACTCGCGCACTAGGAGATCACAGGGAGCCTCGCGCAGCTCGCGGATCGTCGTGAAGCCGAGTCCTCGAAGTCGTTGCTCAGTAACCTTCCCCACTCCCCAAATTGTCCTCACTGGTAGAGGATCAAGGATTCTCTGAATCTGCTCGTACGGAATAACCATCAATCCGTTCGGCTTGCAGAGCTCGGAACCAAGCTTAGCCAGGAAACGATTCGGAGCAAGTCCCACAGAACAAGTGAGTCCCGTGGTCTCATGCACTCGGCGCTTGACCTCGACAATAATGTCTTCCGCAGAGCCAAACGCGTTGTCGCTTCCCGTCAGATCAAGGAAGAATTCATCGAGAGAGATGCCCTCCACGATGGGCGTATAGGCGTGCAAAACAGTCCGAACCTGAGTGGAAATATGGTGAATTCAACTCGTAAGTGCAACTTTGGAGATTGGTCTAAGGGGCGAGCTGCGGTAGCATCGGCAGTGTCCCCCAGACCAGTGAATCAAAGGAGCACTGATGAGAACATACACGCAGCTCACCCG
>Ga0307380_10011256_pt1 | contig 11218 bp, 10 predicted proteins | sample UN3MG_FD_202239 | JGI IMG/M metagenome (GOLD analysis project Ga0307380, IMG submission 202239) | Soil microbial communities from Risofladan, Vaasa, Finland - UN-3 | ecosystem: Environmental > Terrestrial > Soil > Coastal area > Acid sulfate soil | place: Finland: Risofladan, Vaasa | collected... | reverse complement strand
AAGGTAAGCCGAATTGGATTTATATTTTAAAACCAGAATTAAATGGAATTCAGAAGTGCCAAAATGGCATTTCTAGAGATGCCAAAAAGCCACTTCTAGAGATGCCAAAAAGACACCCTAATGATACTTACATTAAAGAAACTAATTTAGATAACGTTAATAGGGCTGGTAGTGAAGAGGTTGTGGAAAACTCTGAAAGTGAGATAAAGGAATATCCTGGACCAAAAAGATATAGGTCCAGAGAAAAGGAACTACTGGCTAAAGAAATAGCAGAAGAACTGAAGGATGATCACAGCCTTGGAGCATTTCGGGTTATAGTAGATAAAATCCCAGAGCAGCAAATAAGAATATTTTTAAGCATAATCAAAGATACGCATCTTACCGGGAAAATTAAAAAGAGTAAGGGTGCAATGTTTGTATCACTTTCTAAAGCCTATGCTGGAAAAAATAATATAAATCTTAATTTCAAGTAATCCCGCTTTAGAATATAAATTTTATCATAGACCTCTTTTAAGGAGGTGCACAAAGTTTTTATATAGGCAAACCAAGAAATTGGCTTTTCATAATATCAACTTATGAAACTTTAACATACAATGTGTCTAACTGGAGAGGTCTAATCCAATCCTGCTTTCAGATATATGTTCTTTTTATATTAAAAAACGAAGAAAAATCTGCCTTTAGAACGATGGAAAAAAGCATCATGGTGAATAATTATTTTTCTTGATTTATATCTAGTAACCCAATTAGTAGTCATATGCTGTATAACTTTTTTGTCACCCTCTTTGATTTGCAATAGTTTAGATATTCTGTTGTTGGGTACGTCTGCTTCTATTAATATCTCTCGTCTTAAAATTTTTAACTTAAATATTTCAGTGACTATTTTAGTAAAAGAATTGCTTAAAATAATTTTATCATCTATTTTGTTAAATATGTCATGGGGGAAGTAAGATATTACTAAATCCATAGGCTCTTTGCCGATTGTTGTAAAACGTTCAATAACTAATACTTTACTATTTTCATTGATGCCCATTATGTTTTGAATAGCCTTTGTGGGTGTAATGACCTCATTGCGTAGAACTTTTAATTTTGTATTTGTACTTCTTCTTTGAGACCATTCAAAAGTACTAAAAGGATCTTTCATAATAATTTCTGTCTCATGAGTTTTATTAATTATAAATGTACCTACTCCAGGTTTTCTTTCAATAAAACCTTCTAATTCAAGTTCTCTAAGAGCTCGTCTAATAGTTATTATGCTGCATTTAAATGAATTACATAATTCTTTCTCTGTAGGTAACAACAAACCTTGATTTATTAACTTATTTTTAATAGCATCACGCAAGAAATTATAGATTTGATGGTAGAGAGGGACCATACTTTTTTTATCAGTTTTAAAGTTTTTTATAATTTCTTTTATATCCATAACTTAAAATTTATTTAAATAATACGCTTCTATTATAATGAGTTTAATATCTTTTTAAAAGTTCGTGTTTTAATTAAAAGCTAATTGAAATCATACCTCATCGAATTACTGATTTGCCACAGCTTTAGTTGACAATATCGATAAATTATAATATATTGCAATAGTTTATAATATTATAAACTATTAGTCTATATTTTTTTAAGATTTTTTATATGAATCGGTGGTATTTTTTCAGAAAGATTTGATTAATATGATAAACAATGTATAGGAGAGAAGGATTGGATAATAAAGTTGTATTATAAGCCAAAGATCTGATGGAAAATTTTGGTGGAATAAAAGCTTTCGATAATGCTGATATGAGACTTTAAAAGAATAAAATTATGGCCATTGCAGATGGTAATAGAGTATGAAAGTCTATATTGATTATTAAAGGTATAAAGCCTCAGGAATACGAGTCATATAAAAGGACAACTTTGGCTTGATGAGTCTATAAGACAAGATAAGGTCCTGAAGTTGCCAAAGCTAGGTTGGCAGGTATGGAGGGTAGATAGAAAAGTTGCCTTCCTTAGACGGGGAAGTGGAGGTATTGATAGGAGCAGTATTAAAGATTTTGAAGAGATAGCAGCATAAGAACTTGGAAAGCTCCACAAGAAACTCAAAAAAAGAAAACTTATAGACCTGTATCGATAAATTTTAAGGAGGTAATATTGAAAGGAAAAAAATTTTTAGAGAATAAAGCAGCACAAATACGTATTGATTTACTAAAAATGATTTATGAGGCAAAATCAGGTCATACAGGAGGATCCCTTTCATGCACGGATATCTTAACTGTACTGTATTACAGTGTTATGAAAATAAATCCAACTAATCCGAGTTGGGAAGAAAGAGATAGGTTTATTTTAAGTAAAGGTCATTCAGTAGAATCATACTATTGTATACTGGCAGATAAAGGATTTTTTCCAAAGGAAGACCTTAAAACATATGGTAAATTTGGCTCCAAACTTATTGGTCATCCCAACAATGAAATACCTGGTATAGAGATGAATACTGGCTCTCTTGGTCATGGATTACCGATTGCTGTAGGTATGGCGCTGGCTGCAAAAATGGATGGAAAATCATGGCGGGTTTTTGTTCTCATGGGAGATGGGGAACAAGCAGAAGGTTCTGTTTGGGAAGGGGCTATGGCAGCAACTCATTATAAATTGGACAACCTTATTGCTATAATTGACAGGAATAAACTACAGATGAGTGGAAATACAGAAGATGTGATGGGACTGGAGCCACTTGAAGAAAAATGGAAAAGTTTTGGATGGGAGGTAATAAAAGTAGATGGCAATGATGTTGAACAACTTGAAAAAGCATTAAAATCTGCGCCGGCAGTAAAAAATAAACCTACAATTTTTATGGCTTATACTATAAAGGGAAAAGGTGTTTCCTTTATAGAAAATGATGTTGGTTGGCACCATAAAGTATGTACTTATGGACAATTGCAGCAGGCAATTGAAGAACTGTCAAAGGAAAATCTGTGGAGGGTTAGCCATGAATAATATTTCAAATAAAGAAGCTATGGGTGAAACATTGGTAAAAATGGGAAAGATAGATCGTGATATTATTGTACTCACAAGTGACGCAAGAAATTCTTCATCTATTACTAACTTTGCAAAAGAGCTTCCAGAACAATTTGTTGAAGTAGGAATAGCGGAGCAGAACCTGGTAAGTATTGCAGCGGGTCTTGCTGCTTCAGGTAAGAAACCTTTTATAACTTCTCCTGCTTGTTTTCTAAGCTCGAGAACTATAGAGCAGATAAAGATTGATGTAGTTTACTCTAAAACTAATGTAAAGATAATAGGCATTAGCGGCGGGGTAAGTTATGGTGCACTGGGAATGTCTCATCATTCTTTACAGGATATTTCAATGATGAGAGCTATACCTGGTATAACTATTATACTACCTGCAGATAGATATGAAACGCAAAACATGGTAGAAGTGCTTGTTAATTATAAAGGACCAGTATATTCAAGAATTGGACGTAATCCAGTACCTGACATATATGAATCCAAAAAATACGGTTTTAAAATTGGTAAAGCAGTAACACTTAAAGATGGGTCAGATATTACAATAATCACTACAGGAGAGACAGCTAAAATAGCGGTTGATAGTGCTTCAGAATTACAAGAAATTGGTGTAAGCTGTAGGGTGTTAAACATGCATACCATAAAACCTTTAGATAAAAATGCGATAATAAAAGCTGCCAGAGAAACGGGAAATATTATTACTGTTGAAGAACACAGCATACATGGAGGGCTGGGGGCAGCGGTAGCTGAAGTTGTTGTGCAGAACCATCCTGTATATATGAAAATAATAGGTATTCCTGATGAGCCTGCAATTACAGGTACTCCTGTGCAAATATACGATTATTACGGATTAAGTATATCAAACATAACTAAAATGGCAAAGAAATTACTAAAAAATAGAAAGGTATACTTATATGAGTAAAAAATACATATTAGCAGTGGATCAAGGTACATCAGGATCTAAAGCAGTTGTAGTAAACATTGAAGGTGACATAGTAGCTAGTAAATCTAAAGAACACAAACAATGCTATCCAGCTCCAGGTTGGATTGAGCATGATCCAATGAAAATATATACAAATGTAAAATTTTTATTAAAAGAAGTGGTTAAAATTGCTAACTTAAATCTTGAAGATATAGTTGTTCTTTCAATAACTAACCAGAGAGATACAGTAGTGGTGTGGGATAAGCAGACAGGAAAGCCATTATATAATGCAATTGTATGGCAGTGCAGAAGGACTTCAGATATTTGTACACAATTAAAGACAATGGGTTTTGAAAAAACTATAAAAGATAAGACTGGCCTGATGCTAGATCCTTGTTATTCTGCAACAAAAATAAAATGGATTCTTGATAATATAGAAGGTGCAAGACAGAAAGCAAAGGCTGGTAAAATATTGGCAGGAACTATTGATACCTGGCTAATTTGGAAGTTGACGAATGGAAAAGTACATGCAACAGATTATACCAATGCTAACAACACTTTACTTTTTAACATAAAACTCCTCCAATGGGATGAAGAACTTCTGAAAATATTTGATATACCTCAAAATATACTTCCAGAGGTAAAATCTTCTAATGATATATTTGGTACAACTTATAAGGATGAGTTGTTTAATTCAGAAATACCCATATCAGGAGTTATCGGGGATTCTCAGGGAGCTCTTTTTGGGGAACAATGCTTTAAGCCTGGGATGGTAAAAGCTACTTATGGTACAGGGTCTTCCATTATGATGAACACAGGTAATAAGCTAATTCAATCAAAAAAGGGTTTGGTTACTGTAATTGCATGGGGAATAGATAGCAAAGTTGAATATGCATTAGAAGGAGATATAACTTGTGCGGGAGATGCCTTGAAATGGGTTAAGGATAATCTTGAATTATTTAAAAATTTTAGCGAAGTAGAAGATCTAGTTAAAAGTTTAAAGGACAATGAAGGCGTGTATATGGTTCCAGCCTTTTCAGGTTTGGGTGCACCTCATTGGGATACATATGCAAGAGCAGCAATTGTAGGTTTATCTAGAAGGAGTAGCAGGGAACATATTGTCAGGGCAGCCCTGGAATCTACAGCATATCAAGTAAGAGATATTGTAGAAATTATGAGAATAGAATCAGGAATCAAACTAAAAGAACTACGCGTAAATGGAGGATTGACCAAAAGCCACTTTCTAATGCAGTTCCAGTCTGATATGTTAAACATCGGTGTGGAAAAATCAAGAATTGAAGATGTGTCATTAATTGGTTCTGTTTACTTAGCAGGGTTAGGATTGGGGTTATGGAAAAGCATAGAAGATATTAAAGAATTGAGGGGGAAAAGCCAAAGTTTCCATCCAAATATGGATTCTAGCACAAGAGAGAAATATTACCAGGGATGGAAATTGGCAGTCAAAAGAGTACTAACTAATAATGTAGTCTTTCATTAACTTTATCATTAAATTCTTCAAGTTTTTTACAAAAATAGTCAAATTAGTCAAACTTTCCCCACCGGTAAAATATTCCTGAAGATAAAAGAATGGATTTTCTACCTTTTTGTATAATAATATCTTTCCAATTCTTTCTCTTGAATTCAGTTTAATCTTCCTTTTTCTGAATATAATTAATATTTTCCGTTTTTAAAAAATTTTTTAATTCATTTTCATAAGGCAATGAAGCCTGTGCACCCACTGTCTTAACAGCTATAGCCCCTGCTATATTGCCAAGGACCACACAATTATAAATGTTTTTCTTTTGTACTAATCCATAGACAAATCCTCCAATAAAAGCATCTCCTGCCCCTGTTGAATCAACAGAATTAACACGGATAGATGGTATTCTGTAATAATCACCACAAGAAGTCATACAAGCTGAACCATATTCTCCAAGTGTTACAATAATATTGTTCTTAAAGAATTTCTTAAGCTGTGCTATTGGTTCTTCTACGTTTCTTTCATTACATTTAATTCCGGTAAGCTTACTAATTTCTGACTCATTTAATATCAGAAAATCAACCTTTTTTATAGAATCTTTACTTAAGTCTAAAGCAGGAGCAAAATTTAAAACTACGATTTTTATAAATTCTTTTGCAATATCTATAGTAAATGAAATAACAACCTTTGGAATTTCCTGTTGAAGTACTATAATATCGTATTCTTTTATAATCTTCTTATTCTTCAAAATATCATTAATTTTCAGACCTCCATTAGCGCCTTGATATAATACTATGGTATTATTCCCCTTCCTATCTACAGTTATTAGTGCTGTTCCAGTTCTTAATTTTTTATCAACTACCACACTTTCGGTTCTAACATTTGATCTTGTTAAACTTTCTAATAACATCTTGCCATAGACATCTTTTCCTATTTTACCAATCATACATACATCTATACCCATTCTACCTATAGCAACTGCTTGGTTTGCACCTTTGCCACCTTCGTGTAGTTCATAGCTTTCAGAAATTATAGTCTCGCTTTTTAAAGGTAGTTCTTTTACTTTTAATACATGATCGACATTTAGACTTCCAACAACTACAACACTATTCAACCTGTCTTCTCCTTAATGCTAAACCTCTTACAATTAAGCTTCCTTTAATAAATACTTTTTTTAATTTAGTCATCTTATCTATTAATATTTCAACCAGTAATCTTCCCAATATCATCAATTGGTATAAACAGTTAGTAGTGATTTTAAAAATCTACTTATATATATCATCAAATATCATGATAAGTATATCAGGTATTCTTAAACCTCGTTTCTTCAACAATCGAAATACAGTCTTTACCGATACTTCTGCTTTTTTTACTATATAATTTAAGTTAGCTCTTTTCATAATTTAATTGGTAGCCTTATGATTCACTAATTACACTGTTATAAAATCAGTGCTGTTAGATAACCTTTACTTGAAACATTTAAAAAAATTTTAGTCAATATTTTTTATTTTTGTCACCATATACAATTCGAGGCTTGACAATATCTATAAATTATAATATATTTCAATAGTTTATAATATTATAAACTATTAGTCTATATTTTTTTAAGATTTTTCATATGAATCGGTGGTATTTTTTAAATCGAATATTTTACACTTGGAGGTAGTGTTTTATCTATCAATTTATATCTATGTTTTTATTAGGTTTTCAAAGAGCTATAAAGTGTGAGTTGTAAACACAACTCTTAAATAGTTCAATTAATATAATAACCTATAAATATAATAGGGCTTCACGAAATTAAAAATTCGGTAGGAAGCTTTTAACAAACCGAATTTTATCAGGTTCTTTGACAAATGAGGAAAAATAGGCAACAGCTAAGACAGTAATATGTGAGATGGTGCAGAGATTTGCCGTAGCGGCAAGGCCTATCACAGAGGGTTTTTGCATAAGGATTGATAGCAGCCTTGAAAATACTCTTTCACTGCTGCTTCTTCTGTTAAAATCCCTCTTAAAGGACTCGGATCCGTAATTGATACTGCTTCTTATGTCTGAATCTACTCTTAGATACCTGTAGCATCCGCTACCTTCCACAAATTTGGGATGAAGCCAGGGACAATAGAGATGATCTTTTGCAAACTTCTTTGATCCCTTTACAGGACAGACAAACTTATGGCGCTTTCTGTTCTGCTTTCTGTCCAGAAAGATCCCACGGGAGAGCATCTCAAAACCTGCAATACATACAGGTATGCCGGAAGAGTTAAGATCAGTGTTTAGAGAAGCACCCCTTCTGGGGTTTCTTGAGATCCTTGGCCTTGCACCAAGAGTATCTAATATGTACTTTAAAATATTGGCTGAATCATATTCAGAATCAGCAATCACAGCACACGGATTTAAGGATAGAGCATCCTTTAAGGACTCAAGCTGGGGGATAATTACACTGGTACCTCTCACATTGGCAGCAAGAGTAACTTCGGCCAGGGGAAGCTCAGACTGGGCATCATTTACGATATGATTTCTGTATCCCCAGAAAAACTCTACCTTGGCTTTACCGGAGGTAAAGGTGGGAAATACACCGATACGGCAGTCTTTATCATTTTTGGGAGGTCTATCCTTAAGATATCTGTATCTTACACTGGTCTTTAAGTTATTTTCTTTAACATTGGCCAGTATGGGACAGGAGTCAACTGATAGATAATCACCCTTTATGACTTTTAGCTCGATAAGTTTTTTTACAAGAGATATCCTTACCTTCTGGAGAAGTGAATTACTGGTATTTTTAAGATAGGAAGAAAACCTCTCTACAGGAATTGGCTTGTCACCCGGGACAAATCCCAGCATAGATGCGAGAGTAGGCCTTTCATAAAGCTCGGCCGATAGGTCACTTAAGCTGGCAATGGTCTTTAGATTCTTAAATATGAGTGCTCTTAGTATGGCGGCTCTGCTGATTGGTCTTCTTCCCATACTTTTAACCTTATCAAAAATAGATAGATCAATTACGGAGAAGAAAAGCTCATATCTTCTTAGCGGTTTGTCAAATATTTCCTCAAGATCAAATAAAGGGTGCTGATACATAACCTATACCTCCTAATTTCGTGAAGGTCATAAAAAATTGTCATTAGATAAAAACAATTCTAAGGGGGAGGAGGTAAAAAAGTAAATCAGCAAAACCCAGGTGGGATAAGGCATGAAGCGAATTTAAGAAATTAAAAAAATGAGGGTTTCACGAAACTAAAGCTTTAAGATTTTTGCCCTCCACCCCCATCCGGAAGCCCTGAAATTGGCCTTTTTGGCCAAGAATGGTCCTTCGAAACCCGCATAAACACTGGGTTTTTGAAGGTGGAGGGCAAGTCCAAAATGGGTAGTGCTTGAAACCCGCACCAGTAAAGAGTTTCAGAGTTTCGTGAAGGCCACATAAATATAATATATAGGAGCGAAGGATTGGATAATGCAGTGTGTAAATTATTAGCTAAAAAAACCATTAATCAAGTCCTATATGCTAAGAATAAGAGGTAAAACTATGAAATACAAGAAAAGCTTGACCATTGCTATAGTGGCCATAGTCTGTATCGGCCTGGCTACCGTGTCGTGGATTTATGGCTTTACTGTTGTCTCAGTTCAAGAAGAAGAGCAGGTGGAACGTAGCGAAGTCTTCGATCCAGTGGTATTCGTAGATGAGATATGGGATAGTAGGATCATCCCTACCATTACCGAAAAAGCGTTTGAGTTGTCTGTAGTGCTGGGAGAAATGAAAACTGATGACGGTGGGCTTATCTCGAAAGATAGCCTGATTCCCATTACTAATAAATATGGTCGGATCACGGTGGGTGAAGCTCATGTGTATATGGTTAAGGGACAGGGCAAGGTAGTTGATGTTGACACCAAGTCCAGCACAGGAACACTTGAACTCTCGCTTGATGGATACACAGGTCCTATCAAGGTTAAACTTTACAACGGTCCGCGGATTCCTAGTGACGAGAGTTCGGTGCGAGATGCCGTGGGCTTTATCAATTTTGGAGATTTCAGAGAACAAACCGAGTATGGCAAAGTCGGTGCTGAAATCAACAAGCGCAGCTTAAGCCAAGTTGACCTTCCATCTGACAGAGATAGCTTGAAAGGCAAAACGATTAGTTTTTATGGGGCATTTACAATCCGGACATTCAACTTGGTTAAAATTGAACTGGAGGAGGTTAAAATCGTCCCAATCCAAATAGATATCGTGGAGGTGTAATACAATGACTGAACAATCCATTGTTAGTAACTCTGCTGCAGTGCCTGTATCTGGCCCTAACGGTGATGTGATCCTGCGTACCGAGAGTATTACTAAGGTGTTCCCTGGCACAGTAGCATTGGATCAGGTTAATTATAACGTGTATCGTGGCAAGATAAACGTCCTAGTTGGGGAAAACGGAGCTGGTAAGTCAACATTGATGAAGATCCTGGCTGGTGTTGAGCAAGTTACAAAAGGTAAAGTCATTCTGGAGGGAGAAGAAATCAATGTAAGATCACCTCAGGATGCAATGCGCTATGGGATTGGCATCATCTATCAGGATCTTGATTTGTGCCCAAACATGAGTATAGCTGAGAACATTTTCCTGGCGCGTGAGTCCATCCGCTATGGCATAATTGATAAGAGAACTCAGCAACAACACACTCGCGAATTAATCCAGCGCCTGGAGCACCAAATTGACCCAAACACCTTGGTGAGCGACCTGCGCATCGGCGAACAGCAGATTGTGACAATTGCCAAGGCACTGGCACAAAATACGAGCATCCTGGTTATGGATGAGCCTACCTCGGCTTTAAGTACTACTGAAGTCGAAGTACTTTTTCGTGTCATTAACGAGCTTAAGTCACATGGAATTACAATAATCTACATTTCACACAAGTTGGACGAAGTGCTGCAAATTGGTGACTGCATTACTGTTCTGCGCGATGGGCGCGTGGTAGATAAAGAAGTTGTAAAAAATGTCGATCTGTACTGGGTTATTGAAAAGATGATAGGTAGAGAGCTGGAGACGCTGTTCACACGTAAAAGGCACGAGATAGGTAAAGTGTTACTACGGGTGGAGAACCTAACCTTACCCAGGGTTGGTGGAGGCTATGTGGTTAATCATGCCTCTTTCGAGTTGCATAAAGGTGAGATCTTGGGCATTTATGGTTTGAAGGGTGCCGGCAGGTCCGAGATGTTAGAATGCCTGGTAGGCGCCAACCCACGAGCGACTGGTAAAATCTGGCTCGAAGGTCAAGACATTGGGGGCAATATGACATTGAAACGAATTCAGGCAGGACTTGTGTTGGTGCCGGAAGACCGACAGCGAGATGGTCTTGTGCTAAAGTTATCTGTTGCTCATAACATGGTCCTGGCTAGCTTGAAAAAATACCTCAACCGTTTTCAGTTGTTTCTGGTAAGGAAGAAAGAGAAGAAAGCTGTCAACACCTTGATCAAGGAATTGTCCATCAAAGTTACTGATCCTAAAAATCTCATTGTATCGCTCAGCGGCGGCAACCAGCAGAAAGTTGTTGTAGCTAAGGGGCTACTCACAAGTCCCAAGGTACTGATGCTAGATGAACCGACGCGAGGCATCGATGTCGGCGCAAAACATGAGGTCTTCGAAATTATGGAGAGTTTAGCCGCTAAAGGATATGGAATCCTGTTCGTTTCATCTGAGTTGAAGGAGATCCTGGCGATGTCGGATCGCATCTTGGTTATGTCGAAAGGTACAATTACCAGTAAATTTAAGGGAGAAGAGGCGACTGAAGCGAAGCTGATTGATGCATCAGTTGTTGGCAATGGGTTAGAAAATAGAGGTAAACAATAATAA
>Ga0307380_10011255_pt1 | contig 11218 bp, 10 predicted proteins | sample UN3MG_FD_202239 | JGI IMG/M metagenome (GOLD analysis project Ga0307380, IMG submission 202239) | Soil microbial communities from Risofladan, Vaasa, Finland - UN-3 | ecosystem: Environmental > Terrestrial > Soil > Coastal area > Acid sulfate soil | place: Finland: Risofladan, Vaasa | collected... | reverse complement strand
TAAACTGTATTTGCCACGTATTATGTGCATCTATGTACATCTGGCTCTCGGGCTCATCAAACGTCTGTGCCAGCTTATGTCCCGGTACAGCAACAGTTACCTTCGGAACCTCGGGCTCCTGCGCCGAGTAGAACTGTACAAGCCGTGACATAGTACGCGGATTCACAGGGCGAATTGCTGGAGTAGCCCCAGAAGGCAAGAGTGCTCGAAATACATCCGCTACCGGATCGTACCGGAAGAGAATTAACTCAGCACCTTCGACGTTCGGGATATCATGAGGCATTACTTTGTCTTCCACTTGATTCCTTTCCGGGAACGCATGTCCCGTGCATATTGGTCGTTATGTCTACTCAATCATTCGCTCGAACAGAACTAGCTGTGCAGCGAAGCCCTCTTCGCCAGCTACCAGTAGTCGATCGTAGCAGGCTATGATTTGCGTTAGCTCTTCATCAGCGATACCGCCTACAGCCAGTGCCCACCAGGTGTGTCCGCCATCTAGCGTAAGCTCCATATCGTTCGTCTCTGCAGAAGCCGCCAGCCGGTAGCCGACGTAGCAGTTCAGGAAGAGGAAGTTAGTCCAGGCGTCCGTGTCGACAGCTACCCAGGTCGTTCCCTCATCATTTGTGTAAGAGGCACCATCCGATCCCATCACCCAGATGCGGCAGTCTACACGTTGCACCGCATTTTGACCTGCCAGGCCACTTGCAGTGATCGTAGACCACGCAAGACCCCCGACCTGACTGAGGTACGTTGCTGTGGCCGTAATAGCCACACCTACGCCATCAGTAGACATGTGAATGTCCAGGAACGCGCCTTCTTGGATCTGCGTCCAGGTCACACCGTTGTCCGTCGAGTACCAGATGCCGTTACCGACAGCGAAGATAGTTCCCAGGTACTCAGCGAACGCCACAGTCATATACGGACAGGCAGCAAGCGTCGTCCAGACCGTACCACCGTCATGACTGTAGTGCATGCAGCCGTCTTCAGTTGCGACGATGACGACATCACGATCGCAGTAGAGCGCCGTGACATCCAGGAGAGTGTAGGTCAGATCTGACAGGTCAAGCTGCCCAGCACCCACGCCCTGCTTGTTCGTCCATGTTACACCACCATCAACCGACAGATACAGGAAGCCTGCCTCACCACCAAGCCAGATCGTCTCGCATCCAGCATCGTAAGGCTGCACACATGTGGTTGCACAAGCACCGCATAGAGGCCCGCCGCAGTACGCAGCAGCCAAGATGTCATCCGAACCACCAGCCCAGGTCTCATCTTCCCCGATCTGCACGACGTCGTGTCTCTCCCACAGAATCCAGTCATCTACGTGTAGTGAGGCACGCTGCCCTGTGATAGCGGAGTCGTCGTCTAGGCCCATCGTAACGCTCTCAGTAAACTCGTCCGTTTCGATCTCAGCCTCCGGCAAGTACATCAGTCGATCAAACTGTGCATCCCACTTCGTTACTTCTGCTTGCGAAGCACACTTCTTCCAACCTACGACCATGGTAAACGCACAAACACGATGCAACCACGACCATAGAATCTCAGACGGAGCTTCCACTGTTGGCTTGATCGCCTCAGGCGCTGCCCGAGTACGACCAACAACCTCCCGGATATCCTCCCCCGTGCGACAGTAGTGCGAGGTAATCGCTCCACGTCCCCGCGTGAGGCCACTGACACGCAGGCATCCCTGCCACTGTGCGCGACTCCCACACGTATCCATGAGAAAAACGGAGGCCATTCCTGACTTCACGAAATTCTTGCTACTCATTGTATGTTACCTCCAAGGTAAACCTACGCGGAGGAAGTTACCCCCGTCCCTCTCATTCGCGCTACCCAAAACTTACCGGGTAAGCGTTCGCAACCGCGCCTTCTTCCTTTCCATCATGAAGAACGCGTCCAGGCCTTTGGTTATCAGATCGCGTGGACTGCCGGGGCCGCCATGATTGAACGTTTCTGCGATCTTTCCCGTAAAGTCACGAGCCGCGATGCCCTTGTGCATGAACGACTTAACGTAGTAGGGATCTTCAATCTCGCCGCCACCCTTACCGCCACTTATCATGCTTCCGGGACTCGTTCGTGTTACTGCGTCGCCACCAGTTCCCTTTCCCGGGCGGATCGGCATTGAAGGCGGTCCGAAACCTCGGAATCCCTTCACATAGACCTTACCAGCGCTCTTCGTTCCCTGATCTACCCACTGGAAGATCTGCCAGTTCTCATCGTCCCTTGCAGGACCCACAGTTGTAGTCATATGCATACCACGGCGCGCAGGACCCCACACAGTAAATGTGGGCCGGTGATCCCAATTACGAACCACCTTCTCGAGCTCCTTCTTCGCCTGCTCCCCAAGAACGCGTGAAACGTTACGTATCTGCTTGTCCATGCCATTGATATCTATGTGTGCGCCGTAGATGGAAACCTTTACGCTCATCTTCCTGCGGCCTCCCCCATAAATCGTCCGACACGCTTCCAGACGTACTCTTCTCCCCAACGTGTTCCTAGTGGGTTCATTAGGGTCATGGCGGTTGCATGATACGCCCGCGTTTTGGAGCTCATTGACTTGTCATCGCGCCACTTGTCTACTAAAGTCTGAACATTTCCGCATGAGCACAGGGGGCTCTCAATGCGGGAGGCCGCAAGCATCGTAATCATTTTAGCCCAGAAGTCGCTGAGGGGCTCGCATCCCACAAGGCCACGCGGGGGCACAAAGCCCGCTTTGTAGTTCGCCAAGAAGGCTGACGGCTCCATTGCCTGTGCCCAACATGATGCTGCCCATGTCTCCTCATCCTCATCCCACGTAGCCGGGATAAGGGTAGCAGTTGCAGCTGCGGCGTCCTTCACACGCATACACCCGACTTGACTGGCCCAAGCGCAAGCCAGATCAAGACAGCCTGCGTCATCACCCCACAAGAACGTAATCTGCTGACTCCGATCGGCATACACGCGATAGAACACAAGCTCATCTACGAAGCTAGCAGCCAGGTTTGCATCGATGACCACAGCACTGTGACCTTCCTGCAGTTGTGGCTGGAGGAGGTTCCACACGTGTATACGCACTGTGAGAGTCGTGCCACTAACAGACGCCAGGATGTCACGTACCTCCCACGCAGGATCGGCCCCAGTACTCGACGGGTCTGTGCGACAATTTTCAGCGTCTAGAGCAACAAACGTCTTGAAGTACGCATGTACGTCACAAGCATTGAGGTCTGCATCGACGGTCACAGTGAACACGGCCCACTCGTCGAAACCGTCCCCGTCAGCGTCTAGTGTAACGTAGTCCTCCGTACCCAGAAGCTCTGTTGCGCGGCTTCCTCCATATTGGACGTAGCCCTTAGAGAGCACAACGGTCTTCCAGTGACCCCGAATGTCCAATCCCATACCCGTAAGCTCCGGACGGTAAGGGCGTGGGTACGACTGCGCCTCATCTGTGATCCACACAGGAGCGGGCCAGTATCCGAGCTCGCGTGCAAGGTCTTCTTCGGCCTCCGCAATAAGCTCGGCAATCTGTTCCCTGCTTACCTTCCCCTGTGGGTCCTGCCACTGGTACTGATACCAGAGGTCGCTACACTCAGACGACGCACCCAGTAATGTGCTCTGGGCAGAACAGAAGTGAAGTGGATTGAGCCCGAGTATCCTCGCGAATCTCTCAAGGCTTAGTAACGTTTCAGAAGAGGCACGGGCCATTACTTCCCTCCAGGGACGACGTGAAGGAACACCTTCCTAGTGAAGCGCGACACATCATCCGGGTGAACAAACTTCCTCTTGTGGTGGCGGTTGTTCCCGAAGAGATACCTACGACTCCCAGCCCTACCAAGAAACACCTGGTCTACCTTCACAGGGCCCGTGTACTCCATCAAGACCCAGCTTCCATCAGCGACATGCGCGTCCACGACGGCTGCGGGCTTCCTCGCGGCCCCTGTGGTCTTCGCAAAAGTGCGTGCGGGACGCCTCTTACTACAACCTCCGCAACCTGCCATAACATCCTCCTTACGGTGTCGCTTCCTGATATCCGTGGCACCGACCTTGTCTTTTACGCCCTCAACACGACGTAGTCCCAAGTACGTACGGTACGTGAATAGGGCTCCTGGAAGATGTTCACCGCAGAAACTTCCTTTCGCGAGCCGTACGTGCAGATCCCAGTCCTCGTGCGGAACCTCGACTGTCTCATCAAAACCCCCCACGGCGTTCAGGGCCTTTCTCGGATACAACGCTGTGACGGCCGAAACGCCCTTACGCCACAAGCGCTCAGGGGACCAATCCTGCATCTCGTGCGCTTCGCGTTTGCCGTCTACGAATCCCTCGTAGAGGTCCGTGTAGATCCATCTATCAGGTGCCTCACGCCAAACCGCAACCGTTTTCTCCAGGAACTCGGGTTCTAGGTAGTCATCAGCATCAAGAAAAACGAGTAGCGGAGCACTCGAAGCCCTTATACCGAGATTTCGTGCATGTGCCGGGCCTAGGGCCCCCTTAGTATTGATCACGTGCACGTAGGGCCACCCCGTGAGGTCCAGGTCCTCCCCGGTGTCGTTCACGACGTACAGCTCCCAGTTACGGAAGGTCTGAGCCTCCACAGAGTCCAGGGCCTCAACTACCGTACCGGCGTGCGCAGGGCCGACTGGTATGATAACGCATACCTCAGGCGTATCGTAATTCCTTACCGGCCAAGAGCCCAGCGGGGGCACGCCAAGCTGACTGGCTAGCGGGTGCTGCCCATCCTTCACAAACGGGTACCAGTTACTGTATGTGTCCTTGTCCCAGTCATCTCTGTGTACACGTGTTACCTGGTCTGGGTGGAAGCGGTAGTGAAATAGTCCCTTCCTCGAGACCATTTTTACGCCACCACCACTTGACAGGACACGCACCCAGAAGTCCGCATCCTCCTGTCCTGCGCCGTGGGGGGCGTATCTCTGTCGGTAGCCGCCGACGCGTTCCCACCAGAGGCGCTTGTACAAGCAACTCGTTGGTATTTGGTTCCCCGAAGTACCCTTAGCCGGATCGTATGGGAGCGGCCACGTATGCACGGCGTCACGCAGTTTGCCCTCCGCATCCATGACCGTCAAGCCCGTGTAGACTATTGCAAGTCTCGGGTCTTCTTGAAGACCTTCTACCATTGTCTCAAGATACGTCGGAGCGCAAGCGTCATCGGCATCTAAACACCAGATGTACTCGCCCGCACCCTCCGTAACCCCAGTATTGCGGGCATGTGCCACGCCCAGGTTTTCCGCATGTGTTATAAGACGCGCCCGGGGCTCGTTCGCAATTGCACCCCGGATCCTATCCGAGCTGTTATCTGTGGAGGCGTCGTCTACCACGATGAGCTCCCAGTCCTCGAAAGACTGCTCCTGGACACTCTTTATGGCAGCGGCTACGAACGCACTCTTGTTGTAACAGGGTATAACGACGGTAACACGTGGGCTCACCGACTTGTTACCAAGAAGCACATCTTTGTAGATGTCAGAGATCCGTCGCATGACCCCAGCCCAGGAGTACTCTTTCAACACTAGTGCATGCCCGGCAGCACCTAACTCATCCCTTCGCTCCAAGGCCTCCAGCAGGGCCTGAGCAAGTCCGTCATAGTCTCCCGGCGGAACGAAGAGACCTATATCACCGACGACTTCCGGTGTTGCTCCGTGGTTGAAGCCAATAATGGACATCTTGGATGCCATTGCCTCAAGAACCCCAACACCGAACGTTTCCTTAGTTGTCCCAAGGTAAACGTCACAGGCCTTGAGGAGCGCCCAGGCATCCCAACGGGGCATTAAGCCTGTTACTTTAACGTTCAACGGTGCATGGCGCGCATCGTACTTCTGTGGTAGGAAGGTTGTTACGAAGTCTATCTCAGGAAGCCGTTTAGCTAGCTCTATGACGGCCTGAGGATCACATACGCCCCAGGGGCGCGTCTTATTCCATATAACCTTGGGACGCGTATCGTTAAACACTACAGGCGGGATCACATCCCACACGCCTGCGTCAAAGCCGTGCCCTACAACCTCCGGCGACATATGCATGTCCCGCCGCAGCATGTCCGCTACCCAGCTAGAGACACATACAACGCGTTTCGCTCGACGAATATTGTCGATGATTGTTGCGTTCGTCTTGAAATCGTGCGGCGAATCCGCATACTCCTCAGTAGGCATAAGTCCGTGAAGATGGAACACGTCCAGGCGTTCCGTCTCCGTTCCCAAGTGGCCTACAACGAGATCAGCATCCTTTTCCTCAGTTACTTCAAGCCACCCGAAGCCTGGCAGCCATCGTGAGTACTGGTTTACTACTTCTACGATGCCCCCAAATGGTCGCGAGAACTCACCACGTGCTGGGTTTGGCCATCTGTAGAATCGGTGCATCCCTGTCTCATCACGCGGCATCGTGTCCCTCGCCTCTGTGGAGCATATTCATGTTGTGCATGTACCGAAAGAACCCACTGTGCGAAAACGTCGCGAAAGCTTCCAAATCCTTAGGCAGACAATTACCACCAACACCACGTCTTCCCTTCCACGGCACCTTTAGGTGATTGCCTCCAATCCACTTCCTTGCGTACATGGCATCACATACCACATCGTAGTCGATGCCCTCGCTTTCCGCGACGTCATATAGGGCCGTCGCGAAGAGTACCTTCGTCGCGTAGAACGTGTTAATCGCGCACTTGATGAACTCTGCTGTGCGGTTGTCTGTAAAGATAATTCGTTTAGCATCTACGCCGCGATAGAAGCGCTCCCACACGTCGTTGAGCATCCAACCCGCGGGGGCACCCAAAACCAGTAGGTCGGGGTGCAGAGCGTCTTGATCTGCGGTAGCCATCGTAAGGAACTCTGGGTTGGACACAATGAATACACCCATGAACTCCTTCATGAGTGCATCCGCCGTTCCCGGAGGTACCGTCGACCGAAGGATGTATGTGGGTCCCGGGCCGTTGTCCTGAATGTACCGACGAATGGCGCTTATGTCGCACTCTCCGTTCACTGTCGGTGTAGGCAGGCACAGGAAAACGTAGCGGGCGTTGGCAATTGAGATGCCATTGGACAGAGGTATTATGTGAGTCTCCGTCACTTGCTGATCATAGTAGGAGGTAATACCTAGTGCTCTCATCGTAGCTGTACCTACAACACCTAACCCGCCAACAACTATAGTGTCCTCGTGCATTACAGCCAACCTTCCCGGGCAAGTAGCCCTTTCAATTCTTCCTGTGACATCAACGTGTCATTCGAGGAGTATGGACCAGCAATACCCTCGAACTCACCATAGAACCCCTGTATAGCCTGGAGAGGTATCTGCGGTAGGATAACATATCCATCCATTACCTTGTTAGTCCGGTAAGCCTCGTTCTCCGATACGAGTTGCTCGTGGACCTTCTCTCCAGGCCGCGTACCTATGACCTTGAGCTCGATGTTCCTGTCCCCTATCATAACCGTGGCTAGGTCATGCATAGTGGACGCGGGAATCTCGCTAACAAATACCTCACCCCCTATCCCAAGGACCGCAGCATTGAGGGCCAGGGCTACGGCGCGATCCAAGGTAAACCAGAATCTCGTCATGGCGGGATCAGTAATCGTTACCGGTCCACCATCCGCAATCTGCTTCGCGAAGAAGGGTATTACCGAGCCGCTAGAGCCAACTACGTTTCCGTAGCGTACTGAGAGACACCTTGTCGGAAAGCCGCCAGTATCCTGATTCGCGTTGATAAGCAAACGCTCCATCAAGGCCTTCGTCATGCCGTAGACGTTAACAGGTAGCACGGCTTTATCCGTACTCAGGCCTACCAGAACACTCACACAGGCCTCCTTTGCTGCCTGTATGAGATTTGCGGTGCCAATAGCGTTCGTGAGCACCGCCTCCAGAACGTTGAATTCACAACGCGGTACGTACTTCAGGGCAGCTGCATGGAAGACAATCTCAACGCCCTCCAGTACGGGACGCAGAGACTCCAAGTTTCGTATGTCCCCGAGTATGTACGTGACACGAGCATCCTGCAGCTCGTCCATCATCTCCCACTGCTTTCTCTCGTCCCGGGAGAAGATACGCACCTCACGAACGCCGCATTCGAGGAGACGCTTTGTTGCGGCACGCCCAAAGGAGCCGGTGCCACCTGTGATCAGAGTGCGCTTACCCTTGAAGTACATCATCTGACTCCATATCTGGGATCCCCCTCTTCGGTACCTTTCCAAGTTTTCGCGATATGTTCAAACTTAGACTGCCCAACGTACTCTGACATTACAACGACTGCAGGGCCCTTCTGTGTCGCGAGGACCCTAGAAAAGTGTCTCTCTACGCTGGCAATCTCACCACCTTCTTTGTAGGGCCCGTAAGCGTCGTAGTAACGCTTATGCACGAGGTTCGGATGGCCCCCAGGGTAGATGTAGCGGCTCTCTCTATCGAGAACAAAGTAACGTACCCAGGGATCCCTCCTGTTCAGGCTACCATGTTTGAGTACTGCCCCCTCGTAACTAGAGTAGATCCCGATCTCATCGTACCGCACTAGCCCGATTTCTGGGATGCTTGCTAGTAACCATACCCCCTTGGTCAGATTCACATAATCAAACGTAGCCCAATCATCCTCAGTAAGGAACACATAGGGAGAATCTTTGTGTGCTGCTTTCAGGCCATTATTCAGGTTCGCACCAAAGCCGCCGCGGTTTGTTACTGTTACCTGGAGATCAAGCCTGGCAAACTCCTCCTGTAAGTCCGCAATGTAGCCAGGAGGACTGCCATCGTCTGCCAGCCTCCAGATCAACCTCCCAGCATATTGGAGGAATAGCTCATAACGCTGGATCACTTGCCGTATGACTACGGGCCGACGATAGGTTGTTATGAGTACCGTGATATCGGGCCACACATTGGGGAACTCTGCTGTCTGAACAGGTTCAATGTTCACAAGTATCCCAACGCGCTTAGAATGTTCGATTGCGCCTCCTGTTCCGAGCCGAGGATTAACATCGAAATACCCTCGCGCGTTACAGGTATGTCTAGTGCGTCCAGTACGGTTGGCATGAAGCATTCCTGCTCCGTGTCGTAGCGCATCGGGAGCACATCCGGTCCTTGTAGGGCCCACACGCCATCGGGACTGTGTCCTCGCGCCCGGTAGCCATGATCAGATACCAAGGCGAAGAACTCCGGCTGAAAGCGCTCGAGCATCTCCTCGATGCTCCATTCGACAATCTGGAGGCATCTCGCGTACTCCTCGCGATCCGCTCCCCGGCCCTCATAGTTTGGGTGGTGCGTGAGCAGATGCCCCGCACGGTCCATCACATTGCATTGAATCATTAACACATCCACAGGTGGTTGCGCCGCAGCGACCTCAATACGCTTCCGTTGATTCGTGCATACGAACTCGAGGTACTCAGCAATGTCCATTACCTGGTGGGGCCACCACATGTGATGATGTGGTATGTCTACAGGCTCCCTAGTCTGTGCCGCGCGCTTGCCGTAGTCAGCAACATCCGTGTAGTAGTCATCCGGTACTTCAAGCGTACCTGGGTAGGCTCTCGGTTCATAAGGCCACCCACCAATCATCCAGCTGCCCGTACCGATAGCCCTGGGCACGTCTATCGTTGGGAAGTTAACAACACCAACAGTGTAGCCTGCCGTGGCTAGCACGTCGAAGATGTAGTCGTGCGGGCGCCCATAGAAGTAGATGTTACCATTGGCATTCGCTCCCATGAAGCCTCTAAGGCCGTGGGTCTCTACGAGCCATCCTGTCAAGATGGTTGTCCAGCTTGCGCCAGTCTCCATCTCGGCGGACCGCAACGTACCCCATTGGGAGGTTTCACGTAGCTTCTTAAGAGCAGGTAGATCCGTGGACTCGAATAGCCTTGAGTCCAGACCATCGAAGCCCGCAATCAGCAGCTTCATCCCGCACCTCTCCGGAACGCTCTGATCCGCAGCGCTGTGTGCGGCGTATTTGGGGGCTGTATCGTAATTTCAGGCCAGCCCTTGCCGCCCCATCTCTGGATGGCGGTTGTTACGTGGTGGTAATCCGCATCGTGGAACGCCATGATGCCACCGACCACGACCAAACGCGCCCATGCCTCAATGTCTAACCCTATGGAGGGGTAATCATGTGCGCCGTCCATAAACAGGAAGTGTATAGGCGTTTCAAAGTGCCACCCTAACTCCATGCTGTTGCCTCGCAACAGGATTGCCTGTGGGTCACCACGCAGGGTGTCCAGATTCAAATCTACCCCAACAAGTGCTGCATTCGGTGCTCCAGCACGACTGCAGTGTAACGAACCACCATGCATAACTCCTATGTGTACGAACATCGGAGCACAGGGAGTAGCAGGAACTGTCTTCGCAACGTGTTCGGCAATCTCCTTTAACCACTCCCGTTCCGGTGGTGTGAGATGTGCCGGTACTTCTTTGTAACTTGTGGTCACGTTTGGACCTCCCATATTCTAGTTAAGCCGTTCAGTTGTACTGCCTCGTCGTGGTACAGGGGATCGATAAGGTGCGATAACTTGGCTGCATCCTCCGGCCCGAACTCTGCCGGCCAGTCGTGGACGCCCACGTAGTCGTACGCTTGTAGGTGCGGCACGTATTCAGCCATCTCCCTGCGCTTGTCGCCGTTGTCGCAGTAGAGTAGTAACGGGTGCAAACTTGGTTCCGATAACAAACCCAAAATGAATTTTCGCCCCAGCTCGGAGAACACGTCAAGGACACGAAAGTGTTCTGCACCTACGAGCGTACGCATTAGAGGCATATCCAAGTACTTCGCCCACCGCTTGGTGTCGAAAGTATAGAACTGCATTCCCCGCTGCTGAGCCTGTAGTGCGAATACTAAGGACATGCCGCCAGTTCCTGTGCCGAGCTCGATAACGCACTTAACCTCATTATGTGTGAAGAAGTGCTCCCAAAGCACAACATCTACCCAGTACTGCGTTGCTGGCTGGCCAAAGATAGTCGTGTGACGTAGGGCTCGCAGTAGATCGCTCATTTCTTTCCGCACCCCGCGCAACCCGACGTGGGTATCGGTATTCGCAGTTCCTCTACTGCTATACCGACGTCCTCTGCGGTCAATTTCTGACTCTTTCCGACATGTACGAACGCACGATCGATTCCGTCGGAAAGTGCTGCAAGCTCCATGCGTCCGCTGAACTCCATCACATGGTGTGCGTATACCATCTCAGTAGATCCGAGCTTGAGACCCTCGGGGTAGCCTCCGAGAATTCCGTGAAATCTTCGATGCTTCAGGTGGGGGCGATTGCTATAACCATAAGGTTCCTTTCGC
>Ga0307380_10011253_pt1 | contig 11219 bp, 10 predicted proteins | sample UN3MG_FD_202239 | JGI IMG/M metagenome (GOLD analysis project Ga0307380, IMG submission 202239) | Soil microbial communities from Risofladan, Vaasa, Finland - UN-3 | ecosystem: Environmental > Terrestrial > Soil > Coastal area > Acid sulfate soil | place: Finland: Risofladan, Vaasa | collected... | reverse complement strand
AAACCCCGAAAGTGCGCAAGAATTTCATGAGGCGCACAACGCTCTCTTGAATGCCGAGCAACAGATAAAGGAACCGAACGATGTTGCGAGAAGGAATGATGCCGTGGCTTCAGTCAGCGCACGGGCGAATCAGGCAGCCTGCAACTTTTGCTACGTGTAGGCCATACGGCCTCGCCTCAGCGATGCCTATTGTAGCCATTCTCTGCGCCGCGGGATTCTTCAACGCAGGGGCAGCGTCCGCCCAGGCGCCGAAAAGATCGAGCGTGTACGCGCGCGCCGATTGTCTTTCCCACAGTTTTGTTCTTCTGCTTTCCAATGACGAGGTACTGATCTGGGACGCCGATCAGGGATCCGCTTCGTCGCGGTTCCCCTTTTCGCCAAAGCTCGTTCATGCGTGTGAAACGCTCACAATCGCGCCAAAGGACGCCAGCTTCATTCCGATCGAAGGGGGCCGGCTGGCGGTGGGCGTTGGACAGGAGTGGTTCGTTGTCGATCGGAAGTCGAGCGAGATCGTCAAGGAGTTTTCTTCGACAGGACCGTGGCCGCCGTACTGCCGGGCCGGTGGAAAAACGGTGGGAGTGTTCCCGGAGCCATTGAGCGATGCGGGTTTTCCGCTGGAGAATGTGAACATCGTGCTCGATCTTGGCTCAGGACGGGAGATTGCAAGGTGGAAGGCGCCGGACTACAGGAAGGTGTGGAAGCATCTTGCGGGCGAGGTTGGCGTCTGCACGGGACCGTGCCATTCCAGCGGACTAGTCGCATTCACTGGATTGATACCGGGACTCAGCGGCACGGAGGTTATCGTCTGGGATGCAATCCGCTCCAAGGTGTTGTGGCGAGTGACTTCTAAGACTTGTTTTTTGGACGTGTCCGCGTTCAGTCCCGACGGCAAGGCGTTGGCGATGGTGCAAGATGTCAAGGGCAAGCCCGCAGTACGAGATGCGAGGAATGGTCGACTGCTCGCAACGCTGGACGCAACTACATTTGAGGACTTGCCGTACTACTGCGCATTCAGCAGAGGCGGGGACAAGCTGCTTGTTCCCGTGGCTGGCACGGAAGCGATCGTTTGGGATTGGAAAGACAGCGGTCGGTCGCGGCGGGTTGGCCCGCGCGCGGCAGACGTTGAGGATAACGAGGCGCGGAGCTGGTTCGTGTTTTCCTCGGATGGCAGCCGCGTCGTTCAATTGACGGACCAATTCAGGGTGTACGAGTATGATGCTGAGACTGGGAGGTTGATTAGCGAAAAAGTCATTTCGTTCGAGGACTCTACCGGCAAGCCGGAAGGCCGCTGTCGGCCGCTTCGCTATCCTTCTTGTTAGCGAGGATGAGTTCCGGAAACGCTATACATAATTATCGACTCCCGGAAACGATTCTGCTAGGTTAACCAGATGGCTCGATTGGCAAGAGTAGTTGTTCCGGGCATGCCCCACCATGTGATCCAGCGGGGGAACCGCCGGCAGCAGACGTTCTTTGGCGACGACGACTACCGGGCCTATCTGGACCTGATGGCCGAGTGGTGTCCTCAGCACAAGGTCCAGGTCCGGGCCTATTGCCTGATGCCCAACCACGTGCACTTGATCGTGGTCCCCAAGTCGGCCGACACCCTGGCTCGGGCCATCGGCGAGGCCCACCGGCGTTACACGCGACGGGTCAATTTTCGCGAGGGCTGGCGCGGCCATCTCTGGCAAGGCCGCTTGTTCCGCAAAATCGGCGGTGCTGCCCGCTTTCAGTCCAGCTTCACTGTCCAGACGTTTTCCCCGTCGTTGGTAAGCGTGAATTCTCTGGCCGTCTTCTTTCCCCCGGCGGCAACCGTGATCCGGTAATCACCCATGAACCCGCGGAAGCCGGCCTTGCCGGTGCGATCGGCCTCGACGTTGGCGTCTGTTTTCACCCGCGGCTAAAGACAAAGTGCGCTCGACCCCGCAGACGGCGAGCACCCCGATGCCGGCCAGCCCGCTGTCGTGGCTACTCGTTCGACGGTTCCCTGAGCAATCCAAAGAACTCCTCGATACCCTCGGCGAGCGGGTACACTTCATCGGAGAACGCTTTCTTTAGTGCAATGCAACCACGGTCCTCCGGGTGTGTAACCAAGAAGATGAGGTTTCCCATCAGCGTATAGCCGATCGGCAGAATCTGTGGCGGGTCGTTGTCGTCGAACAACGCGAGGTCTGCTTCTGATGCAAGTTCCGCCACAGAGTGTGTCGCTCCTATGCCCGACATGAAGGCAAGACGATCCAAAGGGCATTCCTCCATCGGCGGGACAATTTCAGGCTCTGTGAACAATCCGCCATTGAATTCAAGGAGGAACCGACGAAAATCGTCTGGCAATGACACGCCAAGCCGTTTCTCGAGATCGTCGACTTGACCTTTCGAAGGCAAGGGAAAACGTTCCTCACAGAAGTCATCGTAAGCAGCCGTTATCGTCTTCATGTACCCTACACATCATCTCGGGGCCGATCGGTTGTAGGGGGCCTATTCGCTATTCAAGCTCAGACCCCATTCGCACCGTCCAGCGGTTCTGCTGCGACTTGCCGAGGGTGAACTTCTCGACCACGGCCGGTTTTCCGGCAACGCTCACCGTGACCTGGTAGTCGCCGAGGAACCCTCGCAGCCGGGCCGATCCGTCGTCGCCGGTCCGCAACTCGGCGGTCGTCCACCACGTGCCCTTGATCAGTTTCTTCAGTTCGTCGTACATCGGCTTCGGCGTCATGTCGCTGCGCAGGAACCCGGCCGGGGCGCCTTGCCAGGCGCCGTTGTCGCTGAAGTCCCACCACGTGATCGCCTCCACGGCCGGATGGGAAAAGAGCATGGTGTAGAAGCGGACCGCCTCCCGGGCTTGATAGGCTTCCCCGTCGGGCGTCGAATCCCAGGGCCGCGGCCGCTCCCAGCCGCGCTCGCCCGAGAGGATCGTCGTCTCGGTGAAGTGCAGCGGCACGCCGAACCGCGAGAAGCGCTCGCAAACGTCCCAGATCTTGCGGTTGGTCCACGTGCCGCCGTGCATGTGGCTCTGGATGCCGATCACGTCGTACATCCGCCGGCCGTTCTCATCGACCAACTGCTCGACTACCCGCTCGTAGGGCGGATCGGTGCGATAGTCGTTGATCAACAGCGTGGCCTTCGGGCCGGCCTTCCGCGCGTGGACAAAACACTCGCGCGTGAACTCCATCTGGCCGACCTTCTGCCACATGGCCGTGTGCTTCGGCGCTTTTTGGAGAAACGACGGCCGGTCGAAGTGCGTGGGCTCGTTGACCACGTCCCAGCGGTCGATCAGCCCGGCGAAACGCGACACGCAATCGTCGATCCGCGCCATCTGCAGCCGGCGGATCTGCTCGGGATCGTCGGGCAGCCACGCCGGATCGCTGTAGTTCCAGGCCAGCGGGTGGCCCTTGGTGGTGATGCCTTGTTCTTGGCACCATCGGGCGGCCCGTTGCGTGTACTCGTGGTCCGGCTCGCCTTGGGTGCGTTCATAGGAAGGCCAGTAGAACGCCAGCGTGGCGTAGTTGAGCAGCTCGGAAAACTGCCGGCGGTAGGCCGTTTCGAGCTGCTCGTCCGGCAGCTTGCCCCAGCGGTAGAGGTTGCAGCCGAAGAGGAAGGCGTGCCGGGTCTGCTCGACGGCGACCTTCGCCCCGGGCACCGGTTTGCCGGCCGCATCGACCACCGTCACGACGGCGTCGGCCCGGCGGTGTTCCTCGATCCGCGCTTCGGCGCCCGCGAGGAGGTCTTCCTCGGAAACCTCCGCGGCAAACACGGGTGAGAACGCGACAAACGAGATTACGACCACGAGGGCCGTCCACGACAGAAGATACGCGCGTTGTTCGAACATGATTCGTCTCACTTCAGGGGGAGAGTCAATGTAGCCATCTCGCTCCGCGAGATGGAGCCACGTCTCGCGGAGCGAGACGGCTACTATTCTTCTACAGGTGCCACGGCGCCCGCATGGGGATGTTCACGAACCGGTTGGCCTCTTCGTCGCCGACGATCTGCTCGTTGACCGGGTCGTACTGAAGCTTGCGGTTGAGGCGAATGGCGACGTTGGCCAGGTTCATCAGCGTCGAGACGCGGTGCGACGACTCGGCGCCGCCGCCCGCCTGCTGCCGGGTCTTCACCGCCACGTCGAACTCGACCAGCGCCGGCGGGTCGGGCAACTCGTCGTACCGCTTGCGGCCCGCCTCGTCCAGGTCGCCGACGCCGACTCGGCTCTTCTCTTTCGGCCGGTCGTAACTCGCCTTGTGGGCGCCGCCGGTCATCACGATCCGCAGGCCGTCGGCGTAGGTGCATTCCACCCAGCTATACTCCCGCACCGCGTCGGGGTGTTGCGGCCAGGGGCACGGCCCCGGGTCGATCAGCACCGGGCTGGTGTCGTCCTTGCCGTAGATCCACTGGACCGGGCAGAGGCTGTGGAAACCGAAGTTCGTCAAGTCGCCGCCCTCGTAGTCCCAGTAGAAGCGGTTGCTGTAATGCACCCGGGCGGCGTTGTACGGCTTGTATGGGGCCGGGCCCAGCCACAGATCGTAATCGAGCGACTCGGGGATGTTGTCCTGCCGCGGCAGGCTCGGGTTGCCCGTGCGGTTCTTCGCGCCGGCGGTGCCCACCACGCCGTCGAGGCTTTTCAAGAGGCCGTACTTGATGATCTTGTGGTTGGCCTTGTTGTCCGCACTTTGCGCGCCGAAGCGGCCGAAGGTGCCGATCTGGAAGACCGCGCCGTATCGCTTCACCGCGTCGGCCACGGCCCGGCCTTCGGCGATGAACTTGGTCATCGGCTTTTCGCAGAAGACGTCCTTGCCGGCTTCGGCGGCGGCGATGCAGGGGATCGCGTGCCAGTGCGGCGGCGTGCCGATGGCCACCGCGTCGATGTCCTTGCGTTCGAGCATCCTGCGGAAGTCGACGAACCGGGTCTGGTTGTCCGGCTCGCCGCCGAGGTGGCCGGCGTCCACGTCGCAGACGGCGACCCGCTTGCAGCACGGCCACCGCTTCATGCCGGAGTCCTTGCGGCCGCCGTTGCCGATCACGCCGTAGGTGATCGTTTCGCTGGGAGGGATTTCACCGGTCCCGCCCAGCACGTGCCGGGGAACGATCGTGGCCGCCGCGGCCACGGCCGTGGTGGTGCCGAGAAAACGCCGCCGGGTGATTCGTTTGCTACGCTTATCAGCAGACATGGTGATGTATCTCCTTCAGGATTGTCTTGTGGATGGGTGTGAACGCACCGGCTACCGTCCGGCTTGGTCAAGGAGCAGTTGCGCCTGCTGACGCACGGTCTCTTCCACGGTCGCCTCCAGGACCTTCTGCAACAGCTTCTGGGCCTGCTGCGGCTCGTCCTTCCGAATGGCGGCGGCCAGATCGACGGCCGTTCGGGCGGCCGGATGGCGGTATCTGGGCTCGCGGGAATCCATCGCGGCCATCACGTCGCCGGCCGCACCGGCACCGATCGCCGCGGCCAGACCTTCCAAGGCGGCGGCCCGATCGTGGACGTCTTCGGCCGCCTGGTGCTTGGCGAGCAACTGGCGGAAGATCTTCTCCGCCTCGCTCTTCTTGCCCGCTTCGCCCAACCGGCGGCCCAACAGCAGGCAGGCGCTGGTGGCCTGGGTCCGCTCGTACGGCGCCTGCGTCTCGGCCGCCTTCAAGAGCACCTCGGCCGATCCCGCGTCGCCCATGTCGGCCAAAGCGTACCAGGCCATCAGCCGCACGTCCCGATTGGGATGATCGACCGCCTGGCGGATGGCGGCGGCCGAGCCCGCGTCGCCCAACTCTCCCAACGCCTTGATGACCGTGGGCAACCGTTTCTCGCCGGCCTCGGGCAGCGCCACTCGCAGCGCGACGATCGCCCGCGGGTCGCCGATGGCCAGCAGCGCCTGGGTGGCCGGTTCGCAGAGCCGGTCGCTTTCCAGCAGCCTGGCCAGGGCGGGGATCTCCTCCGGCCGTCCGCAAAGCTGAAGCTGCCGGCAGAGGAACGCCTTCAGCTCGTCGGAATGAGTGCCGTCGAGCCCTTCGGCCAACGTCTCGGCGACCAGCTTGCGCTGGGCGTCGGCCCCGGGCCGCGCGGCGTAGATGGCCAGGGCGTGGACTGCGTACTTCGGTTTCACGCCGGCCGGATCGCCGAACTCGTCGCCGACCATGTCGATCAACTGGGCGATGGTCGCCGGTCCTCCGGCCAGAAGCTTCTCGCACATCTGGCTCGTCTCGGCGTCGTTGTCGCTGGGCAGCTTGTCGAGGATCTCGGCCACTTGTGATGAATCGTTCACGGCAACACCTTTCCTGCAATTCGTGGTGGGTTCAATGGCCTCGTGTCGGCGCCCCGGGCGGCGACACGGATCACCGTCGCAACGATAATCTAGGGTCCCTGCGCGGAGAATGCAATGAACCTCCATCCGTGGGGCGGTTTTTCCTTGATCGATCCGGTTTCATCAGCTAAAACAATTAGTAGGGGTTCTGCCGCAAACAATGGAGGGGTCTCTCATGTCGGCGTTATATCGTGTTGCCAGGAAACTGCGGTACGTAAGTGTACTCGGCACAACGGCTTGTGTTGCGGCGTTCACGCTTTTCGGGACCGCCCTCGCCGCGGAACCCGAGCGCCGCTCGCTGGCGGATGGGCCGACCGAGTTCCGGCCGGAGACCGAAATCGACATTTCCGGCCCCTACCACGCCGACGTCGGCGGCGAGAGGTTCCCTTCCACGCTGGATTTTTGGGGGCCGAAAGCGACGTTGAAGATCGCCATGGACGGTCAGGACAAACCGATGATCGGCATGTTCCTCAACAACCGGCTCAAGGTCGTCTCGGAGTACCTGGCCGAAAACTTCAACCTCACGACGATGGTCGAGGCCACCTACGACGGCCGTTGTTTCTACGGCCAGTACAGCCGGATCGACGCGGCGCTGGGTGCCAAAATCGCGCCGATCGTGCTGACGCCCGTCTGGAACGACGGCGGAGGCGGCGTCCCGGTCAAGATGCCCCTGCCGCCCAAGATCGACGACATCCCGGGCAATTACGGGCTGACCCTGACGAATAAAGACGGGCAGGCTATCAACACCAATGCCCAATTCGCCCTGGACGGCCGCGCGATCACGGTCAACGCCGGCGGCCGGGTCTATCGCTGCGACTACAGCAACAAGGAGATGTATCCGCTCTACTGGCGAGGCAACCGGATGGATACCTTCAAGCTCATCCCGAGCGAGAACGGTTTTACCGGCAAGTTCGTCAAGGAAATCAACGGCCAGGAGGAGGAATTCGACGTCAATCTCGTCAAGGGCGCCGGAGGCGGCGGAGACGATCCCAATTGGACGTTCGTATACGACGTGATCGTCAACAATACTCCGCCCGTCTGGATCGGCAAACTGACCCTGCACGAAGACCAGGCGAAGCTGGTCATCGACGTCAACAACCAGAAGGCGACCATGACCGGCTCGCTGGTGGAGAACGTGCTGAGCGGGACGGGCGATTACGGCAAGTCGACGGTCTCCATCCGCGCCCAGATGAACCCCAACGGTTTCGCGGGTCTGTTTCGCAAGACCGACGGCGGCGTCGTCCGGCAATACCCCATTATCCTGAAGAACCGCCCCGCCCGCACGGCCGGACCGGCGTGGTGATCCGCCGGGCCTGATAGTAGCCGTCTCACTCCGTGAGACGAAGCCCCTCTCTCCCCAGCGAGATGGCCACCATTGCGAAAGCCCCAACATGCGACAAGCTGCAATCTCCGCCGCCCTGTTCACGCTGATCGCCATGGCTGCCCGCGCCCCGGCCGATGACTGGCCGCAGTGGCGAGGCCCCAACCGCGACGGCAAGAGCGCGGAGACGGGCCTCTTGAAGCAGTGGCCCGAGGAAGGCCCTCCGCTGGTCTGGAAGGCGAACGCCGCCGGCATCGGCTTCGGCGGGCCGTCGATCGCCGACGGAAGAGTCTTCGTCATGGGCAACGGCCCGATAGACGAATGGATCGTCTGCCTTGACGACAAGACGGGCGAACAGATCTGGGCCTGCAAGACCGGCGGCATCCATTCCCTGGGCGGCGGCTATCCCGGCCCGCGGAGCACGCCCACCGTCGCCGGCGGAAAGGTCTACGCCCTGGGATTGGCCGGGCGGCTCATCTGCTGCGATGCCGAAACGGGTAGACCCATCTGGCACCGGGAAATGAGGCGGGATTTCGGCGGCAAGGAGCCTTTGTGCGGGTTCAGCGAGTCCGTGCTGGTCGACGGCGACCGCGTCATCTGCACGCCGGGCATGGAAAAGACCGTCGTGGCGCTGGATGCCGAGACGGGCGAAGAGATCTGGGCCGCCAAGGGAGGCGACGCCGCGTCGTACAGTTCCATCGTCAAGGCCGTCTTGTGCGATACGCCGCAGTATATCGCCTTCACGCTGCGGGGCGTGGTCGGAATCCGCGCCTCCGACGGGGCCATCCTCTGGCGCTACGACGCGCCCGGCAACGGACAGGCGAACTGCCCCACGCCCGTCGTGGTCGGCTCGACCGTCTTCGCCGCGTCCGGCTACGGCAAAGGCGGCGGTTGCGTGTGGATTCGCAAGGACGAAACCGGGGCGATCGTTCCGCAGGAACTCTACGCCACCAACAAGATGCAGTGCCAACACGGCGGGTTCGTCGTCGTCGACGGGTTTCTCTACGGCTGTGCCGACCCGGGCGTGCTGGTCTGTCTGAACTACAAGACGGGCGTGGTCGTCAAAGCCGCCTATACCGGCCGGTTCTCGATCGCCTACGCCGATGGAATGCTCTACGTGCGCAATGAAGACGGCGCGGTCGATCTCTACGAGGCCTCCTCGACCAAGCTTGCGCGCCGCGCCACGTTCGAACAGCCGGATCGGTCGGAGTTCATGGCCTGGCCGCATCCGGTCATCGCCAACGGACGCTTGTACCTTCGCGACCAGTACGTCGTCCTCTGCTACGACGTCTCCGCCAAGAAGGCGAAGCCGGCTGCGGACGACGAGAAAGCGGAAACAGGCCGGTAGCGTTTTCCCGCGGGAAGAAACCCCGGACGAAGTCCTTCGGGCTTGCTTCGATTGCCTTCTACTGCAGGCCCTGCAGGAACGTCCAGGCCACGACCAGCCCTACTCCTCGAACCGAATCTCCAGGATCTCGAACTTCAACGTCCCCTGCGGCACCTCGATCTCGACCTGTTCACCCACCTTGCTGCCGACCAACCCCTGGGCCAGCGGGCTGGTGAACAAGATCTTGCCGGCGTCGTAATCCTCTTCCCCGGCGCCGACCAACGTGAATTCCTCTTCATCCTTGAACTTCAAGTCCTTCACCTTGACCGTGCAACCGAACCCGACCTCGTCCTTGGGCAATCGCGAAGGGTCGACCAGCACGGCATGGGAAAGCTTCGCACGCAGATCGTTGATCTTGGCCTCCATCATCATGCGGCTTTCCTGGGCACCGTGGTACTCGGCGTTTTCGCTCAGATCGCCTTCCGCCCGGGCTTCGCCCAGCCGTTTGAGGATCTTGGGCAATTCGATATCGTGAAGCCGATCGATTTCCCCTTTGATCTTGTCGTAGCCGGCGCGTGTCATGGGGATCTGTTCGGACATGTCTCGGTCTCCCGCGGGGCGAAAAAAACGCGACCGCCCACCCTTGCGTGGGGGCCGCTGTGTTTTCTGGCAAGTAAGCTGCTATTGTCGTTGATTCAGCGGGGCGTGTAAAGGCGAGGTTCCAGACGCCTTGTTGCCGTGCGAGGCAGAGCCTATGATAACGCCTCCCCGCGCGTTTGCCGAGCCGATGATTTCCAACCTTTACTACTGCGAGTTCGCAGGCAATACCTTCGTCGTCCAAGCCGAGGCCGAGGCCGTCGAGAAGACCGAGACGACGCTTGCCATCCTTCAAGGTATCAAGGACCTGCTCGGCCACGGGATCCGGATCGTCTTGGTCCTGGGCAAGGGGACGGAGTTCGAGAGGGAGCTTCGCGCGTCCTTTGGAGCACGCCCGCACCCCGAGACGAACCGGCTGATCATCCCCGAGACGGCCCTTGCTCGCATCCAACAAGAGCGTCGCCGAATCGGCAACGTCGTCGAAGGGCTGTGCCGGTTGTGCGACGTGCCGTGCCGCGTCTTCCCGGAGTCCGTGATTCGAGCGGAACGTAGAATCGCGCACGGGAGCACCGGCATGGTGACCGAAATCGAGATCGGCGGCATCCAAGCGGCCCTGGACCAGCGGAGGCTTCCGGTCATCGGCTTCGGAGGAGAGGACGACGACGGCCGGTTTCTCCACGTTTCCGCAACGTCGCTGGCGGCTGATCTGGCGGTCGAGCTTGGCGCACAGAAACTGCTGTTCTTGATGAAAGCGGACGGCGTCTTTCTGCCGGACCACCGAGGAGACAGACGCCGGCTCAGCTTCGCGGACCTCGAACAGCTCCTGTGCCTCTTGCAGCGGAAAGATCCAAGCGGCAACTTCGTCCTCTCCGGAACCGTCCTACCCAAGGTCCATGCGAGCATCCGCGCCGTCGCCGGGCACGTCGGCCAGGTTCACCTCGTTTCGTATTCGCGATTGCTCGAGGAAATCCTCACCCGCACGGGCGTGGGAACCATGATCGAGCGCCGCCAGAGCCACCACGTCGATTACGCCCGACAGAGCGACCTGGAAGAGGTCTACCGTCTTCACGCCGAGTCGCAGGGCTACACAACGCCGCACGGTACGCCGTACGTCAAACCGCTGGACCGATCGGAACTGGAGCGACGGTTGCCGCAAACGCTCGTGCTCAAACATCGAGGGATCATCGTCGGCAAGCTCCATGCGACCGACGTGCCCGGGGCGCCGGGAATCCTCCAGATCGGCGGATTGGTGATCGGAGAAAACCATCAGGACTCCCAGCAAGGGCAGTTGCTGCTGGGCGAATCGCTTGGCCGCTTCCGAGAGAAGGGGTATGCCGGGGCCGTTGCCATTACGGCCGCAAAGCGGGCCAAGAGGCTGTTCGAGCGAGCCGGGGGGCAGCGAAATCCGTCGCGCCCCTGGCAGACTTCGCTGCTGAAGAGCGCGCTGGAGCGATACGCCTTGGAGGAGCGGCGGCAAGTGCAACTGTTCGAGTTCTCGCTGGCCGGCGGGTGCGCGCATGTTTGACGTAACCGATTGTGATAACGACGTTTAGCGGGCGGGCTTGCCCGCCGTTTGGTTGCGGCGCTGGGGGGTAGGGCTGGAACGATCCGTTTTCCGAACCCCCGACCAAGAGCCCCCAGCCCCGAGCCCCCAGTCCCGAGCCCCCAGTCCCGAGCCCCCAGTCCCGAGCCCCCA
>Ga0307380_10011252_pt1 | contig 11220 bp, 13 predicted proteins | sample UN3MG_FD_202239 | JGI IMG/M metagenome (GOLD analysis project Ga0307380, IMG submission 202239) | Soil microbial communities from Risofladan, Vaasa, Finland - UN-3 | ecosystem: Environmental > Terrestrial > Soil > Coastal area > Acid sulfate soil | place: Finland: Risofladan, Vaasa | collected... | reverse complement strand
CGTACAGACGGGAGCTGCATAAGATAATGAAGTCTGGTGGGAAAGGAGATGTTAAGCAAGCTGAGGCATTGGACAAAGAGATCGAGAGATTATTCGAGGAGAGGGAAAGATTGAGGGTTTAGCGTTTCCATCTCTTAATATTATTAATATGATCAAAATTATTAAATTATTTGATCGTGCCTCCATAAAATAACTTTTCCCGAATCTAAACCAGGCGCAAAACTTCAACAAACCTGGCTCTCAAGTTTTCAACACTACCCACATCAACAGGCTTATGACGTATTATTTTCTTAGCTTTTTCTATATATTCAGGTTTTAATCTCAATCGTCATACCCCACAGCTCTGCTACAGTTAGGTGTGCCAGCGCAACGTTTGATTTGATGGGTTCCCCCTGAAGTGAATTTGACTGGCTGTGTTTCACCCCAACCATCCTCAGACGGATAGCAACCGTCTACTAAGGGAGGGTGTTTTGTAAGGTGCTGTGAGGGTTGATTCTGGATGAACTGGATTGTTCAGTAATAAATATCAAACCTATCATAAGGGCCGCCAGTAGCAGGAACAGGGCGGTGGGAATGCCAACCAGTGCCAGAACTACGCGTTTCATGGATATGTGGTGTACCTCTGAGAAGCCCACGAATAGCACATAGAAACTGTAGGGCACTGGTACCATCATGCCTGCCAGTCCTAATAGATAAAATATCTCTTGCTTATCATAATATCAAAAATAAATTAAGGTTCTTCATAAGTATATTATTCCCAGGATATTTATTCATATTCTGTATCGATATTTAGATATTGTATTAATTCCAATAATTTATTAATTGTATACATGGAGACAGGAGGTTAATTAATGGCAGTAATCAATGATTCCACTAAAGAAACAGTAAAGAAAAAGCTGGAAGAAGGACTGGAAGGTAAGATCACACTGGTAATGTTCACCCAGGAGATCGAATGTAAGTTCTGTACCGAATCCCGGGAACTCGTGAATGAGGTAGCACAATTATCATCCAAGATCGAGGCTAAAATCTATGATTTCATAAAAGATGAAAAAATTGCAAAAAAATATGGTGTGAAAAAGATCCCTGCAATTGTAATGCTTGGTGATAAGGATTATGGGATCCGGTTCTATGGCACCCCATCTGGTTATGAATTCCCTACTTTTGTTGAAGATATGATCAATGTATCAAAAGGCATGACCGACCTATCTGATGATATAAAAAAAGAATTAGCAGACATAAAGAAGAAAGTACACATCCAGGTACTTGTGACTCCCACTTGTCCGTATTGTTCAAAAGCTGTTTTGACTGCTCACAAAATTGCAATTGAGAACGACAATATTACGGCTGATATGGTGGAGATCGTGGAATTCCCTGATATTGCTCAAAGATACGGTGCAATGAGTGTACCTAAGATCGTGATCAATGAATTAGCTGATTTCACAGGTGCCCAGCCTCCTGAGAAATTCCTGGAAGAGATACACAAGGCTTTGGCATCAGCTGATAATCCCATGTATATGTAATCGGACAAAATAATTAAGTGATAATATTCAAAATTAATTGAGCTATTCAGTTAGCCACTTAGTGATCTGTTTGACATCAGGTATTTTGCCTGCTATTTTTACCTCTCCATCGATCACAACACCCGGGGTCATCATCACTCCATACTCCAGTATCCGATCAATATCTTCTACCTTCTCAACCTGAATGTCCAGACCCAGTTCATCCACTGCCTTTTGAACATTTTTTGTTGTTTGTTTGCATTTTGCGCAGCCAGTACCTAATATTTCAATTTTCAAATCTTAACGCTCCTTGCCTATCCAATCACAAATATCATCATATTCAGGAATACACCCCTCACACATCACCCTGCCGTCAACTAACACAGCTGGAGTAATGGCCACCTTGTATGTCATTATAGTTTCCACGTCTGTTATGGGTATGACCCTGAATTCAGTTCCAACCACAGCCCTCACCACCAGGTTCAATATATCATTATACAATTTACCGCCAATGCCCAATACCTCCACTTTATGTTTTAATCCCTTTCCGCAATCAAAACATATTACTTCACTGCCTTCCCGGTTAGTTGTAAATATCTTGAAACACACCGGACATTTCGCATCGTGCAAATTACTTTTTTTCTTCTTTAAAGCATAATCCACAAGTGCAGCATTAAAGCAGTTGCATCCACCCTTATCATCCATTACTCACACCTCTATCTGAATTGCTTTTTCAGGACATGTGACTTTGCATAACATACATATCTTACACTCCCCGGGACTGGTAACCAAACATTTTTTGTCCCGCATCTCCAGACTCCGGCTCTTGCAAATTTTTACACATTCCCCGCAGCCAGTACATTTGTTCTCATCTATTATGATTTTGACTATGCTAGCACCACCTGTTTTTAGATCTAATTGGTCTTAGTCTGAAGTAAATATATTCCTGGTCCTAAGACAGATACTGACCAGCATCAGCATCACTGGGACCTCGATCAAAACCCCAACCACTGTGGCAAGGGCGGCACCTGAATTGAGACCGAACAGCATAATGGCAACTGCAATGGCCACCTCGAAATGATTGCTTGCACCGATCAGTGCGGTGGGCGCCGCATCTTCATACGAAAGCCCGAAATATTTGGATAGACCGTATCCAAGAGCGAAGATAAAAAAGACCTGGATTAACAGGGGCACTGCGATCATTCCGATGATCAGGGGTTGTGCTATTATTACATCACCCTGAAGACTGAATAATGTGATGAGCGTGATCAGGAGTGCACTGATGGAAATGTTGTGCATAACAGGGGAAAATTTCATCTCAAACCACTTTGCACCTTTTGTTCTTAACAGGTGGGCACGAGAGAAGTAGCCAAACACTAATGGAATTCCCACATACAATCCCACAGATAATGCCAGAGTCTTCCAGGGAACCACGATGTCCCCGATCCCAAGCAGCCATCGTGCCAACGGTGCATACAGGATCAACATGGCCAGGCTGTTTATGGCTACCATGACAAGGGTGTGACCCTGGTTTCCCTTTGCCAGATACCCCCATACCAGAACCATGGCAGTACATGGTGCAATCCCCAGCAGTACCATTCCTGCAATATATTGTGACGGCAGGTCCAATTCACCCATCAAAGTGATGGTTGTCATATCTGGCAAGAAGGGGAGGAAAACAACCTTCATAAAGAACCAGGCAAAGAAAAGCATGGTAAAGGGTTTGATCCCCCAATTTATCACGAGCGTGATGAGTACCGGTTTTGGTGTTTTGCCGGCTTTGACCACCTGTTTGAAATCGATCTGCACCATGATGGGATAGATCATGAAGAATAACAGGACAGCGATAGGTAGGGAGACACTATAAACCTGCATTGAGTTGATTGTCTCTGCCAGTCCGGAAAAGGTCCTGCCCAGTAATAATCCCGTGACTATGCAGATAATGATCCATACAGTAAGATATTTCTCAAAAAAGCCCAGTTTTTTTTCATCTGACATTTAGCAGTATCCCGGTTATTTCAATATTTGGTTATTTCAATTATTATTGAAATGATTCAGTATAAAGTTAATGGTCTGACTTAATGTGAAAATCTAATGGATATTAGTTATTTCAATCGTAACCATTAAGACTGTATGAAGTGATTTTTAGACATGGATTATACTGAAGGTAAAATGGGTCGTGTATTCATAGTACGCGTTGATCACGATGAAGATATTTTAATCGAACTTCAAGACCTGGCAAAAAATGAAAACATAAAATCTGCTTTTTTCTATATGCTGGGTGCCGCAGGTAGTGCCGATGTAGTTACTGGCCCCAAAGAAAAAAGTCTGCCACCTGATGTTGATATGACCTCATTTGATGATGCAAGGGAATTGTTGGGTGCAGGAAACATCTTTTTGCAGGACGGAAGTCCAAAGATACATCTCCATGCTGCAGCTGGTAATAGGAATGGCATGATCATGGGGTGTTTAAGGAACCACACAAAGGTTTTCATGGTAATGGAAATTGTAATCTTCGAGATTACTGGTATCACAGCAGAGAGAGTGTATGATAAAGACATCGGATTCTCACCCCTGAGATTCTATCAATAGAAAACAAAACAGTGTTAGAATACCTGCTGTTTGCGATATATATTTATTATATCAGTGATTGTAGAGAACACCTTCATGCCCAGGTGGCCTAGTCGGTTAGGGCGCCAGACTCATAGGGAATTGCAGAAGAGCGTCTTATGGTCTCCTGAGAAATCTGGAGGTCACGGGTTCGGATCCCGTCCTGGGCATTTTATTTTTTTCTGTCAAATCGAAATAGTCACCTGATTTTCAATGTACAGGTTTCTGATATATTCCAATACTGTGGGATAACTGAATGCAGAAATGGTCGCCCAGCAGGTCGTCCTCGTCACCCGGGAACTCTTCCTGGCCATCACATCGCTTCATCCCCTGAGCCGCCCATCCCGGGTAACCGGCAGCATGTTTGCTTTTAAAAAGTATAAAAGAAGTAGAAGCAAGTGTGTAAGCCATTATTTGATACTTATTTATAAAATCCAAGCTTAACTTGACGCTATGGTCAAAAACTAATAGTTCGACAAAAACCTTTATCATCATCACATCCCATAAAAACCAACACGAACCATGGATAAAAAACTCTTCGTTCCCCACCCCGGACATTTTGAAGGCCTGCAGGAACTGCTGGCAGGTTCTAAAGACATTTATTCCATATTTATGGCCGGTTCTCCAGATTATATCGGTACAGGTCGCGTAAACCTGGGACATGCCAGTTTGGAAGAGATCGCCCAGCATACAGAATATTGTCATAAGAACAATGTCAAGGTAGAGATGGTACTGAACAGCTCATGCATGGGTGGAAATCAGCTAAGTACCGAAGGATATAATCTTCTGCACTGGTATATTGGCAATCTGGAAGATATCGGTGTGGATACAATAGTTGTTGCAGACCCCTATCTGGTGGAGTTGATTGCGCAGGAATTCAACATACCTGTCGTGGTGAGTGTGCTGGCATTTGTGGACAGTCCCCAGAAAGCAGAATTCTATGAACAACTGGGGGCCAGCTCTATTGTGGTGGATTCAAATGTGAATCGTCACTTCGATGTACTTGAAGCTATCAGGGATGCAGTATCCTGCGAACTAAAATTGTTAGTCAATGAAGGTTGTCTGTACCGTTGTCCATTCAGGTATGCACATTTTAATTTTTTCTCCCACGTGAACGGCCCTCACCCGCGCCCTAATGTACAGGATGACTATTATTACCACAAATGCCTGACTATGCGCATTCAGGACCCCTCACTTCTCCTTAAATCACCATTTATCAGACCTGAAGACCTGAATGAATATGCACATATCACAAATGTATTCAAAATAGGAGGGCGCTCCCATTTCATTAATTGGATTCTTAATTGTGTCAATGCATATGCTAATGAAAGCTATGACGGCAACCTGATGGATCTGATGGACTGCCCCAAGGATCTGATGGATCTGTATAATATTCCCAACAAAGCTCTTGATGGTTCAATTCAACAGTGGAAGAAACACAGTACAGTTTGCCACAAATGTGGCTACTGCAAGCGCCTTGTGGATGAAATTGCCCTGATATATTCAAATAAGGGCACTAAAGATGAAACACTTATACCCTGGAATATTATTAATAAAAAGGGGATTGAAACCTGAATGACACTGAATAATCTGTTAAAAAACCGTGCTGATATCGAAAACGGAATGCGGCATCTAATAGGCCGACCAATTATGGTAACTGAGCTTGACCTTTTTGCACTTCCATGCGGATGTTCTGGGTTAACAGTAAATACCAGAGGGCTGCTTGTGGATGATCTTGAAATTTTTGAATCACACTTGTTAAAACTACTTGAGGATATTTCTCAATCTTTTGAAGTTCCCTCAAAATTTGTATTTGCGAGGATAATCCCAGGTACCCAGGAAATTGCTTCACTTAATATGCGCAATCTATGCCCCCGCTGCTATGCAGATTTTTCTACAACTTCTGGAAAGCGGCCCAGACCGGATATATATATTTTACAACTAATAAAACGTAAACGATAGGACGTTTCGAAAATTTAATATATCATAAGTATTATTCATTATAAATTACCTGAAAGGTGATTATTATGGATGAATTTGAATACTTTAAATGCCTGGACTGTTTAAGATATGATCCTGCAGAAGATATGTGTGAGATACATTTCTGGATAGATCCATACGAAAATCCATGCGGCCTGTTCATACTTGACAGTGCATAATTAAGTGGCCAAATGCATGGAAAAAGGTAATACACAAATATAGTTGACAGTTTATTCCTTAAATATGGAATCAATTAGCTCAAGTCTATTGTTGAGAATTATATTAATAGTGCATTCAACATCATTTAAATCTGTGAATCCATCATATTTACGGTTCAATCGCTTCTCCCAATTATCCTTCACTAAAAATAATATTTTTGAGTATTTTTTTAATAATTCAAACCTTTCAATTTCAAATTCCTTAGCTAATCTGGGATTTTCAAATACATCTTTGAGAATATTAGTCATTTCTTTTTTATCATAATCAGGGTCTGATAATTGTTTACTTACTGCGTTGTAATAGTCCAGGTTTTTCTGGTTAGTTTTATTGAAATCTTCCATTATATCCCAAATATTTTTAACGATTTGCTTAGCTTCAAGATTTCTCTCACTATCAGTTTCCTCAACCAGTATTTTTGCTCCAGCTTCATTTTTTTTCGTAGAAAAATGGGGTGTTTTCCATTCAGTCTGCAGATCTGCAGCAAACCGTGCAAGCTTATCCAGATAAAATGTAATATCAAATAGATTTTCAGGCATTGAACCCATTTTTCCTTTTAATAAATTTATGGGATTTTCATTGAACTCGTTTTTTTTATATGATTTCAATGTTGAACCGCCGTTAAGGTTCTTTAATTGCATATAATTATATAACCACATTTCCCAAAATTTTTTTGATTGTGGGACATTGTCTTTTAATAATATAAAGTTTTTTTCTTTATCAGTTACCAAGCCATTAGGAATTAATATATCATTAGTAAGGTCTTCAAAAAATTTTACTTCCACTTCCAGTTGTTTCATTTTTCTTTCCTGGCGTGCTTTTTCAGCTTGAATGCGCCTGACATTACCACTTAAGTAATCAGGAGCGTTTTCTGAACTTAGATCAATTAATCCTGAAGAATTGATATTTTGGCCTATTTCACTCATATTATTCACCCATAGAAATCATTTTATATGATGTCATATTAAAGTAGTAGAGTGAACATAGATGTTCATAATCGTGGCATTTAATTTAACAGAGAGATTAACATGAAACGTAAAAATATAACACTTGAAAAAAAACATCTGGATATATTATCTCCTTTACTTGAAAAAAATGAAAATAACATAAGCGCCAGTATTAGAGAGATCATCGACTTTGCAGATCTAATGATAAAAAGCTATGGAAGTATTGAAAATGCAATAGACGATGCCGTATCAATTGAAAGGATTGAGAAACAACGTTTGCTGGTTGACCAGGCGATCTGGCAATGGATACTTGAATGTAGTCGCGGTTTACTTCCTGAAAAAAGGATTGTAGAAAGCATAATTGAACCTCGTTTTTTTTCAGATATTGAAGGACTGGCCATTCAGTTCAATGATCTATGCATTAGACTTGGTTGGAAGACAAAAATAAATTTTAAAGAACCGATCACATATATTCTATCAGGTGGAAGTGAAAACCAGCGAGAATTAATTGCCAAACTGATCTGCTCGTGTCTTATCGATCAAAACATTGGAATTAATAGATTATCACATGGATATTCCATCACTAAGCTTGAAATGGTTGAGAGAAACAGTAAAAATGAAGCTTATAATGATTGTTTAACGCGGTTGGGATATCTGGATACTTCAATTAATGAGATCAAATCGCAACCAGAATTCTGGAATTCCCTCATCAAGACACACATTCATACCGATTATCAAATGGTCACGATCCATAGGAAGAATTATGAAGATTTGACTTCTGGAATTGAACCTGATGATACAGATATATTTTCAATATTTTCAGGAATGCCCTGTATTGACATCAATCTTCAACAACTTCTGCCTGTTATTAAATCTGTATTTGAGACATCCGGGATAGTAGACAGAGTTGAGATCGACCAGGATACGCTAAAAATCTTCCATTCTTATACTATAGACAAAGCAATTAAGGCAACAACCAGGACCGTATTGAACATTCTTGAACAAAATGGATACCACTACGAAGCAATTCAGACATCACGTATCATCACTTTGAAGCATAAGACAGAGATAGATGGCAGGATAACAGAATTAATTGACAATCTGATAAGTTCAAAGGGCAATTTCAACCATGAATTGATGACATTTTTGATATTCCTGGATGGTATTAAGGATAAATCCCTAATAAATACCAAAGCTAATGAATTGGGATTCAGAATGGGGGAACAAATATTAAGGGAATATGAAAACGAATTTAACATTAAAGAGTGGGACCTTGGAAAGTTTAAGGAAGCATTTTCAGATATTGATCAGAAGGTCGGAAGGGAATCAAGTCTTGAACTAATTGATGCTAGTGTCATGCATTACATTGTGAATAAATGCCAAATCGCACACAGGCAGGGAAAATTTAAGATACATTTATGTAATCTTACCAATGGTCTATTAAAAGGGGCTGTAGATTATGCTTTCAAAGGTGATGCAGTGATAAAAGTTGAAAAAATGATTCAATCAGGGGATGATTTGTGCGAATTTTATGTTGTTATTGAAACAAAATTAAAAATGCCGATGGATGAATCATATAAATTGTAATGGATGTGAAAACATATTTACCACAACCATGACATATTGATAAATAGATAATATCATGAAAGAAATAGAGGACAGTCTGGATATACATTCAGAAGTTATGAGCATAATCCTTAATATATCCAAAAAGCTAGCAAAGGATAAGCAAGGCGCTCTTTTTATTGTCACGGACCGTGAATCAATTACTGATATTTATCTTCCCCATTACCCACAGATCGTATTTGCTGAAAAATTAATGAGTAAAGGGATGGATTCTGTAATCGAGAAGCTTGCAACCCTGGACGGAGCTATTATCTTTACTCTGGATGGAGATCTAATTGCTTACGGATCAAGGATCTTAAAGTCTGAAACCCTTGTGGGATTCGGCACAAAGCATGCAGCAGCAAAGGGATTTACCAAATACGACAAATCTTCCACTGCAATTTTGGTTTCTGAAGAATCCGGGTGGATCAAGGTCTTCCAGAAAGGAAAGATCGTGCTTGAGACCGATGCTGTGGATATTGAACCCTCAACACTTGACAAGGTATCCCGGTTTCTTATAAATAAGGATATGGCTTTACTTGCAGGTGCAGGGATATCAATGGCTGCAGGATTGGTCACTGCTCCCACTTTACTCATTGTTGGGGGAGCTTATATGATGGTAAAAACCACTGGGTCTGTAATCTCATCAGTACTTAATAAGGACAAAGGAAAATAACGTTTAATTTTTATATTGTTATGAAATACTGTACCGTATGACTATCAAAAGTAAAAACACAATCGTGCTATTTAATCCTATGCCTGTCAAGCACCAGGTAGCAATCACAAATAAAAAAACGACCTCCCTTCAGGTTCCTCTTATTAATGTTCCTTTGTCTCTCCTGGCCCTGGCGCGAATGGTTAAAAATGAATTTGAGGTCAAAGTTGTAAATGCGGTAGTTGATAAAGATTATCAAACAATTATCCTTCAAAGCTGCAAAGATGCTTTTTGCTTCGGAGTTAGCAGCATGACCTGCTACCAGATCCGAGACGGTCTTATTGTTTCGGCAGCAGTTAAAGCTCAATATCCGGATCTGCCCATTATCTGGGGGGGGTATCATCCTTCCACTCAACCGGACCAGACGCTTCAAAATCCAAATATCGATATTGTGATAAGAGGACAGGGCGAGCTGACATTCAAAGAGGTGGTTGAAAGTCTCAAGTCAGGTAGGTCCCTTGAAAGTATACCTGGTGTATCTTATAAAAATGAGGGACAAATAATTACCAATCCTGATCGGCAATTTTCTGATCTTAATGATTTCCCACCCATTCCCTATGATATGATCGATATGGAACGCCACATTAAGGGATATAAGTTCGGGACCAGGTGCATTGATTATTATATCAGCCAGGGTTGTGCTGCAGGTTGTGATTTTTGTTCGGAACCAATTTTTTGCGGCAGGCACTGGTCAGGGCTAATGCCGGAAAGGGTTGTTTCAGAACTGGAATATCTGACAAATACTTACAATATTGATACATTCATGATTCGGGACAGTGATTTCTTCTTAAATATCAAGAGGGTTAAGGAGTTAAGCAGGCTTTTGATCGAAAAGGACCTATGTGTCCGGTTGACTAGTGTCAATGGCAGGATGGAGCAGCTTGCAAAAATGGATGATGAGGTCTGGTCACTTGTGAGAAAAGCCGGTATACGAGAAGTATTTATAGGCACTGAAAGCGGGTATCAACTTGCTCTGGATACCATGAACAAGGGCGCTACGGTAGACCAGATCGAGATCTGTACAAGGGCGTGTGTTAAACATGACATCGATATCAGGTCATCCTTCATGGTCGGGATCCCGGGAATTGATACTAAAGAAGAAATAAGAAGAACATTTGAAGAGATCCACAAAATGATATCTGTTTACGGTGAACAGGATCGACTTGAACATATGGATATTTTATTGTCTTTCTTCACTCCATATCCTCATACGAAATTATATCAAACAGGCCTTGAGAATGGATTGGAACCCCTTAATACGCTTGAAGATTGGGGTGATTTTGACCAATTCGATTTTAAGGCTCCATGGATGCCCGATAAATATTATGATCTTGTTAAGGAGTTCAGGGACGGTATGCCGTGGAATTCGGGGTGCGAGTTTGATGAGTGGTGCCAGATCTATGAAGGAATTAAAGATAAGCTGGATTATTAGAAAAGGTAAAATACTAAAAACATAGTAGTAAGAGCACCTTATCCCAAAGGGGCCGTAGGGTAGCCTGGACCATCCTGCAAGGCTGGGGGTCTTGCGACCGGAGTTCGAATCTCCGCGGCCCCATCTACTCTGGCCAGTAGCGAGCCGCACACGTATGAAGCCATGCTGGCTTAATACGTGGACAAAAAAGTTATTTTAAACCTTTCATTTTGTTTT
>Ga0307380_10011246_pt1 | contig 11223 bp, 10 predicted proteins | sample UN3MG_FD_202239 | JGI IMG/M metagenome (GOLD analysis project Ga0307380, IMG submission 202239) | Soil microbial communities from Risofladan, Vaasa, Finland - UN-3 | ecosystem: Environmental > Terrestrial > Soil > Coastal area > Acid sulfate soil | place: Finland: Risofladan, Vaasa | collected... | reverse complement strand
GATACCAGAGGGGCTACCAAAGGATTAAAGCATGATAATATTGTCAGGTTGGGGGAGTAAGAATGGATTGTAGCTTTAAACGAATTCTGGCTCTGGCACCGCATGCCGATGATGTAGTATTAGGTGCCGGGGGCACAGTAGCTAAATGGCTAGAAGAGGGCAAAGAGATATTTCACGTTGTTTTTAGTATTTGTGAGAAATCGGTGCCAGAAGCTCTACCTAAAGACATTTTGGAACGGGAGGCAAAAGAGGCAACAAAGGTGCTCGGGGTCGTATCAAAGAACTTATATATCTATAAATTTGAGGTGAGAAGATTCCCCGAGTTTAGACAAGATATCCTTGAGGTCATGATTGACCTTCGAGAAAAGCTGAAGCCAGAATTGGTGCTATTGCCCTCGTTGAAAGATGTGCACCAAGACCATCAGACGATTGCTGTTGAGGGAACTAGAGCCTTCAAGAATATAAGTATGCTTGGCTATGAACAACCATGGAACGCTATGAGCTTCGCTCCACAATTATTCGTCACTTTAAGGAAAAAGCATTTAGATAAGAAAGTGCAAGCAATAAGTTGTTACCAATCACAGAAACACAGACGCTATGTTCGTGAAGAAATCCTTTTTGGATTTGCAAGAACTCGGGGAGTCCAAATTGATTGTGATTACGCTGAAGCCTTTGAGGTGATAAGGTACATATTGTAAGAAGAAGCTATGAATAGAGAAATAAGTATCATCGAATTAGCTAATATGGTCAGGGCTAGAGTGTTAGGTAATTTCCATGAAGAAACGAGAATAACAGGAACCTGTGCGATAGATAAATACATCCCAAATAAGGTTTCATTTGTCAAAAACCAGAAATACGGCGAGATGCTAGCTAAATTGCAAGATGCAATAATACTTATTCCAGAAACCCTAACTCAGCTTTGCGAGAAGTACCCTCAGAATGTTTATGTTGTTGTAGAAGATGTATTGAACTCGCTGATGGACATCCAGGATTTTTTTTACAAAGACGAATTTATTGTAACTGAAGAGGGGATATCCCCAACGGCCAAAATCGATAGCAGCGCTAAAATTGGCAAAAGTGTTTATGTAGGCGAAAATGTATATATAGATAAAGGTGTAATTATTGGTGACGGAGTAAAAATATTCCATAATTCGTGCATTTTTGAGGATGTTGTGATAGCCAATGACACATATATTTATCCCGGAGTACGCCTTTATAAATGTCAAATAGGTAACAATTGCATCATACATTCAGGAGTTTGTATTGGCGACGAGGGATTCCGGTTCGAGCAGGATATTGAGCAGAAAGTGGTGCGGAAAATGCTCAATGTAGGAAGGGTAGTCATAGGAGACAGGGTTGAAATTGGAGCTAATTCCACTATTGACCGAGCTACCTTTTCGGATGATGCCACTATTATTTCTGACGATGTAAAGTTCGATCCCTTAGTTCATCTCGGGCACAACGTCAAAATTGGAGCTAGAAGTTGTCTTGCTCAAAGTACCATAGGGGGAAGTACCAAGATAGGCGAAGATGTCTGGATAGGAACCGGGGTAACTATCTCAAACGGTTTGAATATTGGAAATAGAGCAAAGATATTACTCAATGCTGTGGTCGCCTACGATGTGGCAGATGATGAAATGGTCAGTGGCTTTTATGCCATGCCCCATAAGCAATGGAAGCGAGTTTATAAGAGCTTGAAGGAGGAACGGGGAATAATAGGAATAAAGGAATCCTGAAGCGCCGTCTTCAAAGATTGCCTGCCTCCTGCATAGCAAGGATGATGGAGGTAAATTTGGGTGATTCAAAAGAGATGGGAAAATGCAAAGCTCTATGAAGAATTGATCAGGAAGGCAAGACATGAAGATACTAATAACTGGCGGTGCTGGCTTCATAGGAAGCCATCTATGCGAGAAATGCACTGAAGAGGGTCACACAGTACTTTGTCTCGATAATGTTATGAAGGAAAACCTGATGAATATCAGGCTCCTGCTAGACCACCGTAACTTCAAATTGATAGAAGGTGACATTAGAGATTCTGATCTACTGGGAAAGATTATGCGTGACATTGATGTAGTAGTTCATCTGGCAGCGCAGATACCCGAGGACAAGAATATTGACAATCCCTTTTTGTGCTTTGACATTAATGCAAGGGGATCGCTCAATTTATTAAATGCAGCGTACATAAATAGCGTCGATAAATTTATATACGCTTCCACTATGAGTGTGTATTCTGAGCCTCCTGAGTATTTACCTGTGGATGAGAATCATCCAGTGCAGCCGTCTACGATTTATGGTGTAACCAAGCTAGCCGGCGAGCTTTGCTGTAATCTATACTCTAAGGCAATGAATATAGTAGTGCTACGCTATTCCGGAGCTTATGGACGAGGTGAGAGGAAATCTAAAGCGATAGCTACATTCATTAACCAAGCATTAAGCAATAGACCAATTACAATATATGGTGATGGCACACAATCAACTGATCATGTATATGTAAAAGATATTGTTCAAGCTACTCTTCTAGCATTGGAAAAGAATAAACCAGGGATCTATAACATTGGTGGTGGAGAGGAAATAAGTGTAAGAGATCTAGCTAAGCGAGTTATTAATTTCACCGGCTCAAAATCAGAAATAGTTATGGTAGACAAAAATGTTGATAGGCCTTTTCGATTTGTTTTGGACATAACAAAATCCCGGAAAGTCCTTGGATATTCTCCTGTTTCATTTGATGAAGGATTATCTAGATATATAGAGGAAAGATGAATAGAAATGTAGCTATTATTGGCTGTGGCTATTGGGGAAAGAACCTGGTACGAAATTTTGCTCAGCTTCGCGCTCTCCATACCATCTGTGACTTCAATCCCAAGGTGCTGGAGCAATTTGCCGTTCAATATCCTGGGGTAAATACTGAAAGTGAATATCAAAAGGTTCTTCAAAATCCGGAAATAAAGGGGATAATTATCGCTACCCCGGCTGTGCTTCACTATTCCATGGCTAAAGAAGCTCTTCTTTCAGATAAAGATGTCTTCGTGGAAAAGCCCCTGGCTCTTGAAGTTGAAGAAGGAAAACAGCTTGTCGAATTGGCTCAAGAAAAAGGTTTAATCTTATTGGTGGGTCATCTCCTGGAATATCATCCGGCAGTGGCAAAGCTTAAAGAGCTTATTGATAGGGGTGAATTGGGAAAGATTCGATATATCTACTCCAATAGATTAAACTTTGGCAAGTTCCGCACCGAGGAGAACATCCTATGGAGCTTTGCCCCCCATGATATCTCGGTCATTTTGCTTCTTCTCGGCGGTGAAATGCCTGAAGAAATCTCAGCCCATGGAGGTTACTACCTCCATCAAGATATTTCTGACGTCACTTTAACCACCATGAGCTTTAAGGATGGAGTAAGAGCTCATATTTTCGTTAGCTGGCTTCACCCATTTAAGGAACAAAGACTCGTTGTCGTGGGCGATAAAAAGATGGCGGAATTTAGTGACACCAACCCCGAAGAGAAGCTTTTCGTTTATAACCATCAGATACAATGGATTGAGGGAAAGCCAGTGCCACGCCCTGAGGAAGCTGAAGTGGTGGAAGTTGCTCTTGAAGAGCCATTAAAGTTGGAATGTCAGGACTTTATCCAATGTATGGAAACTCGACAAAAACCAAAGGTAGATGGATATAAAGGGCTCCGGGTCCTGGAGGTCTTATCCTCTTGTCAGAGATCGCTGGACGGTAAAGGTAAAATCATTACTCTCGGCAAGGGAGAAAAAGGCTTCTTTGTCCATGAAAGCAGTATTGTAGAGGAGCCTTATCAAATTGGCAAAGGGACAAAAATATGGCATTTCTCTCATATTATGCCTGAGGTAAGCATTGGGAAAGGTTGTGTAATCGGGCAAGATGTCTTCATTGGCAAAGGGGTAAGAATAGGCAACAATGTTAAAATAGAGAATAACGTGTCAGTTTATGAAGGGGTGACCCTGGAGGATGATGTCTTTTGTGGTCCCTCTTGTGTTTTTACTAACGTAATTAATCCCCGAAGCCATATATGCCGAAGGCATGAGTTCAAGCCCACTTTGGTTAAAAAAGGAGCTACTATTGGCGCTAATGCCACTATAATTTGCGGCAATACTATTGGCAAATATGCCTTTGTAGGTGCTGGAGCAGTAATTACCACGGATGTTCCTGACCATGCCTTGATTTATGGCAATCCAGCTCAGCTTCAGGGTTGGGTTTGTGAATGTGGGGTCAAGCTCCAGGAGCATAGAGGCAAAGTTCGATGCCCTGAATGCGGTAAGGCTTACAGACTGGAAGGACAAAAGTGCTTTCCAGTGTCAGAAGAGGCGAAGATATGAACATCCCGTTAGTTGACCTCAAAGCTCAATATGATTCAATAAAAGAAGAGATTGACCAGACTATAAGTCGAGTGATTGAGCGAAGCGAGTTTATCCTCGGCTCTGAGGTCGAGGCTCTGGAAGAGGAGATGGCGAGCTATTTAGGCGTTAAATATGCTGCCGGCGTTGCCTCTGGTACTGAGGCTCTGCAGCTTGCTCTCCTCGCCTGCGATATTAAGCCCGGCGATGAGGTCATCACTACTCCCTTCACCTTTATTGCTACAGCCGAAGCCATCACTCAATGCGGTGCAACACCTATCTTTGTGGATATAGACCCGAAGACGTACAACATCGATCCCCAAAAGCTTGCGGAGCTCCTCTCAACGAAATCTCCTCTCCCTCGACGGGAGAGGATTAAGGTGAGGGTGAACTCAACAAACCGGCTGAAAGCCATCCTCCCCGTTCATCTTTACGGTCAGCCTGCGGATATGGACCCTATTCTGGAACTGGCTAAGAAATATAACCTCACAGTTGTTGAGGACTGTGCCCAATCCCTTGGCGCCGTTTACTACAGTAACCGGTCACCAGTCACCAGTCACCGCAAAGTGGGCTCCATTGGTGATGCTGGCTGTCTCAGCTTTTTCCCCAGCAAGGTTCTTGGCGCCTATGGAGATGGAGGCATGGTGGTGACCAATAGCCCGGAGATCGCTGAAAAAGTTAAGATGCTCAGAAATCACGGCTGCAAGGAAAAATATTATCATCTCATCCCTGGCTTTAATAGTCGCCTTGATTCCCTTCAGGCTGCAATCCTTCGGGTGAAGCTAAGGCATCTTGATGAATGGATTGAGATGCGACGCAGAAAGGCATTCCTTTACTCCGAGCTTCTAAACGAGATCGAAGGCACTGAGCCTCCCTTTGAGGCACCCTATAGTTATCATATCTTTAACTATTATACAGTTCGTCTCAACAACTCAAAGTTAAATCGGAACAAACTAAGAGAATATCTCAGTTCTCAAGGTATTGCCACAGCCGTTTACTACCCTCTTTCTTTGCATCTTCAAGAGGTCTACAAACCTCTAGGTTACAAGCTAGGTGACTTTCCTGAGAGTGAGCGGGCTCAGGAGGAGGTCTTTTCCCTACCAATGTATCCTGAGCTAAACGAAAAGCAAATACAGAGGATAGTGAAGGCGATCAAGAGTTTTTGCAAGGCAGAGGTGAAGGTCCTGTCACGAAGGTAATTGTGATTTGTGGAGCAAGACTCGATTTCGTAGTGATGGCCGAACAGTGGTTAGTTAATGAGCCAACTCTTAGGCGCCTTGATAGGAAGATTGCCAATCACCAGTCACTAATTACTGATCACCCTTCCTATCCCGAGCTTTGGGATGGCAAGACGGCGGAGAGGATTGTGAAAATAATCAGTCGAGGTCTTGAATGAAAATTTGCTATCTCGCCGATGCTATAAGCATCCATACCCAGAGGTGGGTAAAATACTTTGCTGATAAGGGACACAAAGTTCATTTGATTTCTCTTACGCCATTGGGGGATGGCGATATTGGGAACACGGAATTGTATGTGCTTAAGAAGTTTCGCCTACAAATACGGATTTTATCTTTGCTAATAAATCTATTATCGGACGTCATTCAAGTTAGAAAATTGATGAAGAAAATCAAGCCAGATATTCTCCATGCTCACTATATTACAGATTATGGTTTTTGGGGAGCATTAAGTGGGTTTCACCCCTTTGTTCTGAGCGCGTGGGGCTCCGATATCTTAGTGAATCCCCGTGAATCCCGAATTCTCCGCTACTTTGTGCAGTTTGCCCTGAAAAGGGCTGATTTAATAACAACTGAAGGAGAGAATGCTATAGAGGAAATGATAAGATTAAGTAGCGACCCTGATAAGATAAACCTTATCCTTCACGGGGTAGATACCAGAAAATTCAGTCCAAAAGATAAAAGCCTTGATGAAGAACATAGAGCATTTGATTCCCCCACAGTGATAAGTACTCGAAACTTGACCCCGATTTATGACCTGGAAACGCTGATTAGGTCAGTGCCCTTGGTCTTGAAGCAAATCCCTGAGGTCAAATTCATAATTGCTGGTAATGGAGCGCAGGAAAACTACTTGAAGGATTTAGCCAAGTCTTTAAATGTTTTAGATAGCATTACATTTATTGGACAAATACCTCATGAGGAACTTCCTCATCATTTAAGGGCAGCCAATGTATATGTCTCCACATCTCTGTCCGATACCATTTCTGAGAGTTTGATGGAAGCGATGGCCTGTGGGCTAGCCCCTGTTGTTACCAATGTGGGTGATAACAAGAAATGGATAGCGAATGGAGAAAACGGATTTATTATCCCCGTTAAGAGACCAGATTTATTGGCCGAGAAGATTATTTATTTACTTAATAATGAAGAGCTTAGACAGAAAATGGGAAGGGCTAACTGGCAACTGATTGAAGAAAGGGTCGATTATAAAAAGGAAATGGACAAGATGGAGAGGCTCTATGAAGAGCTGATCAGGAGGAGCAAAGGATGAAAATGCTAATCACTGGAGGTGCTGGGTTCATAGGCAGTCATATGTGTGACAAATATACCAAAGAAGGTCATACTGTGCTTTGTCTGGATAATTTTGTGAACGGAAACCTGATAAACATCAGGCACTTGCTAAATTATAGAAACTTCAAGTTGATAACTGGTGATATTAAGGATTTTGATTTACTGGAAAAAATTATGCGTGATGTCGATGTAGTATTCCATCTGGCAGCACAAATTCATGTGGACAGGTCCATTGTCGAGCCTAAACTCACTTATGAAGTGAATGTATTGGGGACACAGAATATCTTGGAAGCAGCTAGAGTATACGATATTAAGAAAGTGATTCATACTTCCACCAGTGAGGTATATGGCTCAGCTCAATATATTCCTATGGATGAAAATCATCCCCTAGATGCTCCTCACCCCTATGGCGCCAGCAAAATCGCTGCTGATAGGATGTGTTATGCCTATATTAAGACCTACGGTATGAATATCTCTATTATTAGACCCTTCAATACCTTTGGACCTAAGCAGAAAGATTCCGGCTATGGTGGTGTTATTTCTATCTTTGTAAAGCGAGTTTTGGGTGGAATGCCGCCTATAATCTATGGTGATGGCAGCCAAACAAGAGATTACACTTACATAAAAGATGTGGTCAGGGCATTCGATTCCATTCTAAACTACGATAAACCGCTGGAAGAGCCGATTAATTTTGGCACTGGCAAGGAGATTAAAATTGTTGACTTGGCAAATGAGATTATAAAGTTATGTGGCATGGATGGTAAAATAAAGCCAGTTCACGTAGAGGCAAGACCGGGAGAAGTCCAAAGGCTGGTAGCCAGGATTTCAAAAGCTGAAGAGCTTCTAGGGTGGAAGCCTGAGTATACACTTAAGGACGGCTTAAGAGAGTTCATAGACTGGTATAGAAACTATAAATCTGAAGAATGGACTAAACCCAGATAACAGATAGGTAGGATAAGAGAGATATGTGGAAAGTTCCTCTATTCAAAATATATTGGGACGAAGAGGATATAGAGGCGGTGAATGAGGCCCTAAGGAGAGGAATAAACTGGGCGGTGGGGCCTGGGATTACCCAATTTGAGGATAAACTGTCGGAGTATCTTGGCGTAAAGTATTGCGTAACCTTTAATTCCGGCACTTCAGCGCTTCACGCCATCCTTTTGGCTTATGGGATAGGGCAAGGGGACGAAGTAATAGTTCCCTCCTTTACCTTCATTGCTACTGCTAATGCTCCTCTTTTTGTGGGTGCAAAGCCAGTCTTTGCTGACATAGAGGAAAAGACCTTTGGGCTTGACCCAGATGATGTGAAAAGAAAGATTTCTAAGAGGACAAAGGCCATAATTCCTATCGACTATGCAGGCTGCCCTTGTTTGATTGAAGAGTTAAAAGAAATTGCCCAAGATTACAACTTAATCCTTATAGAGGATGCCGCTGAAGCTTTGGGTGCTAGTATCAACGGTAGGAAAGCAGGTGCTATTGGTGACTCTGCCATTCTGAGCTTTTGCCAGAATAAGGTGATCACTACCGGAGAGGGTGGGGCCGTGGTAACTAACTCTAAAGAGATATATGAAAGGTTAAAGTTACTCCGTTCGCATGGACGAGCGGAGACCGCCGACTATTTCTCTTCCATTGAATATATGGATTATGTGACTTTGGGCTACAACTTTAGGATGTCAAATATAACTGCTGCATTAGGCATATCCCAACTAAGCAAGGTGGGCAAGATTATAGAGATGAGGAGAAAGAATGCTCAGCTTATGAGCCAGAAGTTGTCACATATAGAGGAAATAGCTGTTCCTCATCCACCAGAGGGCTTTTACCATGTTTACCAAATGTATACCATTAGGATGAAGAATGGACTGAGAGATAAGCTGATGAAGTATTTAGCCGAAAGAGGCATTATGACAAAGGTTTACTTCTATCCGGTTCATTTAACTCAGTTTTATGAAAACGAGCTTAAATATAACTGCAAACTTCCAGTAACAGAAAATATATCACACCAAGTTTTAACCTTGCCAATGTATCCTACATTAACAGAGGAAGAAATCCATCATATAGCCAAAGAGGTTGCAAATTTCTTTTCGGGAAACCCATGCAGGTGAATGACTTCATTTCAAAATCTTATAAATCAATGGTATGATCACCTTCGAGACATCAATGAGGAAGCTAGTGATCTAAATATAGCTTTATCCTCTTTTGTAAGGAATAATTTGAAAACTAAAACTATATAAGCACATAGGATAACACTACCAACCACATAGTGGTTTATCAACTGTGTTCCGACCAAAAACAAGGCAACCGCTATCCCAGCAAGTCCCATAGTCCACGCATACCACCTTAAGTCGATTTTCACCTTCAATATCCGTGGCATAAGTGCCAGAAAAATTATAGTTCCAAGCAGTAAAGAAGCAGTAGTAGCTATTGCTGCCCCCAGAATGCCAAAATGCGGTATGAGTAGGATATTTAGACCAACATTTGTCCCCGCCGAGATAGCATCCAGCTTTAAAGCTATATCTGGTCTCCCTATGCCACTGAAAGCACCCCCTACAGGCACATCAGTACTCCCCCTTATTACCCTTGCGATAAGCAATACACATAGCGGCGAAACAGCATAAATAAACTCTCCGCCAAATATTGTAGTGATTATCTCCCTAGAGAAAAATCCGACCCCAAGTCCTAAGGGCAACAAGATGCAGGCAGAGTATTTCATGCTCTTATCAATCATGCTGCTCACCGCCTGGTGATTATTCTGAGACCAATACTCTGTGGTCGCCGGATAAGTTATTCTCTGAATTGCCCCGGGAATTATGAGAAAGAGCATGCTTAGCGAGACAGCAACGCTATAATACCCAACATCTTTAGCTGTTAGAAAATACCCTATTAGTATGATATCCGTGTAATCAAGTATTAAACCCATTATATTTGCCCCGAACATTTGACTGCCGAACAATACTAATTCTTTTGCATTCTGAACAAAACGTTGAAGACTTAAGTGCACGAACCTTCTTGAGCGATATAATCCAAAGACACACCCGCCTACCACAGAAAGGACTATGCTCAACACTGCCCCTTCAACGCCAAACCCCAACCTAACGAAAGTTATAATAAATGCAATCATTAAGATGCTTTGTAATATGAGCAGGGAGGCAAAAGTTTTCATCTCTCTTAGTCCATTAAGCAGTCCTGTCAAAGCTTGGAATAGGGAAGTAAAAGGAAGTGCGAAGGCGAGGATTTTGAGAAGATAAGCCAGCTCAGGCATATGGAAAATGCCGGCGAGTGTTCCTGAGAGGGCATATAGAAGGATACCAACAAGGATGCCAAAGAGAATCGAGCTGAGCAGCCCTGAGGATACAGTTTGAGTTAACTTTTCTTTGTTATCTTTATACTCGGCAACATACTTTACAAGTGCTACCGGAATCCCCAAGGTAGCAACAAGCACGGCTATCCCCTGGACAGTGATAACCATTTGATATAAACCCAGGTCAGCAGCTCCAAGCCATCGGGCAAGGACTATCCTGAGCAAAAAACCAATTAGTAGGGTCACTCCAGAGCTGATGAGAACCCAGCCAACATCAAAGGTGAATTTCTTTACCTGCTCCATATCAAACCGAACTTAGTTAACTTTTTTGGGTATAATATAGGCTTTCACGTTTCCCGTATTATAAATCAGATTTCCTTTATCTATTCCTTGTTCCTTCATATAGTCCATAACCGCTTTTTCACGCTCATAATTACCAATGCCGCCCTCATGTATTCCTATGTTATATTTCTCATTCCACTCAGGGTGATGCAAATAATAACTTCTGACGATGAAAACGCTGCTATCTCGCTCTACCATCTCCGTATACGGCTCATAGCCTACTACATAGGGAAATATATAGCCGTAATACATGTCTGTTTTGGGACAGCCAACCTCCATATTTGATAAAGTCTTGATGGCTGTAATTTCTGATTGAGTATATCCAATTCTCCCTGAACCACCATTATAAAGAAAGGGACTATCATCATTTGCCATGCTGTTCGTCGTGGTCATCATACACAAAATTGCCAACACCGCCACCATGATCAGGCTTAATTTCCCTAAGCCAGGCCTTATGAGTTTGGATACACCCAGTAAACCTTGCACTGCCAGTATAGATAATGGCACGTACAAGAAAATAAACCACCGCCCCGGTAGTATGTTCTCCAGGTTAAGCAGCATAAATCCGTACGGGAGGGCAACTAACACCGCGACGACTAAAATCAGAGCCATTCTCGGGCCAGTACGATTTCGGGGATGGAAATAGATTAAAGCCCCAATGATTCCAAAAGCCAGCAAAAGCAAAAATCCACCCTGGTCAAGAAGC
>Ga0307380_10011244_pt1 | contig 11225 bp, 8 predicted proteins | sample UN3MG_FD_202239 | JGI IMG/M metagenome (GOLD analysis project Ga0307380, IMG submission 202239) | Soil microbial communities from Risofladan, Vaasa, Finland - UN-3 | ecosystem: Environmental > Terrestrial > Soil > Coastal area > Acid sulfate soil | place: Finland: Risofladan, Vaasa | collected... | reverse complement strand
CTCTCCCCCAGAGGGAGAGGCAACTCAAGGGAAGCATCCCCCTGACCCCCTCTTTTTCTGAGGATTTCATCAACCTTCTGAGAGCTATCGCAATATTTTGGGATGCCTGAAGCGGCGGGGGCAGAAGCACGAGGTGCAAAGAGCCCCCAAAAGCGACTGTTTGTTTCCCCTTGAGGATTTCAACAGAGCCCAATTTTCTCATCATCGTAAAAAAAAAAATCAGGATAATGTTAAAAACACCATGGGCCCGGCCGGATTCGAACCGGCGACCTCCGCCGTGTAAGGGCGACGTCATAACCAACTAGACCACGAGCCCGGTCTCTTACTAATGTTTTCCTGCACCCTATTAAGATTGTTGATATCCCCCAGATATATACCCCGATTCTGCATAGGGCATGAGATTGAGAAATGACAAAAAATTCAGAATAAAAAAATTTGGGCAGGAAAAAGACGGGAGTTGTTATTCTTTCCTGATATTATTCTTTCTTGAGTTTGATATCTATTGCATATTTTTCTGCATTCCTGTCAGCTATTCCCTGGATAACTGCGATCTCGGCATCCTGCCGGGTTGGTTTGAACAGGTGACGGAACCGTTTCTGGGTCTTTAAGTATGCTTCGACCGGCTTACGCACGACCTTTTTTGCTTTTACTACCTTACCATCGACCATTTCATAATTAACCCAGAGTCCTGTTTCGATTGCCAGTTTTGCAACAGCGATAGTCTGATCTCCCTCAAAACCCCAGCCGGTACAGCAGGGTGCATGAACCTGGATATAGCACGGACCCCTGGTGTTGATCGCCTTCTCTACCTTCTGCATGAGATCCGAGGGATAGGCAATTGATGCAGTCGCAACATAGGGTGCGCCATGTGCTGCAATAATCTGCGGTATGTCTTTTTTCGGATGTTTGTTGCCAAACGAGCATTTACCCGCCGGGCTTGTTGTGGTGCTCGCATCGTAGGGTGTGGCACCGGAACGCTGGATACCGGTGTTCATGTAGGCTTCATTGTCGTAGCATATGTAGGTAAAATCATGACCACGTTCAAAGGCACCGCTGATACAGATCATACCGATATCGAAGGTGGCCCCGTCACCCGCCATGATGACTACTTTCTCTGTCCTGCCTTGTTTTTTGAGCGACGCTTCGACACCTGATGCAACTGCCGATGCGTTTTCAAAGAGGGAGTGGATCCAGGGGACTTTCCATGCAGTTTCCGGGTAGGGTGTGGAGAACACTTCCATACACCCCGTAGCTGAGACAACAATGGTATTCGTGCCTGCGGCTTTTGTTACCAGTCTCGCTGCAAGTGCAGCCCCACACCCGCCACATGCCCGGTGTCCGCAATCAAATAATTCAAGAGTTTTATCGACCATGTCAGAGCACCTCCGTGCGCAGCCCATAGAACATGTCGCCCTGCCCCTTCTCGACGAGTGCGACAACCGCTTTGATGTCTCTCTTCCGGACGTCCCTTCCGCCAAGACCGATGATATAACCCTTTACCGGTATGCCGGAACCATAGAGTGCATCCTTGACTTCCAGGGCAACTGCGCCTTTTGCGCCAAGTGAAATGTTCTTGTCGAGCACGGCGACTCGTTGTACATGGGCAAGAGCCCTGGTAACATCTTCCGTGGGGAACGGGCGGAAGACACGGATCTTGAGCAGGCCGACTTTTTTGCCCTCCTCACGCATCTCATCGATTGCATCCTTGGTTGTACCGCAGATCGAGCCCATCGTAACAATCGCCGTGTCAGCATCTTCAAGCCGATACCCCTCGACCATTGCACTATAATCTCTTCCGAACATCTGGCCGAATTCTTTTCCTCTCTTCTCGATGATTGCCTTTGATTCTTTCAGGACCCGATCCATTTCATACCTGTATTCAAGATAATAATCCGGTGTGGCATACATACCGAAACTGATCGGGTCAGCAGCATCAAGCCGCTCGTAGGGCGAGAAAGCCGGAAGGAATCGATCTACATCTTCCTGCGAGAGCATATCGATGGGTTCGTACGTGTGTGAAAGGATGAAACCGTCAAAGCAGACAAATGCGGGGAGCAGGACTGCATGGTCTTCTGCAACGCGGTAAGCAAGGTAGTGCAGATCGGTTGCCTCCTGGTTGTCCTCGGCATAGAACTGGAGCCAGCCGGAGTCCCGCAGGGATATTGAATCCTGCTGATCGTTCCAGATTGAGAGAGGTGCACCAAGTGCGCGGTTGGCAATGGACATCACAATCGGGAGCCGCATGCCGGAAGCGTTAAAGCAGACCTCAAACATAAGGGCGAGCCCCTGTGAAGTTGTTGCAGAATAGGTGCGGGAGCCTGCAGCGCTCGCACCAATGCAGGCAGAGAGCGCAGATAATTCATTCTCGACCGTAATGTATTCCGCATCAAGCTGACAATTTGCCACCATATCGGCGAGTGCCTCGACAATATGAGTCTGCGGGGTGATCGGGTAAGCAGCGATCACCTGCGGACGACACAGCCGGACTGCGTCTGCCACTGCATGTGACCCTTCGGTTATCTCCCTCATTTACTTCTCCTCCTGTTTCATCTCAATCGCTTCACCCGGGCATTCTTCGGCACAGATCCCGCATCCCTTACAGTAGGTGTAATCAGGGGCCACGAATCCCTCTTCAGTCTCATGGACGCATCCCTCAGGGCAGAGGGTCATACACAACCCGCATGAGGTACACTTCTCCCTGTCAAAAACCGGTTTGAAGACACGCCACGAGCCGGTTTTGTTGTCACGGGCTTTTCCCGGTCGTGCCCTGCATCCAACTGCCAGTGCCATTATGTGACCTCCTTTACCTTAGCATACGCCTGTCGGGCAGCTTCGATATTTTTTAATGCAAGTTCCTTTGGGAAACGCTGGTTGAGTGCATGCTCCAGGGCGGATAATTTTATCTCCCCCGATGCGGCAGCAAAAGCTCCCATAAGGGATGTGTTAGTGATGGGGAGACCGATTGCCTTCAGCGCAATGGTGGTTGCATCGATCGTGATCAATTTCACACCTTCAGGCACCTTATAATCAGGTACTTTTTCCGTGTTTACGATCACAATGCCCCCTTTCTTCACTCCCTGGAACACATTCACATCTTTGATCAGGGTGCTGTCCTGCACAATGATATAATCCGGTTCATAGACCTGACTTCGTTTGCGGATTATTTTGTCATCGAATCGTACAAAAGCCTGGACTGGTGCCCCCCGCCGCTCGACACCAAATGCCGGAAAGGCCTGGGCAAACACGCCCCCCTCGAAAGCGGCGACGGCAATTAATTCAGCAGCAGTGACAGAGCCCTGACCGCCCCTGCCGTGGATACGTAATTCTCTCAAGAAAAATCCCCATTAATCTTACATGATTAATCGATATAAATCTACAGATCTACATCGAGCCCGAGAATTTCTGGTTTTCCGCAGAATATATCCCGGGCGATCCTGACGAGACCCCTTGCTGCGCACCATTCATCGAAAACTGCCACATCGCGGCCAAGAAGTGCTTCAACTTCAGGAGCGATCTCGGGTGCAAGAGAGCCGGCAAGGGCTACGGTTGCTTTGGGGTTTAACAAGAGGAGCGCGGCACATTCCATAGCGGCAAACATGGCAACAGACCGCATGCGCTCCTTTTCCGGGAGGGAAAAACGTACTCCTGCATGCTGGAAAGCCTCATTTGCGGTGCACTCTCCCGCATCGATTCTTCGTATCGCGTCCACATCAAGTGCACCATGAAGAATGCCCGGTGCAAAGATGCAGGCGTCAAACGCTCCTGTCAGTTTTCCTGAGGTGACAAGGAGGGTAACGGTATTTGAGCTGACATCGGAAACAATGACATCATCACCAAGAGTACAACTGACCTCGTAGGCAATACCGATCTTTTCAGGACTCGACTGGTGTGAATATACCTTAAAACGGGGATCGGTGGGAGAGCCACGATGGAGACCAGGGATGACAATAGCAGGGATCCCGCTCCGTGCAATCTCGTCAAAAACTTTCGTCCCGCCGCCAATGTGCTGTCCTGCCCCATCGCGGCTTACCAGGCCACGGTTTTTTACTTTGCTGATTGGGGTGATTGAGGAAATATTGTCGCCCATCGAATAGCAGAGTGCAATTCCTTCAATTTCATCGACCGGACATATCCGCGAGAGATCCTGTATCGAGAACTCTTTTGCAGCCTCCCGTGAGATCTTGAATGTTTTCGGTTCACCGGCAAAACGCATGGCAGTCGTGCCGTGATCGATCCCAATGAACATAACAGTAATCCTATAGCATGGATGACATATTAGGTATTGATGTTTGATGTCGTGACGGGTGGCGCCGGGTTCATCGGCTCACACCTGGTTGATACTCTCGTTGCACAGGGTAACGAGGTCCTGGTGATCGATTCTCTCTGCGCCGGGCGCAGGGAAACGATTGCACGGCACATAGATTCCCGGAAGGTCCGGTTCGTGCAAAAAGACCTGCTTGGCGATGGGTGGCAGGATGCCATACAGGGAGCGGACAGGCTCTTTCATCTCGCAGCGGACCCTGACGTGCGGCAGAGCGCTGTGAACCCGGACCCGACAATGCAGAACAATATCATGGCTACGTACCGGGTCCTCGAAGCTATGCGCAGGCACGATGTTCCTGAACTTGTGTTCACTTCGACGTCAACGGTCTATGGCGACGCCAAGGTTATCCCGACCCCGGAGAGTTATACCCCGCTCGAACCCATCTCCGTGTACGGGGCAAGCAAGCTTGCCTGTGAAGCGTTGATCTCTGCATACTGCCACTCGTTTGGTATGAAGGCATGGATGTTCCGGTTTGCCAATATCATAGGCTCGCGGAGTGGCCACGGCGTAATCAACGATTTTATCCGGAAACTTGAGGAGAATCCTGCCGAACTGGAGATCCTCGGTGACGGGAAACAGACAAAATCCTACCTTGAGGTGCACGAGTGCGTAGCGGCGATGCTCTTTGCAGTCGGGCATGCCCGGGATACGGTCAACACGTTCAATATCGGATCAGAGGACTGGATCGACGTGAAGAGCATAGCGGAGATTGTCACCGAAGAGATGCACCTCCCCCGGACAAAGTTCAGGTTTACGGGCGGTGAACGCGGGTGGATCGGGGATGTGCCGAAGATGCAGCTTGCTGTAGACAGGATCAAGACGCTCCGCTGGAAGCCCCAGGTCGGTTCACGGGAAAGTGTACGTATCGCCGTCAGAGCTATGCTTGCGGAACGGCAGACCCCACAATGATGTCGCTCAGGTCCCACAACAAAACCTCAACAGCAGAGATTCCCATGAAATATATCGTCATTCTTGCAGATGGCATGGCGGATGAGCCGCTCATGCAGCTGGGGGGTAAAACTCCTCTTGAATATGCAAAAACGCCGAATATGGACTGGATGGCGCAAAACGGCGCATGCGGGATGATCAGGACAATTCCTGATGGTTTTGAGGCAGGAAGTGATATCGCCAATATGTCCATCCTTGGATATGCGCCCGGGAAATATTATACGGGCCGGGGGCCGCTCGAAGCGATCAGTATGGGGATCGATCTTGATGCACGCGATGTTGCATACCGCTGCAACCTGGTGACCATTGAAAACGGGATCATGGCAGACTTTTCTGCGGGACATATCTCAAGCACAGAAGGTGCCGCCCTCTTTGCCTCTCTGGAAAAAGAGATTCCCCGGGTACTGTTCAGGTCCGGGATCAGCTACCGTAACCTGCTTGTAATCCCTGAGGGAAGCGGATCTGTTTCGACACCGCCTCATGATATTGTGGGGAAAAAGATTGCCGGGTATCTTCCAAAGGGAGATGATGAAGCCCTGCTGCTGCAGTGCATGGATACGAGCAGGGAAGTATTTGCTGACCATCCGGTCAATGTCGCGCGGCGCAGGGCTGGGAGGTCACCTGCAACCCAGATCTGGCCGTGGAGCGGAGGACACAAACCTGCGTTTCCCAGCTTTTTGGAAAAGTACGGGAAGAATGGGGGCATGATCTCTGCTGTTGACCTCCTGAACGGGATTGCCCGGTTTGCAGGTATGGAAATAATCACGGTACCGGGTGCCACCGGCTACCTTGATACCGATTACGCAGCGAAAGGACGGTACGCGATCAACGCGATTAAACACCTTGACTTTCTCTATCTCCACATTGAAGCACCTGATGAAGCCGGGCATTTGGGGAGCGTTGAGGAAAAGGTTCGCGCGATTGAGCGGGTAGATGGCGTTATCGGGATGATTCTTAAAGAGTTCGATGGTATACTTGCAGTGCTTCCCGACCACCCGACCCCGATCAGGGTTAAGACCCATACGAGGGACCCGGTTCCTTTCGTGGTCCTGGGAAAAGGAAAGGATGCGACAGAACAATTTTCAGAAAAAGCAGCCCGCCGGGGAAAATTCGGGATGAAAAACGCGGAAGATTTTCTTGCGTTTCTCTTCGCATGAGTTGTGTGGCATCAGACCCCTGCTTCATCATCATATCAGTGGGGGTAACTTTCATCATCTGCCTACTACTCACGGCGGATACTGGTAATTTTTTTGTCTGAATAAGATCATTTTTGCCTTTTCGGATCATCAACAGCGTTGGTAACCTCGAAAGGTCTCACGCAGTTTGAGACATTGATCGCACCCTGCAAACAGTGTACTACCCAGGACATAATTAAGGGGATCAATGTCGTTGAAACAATGTGGAAACAAACTGTCCGGTGGTAACGTACCTATTCTCTCAAAGAGTCTGCCTGTTGGTTTGTGAGGGAAGGGAATACTACTCAGTTCAAAGTTGTGAAACCGGATACTATCAAACCCCAAAAGGCAGATAAGGCAACCAAGACAGCATCCCGGATGCCTCATACCCGGCAACGAGGCCGGGCAAGTCGGGTTCAATACTATCGTGGACCGGAACCTGCGGCACTACATGGGTAGATAGGGAATTGCGACAATCCGATCCAGACCAAAACCTCCAAAATTAATATGCCAATCTTAAAAACGAATAAAAATTCAGGTAAGATCATAGTTCATTCGGAAAGGACACGATTCTTATATCCCGGAAGGCTGCACTGACGTGGTTCAGAGCACAGGGAAGAATGAGGGTTCAGGAAGAGATGGATATGAAAACAGAAAAATCAGAGATTGGCTCTCATGGAATTAAACGGCCGGATGGTACGGAAAAAAACCAACTGCCTGCACGCTGGTTAACAACTGCTTCAGAACGCATGCCCGCACCTTTGATGAATACAAGGTTCGGTCCGCGAACGACCACTCATCCTCTCATCTTAAAAACTCTGGGGGTCCTCTTTGTGCTCTTCCTTCTTGCACCAGCAGCACTTGCCGCTGGTGTCTTTGATGGCGGGGGAACCGATCACCCGGACGAGACTGGTACCCGGTATTTCGACCACGGCCCGGTGAACAGCAGATACGAACCCCCGTTCCCATCAATCGTTCCTGAAGGACAAGAAGCATCAGTTCATTCGTACGCAATTGCCCTCACTGGTCCAAAGCCAATAACGGATTTTTCGGTCAACGTCAACTCCGGTACCGCACCGTTGACGGTCTCGTTTACCGATTTGTCATTGAACAACCCATCCGGCTGGGCATGGTATTTCGGCGACGAGACTTTCACGGCGCCGTGGACAGAGGTGAAGGGTGCTGACTGGAGTGGAAGATATGCTCACAGCAGCGTAGCGATGCCGGACGGCAGTATCGTGCTGATGGGCGGTAATGACGGCAGCCTTAAGAATGACGTGTGGCGGTCGATGGATAACGGCACAACGTGGATTCAGGTGAACGCGAGTGCCGGGTGGACACAAAGATGGCTCCACAGCAGCGTAGCGATGCCAGATGGCAGTATCGTGCTGATGGGGGGTTATGACGGCTATTTTAGGAATGACGTGTGGCGGTCGACGGATAACGGCGCGACGTGGATTGAGGTGAACGCGAGTGCCGGGTGGACACAAAGATGGCTCCACAGCAGCGTAGCGATGCCAGATGGCAGCATTGTGCTGATGGGCGGTTGGGACAACACATATAACTATAAGAATGATGTGTGGCGGTCGACGGATAACGGCGCGACGTGGATTGAGGTGAACGCGAGTGCCGGGTGGACGCCAAGAGATCACCACAGCAGCGTAGCGATGCCAGACGGCAGCATCGTCCTGATGGGGGGTTATGACGGCTATTTTAGGAATGACGTGTGGCGGTCGACGGATAACGGCGCAACGTGGATTGAGGTGAACGCGAGTGCCGGGTGGACGCCAAGATATTTTCATAGCAGCGTTGCGATGCCGGACGGCAGCATTGTGCTGATGGGCGGTTGGGACAACACATATAACTATAAGAATGACGTGTGGAGGTCAACGGATAACGGCACAACGTGGATTCAGGTGAACGCGAGTGCCGGGTGGACGCCCAGAGATAGCCACAGCAGCGTAGCGATGCCGGACGGCAGTATCGTGCTGATGGGGGGTTATAGCTGGGGCATAAGGAATGACGTGTGGAGGTCAACGGATAACGGCACAACGTGGATTGAGGTGTACGCATGTGCCGGTTGGACGCCCAGAGAGAGTCACAGCAGCGTTGCGATGCCGGATGGCAGTATCGTACTGATGGGTGGTCTGGACGGCTATTTTAGGAATGACGTGTGGCGGTCGACGGATAACGGCGCGACGTGGATTGAGGTGAACGCGAGTGCCGGGTGGACGCCAAGATATTTTCATAGCAGCGTTGCGATGCCGGATGGCAGCATCGTGCTGATGGGGGGTAATGACGGCTATAGCTACAAGAATGACGTGTGGCGGTCAACCAATAACGGCGCAACGTGGACGCTTGTGAATGTCAGTGCCGGGTGGACACAAAGATGGCTCCACAGCAGCGTTGCGATGCCGGACGGCAGTATCGTGCTGATGGGCGGTTATGACAACACATCATTTAAGAATGACACGTGGCGGTCAACGGATAACGGCGCGACGTGGAGTGAGGTGAACGCGAGTGCCGGGTGGACGGTAAGAGGATATCACAGCAGCGTTGCGATGCCGGACGGCAGCATCGTACTGATGGGCGGTTTCGCCGGGGGCTTTAAGAATGATGTGTGGCGGTCAATGGATAACGGGGCATCGTGGATACAGATGACCGCGAGTGCCGGGTGGGCGCCAAGAGATCGCACCGGCTGTGTAGCGATGCCGGACGGCAGTATCGTGCTGATGGGCGGTTGGAACTATAGCTTTTGGAATGACGTGTGGCGGTCAATGGATAACGGTGCAACATGGACGCAGGTGAACGTGAATGCCGGGTGGACGCCAAGAGATAGCCGCAGCAGTGTAGCTATGCCGGACGGCAGCATCGTGCTGATGGGCGGTTGGGACGGCGGCCGCAAGAATGACGTGTGGCGGTTAGTTCCTGCCGGGTCATCGGCACAGAACCCGGTGCATACCTACACCACGCCGGGGATCTATCAGGTCGCACTGCAGGCATACAATGCCGGAGGATACACCAGTATGCGGAAGACAGGATATATTACCGTAATGGCACCATTCCCGTCCGATTCCAGTGAAGATTACCCTTCCTCCTTCACCAATACTACCGGTGTATCCAGAACAGAAATCGTCAATGTAGGGGGCGGATCGGCAGTAACCCGCGCCGCGATGACAGGAACAGGCCTCGGAAAGAACCTTGTAATCACTGCCATGCCGCGGAGCAGCCTGCCTGCAACAATGGCTCCCCCACCTACGACTGTATACCAGTACCTGTCCATAACGTCAAGTACGATAACCGGAGTCGTCAGCCAGATCACTCTTGATTTCAGTGTCCCGCAATCGTGGCTGACCGAGCACGGGTTTACCATCGGAGATATTGTCATGATGCACTATGTGGACGGAGAGTGGCAGACGCTCGACACCCTGTTTGTCTCCCAGAAAAGTGGGTATGTGTATTACCGTGCGACAACTACGGGCTTATCGTACTTTGCGATTGCATACCAGAAGGGCGGCACTACTATGGGAACGGGCACACCGGTCCCAACAACACTGGCTCCGGCAGAATCCCCGGTAACTGAAACCCCCTCCTCACCAGTCACAATATCTGCGGAAAAGACGCAGACCGTGGCACCCGCACCGGTAACAGCCCCGGTGGAAGGGATGCCTCAGACAACAGTTATTGTTGGGATTATAGGGGTAATTGCTATCATCACCGGTGCATTCCTTGTAAGGCGCTGGTGGATTCGGAGACAGAATCCTGCGTTGTTCCGGGAATACGATTAATTTTTTTGTGCGTTCCCCATGAACCTGCTTTTCCCCATCGATAGCATGGACACCAATTACGGATGGCCTGATGAACGCCCTGACCTTTCCAGTTGTTTTTGATCTTTACAATTATAGGTAATTTTACCCAAAAATATCAGACCTCCTCTTTGAAAAAGCCCGGGAAATTCTTCAGCATTTGGGAATCAGGAGGGATTTTTTAAATTCCTGCCAGATTCTGGCGATGACCGGATCCATGCCTGAGATGATGAAACGATGGGGAAAAGGGATACGGATTATGTCCGTGAATGGATACCAGTCTGAAAGAATACGTGCTCTGTCAGGATGGCTAAAAGATCAAAGGAACAATATACTTTCAAAACACCCTCCTCTTGAACACCCCTTCCCATACATCATGGAGATGCAGAAAAGATGGCTTTTGATGCAAAAACCCGAAATCTGATCGTTGCCATTGTTGTGGCTCTTGTGGCAGGGGCAGCTCTTTATGCGATCATCGCGCCCCTGTACCAGCCCCCGGCTAAACAGATCCTGTTCACAAAGCAGGCACCGGAACCGATTGGGCCGTACAGTCAGGGCGTGCAGTACGGGGATTTTGTCTTTGTTTCCGGCCAGATCGGCCTTGACCCCGTGACCGGCAATCTCCCGGTAACCGTTGACGAGCAGACGATCCAGGCGATGGAGAATATCAGGGCCATCTTACAGGAAGCCGGGCTTGATTTTACCCGTGTTGTCCAGACAAGAATCTACCTGACAGACCTGCAGGATTTTACTACCGTCAACGGGGTCTACCAGCGGTATTTCGAGGGATCGTACCCGGCCAGGGCTACGGTGCAGGTTGCCGGGCTGCCAAAAGGGGCGAAGGTCGAGATCGAAATGGTGGCAATGCGGCGGTGAGATCGAGATGGGTATGCCAGGATTAATTTTGACAGTACCCGTGCTACAGTAAAAAAAGATTAGACATTGGCGGGGGTAATCTGAAAGAGATACAGC
>Ga0307380_10011243_pt1 | contig 11226 bp, 9 predicted proteins | sample UN3MG_FD_202239 | JGI IMG/M metagenome (GOLD analysis project Ga0307380, IMG submission 202239) | Soil microbial communities from Risofladan, Vaasa, Finland - UN-3 | ecosystem: Environmental > Terrestrial > Soil > Coastal area > Acid sulfate soil | place: Finland: Risofladan, Vaasa | collected... | reverse complement strand
GATCGGCGGGGGGCGTTACCGCTCCCGCACGCCGGCGATGGCCGCTGGCCTGACCGACCATGTCTGGACCCTTGAAGAGTGGCTGACCTACCCGGCCAGGCCCATTAAGCCATGACCGGACACCAGGCAGGTACACATAAGACCCACAAACGCGGACTATTCCGATTTTGGCTGGGGGCCGCGACGGCCCCGCTGGCGGGAAGGTGCCCTTGATTCCGGGGACGGGATTCCGGGGACACCATACTCAATTCCCGAATCTCGTATGGCGTCCCCGGAGCTTGCCGGAACTCGGGGATTTGCCGCGGGAAGCTGGCGGGTCTCGTGACGGGCGCAAGCGGCGCCTTGCGATGCGCGGGGGCGGCAGTAGGATGGACCGGCACGGGCCCGCCATGCGGGCCGAGGCCCATGGAGACCCGCCATGCCAAACGTCAAAACATGCCGTGACCTCACCGCCCTGCTCCTCGCGCTGGCCGCGGCCGGGCTGCCGGGGGCAGGGGCGATGGCGGCCGCACCAAAGGGCGACGAGGAGTTCGTCGGGCCCTTCGCGAGCTGGCGGGACCTGCGGCGGGACTACGGGGCCGTCGGCGACGGCAAGGCCGACGACACGGCCGCGATCCAGCGCGGGCTGGACGACCTGGTCAAGCACGAGAAGGCGTGCGTGCTGTACGTCCCGGCCGGGACGTACCGGCTGACGGGCACGGTCAGCACCGTCCGCAAGGCCCACACCGACTGCCAGGGCGTCGCGCTCGTCGGCGAGGACCCGGCCCGGACGGTCCTCCGCTGGGACGGCCCGGAAGGCGGCACGATGGTCCAGTGGGACGCGTGGTACTCGAAGATCTCGCGCATCGCCCTGGACGGCGCCGGCCGGGCGGACGTGGCCCTCCAGTACGGCCCGGCGTTCTCGACGTACAACGAGACCAGCGACATGGTCTTCCGGGATGTCAAGTCGGGGCTGCTCTTCGGCGGACCCAAGACACACGGCCAGGCGGAGAACGAGGTCCTCCGCTGCCGCTTCGTGCGGTGCGGCGTCGGCCTCCAGACGGTCAACTGGAACTCGATGGACATCTGGGTGTGGTACTCGCGGTTCGAGGACTGCGGCCGGGGTATCCACAACATCATGGGCAACTGGCACGCCTGGCAGAACGTCTTCCTCCGCTCGGGCGTGGCGGACCTGTCCACGCAGAACCTGATGGCCTTCTCGGTCGTCAACAACACGTCCGTCGGCTCGCGGCGGTTCTTCGACTTCGGCACGGGCCACACGTGGGGCTCGCCCGTGAGCCTCACCGGCAACCGCGTGCTGGGCACCACGGGCGACTGGGCCGCCGTGCTGAGCAATGCCGGGCCCTACCTCGTCGTCGACAACACCTTCCGCCTCGGCCCAAGCGCCCGGGCCGTCCGAATGACCTGGGGCGACCAGACGCTCGTGGGCAACACGTACTCGAAGGCCGACGCCGTGGAAGAGCGCGGCCGCTTCCGCCGCATCGCCGAGCGGGTGGTCGCCGCGCAGGACATCCCCGAGGCCGTGCCGGAGCTGCCGCCGACCCCGCCGCGAAGAGAGCGGAAGGTGTTCGATCTGCCCGCGGGCGCCGGGGGGCAGGCGATCCAGGAGGCCATCGACGCGGCGGCCAAGCTCGCCGGGCAGCGCCCCGTCGTGCACCTGCCGATGGGACGATATCGCATTGAAAAAACGCTGGTCGTGCCGCGCGGCTGCGACGTGCAGCTCGTAGGCGACGGCGCGGGCGAGACGGCCAGCCGCCTGGAGTGGGCCGGGCCCGAGGGCGGCGTGCTCCTGCGCCTGGAAGGCCCCAGCCGGGCGACGCTGCGGGACTTCTACGTCCACGCCCCCACCGGCCGGGGGCTCGTCGTGGAGGACGCCGACCAGCCCGGCGGGCGCATCTTCGCCGACCAGCTCAACGCCAACGGCCCCGCGAGCCAGAAGCAGGGCCGGACGGCCGCGGTGCGGGTCGCCGGCCTGGGCCGCACCGACGTGCTGCTGCGGGCGCTCCAGGGCAACGGCAACGGCGGGGCGTGGGTCGAGGTGCTCGGCGGGGCCAGCGCCGGCGACGCCAACAACCAGGTGTCGGTCTTCACCGGGGCGACGGGCTCGGCCGCGGGGCAGTACGACGTGCGAGGCGGCGGGCGGCTGGTCGTCCGCGGCGTCTACCACGAGCGAAGCAGCGCCGAGCTGACGGGGCTGGCGCTGGCCGGCGAGGGCACGCTCAGCATCGACGCGACGCGATTCTCCTATGCCACGTCGGACACCTCGCCGACGGTCCTGGCCGACAACTTCCGCGGCCTGTTCACGCTGGCCACGTGCATGCTCCTGCCGGTCGGCACGAAGCAGACCTGCCGCTTCGAGCTTCGGGGCGACGGCGGCGGCGCGAGCGTGCTGGCCCTGAACAACCAGTTCTGGGTGCACGAGCCCGGCACGACGGCGGACACGGTCTGGCGGAACACGGCCAAGCCGCCGGCCCGCGGCGGGCTGATCGGCTGCAACATCAACACGTCGAACAAGCAGGCCGCGCCGAAGGGCTTCGCCTTCCTGGACAACGTCGGCGACCACCCCGACCCGGCGAAGTCGAAGTACGGCTCCGGCCCGCTCGCCGACCGCGGCGGCGTGGACGACGCGACCATCCTCCGCCACCTGGCGCCCCTGCGCAGCGCCCGCGTGTGGCTGCCCGCTCAGCGCCCCGCCGGCGCGACCGACCTCCGCATCCTCCGCGTGATGATCTCTGCCGGCCGGGCCGCCGCCGCCGAGTTCCGCGCCGCCCGCTGACCCGTTGTGCCGCCTCCGTGGCATGCCCTGGACTCGCGGGCGCAGCACGCGAGGCGCTGGGCATGTCTAGGGAATGCCCGACCGGCGCGCGTTCCGCGGAAGACATGCCTAACGCCCGAAGACGGGCGAAGGCATGCCGCGTTGCGCGCGCACGCCAGGGCGCTCGTCCCCCAGCCGCTACTCGTCGTAGGCTTTCAGCGGGCGGTACCAGATGTTGCGGAAGCGGACGAGGTCGCCGTGGTCCTGGAGGACCAGCGGGCCGACCGCCGGGTGCGGCTCGCAGCTCGGGAGCTGGCGGTGGCGGGTCGTGCCGAGCAACTCCTGGTCGTGGTGGACGACCAGGCCGTTGTGGATCACCGTCACGCGGGCGGGGCTGACCAGCGCCTCGCCGTCGAAGCGCGGGGCGATCCAGACGATGTCGTACGTCTGCCATTGGCCCGGGCGGCGGCAGGCGTTGACCAGCGGCGGGCACTGGCCGTAGATCCCCGCCGTCGTGCCGTCGGGGTAGGTCGGGTTGTCGTGGCAGTCGAGGACCTGGATCTCGTAGCGGCCCATGAGGAACACGCCGCTGTTGCCCCGCCCCTGGCTGTCGCCCTTGACCTCGGCGGGCGCGGCCCACTCGACGTGAAGCTGGCAGTCGCCGAACTCCGCCTTGCTGCGGATGTTGCCCGTCCTGGGGACGACCTCCATGTAGCCGTTCTCGATCTTCCAGCCCATCGGGCTGCCGTCGGTCTTCGTCCAGCCGGAACCGTCGGAGCCGTCGAAGAGCACCACCGCGTCGGACGGCGGCGAGCCGGCGGCGGCCTGCGTGCTCTCGGCCGGCGGCGTGACGACTCGCGGCTGGGGTCGGGCGCCGTCGTGGACCTTGTACTGCGAGCCGGGCAGCACCGGCGTGTCGTCGTAGCCCAGGTTCTTCTGCTCTGCCACGTGGGGTCTCCTTGCCTTTTCCTTGAGGGAACGGGCATTCTGCCGCGCGAGGGCTCGCGAGGCAAGGGGCGGCGACGAAGCAAGGGGAGAGGGGAACGAGGGGGATTCCGGAAACAGACGAGCACGAGCACGAGTACGAGGGGGAGCGACCGGTTCCGGGCTCCTGGTTCCCGGTTCCTTTGTTCCCGGCTCCCGGTTCCCTTCTCCCCGGTTCCCCCGTTCCCCCGGCGTCACTCGTGGATCTCGATGACGTCCTTGTCCCGCAGCTCCTCGGTGCGGTGGACGTGCTGGCCGTCGAAGCGGCCGTGGCCCCAGATGCGGGCGTACTTCATCTTCTCCGGCAGCTCCCGGTGGATCTCGCGGGCGAGGTCCTCGACGGTCGAGCCGAGGGGGATCGTGAAGGGCTTCTCCATGTCCGCCGGCTCGCCCGGCTGCTTCGTGTAGATGCGGATCACGCCCAGCAGGTCCCACAGGCGGTCGCGCAGGGTGTCGAGCCCCTGTCCCGTGGCCGCGCTGACGGGGCAGACATCAAGCCGGCCCTCGTACAGTTCCCGGAGCGTTTCGATGGTGCCGGGGGCGGCGAGGTCGGCCTTGGCGGCGACGATCAGCCCGCTGCGGCGCCGGCGCTCGGCCAGGTCCAGCTCACGGCAGGGCAAGGTCTCGACAGTGTACCCGCGCTCGGCCAGCAGGCCCAGGACGGTGTCTGCGTCCCCCAGCGGGTCGGCCGAGGCGTCCGCCACAATGCACACGATGTCCGCCAGGCGGACCGCGCTGAGAAGCCCGCCGGGCACGTGGTCCGCCGTGACCGGCGGGGTGTCGATGATCTGGACCTGAACGTCCTCGTACGGCCACATCCCGGGCACCGGCACGGGCGTGGCGAAGGGGTAGTCGGCCACCTTCACCGGCGCGTTGGTGGTGGCCGCGACGAGGCGGCTCTTGCCGACGTTCGGCGTGCCGACCAGGAGGACCTGCCCCGCCCCGCCGCGCGGCACGTGGTAGGGGTCGGCCCCGCGGCCGGCGGGCTTCTTCGCCTCGGCCTTGCGGAGCTGGCTGATCCGCCGCTTGATGTCCGCCTGGAGCTTCTCGGTCCCCTTGTGCTTGGGGACGGTGCTGAGCATCTCGCGGAGGGCGTCGAGCTTCTCAGTGTCGCTGCCGGCCTCGCGAAACCGCCGCTCGGCCCGCTCGTATTCCGGTGTCACGTTCGTCGGCATGATGCACGCGGCCGCACGGGCAGAAGCCCATCGACAGTGCCAAATATATGCCCCGGCTCGCCGAGGGAAAAGCCCTTTCCCCCGGACCCCGCATAGACTATGCTTCAGGATGGAATGGCGATGACCTCCTACACCCCGGTGCTTCTGCTGCTCGGCGCGATGGTCCCCCTGCTGGCGGGGACGGCGGGGATCGTGCTGTTCATCGTCGGGCTGGTCAAGAAGAAGCCCGCGATGTGGGGCAGCGGGCTGGCCCTGGCCGTGGTGAGCTTCCTGATCGTCGCGGTGGGGCTGGGGGCGCTGTTCTTCGTCGGCGTGCGCGGTGCCCAGACGGCCTCGCGGCGCGCCGTGGCCCGGGCCCCCCAGGTCGCGGTCGCTGAGATAGCCCGGCAGCCGCAGACGGTGTTCGCCACCTGCACCGGCCTGGAGCTGCCGGCCGATATCATGGTCGTGGCCGATGGGGGGAGGTACTCCCGGAGCGGGCAGACCAATCACTACATGAAGTTGCTCACCTCCGACGCCTTCGGCACGTTCCTGGCGGAGCACTTCGCCGAGGCCACCTGGGCGGATGTCCGCGACGCGATGGCCACCGATGAGGCGCGTTCTTTTGCGTTCTGGGACCTGGCCGGCGGCGAGTCCATGCGCTGCTACCGGCGCACGTATCGGTCCCCCACGGCCGCGCCCGGCAGCATCGTCACGTACGTCGCCCACGACCCCAACACCCACACGGCGTACGTCGTGAGCGTCCAGCAGTGAAACTGCTGACGGCGCCCGCCTTCCCGCCCTGTCCCTCCTAAAGCCGCCCCCCGGAATGCTCGATACGATCCGAAGGTGCGGGGTTTTGCGATGGAGGGCAACGACGATGGGCCAGGAGCTTCCGGGAACGAATGCGGCGCCGCGGAGCGTGGGGCCGACCTTGACCACCAGCCCGGCGACGGGGCAGATCCATTGCAGCCAGCCCGGCACGCAGGGCATGACGCCCTCGTCGGTGAGCCCGGTGAGCCCCGCCGGGCAGGCCACGGGCGCGGGGGTCGAGCTGTTCGCCCAGGGCGTCAAGCTGCTGGGGCACTTCTCCGTGGCCTGCGCGCTTCGCAGCGCCCTGACGAACGCCTGCAACCAGATGGACAGCCAGCGCCTGGTCGCCAACGGCGGGGCGCTCATCAGCCTGAACATCGAGGTCAGCCAGGTCGTCCACGAGCCGGACTTCCCCCCGCCGCCGATCGTCAAGGGGGCCTACGTCCTGGGCTACCCCGCCAACCCCTACGAGGACATCCGCCGGCGCCTCAACAGCTCCAGCCTCGTCAGCGGCGACCACCGGAACGTGAACCTCGAGATCTACTACCTCTGGGTCACGCCGCGGATGCTGATCGACCGCGACTACCCGAACTGGCCCGTGCTGGCCCGGCAGGTGATCGACCTGTCGGCACCGTCGCTGCTGCAACGGATCTTCGGCCGGGCCTCCGGGCAGGTCGACAAGCTGGCCGCCGGCTGGGACCGCCGGCAGGCCGAGCAGAAGGCCCAGGCCGACGCCGAGGCCCGCGCCCGCCAGCGCATGGTTGCCGGGCGTGCACGTCCGGTGGCGGCCGGGTAGCCCGTGTCCGTTGAACTCGGTCGCCCCGCCCGGTAGGCTCTGACGCATGGGCGATCGGAGCTACGCCATCCTCGGCACGGGCGCGTTGGGGGGGTTCTACGGGGCCCGGCTGGCGCGGGCGGGGCTGGACGTGCACTTCCTGCTGCACGGCGACTACGAGCACGTGCGGGACCGCGGGCTGCTCGTCGAGTCGGCCGAGGGCGACATCGCCCTGCCGCACGTGAACGCCTACGGCCGGGCCGAGGACATGCCGCGGTGCGACGTCGTCTGCGTGTGCCTCAAGACCACCGCCAACCACCTGCTCGCCGAGCTGCTGCCGCCGGTGCTGGCCGAGGGCGGCGTGGTGCTCGTGCTCCAGAACGGACTGGGCATCGAGGAGCACGTGGCGGGAATCGTCGGGCCCGATCGCGTGATGGGCGGGCTGTGCTTCCTGTGCTCCAACAAGGTCGGCCCCGGGCACATCTGTCACCTGGACTACGGGTACATCACGCTGGCGGACTTCGACGGCGCGGGCGGGGCGCGGGGCATCACGGGCCGCATGCGGGCGATCGGCGGGGACTTCGAGCGCGCCGGCGTCCGTATCCGCTTCGCCGAGGACCTCGTCGGGGCCCGCTGGCGGAAGCTCATCTGGAACGTGCCGTTCAACGGGCTGACCGTCGTGCTGCGGACCACGACCGACCACCTGATGGCCGACGAGCACACCCGCGGGCTGGCCGAGCGGCTCATGCGCGACGTCGCCGCCGCCGCGAAGGCCGCCACCGGACGCGTCATTGACGACGGCTTCCTCCGCAGCCAGCTCGCCGACACGGCGAAGATGGCCCCCTACCGCCCGAGCATGCTGTTGGACCACGAGGCCGGGCGGCCGATGGAGATCGAGGCGATCTTCGGCGCCCCGCTCCGCGCCGCCCGCGCCGCCGGCTGCCCCGTGCCGCACATCGAGGCCCTCTACGCCATGCTGAAGTTCCTCGACGCGCGATGAGCCCGCCCCGCGGCGAAGCGGCCCTGCCGCCGGAAAACCTGCGCACACCGGCGGGCCGGAAGGTATTATTCCAGGCAGATCGGGACCTCTTCGCCCGCATCGGGACGCCGCCATGGTGGGACGACGACATCGCGTGCTGCTGCTCCGGCCCCCGCGGTACGTCTGGCCGTTCAACAGCGAGACCAGCGCGTTCTGGCAGCCACTGGGGTTGCTGTGCGTGGCGGCCGCGGCGCGGAGGGAGTGCCCCGACGCCGAGGTGGAGGTCTGGGACTGCCCCGGCGAGAAGCTCGGCTGGCGGACGCTCCAGCGGCGCCTGGCCGAGCGGCCCGTCGACGTGCTCGGCATCGGCGAGGAGACCGTCTCGGCTCACGAGGCGCTGCGGGCGGCGCGGCTGGTCAAGCGCCTCTGGCCGGCGTGCACGGTCGTGGCCGGGGGGATGTACTTCCCGTATGTCATCGAGCCCACGCTCCGCGCCGGCTGCGTGGACGTAATCGTCCGCGGCGAGGGGGAGCGGACGTTCGTCGAGCTGCTCGGCGCGATCGGCGACCGCGGGCGGTGGCGGGACATCCCCGGCCTGGCGTTCGCCGACGACGCCGGGCGGGTCGTCCGCACGCCGGCGCGCGGGCTCCTCGACGACATGGACGACCTGCCCCTGCCCGCCTGGGACCTGATCGACATGCAACAGTACGGGCGGGGCTCGCGGAACCATCCGGGCCTCGTCAGCATCGAGCACTCCCGCGGGTGCATCGACTCGTGCGAGTTCTGCATCCTCTGGAAGCACATGGGTGAAAGCCTCAACGGCAACGGGCGCGTCCGGCCGCGAGTGCGGACCAAGAGCCCCCAGCGGAGCTTCGAGGAGGTCCGCCGGCTGTACCGCGACTTCGGCCGGCGGACATTCGGCTGGGTGGACCCCACGTTCAACGCCCTGCCGGACTGGTCCGACGCGTGGGCCGAGCGGATGCTTCGCTCCGAGCTGATGGACGCCCGCGGGCGGGCGCGAACGCTTCACACGGCCTGGGTGCGGGCGGACTGCCTCGTCCGTGACGAGCGGCTGGGCATCCTCGGCAAGCTCGTCCGCGCCGGGCTGAGGCAGGTGATGATCGGCGTCGAGCGGGACGACCCGGCCGGGCTGGACGCCCTCGGCAAGCACAACAACTCGCCGGACCTCTGCCGCGAGGCCGTGGCGATCTTGCGGGAGCGATACCCGCAGGTCTACACGATCGGCACGATGATCTTCGGCCTGCCGGGCGATCGCGCGAGCGACCTGAAGCGCCTCGTCGCCCGCCAGTACGAAATGGGGCTGGACTACTGCTTCCTGATCCCCCTGACGCCGAACCCCGGCACGGCCGTGGCCGACGAGGCCGCGCGGGCCGGGCGAATCGCCAACGACGACCTGGCCTCGTACAACTTCCACACGCCCGTCTGCCGGACGGACTCGCTCTCGCTGCGCGAGCTGGAGAGCACCTACTGGCGGCTGATGCTGAGCCCCGGCCGGCGGCGGATCGCGCGGGCCGCGCGGCAGCTTCTCACCGAGCGCGACCGCCGCAAACGTCGCGTCCACCGCGCCCTGCTGGGCCGCGGCACGACGATCGCCGCGCGGAGCCTGCTTCGCGCGATCCTCCACCCGAGAGACCCGAGACCCGAACTCCATTCGAGGAAGCCACCATGGTACGACACGTGAAGACGACCGGCTCGCCGGCGACCCCCGGCTGGAAGGCCCTCCTGGCCGTCACCGTCGCGGCGGGGGCGCTGCTGTGGCACGTGCTGGCATGCGTCGAGAGCCCGATGGCCTTCAGCCCCGGCGGCAAGGACCTGGCCTTCGTGGCCAGCTCCAACGCCACGCTCGAGGACAAGGACATCCACCTCGCCGGCACGCGGACGTTCCGCCTGATGGTGCTCCACGAAGCCCAGCGGGTCCGCCTCGTCGAGGAGACGGACAAGCACCTGCTGACCGCCCCGGGCTACAGCCCCGACGGCCAGCAGCTCTGCTACTTCCGCGTGCCCCTGCTGACCGCCGAGCAGGCTGACGCGGCGAAGAAGGCCGCGACGGAGCGCCTGGAGCGCCTTCGGGCCGCCGTGGCGCAGACGCAGCCGGCCGGGGTGCCAAACTGGGTGGGCAAGACGTTCGGCGAGGCCCTGACGAGCTGGCCCGCCGAGAACGAGGACAAGCCGACCAAACGGATGCAGCAGCTCGCGGAATTCTGGGGGGCCTCGACGCTGAACCCGCCCGTGCCCGTCGAGCTGGTCGTCCGCGACGCCAAGGCCCTGGACATCGTCCTCGCCACCGCCACAGTGTCCCTGCCGATCTACGACTTCACCTCGGGCCAGCCCGGCGGCGGGTTGACGATGACCTATGCCCTCGACCGGCCTCGCTACTCGCCCGACGGCAAGTGGGTCTACGCCAGCCTCGGCAACGTCACGTTCCGCGTGGACCCCAAGACGGGCAAGGCGCAACTGCTGGCCGCGCCGAGCATGCTCGGCCGCCTCTCGCCGGACGGCAAGACGCTGGCCGTCTGGACCGGGCGGCTGACGTTCCTCGACCTGGAGGGCGACAGAGAGACCTCGGCGCCCCTGAGCAAGGACTTCTCTCCGGCGGGGTTCTTCTGGACGGGCAACGACGCGCTGGGCGTCCTCCGCGGCAAGGACAAGCACTACGAGGTCGCCCTGTTCGACGCGAGCGGCAAGCTCGTACGCACCGTCCCGCTGGGCGAGGCGGAGGTCGAGACCGCCATGCCGGGCGAGCTGGCCATCGCGCCCGACGGCAAGCGCATGGTCGTGGCGACGGGCAAGGAGACCCTCTTCTTCGACGGGTCCGGCAAGCTGCTGCGGCGCGTCGAGGAGAAGGACGCCCCGCTGACCCAGCCGACCTTCACCCCCGACGGCAAGCGGGTGGCATTCAAGCGGCTGAACGAAGCGAAAGACGGCGACAAGCAGCGCATCTTCGCCACGGCGATCGTCTTCTACTCGCCCGAGGGCAAGGAGCTGTCCAGCGTCCAGCTCCCGCCGTTCGAGGCGAAGGCGAACGACCAGCCGAAGTGATCCGGAGTTGAGCCCGCCCCATGGACACGGTCACCGGCATCTTCTCGGCGATCTGCGGGCAGGGGCACTGCTTGCCCGCCGGCGGGGCGCTGCTGCCCGTCTGCCAGCGCTGCCTGGGGCTGTACGTCGGGGCCCTGCTGACGGCGGCCTGGCTGGCGGCAACGGGCCTGTGGCGCCGCGGCCTGCCGAGCTGGAGCGTGTTCGTCGTGCACGTCGCCGTGCTGCTGGCGGCGATGTTCGGCGGGTTGCACGCCTGGGGCGGGTCGGCGGCCGCGAAGGTCGCCTGCGGCCTGTGGACCGGCCACGTCGTGATGCTCTGGCTGGTCGGCGGGGCCGTGCACCTCCGGCGCGGGTCGCGCCGGGCGGGCGAGGCCCAGCTCCCTTGGCGGATGCGCGACAAGCTCCAGGCCCTCGCCGCCCCGCTGCTGCTGGGCGGCCTGGCGGCGGCGGTGCCCCGCGCGATGGCGCTCGGCTGGTGGGCTTGGACGGCGGCTGCCCTGCTCGGCGCGGCCGCCCTGCTGCTGGCGGGCGCACTCGCCCTCGTCGCGGCGGCGGTGTATCTGCTCAGGCCGTCGGCGGGCGCTCGGGAAACAGCGGGTTGAGCGTCTGGGCGAGCTCCTTGAGCTTCGCGGTCTCGGCGTCGGTGATCGGTCGGACCGTCGGCGCCAGGTCCATCGCCAGGCGGTGCATCTCGTCGTGGGCCGGC
>Ga0307380_10011241_pt1 | contig 11228 bp, 7 predicted proteins | sample UN3MG_FD_202239 | JGI IMG/M metagenome (GOLD analysis project Ga0307380, IMG submission 202239) | Soil microbial communities from Risofladan, Vaasa, Finland - UN-3 | ecosystem: Environmental > Terrestrial > Soil > Coastal area > Acid sulfate soil | place: Finland: Risofladan, Vaasa | collected... | reverse complement strand
CGCGGGGAGGTCGGTTGGTGAATCCCCTACGGCGATCAGTGAGGTGTTCTTGGCGGCAAATGCGCTTACTGTTGCCCGCCGCTCGGATCCTGCTCAAGCATTTTCCGCAGGTACGTGTTTTCGCGGCGTGTCGCTTCGAGGTCAAACAGCAGGTACTTGATCCACAGGCGCAGAAAGTCAATGCTCTCCTGCAAGGTGTTGACACTCTTCTTGATCAGCTCGTGCCGCTGCTTGGTCTCGGCGGCCAGCGCCTGTAACCGTTGGCGCTCACTGTCGGGCAGTGTCTCGATTTGGGCCAGCAATTCGGCCAACTTTTTCTGGAATCCCGCTTCGTTCATGCTTCCGTCCTCCGGGGAACCGCACGGTAGCGCTTCGAGTTCCTCCCAGGGCCCTCAGAATGCTAAAGTCAGCAAATCCTAGGTAGCCCATTTGGCCAAGGCAACAATGGATGTGCCGCCGGACTTCCCTACTCCACACGGACACGCACGGTGGGTCCGTAAATGTTCCCCGTACCGAATGTCGCGCTCACCAGAGCCATGCTTTATGAGAACTCCAGCGGAGCGCGCGTCTCGCTTGCCCCAGCGTAAAGCTGGAAAAAACGATAGGAGATTTCCCCCGTCGGCCTCCCGCGAGCCCGGCGCCACGTGGACGCGGTACCACGTGAAGGCGGCGGCGGGTCCGAGAACGCCGTCGCTCTGCGGACGTGTGCTCGGTCACAGGCTGCTAGGCTGCCGGGCGGGCGGCCTGTCGGCAGTTGCGGCTCGCCCGTGTGGGGCCCGATCGCGGCCCGGTTCAAGCCAGTCCGAGGAACGCCGCGCGATTTTCACCCTTGAGCAGACGCGGCCGATGGGATACACACGCGGCTTGCGAATAAGAAGGTGATGCTTATGGAGTTGCCGCAGGTTCAATATGACGTCCTGGCCCGACTGGGCGAATCAGACACGCCCCTGCTCATCCAGGAACTCGTCACCGCGCTCGGCCGCGACCAGGCCCCGGTGATGGCAGCTTGCACGATGCTGCAACAGAACGGCTACGCGCGGATCGACGAGTCGCCTTTTGAAGAGCTCAGTCTCGGCAAGGCCGGGGAGCGGTACGTCCAGGGGCCGCTGCCGGAGCGCGTGGTTATCGGGGTCCTGCTGGCGCAGGGCGGTAGCTGCAAGCTGATCGAGGTGCCCGATCATTGCAAGCTGGACGCGAACCAGGTCGGCCAGTCGCTGCGCTGGCTGAATCAGCGCGGTTGGGCGAAGAAGGAAGGTGATACGCTGGTGCTTACCGACGCCGGCCGCGACGATCCCCACCATCCCCAGCCGGACGAACAGCTCATCCAGGCGCTGGCGCGGGATCGCGTGGCCCGCACGGAGGACTTGGCGGCTGAGGGCATCGATACCGCCGCGGCCGTCAAGCTCCTTGGCAAGCGCAGGGGGCTCCTGACGATCAAGCAGCGCACCGAGCGGCGGGTGTCGCTCACCGATGCCGGTCGTCGGCTGCTGGCTGAGGGCGTCAAGGGTCGCCGCGCGGTCACCCAGCTCACGCCTGATCTGCTCGCCGAGGGCGGCTGGCGCCAAGTCGATCTTCAGCCGTACGATGTCACCCTGGCCGCCAAGAAGCTGCATCCGGGCAAGGAGCACGCCTTCCAGCGGACGTTGGACAAGGTTCGGCGTGTGTTCCTGGAGATGGGTTTCGAGGAGATCAGCAGTCCGTGGGTGGAATCGAGCTTCTGGGATTTCGACGCCCTCTTCCAGCCGCAGGACCACCCCGCCCGCGACATGCAGGACACTTTCTACGTCGCACGTCCCGACTGCTGCAAGCTGCCGCGGGACGAGCTAGTCGAGCGCGTGCGTGCCACGCACGAGAACGGCGGTGACACCGGCTCGACCGGCTGGCAGTACCGCTGGGACCGCGACCTGGCCGCCAAGCCCGTGCTGCGCACGCACACGACGGCGGCCACCATCCGGGCGCTGGCGGCCCACACTCAGGGTCGCCCCGGCAAATATTTCGTCATCGGCCCGGTGTTCCGCCGCGAGACCGCCGACTACAAGCATCTGCCGGTTTTCCACCAGGTGGACGGCATTATCGTCGATGCGAAAGCGAGCCTGGCGAGCCTGGTCGGCACGCTTCAAGCGTTCTACAAAAAGATGGGCTTCCCCAAGGTAAAGGTCACGCCGAGCTTCTTCCCCTACACCGAACCGTCGGCGGAAGTCCACCTTTACCTGGAGAACCGCCGCGAGTGGGTCGAGATGGGCGGGTCGGGAATCTTCCGCCCGGAAGTGACGCTCCCGGTCGGCGTCAGCGACCGCGTGCTCGCCTGGGGCCTGGGTCTGGAGCGTCTGGCGATGATGATTCACGGCCTGGAGGCCATCGGCGATCTGTACTTTGCCACCATGCCGTGGCTGCGGGAGGAACCGCTGTGCCGATCATAGATATGCCGGTTGACATGCTCCTGCCGCGTATCGCCCGTGACGACGACGCGCCGCCGATGTCCCTCGACGACCTCGCCGAACTCCTGCCCAAGCTGGGCTGCGCGGTCGAGGAAGTCGCCGAAATGCAGCAGTACACCTGCAACATGTGCGGCAAGATCTATGACCGCACCGAGGCCCAGGGCCCGCCGCTGAACTGCTCCAACTGCGGGGCGGACTTTCGGGCCTCGCCTTCCGACCTCGGCGACCTGGGGCCTAACAAGGTCCTTCGCCTCGATCTGCTGCCCGTGCGACCGGATATCTTCGACCCCGGCGGCATGTCCCGCTATATCCGCAGCTATCTTGGCATCGCCGCCGGCCTGCCCGAGTACGTCCTGTCCGCCGCCCGGATCAAGGTCAAAGTGGACCCGAATCTGTCGAACGAAGACAGCTTGCGGCCGCATATCGCCTGTGCCGTGGTCCGCAACGTCCAGCTCGACAGCAACACCATCAAGATGGTCATGAATCTCCAGGAAGACCTGCACTGGGCGCTCGGACGCGACCGCAAGCTGGCCTCGATCGGCGTCTACGACCTCGACACGCTCGCGGGCGAGACGTTTCACTATGACGCCGTCGATCCGGACGGCCTCAAGTTCGTGCCGCTCGGTTTGCCCCCGGACGATCCCGACAGCCTGCTCACACCGCGGGGAATCCTCGAAAAGCACAAGACCGGGCAGGCGTACGCGCACTTGCTCAGACCGTTCAGCAAGTACCCGCTGTTGCGCGACGGGGAGGGCAACGTGCTGTCGATGCCGCCGATCATCAACAGCGAAGCAACCCGCGTGACCATGCAGACGCGGCAGTTTTTCATCGATGTCACCGGCCTGGCGCGACGCACGGTGGACCGCACCCTCAACATCGTCGTTACCAGCCTCAAAGAGATGATGCCGCGGATCGACGTCGAGTCGGTGGTGATCGAAGCGCCCGACGGCGTGCGCATCACCCCTGACCTCGCGCCTACCCAGATGACGCTCGACGTGCAGCAGGCCGCCGAGACCATCGGCGTCACGCTCAAGACCGGGCAGGTTGCCGAGCTGCTCGAATCGATGGGCCACGGCGTGGAGGAAGCCGGACACGCCGACAAGCTGAGGGTATTCGTGCCGGCGTACCGCAACGACGTCATGCACCCGATCGACCTGATCGAGGACGTTGCCATCGCGTACGGGTACGAGAATCTCACGCCCGAGCTGGTGCCGACCTTCACCGTCGGCGCGCCGCGCCCGATTGAGGAGCAAGCCGCGACCGCCCGGCGGATCATGACCGGGCTCGGGTTCCATCAGGTGATGACGCTGGTGCTCACCAGCGAGCCGGCGGCGTTCGGAAAGTGGCGTATCGAGCCCGACCCGCGGGCCGTCAGAATCGAAAACCCCATCAGCACCGAACAGACCATTTGCCGCGTCGGCCTGCTGCCCGGCCTGCTCGAAACCCTCGCCATCAACAAGCAATACGACCTGCCGCAATGCCTCTTCGAGGTCGGCGACTGTTGCTTCGTCGATCCCGAGACGGAAACCGGCGCCCGCGAGGAGCGTTTCGTCGCTGCGGCGATGATCGGCACTCACGTGGGCTATGCGGACATCCGCGCCGTGGCCGACGCGTTCGTGCACGAGATGGATGCCCGGGTCGAGGTCAAGCCCGCCGAGCACCCGAGCTACATCCCCAGCCGCGTCGCGGCCATATTCTCTCCCGACGGCCGGCGCGTCGGCACCATGGGCGAGGTCTACCCCGAAGTCCTCGAAGACTACGGCCTGAAGCACCCGGTCTCGGTAATGGAGCTGAGCTTGGAGCAACTCCTCCATCCGTAGCACCGGGCCTCCGAGCCCGGCGTCTTGCCGAAGGGTAGTGGCCGGCGCTCCTGCCCGTAGGCTCCGCGACGAACTGGTGGGTCCCTGGAAATGCGCGCTGGCAAAGGTGTACTATAGCCCGTTGACGAGCGCCGTCGGCCGACCGCGCGCCTTCTTACGGACCCGATCCGGAGACCTGTTCACCGGCAGTAGAGCATGAACACACAGAAACACGTCAGCCTGAATCTGAACATCCGCGGGATGGGGCTCTCGGCGACGCTGGCGCTCAACGAACGTTGCCGCCAGTTGCGTCAAGAGGGGCGCACCATCTGCAACCTGGGTCTGGGGCAGTCGCCCTTCCCGGTCCCCAACTCGGTCGTCGAGGCACTGCGACTGGCGGCCCCGCAGAAGGACTACCTGCCCGTCAGGGGCCTGCCCGCCCTGCGCGAGGCGGTCGCCGACTTCCACCGCAGCCATGACGAGATCGAGGCGTATGCGGACGGCGTGATCATCGGCCCGGGCTCCAAGGAGTTGATGTTCCTGCTGCAACTGACCTACTACGGGGAGATCATCATCACCACGCCCTGCTGGGTTTCGTACCTGCCGCAGGCGCGCATCATCGGCCGCAAGGTAAGTATGATCCACACCAGCCACGAGCAGGGCTGGCGAATCACCGCCGAGCAGCTACAGCGCTCGTGGGAACTCGTCCATGACGATTACCGCCCGCGCCTGCTGGTGCTGAACTACCCGAGCAACCCGTCCGGCCGGACTTATACGCCGGACGAGCTGAAAGAGATCGCCGAGGTAGCCCGCCGGTTCGAGGCCATCGTCCTGTCCGACGAAATCTACGGGCAGCTCCACCACCGGGGCCAGCACGTCTCGATCGCGCGCTTCTACCCCGAGGGGACGATCATCAGTTCCGGGCTGTCCAAGTGGTGCGGGGCCGGCGGCTGGCGGCTCGGTACCTTCCACTTTCCCCCGGACCTCTATTGGCTGCTCGACGCGATGGCTGCGGTCGCCAGCGAAACGTACACCTCCGTCAGCGCGCCCATCCAGCACGCCGCCGTGACGGCTTTCCGCGGCGGGGTGGACATCGAACGCTATCTCTGGCACGCGCGCCGGATTCTGGCCGCGCTCGGCCGACAGTGCGCGGATATTCTGGACCAAGCCGGCGTTCGGGTGTTTGTCCCCGACGGTGCGTTCTACCTGTTCCTCGACTTCTCGCCGCTGCGCGAGCGCCTCGCCAAACGCGGGATCGAGAAGGGGGCCGCACTCTGCAACCGCCTGCTGGAGGAAGTGGCCGTGGCGATCCTGCCCGGCGTGGCCTTCGCCCGCTCGCGGAGTGAGCTCACCGCCCGGCTCGCCTACGTCGATTTCGACGGCGGCCGCGTGCTGGCCGCCAGCGAGAGCATCCCGCTGCACGAAGACCTGCCGGCTGATTTCACCCGCCGGTGGTGCGAGCGCGTCCTGCACGGCGTCGAGCGAATCGCCGAATGGGTCACGGCCAAAACGTAACGGTACCGGACACGCTGAATCCAGCATCGTCAGCTACGGTCCGGAGGCTGCTCCCCAAGCCAAGCGTACGCCTGGCGCACCAGTTCGGGCGGGTAGCCTTCGCGCTCGAGGATGCGCAGCGCGTTGCGCGTCGGGGCCGGACCTTCGTGCAGGACGTAGCCAAATATCATTCCGTCGCTGCTTAGGTTCTCGCGGAAGTGATAGTTCCGGGCACACTCCCCGTCGGCGAGCACCGTCAGGTTCCGGTCGTGCGTCGCCAACAAGAACAGGTTCCCCGACGTCAGCAATCGCCTGATGACCGCGATGCTGGCGGCGGACTGGTCCTGCGCGTTCGTCCCGCGGAAGGGCTCGTCGATCAGACCCATAATCGCGGTGTCACCCGGCGGCGGCAGGACCATCCGCCGCAAATGCCGCACCTCCGCCAGGAAGTAGCTTTCGTCCTTGGCCAGGCTGTCCTGGCCCCGCAAATCGCTGATCAACCGCAACGGCGACCAACGCAGCTCGCGAGCGGCGGCAGGGCAGCCGACCTGTGCAAGCAGCACGTTCGTCCCCGCCATTCGCAGGAACGTACTCTTCCCGGCCATGTTCGAGCCGCTGATGACCCACATCCGAACGGTCGGCGTCAGGTGCAGGTCGTTCAACACAACCCGCTCGGGGGCGATTAGCGGATGGTAGCCGCCCACAATCGAAACCTCCGTCTGCCCGCTTGGAGTGGGATAGCACGTCACGTGCTGCTCAAACGCGAAGCTGCCGAGGCTGCATAGCGCGTCGAGCTCGGCAAGCGCCGACAGGCCGGCCAACAAGGCCGCGCGGTGCGGAACCACACACTTCGCCAGCCCGCGCGCGACGTGCATGTCAACAAACGCCACCAGATTTACCAGGGCTTGTGCCAGACCGCCATGCTCGGCCCATCCCACCCGGCGAAACAGGCGCGGCAGCACCGTGCGCGCGACGACGGCGGCGCAGCACTCGCGCAGCCGGGCCAGCTCCGTCTCCTGCGGCAGGTCGCGGGCCACCTGCCGCGCGGCAATTAGGCATGCGCGGACCGCCCACGCGACGTCCTGCCACGGGTGCAAACACGCTCGGACGCCGGTTCGAATCCGACTGACAAGGGCGCCGTTGATCGCCAGCAACAACAATAGCCACCAACCCCAGCGAAAATCGCCGACTACAACCTGGGCGATCGAAAACATCGTGAACGCCGCACTTGCTACGGACCACACCCGCAGGGACCAGAGTGGAATGGGCAGCTTCAGGGGCCGGGCGGCAGCGACAGCCTGGATAAGCCGCGCGAGCCGTTCGTCCTCACGGCGTGCCGCCCCCATCGCCGCCATCAGGTGCAGACGCTCACGACCGTTGTTCGCCAGCCAGCGAACCGTTGCCTGCCGGGCGAGAATCCGTTCGGCTTGCAGCAACGGGCTTTCGAGCATGTCGCGCAGACGGCGCGCGCCGATCGCTGTGGACGTACGGTTGAGCAGCCCGAAGATGCCCACCGGGGCCGCGAACAGGTCGAGATCATCCCGCTCCTGGTCCGTCAGCAACCAGACCGGGCCCTGCTCGAGCAACCGCGGTAGCGCCCCGTCCTCGTCACCGCTGTCGGGCGGCCGCTCCCACGCGCGAACGCACGTCACGTGACCACCGCAGCGTTGCAGTGCTTCATCGACCATCAGCAACAGGCGATCCGCCGTCTCCCGTTGGGCCAGCGCGTGCTGGTGCCTCCGCACCGCGAAAATGAAGAGCATGACAGCCAGCACTGCCACGCCGCCGACCAGCATGGGACTACTGGCAACGACGACACAAAGTGCCACTCCGCCGAGGAAAACCCCCAGTCGCGCCCAGGACCTCCGCGACTCGCGCGCCGCCCACGCCGCCTGCTGCTGCTGGAATTCGCGGCGGCGCTCCACAAGCCATTGGCGGGCCGAGCGGTAGTCGTCGCTGTTTGATGAATCCAGCGTCATCACTGGGTTGACCCAAGACTCGGGACAGCAAGGTCGTTAACGCGCAATTCTACGGTCTATCGGGCACCTTGCATCGTGGCGTATGCACGGTCAACTCTCCTCGAACAGAAGTCGCCGCGATGAGGCCGCTCTCACAGGCGTCAGCCGCAAGACACGCGACTCCCGGCATCGTGTTGGCCAGGCTGGGAGACGTGGCCGCTCGGTCCGTGCCGCTTATACTGTACCCGCCGGTCAGCAGGGCCGGTTCGGGTGTGACCCGCCGTTGAGACCCACGCGTGCTCTTATATTCGGTGAGGCGAATGCCCTGCCTATGTCGCATGGCTGAAGCGAGGAGGGCCCGATCGCGTTGGGTAACGGCTGCTTCGATTCCAGCCAGCGGAGGGAGCGATGTATAGACGATACCGCGCCGCGCCGACGGTAACCGCCTGTTTGGCAGTCACGCTGCTCGTTGTCGGCTGCGCGACGACGCGGAAAGAGCCGCCGCTGACGCAACAGCAGCGGCAGCTCAACATCGAATCGTTTGAGCACGTCTGGACCACCATTCACGACGAGTATTGGGACCCGGAGTTCGACGGGCTCGACTGGCCGGCGGTCCGCCACGAATTGCGGCCGAAGATCGAACAGGCGGCCGTCATGTCCGAGGCACGCGCCGTCATGCGCGACATGATTTCACGTCTCGAGCTGTCCCACTTCGCGATCATCCCCGCCGATGTGTACAAGGACCTGGACCAGCCCGCCGGCGAAAGCCCCCAGGATGGTGCTACCGGAATCGACGTCCGCGTCATCGATGGCCACGCGCTGGTCACCTCGGTGCTCGAGGGCTCGCCGGCCGACCAGCTCGGCGTGCGGACCGGGTGGGAAGTCATCCGCGTCGGCCAGCGGGACATCGTCTCAACGCTCGAGAGGCTCATGCACGAGCTCGAGGACGACCCGAGCAAGCCGTCGCGCCTGGCCCGCGCCATCGGCCCGCACACGATCTGGCAGGTCGGGAATGTCGTCGCCCTCGCGTTTCTCGACGGCGACGACCGGACGGTTGAGCTCGACATTCCCTTGGCTGAACGGAGGGGCCGAAAAGTCCGGTTCGGCAATCTCGGCGACATCCGCGTCTGGATCGACGTCAGAACGGTCGACGGCAACATCGGCTATATCGCGTTCAACGGTTTCTTCAATCCGCCGTATTTGATGAAATCGTTCAACGACGGGATGCGGTCGTTTATGGACGCCGACGGCGTCATCATCGATCTGCGAGGCAACCCCGGCGGGATGGGCGCGATGGCGATGGGCATGGCGGGTTGGTTTGTCGAAGAGGACCGGCACCTGGGAACGCTGCGCATGCGCGACAATGAGCTGAAGCTGATAATCCAAGCCCGGGCGACGACTTATGACGGGCCGCTCGTCGTTCTGGTGGACGGCTTGTCCGGCTCGGCCTCGGAGTTCCTGGCGAGTGGACTTCAGGAGCTCAACCGCGCCTGCGTCGTCGGATCGCGCACGAAAGGCGAAGCGCTGCCGGGGCAGTTCACGACGCTCCCGAACGGCGACGTCTTCCTCTACGCGACCGCCAACTTCGTCTCCGGCGGCGGCAAGACGCTCGAAGGCGTTGGCGTCATTCCGGATATCGAGGTCCATCTAACTCGCGCGGCGCTGCTCCAAGGCCGAGATCCGGCGCTGGAAGCCGCGATCGCTTGGATTCGAAATCAACAGTAGTCTGCCGGGCAATGTGCACGGCTCATTGGCATGACGAAACGGTCTCTTATGGAGGTACCAACAGCATGTTCAACCTGACAGGAACAGCCCTGACCTGCGGTCGTTCAACCACGTTTGCCGGCCTGATCAGGTCGATATTGCCGGCGCTGGTCCTGGTATGCCTGCTCGGATCGAGTGCCTTGCACGCGCAGGACGACAAACTGCCCAAAGGTGGGGCGATCCTCGACAAGTACGTCGAAGTCACCGGCGGCAAGGCGGCCTACGAGAAGCTCACCAACCGCGTGACCCAGGCAACCTTCGAAATGGTGGGACAAGGGCTCAAGTTCTCCATGACGATCTATGCGGCCAGACCCGACAAGATGTACGCCGTGATGGAGTCGGAGGCATTCGGGAAGATAGAGAAGGGGACCGACGGCGAAGTGGTCTGGGAAATGAACGTGATGACCGGCCCGCAGATCAAAGAGGGTGAAGAGAGAGCGCTTGTACTGCGGGGAGCCGCATTCGACGCAGTGCCGCAGTGGCGGAAGCTCTACAAGCAGGTCGAGTGCGTCGGTGTTGAGGCCATTGATGGCAAGCCCTGCTACAAGATCGTGCTGACGCCCAAGGAGGGGCAGCCGGAGACGCGTTACTACGGCAAAGAGTCCAATCTGCTTGTCAAGACCGAGCTCACCCTCATGCTTCCGGCGGGCACGATTCCCTTCGAATCTTACGCGAGCGACTACAAGCGGGTCGATGGAATCCTGATTCCGCACAAGGCACGGGTAGTGGTCATGGGCTCGGAGAGGGTCATGACGGTGGAAGGCACTAAGCACAACGTCGAGATGCCCAAGGACCGGTTCAAACTGCCGGAAGACATCCAGGCACTTGTCGACCAGCGCAAAAGTGAGAAGGCCGAACCCAAGAAACCGTAGATCCACACAGCAAGGCCCGCAGAGTGGGCTTCGCGGACCGCTTGCGCGATCCGCGAAGGGGTGGTTCGCGCACCGGACCCTGCCTGTTTCACCCATACCAGCGTGACGGTGCCGAGCCGGCCGCTGTCGAGGACCGTGGCCGCACGCCCCCCACCGCCTATACTGTTACCCGCCAATCATCAAAGCCGTCGTCGCAAGGAGTACCGCGTGCCCGCACCCGATATGCAAACGTTCGTCGCCGAGCTCGAACGGCGTGGCTGGCTGCGCCGGGTTTCCGTCGAAGTCGATCCGGAACTCGAAATCACCGAGATCACCGACCGTGTTACCAAGGCCGGTGGCCCGGCCCTGCTGTTCGAGAACGTCAAGGGCTCCGACATCCCCGTGCTCATCAACACGTACGGGACGAAAGAGCGGATGTGCCTGGTGCTCGGGGCCGAGAGCTTCGAGCAGGTCGCCGAGCGCGTCAGAACGCTGATCAAGCCCGAGATGCCCGCCACGCTCATGCAGAAGATCAAGAAGCTACCGGAGCTGGCCCAGCTCGGCAGCCTGCCGCCGAAGATCGTCAAACGCGGCATTTGCCAGGAGGTGGTTCACACCGACGACGCGGATCTGTTCACTTTGCCGGCACTTAAATGCTGGCCGCAGGACGGCGGGCGCTACATCACGCTCGGGGCCGTGTTCACCAAAGACCCGGAGACCGACGACCGTAACATCGGCTTGTACCGCGTGCAGCTCTTCGAGCCCAAGCTGGCGGCGATGCATTGGCACATGCATCATGATGGTGCCCGGCACTATCGCAAATACAAGGCCCGCGGGGAGCGCATGCCGCTGGCGATCGCGTTGGGCGGCCCGCCGGTCATTCCGTACGCGGCCAGCGCCCCGCTGCCGCCCGACGTGGACGAA
>Ga0307380_10011237_pt1 | contig 11229 bp, 9 predicted proteins | sample UN3MG_FD_202239 | JGI IMG/M metagenome (GOLD analysis project Ga0307380, IMG submission 202239) | Soil microbial communities from Risofladan, Vaasa, Finland - UN-3 | ecosystem: Environmental > Terrestrial > Soil > Coastal area > Acid sulfate soil | place: Finland: Risofladan, Vaasa | collected... | reverse complement strand
AATATAATGTATAGTTTACTACCAAAGATGGCCCTATTGGTCGACAAATTGCCATAACGAAGAAAAGCGTCGACATACACAGGATAACTGCTTCCTTATAATTGTTTTTAAAAAAAGAATATATCTCCTGCAATTCTTGCTTAAAGAGATTTATCATAATGCCTCCTAATACTGATAAACCTATATTAATTTACTTATACGATAAACTTTTTAAAAATCCTTCTTTTTTAAAAAAACTCTAATAAAAAAGCCCTTCGGCAAAATTGCCAAAGGGCTGGTTATTATCTGGCTCCCCCTATTGGACAGCTTCAGGCCTTTTGCTGGAGTAATATTATTAAAGAACTTCAGAATATCTTCAAACTAAAGGAGTTTATCGACCTTTCCGCAAGAGCAATAAATAAGGTTTTTAATAATTTTTTTCTATCATCAATTAAAACTTTAAATATATATTAACCTCAACAATATTTTACAAAAATCCTCTTTTTTTGTAATAATCAAAAATCGTTTCAATAATTAATTAAAAAACTAATATTTTAATGCCTCTTTAATATAATCGTTTTCCAGTTAGAGATAAATTTTACTTATATTTACTGGTTTTTTAAAAGCCCCTGGAATTCTTTGATAATGTTCTCAACATCTTTATCAGTAGTTAAAACTTTAGGTATTTCGCTTAGATTATCATTGGTAATTTTAAAAATTGCATCGATTAAATATTCACCGATATCTAATATATCAGCGCTTTCATTTTCCAAACTTACTTTTAAATTATCATATCGATTATCCCAAGACTGCACTTTCCAATCGTCATCAAAATATACAGTAGAATTTCGATACTTAAAAGATTTAAAGGATATCAGAATAGATTCAGGGGTCCCCATAGCTCCAATAACATCTTCTACAGAAGAACCAATGGTGAATGGAGGAGCATCAGGATCTTTTCCAATATTATTAATAGTTACAGCGACCATAACATCATCTACTGAAGAAAACCCTACTTTTTTTGAAATTGACACCCTAGTTGTATTTATATCCCTAAGATTGTTTCCCTGCCCGTCTGATATTTTAAATATTCCCGCTGATTTACTCATATTGATATCATTATATTGTGGTGTAGGGCTAATGTCATTAGAATCATAATCTTTTAAGTATGTTTCTCGAATCTTTGATGAAACCTTACTAGCAACTGGACTAACATCACCGGAAAATTCGATAACCCAAACCTGAGCATAAACAAATGAAAAAAATAATGAGATAATAGTTAAAACAAGAATTGCAAAAATAATAATACGTTTACATTTCATAATATTCCTCCTTATAGGATGTTTTTTTATTTTTATAAAGAAGTAAAGAGATTTTAATTTTTTTTAAAAACTATATACTTTTGCTGGATATCTTACGAAATTAATTTTTTAAGATAATTGTGTTAATAATAATATAATACTACAATACTACAAAATTTTATAAAACCCTTCTTTTTTATAAAATTAATTTATAAAAATAGAAAAGCCCTGCAGCTAAAGGCCAAGGGGCTGGAAACTTTCAGGCTCCCCAGACAGGACGATTTTCGCAACTTATTGTATAAGTGATGAAACTGAAAGTGTGTGTCAAAAGTTAGAAGAAGTAATTGGCATCTGTTAGGAATTAAAAAAACAGAATAACTCTTAAAATAAGATTTACCTTTTGGATTAATTTACACTTCCTATCGGATAGATTCAGAAATTTTAGCTGGTGTAAGATTAGAAAAGAGGTGGATATTACCCTTTAACAAAGTGCTGAAAATACTTTATCGAATTCCTATTTCATCGTTTCTATTCCCCACTTTGCACCATACTCGCCGGTATTGTTATCCTTGAAAATGGGGATTCTCGGGGCAATATAAGTAAATAGCATCAAGATAAATGCTATTAGTATAATACCAACAATTGCAAAAGAATTACCTCGCTTACTTTGCTTGGTCTTAATGAAGATTTGCGTAGCTACGATCTGGCAAAGGATAGCCCCTGCAACATATGAACCTATATCAATAATTAATGAATGTTTTCTTAATATGGCTGTATAGGTATAAAAGACCACTACAATGATAATTTCAAGTGCAATCACTCCAGACAATTTGGCAATAAAAAAGTTTTTTACTTTCTTTCCTATAAAGAAGTACTCGGGAATCGAAAAGATCATTAAGGACCAAAATCCTAATTTTAAATGCTCCCAGACACTTTCATTTACAGGGGCGAATAATCCAATGATCGATGAATGATTGGCCCACCCATAGATAAAATGAATAACTGAACCAAAAACTATCACAAATAAAGTGCAGCTGATTTCCCATATTAAAATTGTTCGTCTATCCTCGGTTGACCTCATATATCCCTTCTTGGATATTTACTCTTAAGGTATTTGTTCTCTCTTCAAGATACTCGCCTATTATATAAAAGATATATATCAAAAGTATTTATAATCAAATATAGGATAAAGCTTTCAAAAATCCTTCTTTTTCTGGAGAGGAATTTATTAAAAGAATAAAGCCTTTCAGCAAAGGCTAAAGAGGTGGAAAATCAAGGTTCCTCTATTGGTTTTTCTGCACTAACCTTATTATAATCCCACCCCTTATGTAAAGCCAAAAAAAGTTATCGAGTTATTGAGCACGCACAACTGTCCCCTGTCACATAAAAGCTAAAGTTTATCTTCAATTAATTTATACAAATTAATTTCCCGCTTACCTTCTCTTAATTCTGATAGTTTAGGGATAATACCGACAAAATGTATAGATTCATTATGAAGCTTAATCGCTTCTTCATTTATCCATTCCTCTATGAAAGTTAATGTATTTGAATTGTTAATATCTTCATACAAGTTGTATGATATACATCCTTTTTCTTTTCTGCTTTCTCTTATGAGTTTTTCTGCTAAAACTTTAAAATCTTCTTTTTTCCCTGGTTTTAATATCGATTTTGCAACGATAGTAATCATACTAATCCTCCATATTTCTTTAAAATTATTTTTAAATGATATCCAAAATATATATTAATACGTGTCAGTGAACGGTTATTTTTCACATTTTAAGAATAGATATTTACCTTATTAAATCGCCACCAGTGTTCAAAAAAATCAATATTTTCAAACTTTTTTATCTCCTAATTTTAATTCAACAAAAAGTTTATAAAATCTTTCTTTTTTGTGAAAGTTTTTAGTTAGAGAAATTATAGACCTTTAATTATACTTCCAAGGGCAAGTAATATAAAAGCTACTGCGACGAGCCAGAAGTTGTAAGGTGCAAGCAATGGTATTTTTATAATTCCAAGGTAAAGAAGTATCCCTAAAACTGCCAGGATAACAGATATAAGCCAAGTACTTGACTTTGGTGCCCGCATTTTTACACTCCCACCCCCTTTCTTTTTCTAATTATTTTTTGCAGTGTTTCTTATAATTAAGTGACTGCAAAACCTTTCTTTTCAAATGTTACCAAAATCGAAAGTTTTGTCAAGTATTGGTACGCGTTATACACATCTGAGACTCTGGATAATGCAAAAAGTGTAAATTAAAATAGATACTGTGTAGAAAGTCAATCCGCAAACTCTCCTTTAGACTATGAAAATATTTATAAAAAGTAAAAAGTTCTTCAGCTAAAGGCCAAAGGGCTGGAAATTGTTAGGCTCCCCAGGTGGATGTCCGAAAGCGCTCTTTTATGGGATAAGATACAAATTCACATATACAAAATAAAGCATGGAAAATTAAGAATATCTTTTTCAAATTCTGATATATGAAGTTTCTTTACTATTATTCGAATAACGTAATTTTGGAAACCCTCAGAACAAGACGATTCAGGAATTTTAAAAAATTCTACCTGATACCTAAAATATTGAGCATGTTTTCAGAATATATTTTTTTCAATATATCATCCGGCAGATGAATCCCATAAATAAACCAACGACCCTGTTTTGGCGGAAAAGTCGGATAATAATTAAAATATTCATCTTTTGTTTCAAGGAAGCGGGCATAGATTCTGTACCACTCTATATTTGGAAGTCGATCAGTGCCAAAAATAATACGATTAGAGTATTTTAAGAAAAATTTCCTGGCAGTATATGGCTGCCGACCTAATTCACCGATTCTCCCTGAGATATCAATATTAAAGTGTGGGCATTTATCTAATAAAGCAGAAACCCAGGTTAAATTCTCGGCATAGCTGGCAACATGACAGCCAACAAATACTGTTTTTTTATGCCGACGAATTCGGTTTGCAAATTGTTCTATAATTTCTTGAAATGGTGGAAATTGAGGGCCAAAGAAGGATCTATCTGGGCGCTCATTGAGCTCTTCCCATCGCTCATTAAATCGATCTATCGGGTCAAAGAAAGCAACGGGGTCAGAGATATGCATATATACCGGGACTTGCAAAGAAGCGGCGGTTTCGAAAATTGGATCCAATCTCGGATCATCAACTTTTACTAATTTTTTATTCTGGTCTTTCACATGAAGGCCAAGATTCTTCCATATTTTAATGCCGGAAGCTCCCATTTTAATTTGTTCTTCAAGACGCTTAGCGGCCCAGTTTCCAAAATCATTACCTTTTTCTTTCCATTTTGTCCAATCTACTCCACCCATATGGTAAAAACGATCGGGTGCTTTTGCCTTAAATTTTTCTATGTGAGCAAACAGGATACTATCACTACTCAAACCATCAAGATCCACAATAGCTTGGATATTTGAATTATCCATCATGGTCAATAGGTCCTCTATTGGTCGATCTATCCAATTTTTTCCTAATAGTTGAAGATGACTATGGCCATCAATGAATGGAAATTTTGGCTTGTCTATGAGTGTTTCTTTTACTTTAAGTTTTGATTTAGGGAAAAAATCAACAAGATTTAATATTTTTACCATATTCCTCACCACCACTATAGATATACAGTTGCAGATAAGTTGTTTTTTTATTAGATTTCAGCTCATTTACCCTCGAATGGCAAAAAGCCAGCAATTTCAATATTGTTAAATCCAAGATCATATTTGCAATATTTATATAGCCTGAATTAATTTTGCTAAAATAATTAAACCACAACAGATTTTATGAAGCTTTATCAGCAATAGATAATCTTGTTAAGTCAAACACTTTTATATTTTTTAATGCACTCAGCTCTTTATTTTTTCGTTTTGAGTTTATTATATCAATGATCAGAGTACTCTACGTGACAACAGACATGTGACTGTGACAGCAGTCCAATAAAGGTAAATACTGAGAGATTAAAAGCAACATTTCTTTTTTTTAAAATATAGATTTTTCAAAAAGACTTAAATACAGTCCATTTCCTAGAAAGATATACTACTGGAGTCTTTTGTTTTAATCTAATAACTTTTTTAGATAATTTATACTTTGCAACCAGATTTTCGAATAAAAATAAAAGTTTTATTGGCCTTGCAAGATAGTCGTCATCCCATGTAAGTCATCTTACTAATAATTGCATGGTAAAGTATACAAATAGAAAAGACCATTTTCGAGTAATATTTTTTCCTAAATACTTCGGCTACAAGTGAGAATTCATTGTTCTTAATCATTTTACTATTTCCTTAATATGATATCCCCAAGCTTTTTTGCCAATGGTCTTTTTGAATAAATCCATTACATTATACTATAAGTCTATTTGAAAATCCTTCTTGAACTGAAAATAATTTATAAAAACAAAAAAGCCCTTCAGCAAATACCAAAGGGCTTGGAATGTCTTAGCTCCCCAGACAGGACGATTTTCGCAACTTTTGCTTGAATGATGAGACTGAAAAATTATATCATAAGCGAGAAGAGGTAATTAATGTTTGTTAAAGATTAAAAATCAGAGTAACGCATAAAATGAGTTCTACATTTTTAATTTGCTTCCTTTTCTTTAAATAAGCTTAGAGTTTTTTTAGGATAAAATTAGATAAGAATCTTTATTTATCAAAATCCCAACAAATAATAAAAGTGTAATCCTACCTATTAAGCGCACATATTTTAAGTTATTCCTCTATTCCAAGAATTTCTCCAGTGTCTATATCAATGATTACATCTATTTCACCATTTGTAGTTTTTATTTCAACAACATAAGTCGGTTTGCCGTATTTTTTCTCTATTGCCACATCAGTTATTTTCCCGGGAACTTCCTTTAGTGCTATTTCCTTGGCATCTTCTTCGGTTATATTTGTTTTAAGTTCTTCACCGGATATCTCTATCTCTAAATCAATCAAGTCCTCAGTCCTACAATTTTTTGTGAAACCCGGCAATGCTCCCTCTTGTGAATACCTGTTCGGTAATTTTATGCATTTTGCTCCTTCTAAATCCAGCTCTATTAGCTCTACTCTCTCACCATCTTCTTCTTCGAGCACTGTTCCGCCGGCAACTTTACTATGGTATTTATAGCCAGTGGCAGATTCTAACGGGGTCCACTCAAATATTTTAATACAACCGGGAAATGTTCCTGCCGGTGTAGTTACACTTTCATCTATTGCATCAACCCTTCCCATATCTTCAGCCTCACCCTTATAATATTCTTGCCTGTACTCATCTCCAACTTGGGGATTGGCTTTCATCCAAATACCCGGTAGTGCACCATCAACACCGCCAACCCATGCTCCATGATGATCAGTGAGTACACCATCTACATAATTGTCAACGTTTTCTCCAAAGTACCAAACGTTTCCTTCCCTGTCTTGAGCAATATAATCCCTTGTGTCCTCGATAAGTTCCCCATCTAAATAAACTCTATCCCAAAAAACAAGCGTTTCAACACTCATGATTTCTTTGGTCCATCCAGGAATCAGTGTCTCTATTCTCTCTATTCCATCTTCTGTTTTCGCTTCATAAACCATCTTCTTTCCAATAGGCATACTAAAATATGGGTTTGTAATTTGTGTTGTAAAATCAGTTGGATTAATGACTGGGTTGTATTCTTCATTTATTGCTACGCTTTCCGGACTTTCACTTAATACAAAGATTGAAAAAATACTATTAATTGCAAGAAGAATAATTAAAAAATTCAATAGATATAATTTTTGCTTTTTCATGATACTAACCTCCTATTATTAATAATATTGACGATTGGATTTAACTTTCAGGGTGCATAACTGGTTGATCTTTGATTACTTCAGACTTTTCTACACCAGTCATTAAATGAACATAATTATCTGGATTTATCAAATTTTCGGTTACAATATTCACTGTTTGATTTATTATAGTACATATTCTAAAATTACTCATAAAATTCTTTGCATAAGTTTATTTTACATAATGTAAATCTAATTTTATTTTACTAAAAAATATTAGAAAAGATTGTATTTGGAGAAGTGATAAATCAGTCAGACCTTGCACAAAACTTGGAATATGAAGAGTATGAGTGCATCAAATGATAAACTTATTAAAACTTAAAAATTTAATAATGAGAGAAACTATTTTTCTCTTAACCATATATTTTCCCATAAATTTTTTCCAGATAACAACCTGAGCTTAACAGATATATATAAACACCCGTGACTGTAGATTTTGTATGAAGCGATTTATAAAAAGTTATCATTTCGTCACTCTTGTACGGTTAATATTGGTTATAAGGTACCTATCCCCATCCTTCTTGAGCCAAAAAGTAAGGTCACCCCTTAGAGTCAGTAACTTATATTTTACTCCTTTTTCAAGTACATCCACCCGAAAGAATCTTAGCTCCTTATCATCGAAAACCCCCTCTGCCACTTCTAGAATATCAAATTTGTAAAGAGTAACTATGGCATATTTCTCTCCATCGTTAATACGAAGAAAGAGAAGTTCCTCTCGATATTTCGTTTTCAGTATAATATCATATTCATATTTATCTTTACACCAAACTGGCTGATTATTTGGCAAGACAGCATTAGCAATATCTAACATATTATTTTCTAAGGTTACATTGGGTATCGAGGGGGAATATTGCTGACTATTGCTAAAGCTTAAAATCATAAGAAATGTAGCTAAAATAGAGACCAAAAGAATAATCAATGGTTTCATTTAATTACTCTATCCTTACAAATTAACTCATTGCAGTATTTTAGTAAAAAACAGTAATCTTATATTTAAATACTATAAACCTTATTAAAAATCCTTCTTTTTCTGAAAAATATTTTTAAAATAAAAAAGCTCTTCAGCAAAAGGCCAAAGAGCTGGAAATTGTCAGGCTCCCCAGACAGGACGATTATAGAACTTTTTGCATGAGTGAGGAAACTGAAAGTGTATCGGAAGTTAGAAGTATTAATTAAAATAGAAGTTTAATCTAAAATCATTATGTAAAAAGGGGATACCGAAGTATCCCCTTTTATTTATATTGACTGTTCGATCGATTTACAGATCAATTATTTACAACTATTATTCCACCTGATAATCCTCCACTTGAAGCGCAAATGCCAATTGTATCTGATGTCTCGGTAGCCCACTCTACACACGTTTCTTCACCTGGCAAACCAGCTTTAACATCAATGGCACCATCAGCACCAAGTACGATCTCGGCATAATACGCGGCCTGGTTACCGACATTATCCACCAAAGTTACTACCGCATAGTAGGTACCTTCCAGTAGACAATCAGTCTCACAAAGGATAGGACATTCGCTCCCGGAACAGCTTGCAATCGGCTCTTCACAGATAGAAGGATCACAGCATATATCAAAGGGATAATCTTCGTAAAGGACCACAGACCAGCTGGCCAGTCCGGAACAATCATCTCCACAACATTCGATCGCATCTTCACAATCGGGATTTTGGGTGACAGTATCAAAGGTGATGGCATAACCTTCACAATCACAAGCCTCTGCACTGATATCAATTTCAGCATAAGGGGGTACGCCATCCACCACTAAGGGAATCCCCATACAGGCATCATCGACACAATCCCCAAAGAAGATCTCTAACATAGAACTACAGCAACGGGTTATTTCTACAGGATAATTATCTGCATAGCCAAAGTTGCCCAGTCCGGTCCAGACGGTACGATCCTCATTGGGATAAAAAATGATATTACCATAATAATATATGATTTGCTGTTGTTGTTTCATCGCTTCGCTAAAATTATCATAACAGCTCCCCATACCTTCATAGGCGGTTACAAGGCCTGCTTGTGGTGCTGGAAATGTAATGGTAATCTTATGGGTCCCTTCACTGACATAGGTGAAGCCACCAACCTCTACGGCTCCTTCTATATCTACGGTTATTCCGGTTTCAACTTCTCCTTCCCCTTCTCCCTCACCTTCGGATGGGGTTACGGGAAGACAGCCCACAAAGAGAAAAGCGGCTAGTATTACTACTAAGAGTACTAATAATAATTTTTTCATCAAGTGATTCCTTTCCTTACTGTTTTTTTTATTGCTTTTCTTATTTCGTATTTACTTCAAAAGAGAACGATTAATTTCTCTCTTTGGGTTCTTAAACTCTTTACTTATGATATTTTCTATTTCACAAGTAAATCTCGCCGCATGTCGACCTCATGTGGGTTTAAAAAGAAAAATTAGAATTAAGTTTTAAAAGAACATTTTGTATGAAAATAATTTTTTGTATTTAAATTTATTATACGATATCAAACTAAGAAAGTTTCGTTTTTATAAATTAAATTGCAACCTAACTACTTAATATTTTGAATTTGTATCACTTCATTGTTTTTAATCATATTTAAAAACAAGGAAGTGTCTTGGTATTGTGTTATGAAGATTGGATAAATAATTTTTTTACTCTTCTCTGCATTAGTATAAATTCTTCAATATTAAAGTAATATCTAAAGATTAAAAGGTGAAAACTATTAGACGAGTTTCGCAACTTTTGTATAAGTTATGAAACTGAAGAGGTGTATTGGAAGTTAGAAGAAATAGTTAGTATCTGTTAAAAATTAAGAGTGAATAAAAAACTATTTTAAAAATAACTTATACCATTTAAATTAACTTTGACTTTCTATTATATAAACTAAGAAGTTTTAGTTGAAACAAGATGATAGACAAGAAGTGGTACTTATTTTATAAATATATAATAATAAAAATAGCATAACTTAAAACATTATAAAGAAGTGACATCGATAAGATTTATTTTAAATTGATTCAGTCTTCTTTATAAGACTATTTCAACTTCACTTTCGTCTACATCTTCGACTTTACCTTCGCTAAGGATTACTGGATTGCAACCCACCAAGGGGAAGGCAACTAAAGTGACTATAAGTAATATTACTAATAATTTCTGGTTAAATAGTCCCTTATGCTAACTACCTATTAGCTTGTAGGTATTTCATAAATAGTTTGCCGTATCTCGACCTGATTCAGGATAAGAAACTACGAAAGTAGTGTATAAAAATAATAGGATTAAATTAAAGGTTCGCCCTTTGTTATATAATACGCAATTTAGGAAAAAATGTTGCTTTTTAACTATTGATAGAGAGAATGGATGAAATAAATTTAATTAGAAAAGCAACTATTTATTAAATACAACACAAATCTTAAATATCCTTCTACTAAAGCAAAAGATAAAAGCAATACAGATATTAGTGGTAATATAAATTTTTTCATTAGATTTCACCCACGTCTATTGAAGGATCAAAAAAAATAAGTTTCAATCCTTGTTTTAATAGATGTTCCTCTTTAAAATTGTACCAGTATTCTGTCCAGGTTGAATTTTTTTTATTTTTTAAATTTAAATAGGGCACATTCTATTTTTTCTTTGGTGTAGCTTTCCATTTTACGAGGTCTTCCTTTAGAACGGCTACTATAATAATAGCTAAAGCCTCAAACATCTGATTAAGAAACTCCTCGGATCCTATAGGTTTTCCGCTAAAAATTACCAAAAAATCAAATTATTTTTTAAAAGTTTTCATACCAAGCAAAAAAAAGTCGGCGGTCTGGCGGTTATAGCAATTCATTGCCTTAAACCCATGACTTTGCGTCCTATCCTTTCGGATAGTTTGCCTTTATCAACTTTCGAAGATGCTTATTCTATTTTCGAATATACTTTTCTCTACTAATATTATTCCCTAAAAGAATCAATTTGAGACATTAATTTCAAGTTTTACGAAGAAAAAGCCCTTCAGCAAAAGGCCAAAGGGCTGGGAATTGTCTGTCTCTCCCTAACGTTCGCTAGTTGGAACCAAATTGTACAAGATATGCGAAACATCTATAAATTAAAGGAGTTAATTAATCTTCCTGCAAGTGAAATAAATCCGATTTAATAGTTTATTATCCCTTATTTATCAAGAAGTATATTCCCTACTCTTAC
>Ga0307380_10011236_pt1 | contig 11229 bp, 8 predicted proteins | sample UN3MG_FD_202239 | JGI IMG/M metagenome (GOLD analysis project Ga0307380, IMG submission 202239) | Soil microbial communities from Risofladan, Vaasa, Finland - UN-3 | ecosystem: Environmental > Terrestrial > Soil > Coastal area > Acid sulfate soil | place: Finland: Risofladan, Vaasa | collected... | reverse complement strand
ATATCCGACCAGGATGTAGCGAGTGGATTGCGTTGGCTAACCTGGGAGGGAATGGCCTCCATGGGCTTCTTCAGTATAACCACCAGTGGCTTCTTGGCTGCCTATGCTCTGTTACTGGGATGTAACAATTTCCAGATTGGTATTCTAGCAGCCATTCCCTTTCTCACCCAGCCTATCCAGATACTGGTCATACCTCTGGTTGAGCGGATCCGGCGGCGCAAAGTCATCGTATTAGCTTCTTGGATTCCAGCTCAGTTGGCATGGTTACCTATCGCGTTGATACCCCTGTTCCTGGATATACCGAGCAGCAGTGCTGTAGTGATGCTGCTGGGCATCATGGCAATTCGTGGTGTGTTTGTCTCTTTCACCAACTGTGCCTGGAATAGTTGGGTCAGGGACCTGGTGCCTCAACAAGTTCTAGGAAGTTTCTTCGCCCGCCGTCAAATGTGGGCTAACTTGGCAGCTATGGCATTTGGCCTGCTGGCGTCATTCTTCATAAGCTACTGGGAGGGGCGTGCTTCTGGCAATGAAGCTCTGGGATACACCTTTGCCTTGCTTTTTGGCGCTGTTTTTTTGGGACTGGCCGCCCCTTTATTCACGAGTATGGTACCAGAGCCCTTAATGCAACCTGCCCCCGGGCTCAAGCCATCACTTTTTTCTACCATATCCAGTCCCTTTCGCGATGCTAATTACCGGCGTCTTATATTATTCCTATTCCTGTGGGGATTGGCTTTGAACATGTCCATTCCCTTCTTCGCTGTCTACATGCTGCGGCGTCTGGGCTTGCCTCTCCCGGCGGTAATTGGCTTCAGTATATTAAGTCAAGGCTTAAACATCCTGTTCCTTCGCGTCTGGGGGCCCCTGGCTGATAGGTTTGGCATCAAGGCAATCCTGTCTGTGTCCGTTTCGTTGTATCTGTTAGTAGTTTTGGGGTGGGCTTTCACAACCATGCCGGAGCGATACTTTCTAACGATTCCTTTGCTGGTGGTCCTCCACATGTTCGCCGGTATTGCAGCGGCAGGGACAACTTTTACCACCGGCACCATCGGATTGAAATTAGCTCCCAAAGGAGAAGCCACCGCTTATCTGGCAGCGGCTAGTCTAGCCGCCAGCCTGGGTGCTGGTCTGGGACCTTTGCTTGGTGGCTACCTCGGTGACTTCTTCAGTACGCGCCAGGTCAGCCTCGTCTTCACATGGATCGACCCGATTCATTCTATTCAGCTCCCGACCTTTGACCTTCTCGGCTTTGATTTCCTGTTCGTAATTACTTTTGTCCTGGGCATTTTTACCCTGAGTATCCTGCGTGCCCTCCGTGAAGATGGCGAAGCGAGTCGAGAGATAGTTGTGAATGCACTACTTGCTCCAATGCAGGATGTGGTACGACCCATGAGTTCAGTTCCCGGTCTAAACTTTTTGAGCCAGTTCCCCTATGGCATTCTCAGGCGTGTCCCCTTCCCTGGGTTGGACGTAGCTTTGGGCGTGACAGCATATCAGCTTGCTGACATGGCCAAAGCTGCTACTGTAGCAGCAGTGCGGGGCCAAAGGAGTATGGCTAAGATATCTAAGGCCCTAGAAAAGGCATTGATTGGTGTCTGGGGAACGAAAAAAGATATGGAAATCCACAGTAGCGAAGTGGCCCGACAGACGGCAAGAGGAGCCATGCATGCTAAGGAAGCAACAGACATGGATTTGGGGCGCCTGGTTCATTCGGCTGTGCTGGGCATCGCACGCACCTTCGGGCGAGCCCGAATAGACCCTAGTGACGCTCTCCGTGGTGCCGGTTACGGGGTAGTGCAGGGAGCCAGAGAGATTGGAGCTGACTATGCCGAAGCTGCTGTTAAAGCAGTAGAGGTAGCTAGGAAGGTAGCCGAACAGGTTGGCCTGAATGAAGAGCAAGCTGCGGTATATGTTGCCCAGGGAGCTCTAGATGCCGCCGCCGCCATGGGGGCTGAAGCGTTAGCTCAGGTAGAAGCATCTTTGCCTGAGGATGTGCTGCCACGTGACTTCGGGGAGCAAAGAACATGACCACCGTCATTCAATTCGACAGACCGAGGATTTTTGGCTTTGTTGGCTGAGTTGAAGTCAGTCTAGACCAACTTGGAGTTTTGTAGTGCTTTCTACTCCTCGGGGGAAAGCTTCCTGAATAGGTCAAGAAACTTCGGAGATAAATTTTATGGATTTTCGGTGCATGGTAAGGACGATAGAATCTGCGCCACATGGGTGGACATAGAATCTGTTCCGCTTATAGCCATGTCAGCCTGGTTCGACGGTTCTTCTTCTCCTCTTCCAGCCTAGCACCTGAAGCAGGTCTCCTACGGCGGTTTCACTGTGGCTGGAATGGCGAAGAATGACGTCAGGGTTGACTCGGTAGCGATTGCGCCGTCCCTCTCGCTTCTTGGCGATGTAGCCGGTTTCTAGCAGGTCGGCGATTATCTTTCGCGTTGTCCTTTCTGTGATGCCGATGGCATCAGCCAGGTCGCGGGCGGTTGTCCGGGGGTGGCGAGCGATATAGCTCAACACCATTCCGTGATTGGTAAGAAATGTCCAATCCGGCATATTTGACCTCCGTTTTATAAATATTTTTTAGATTTTTCTCCCAAAAGTCTTGACAAACAACTTTTGGGGAGTATAATAGTATTATACATGATTAGTATTTCATTATTCAATTATCATGAATTTCACATAGTGTTTTAATATTCATGATAACATTTTCATCATAAGAATTAAAGCCTTATATTTAGTGTTTAAAAAAAGGAGGTGATACAAGTGCAAAAGAAGCCCGCAGGCCCAGGCAAGCCCGGCCCCCAAAAGCCCAAAAAGTAAGTAAGCCATAGCCCGGGAGCCCAGGGGTGGGAGGGTTACCCCTCCCACCCCTGATATATGGATGGAGAAAACTATCATTTTTAAGAGAGATGAGCAGAGACGCTATATTAACTAACTCAGAGGAGATAAGACAATAGCCATGGTACTAAAATTAACAAAAGAGGTAGCCGGGCTGTGGTTAGGAGATGTTCCGCATGACAAAGTGTTCTGATTTCATGATGGTAGGGTTGTAAAGAATTCAGATGAACTTGCCACAATACTTTGGGAAATGACGGAGGAAATGTTTCACCGTGCTATCCATGGGTCACCCAGCGCACTTGATTTTAGTTCGGCAAATTTTGTGTTATCATGTAAACATAGTATCAAATCAGGAGGTGGACGAGTATGGTCAAGATTGTCAAGATTAGCAAGGAGGAAGCAAACAGGCGTTTAGGGGATGTGCCGGATGAGAAACACTTCTGGTGCCACGATGGTAAACTCATTAAGAACCTCGGGGGGCTTGAAAAAGCTCTAAATGATATGAGTGACGAGACCTTCCATTACCATTCGGGTGAGGGAAGAAACGATTTCAGTAGCTGGGTCAAGGATGTGGTGGGGGATGCGAAGCTGGCTAACGACCTGAGCAAGGCTAAGTCCCGTATCCAAGCCAGCCAGGCAGTAGCACAGAGGATTTCTTTTTTACAAAGTAAAACATAGCTGTGCCAGGCACAGCGGTAGCCACTGTCTCTCAGTCATCTTGATTTCGAGAAGAAATATCTCTGATAAAAACGCCCCCATGAGCTTCAAAAACAAGTTAGATCTTTGGTCGAGTTTGTACAACAAACAAGAAGAGGAGGAAAGGCCATCTTGGGCTGAAGGACATTAGATTCCTATCTCTACGGGATAAATAGGTGGTCAACTATCTTATTCCGCAAGTCCATAGCAGCCACTAGCTTCTTATAGAAGTCCGACTTTACCCTGCCATCAGCCACGCTGGTGCTATAAGCACAATAGGCATTGACAATAGCCCTCCAGTGCTCAATAAGACCCATGTGAATGAGGTTGATATCCCACATAGGCTTGCGACTCGCCCACCAAAATTGACAGCTGTGGAGTGCCCTATCCAGCAATCCCCTGGCAATCCCAGCAAATCGCTTGGTCTCATCATTATCAGCTAACTGATTCGCTCCTAAGCATATCTCTATGCATATTGCTATGTGCTCCCACTGCAACCAGTGTATCTCATTACCCTTATCTTGCCACAGAGGATAGGGATTTCCTGCCGCGATATCTTCAGCCGAAGTACTCCATGAAGATGATTTGGCGTCTACAACCTCTCCTGAGGGAAAGAGTTCAAGGAGTTCACTGATGGTCTTTGTCTGAACCTGCTGAGCTGTCTATGCGTCTTGAAAAAGGTTAGCATGTTGGGTTGCCAGAGCTTTCTTCTGTTGGATATGAGCATAGGTCTCGCTTCTCACCTGCAGTTCTTCATAGACCTCAGCCAAAAATAATTCTTCCCAGTGCTGAATGTGGTGGCCATACGTTTCGGCATCCATAGCAATGACGACGTAGATATTTTCCTTGTCACCTTTGAGATATTTGAGGTTCTCTAAAAAATCTTTTGGGCCCAGCTCATGGAAGCTAATCTTGTTACTCAACAAGTTATCCCGGAAAAACACTGCTAACTTTTCCTCATCACGCTCTACCTGGTGTATAATATCGACTGGCCAGTCAATTGGGCAAGCAACTCCACTGAGAATAATCCAACGGTACCCTGTTCCAATAACGGGTGGCAGGATATCCCTGCTATAAGCCATCTCCGGGGGAAAGAAGCCATTAGGCCTGTAGGTATTCCCGAAGAAAAAGCTATTAGTCTTCTGGTTCAGCTCTATTTGTCGCCTAGCTTCGTCAAGTGGAATCAAGGGTAGAATAGGATGATATTTGCCAGTGCCTGTGAACTCAACTTGGCCCGTCCTCGCCAGCTCTTTAAGTCCCTGAATTATATCTCGGTGACCCCAGTCATTAAGCATCTCAGTGAGTATGCCATTGATGTTTATCGTGACTCTAACGTTGGGATATTGGCGAAAGACTTCCAGCAACGGCCGATATGATTCATCACAGATTTTCTCTAGTACCGAAGGAAATTGCGTTGGTGGTTGGTAGAAATGAAAGAGCTGTGCCCAGTAAATCATAATATTTCCTCTTGCAGAAGGCTTAGCCTAAATTTTATCTTCTGCTTCCGCAGCTAACAAAACTTATAGGATTTCTAAACAGTATCACATTATGCAGTTTAAAAGCAGAATTAAGGTTTAACTGCTGCTCTTTATCCACTCCCAGGCCTCCCAGAGATTCTTAGCATGAAAATCCGGTCTTGGTTTCGGATTTTTTTGTTCAGTTTTTCTATCCAACAATATCGCCTGCATACCGATTTGTTTGGCCCCCTTTACATCAGTTTCGAGGTCGTTGCCAATATACACAGTCTCCTCTGGCGGAGTATTCAGCATGGTGCAGGCAATTCTAAAAAGCCTCGGATCAGGTTTCCTGAATCCAAAATGAGTGGATAATAGAACAAACTTGAAAAACTGCCGTATACCCAGTATTTCGCCTTCGTTTAGCCAAAACACTTTCTGGGCATCAGAAACGACTCCTAGTGGGTATCCACTCTTTTTTATTTCCTCCAATACAGGAAAGCTATCCGGGAAAAGCTGAAATCGTTCTCGACTAAGCACCCTAAAGAGCTTGCAGCAAGATTCGGCTAAAAACGGATCGCCCAATCCTTTTTCTCTAAGGATGTTGTTAAATGCAACCTCGAGGTCTACTTCAGGATACTGTTCCGCCTTAGACTGCATGAATCTATCTCTTTCCAAGTCGAGGGCTGATTTCAATTTCGCAGCGTCAACTTTCGCTCCATAGTACTGTAAGTAGAGGGAGAGGTAATGGAAGATCTCGTTCTTTTGTTCGTTCGTCTTGATGTCTATTAGGGTACTGTAACAGTCAAAAACGACTGCCCGTATCTTAGACATTGCTCAGCCTCCTTAATCAGATCTGTTCTATAATGCTCGCTCAGCCAGCTATTTCTAGCAATCCTTAGTAGTCCGAGAGCCATATAGAGAGGAATCTTCTGAGTGATAATGTGGAAAAACTGGGTATCGCCGTAATTGACTGCATATTCCCAGAGAAAATGGCCGATAAACGGCTCAGCAGCCCAACCATCGCCCATTCGCCACGTAAAGTGGTGCTTTAGCTCGGCAGCGACAAATCCCAAATCCCAACACCGGTCAGCCCACTTCATTTCTTCCAAGTCGATCCCCACTACCATGTTACCATCAAAAAGAAAATTTGTAGGGGTCGCATCTCCATGGACGATCACTTCTCTATCTGTAACAAAAATGCTCTCTTCATTCCACCATCGGCTTAAATATTGCTCAATAGCAGCTTCTTCGAAGGGGTCAAGAAGCTCTCGTCGTAAATAATTCAGAAGCTTTTGCACATACGATTGAGGCAGGTCAGGAGGAACAGTCCTATTGGTCTCGCTAATTTGGTGTAGTTTAACAAAAAACCTGGCTAGATGGCTTAACTTCTCGAAAAGCTCGTCGCGCTGTTGTTCATAAATAGCTTTTGCTATGTAGTAATCGAGTGTTTGTCCCGGGGCCTTTTCCATGACCAGCAATGCGGAAAGCTCCTTGCTTCTACCCAAAGGGGCTACCACATAGTCAGTATCTCCGCTCATTCCAAACCTTTCTCGAAGCAGCTTTAGATTTAGATATTCTTTGTTCACCTCTAACCACGCCTCTTCCAGTGGAATCGTCTCGACTCCAAAAAACTTGCCTATTACCATTATGTTCCTTTTATGTTCAGAGAAGAGATAAACAAGCTTTTTGGAACTAAGATTTATCACTTCTACCTCCCCATAGGGCGGGGAGGCAAGCTGAGGGAATATCTCCTCCTTCAGATATTTACAAACGGCCGCTTCTGCCTCCACAGTGCTTCCTCCATTCAGCTCTTTTCAGATGGGAACACTTGAGCCTTGGATCCCTTATTATAAGACTTGCTCGTTTCCACAATTGATTACATTAAATATCTAGCAACTACCGTTAAAACTGCTTCAAATGCTTATTCCACACCGTTAAGCACCGAGTCTTCTTCTAGCTACCCCGATCGCTTTTTTTCAACATATTCAATTATCCCTGCCTTGCGAATGAATCTATTGCGAGTTTTTGTACAATTGCTCTTCCATTTCAGGCCTCGACGTAGCTGTTTCAGAAGGCGGGCCTGTTCTCTGGGTTCCCAACTCAAATTCAAGTTTATTTATTAGTATTTTAACTACTTCTTCCCAGGTCCATTGTTCCGCTGTCCGTTTTGCAGCTTCACTCATCGCCTCCTTCTTCTCTGGATGTGTTCGAATATAATCTACATAAAAGCGAATTTCATCCGCTTTGTAGGTATCCAGAACTACGGCATTGTACATATGGGTAGCATAATCCTCTCCACTACAACCGCAAAACACTACTGCCCCCGCAGCCATAGCCTCCAGTCCTACGAGACCAAATGGTTCATGTACGCTGTTGGCGAGGACCACATCGCTAGCTTTATAGATAACCCGCAGGAAGGAGTATGGTACGGGAAATAGAAGATTGAACATATCTGCCTCGCCCGCCTGCCCAATAGCCTCAAAGTAAGGTATGAAATCTCCCTCAAGCGCAGCCTGCCTGTAACATTTCTCGCTGTCTCCTTCTAACAAAACATCCTTCAAAGTTATGCCAGCCGCCCTAGCCTGTCGGGCAATTTTAGTCCCGTAAGGCTCGACGCTTCCACGGGCCAAGAGAAGGGGCTTTTCCCCCGACTTTTTCAGGGCACTAATGGCGCCAACCGCCGGTTTCCAACCCTTGTCCTGATGGTATCTCGCCACCTTGCTTAAGATTAGATTGGCCTTCAGTCGCTCCTTTATGCTTGAAACGTCTCTTCTATCTACCTCTTCCAGAAAGATTTTAGGTATTCCATTGGGGATAACTAGGGCGTTTATCCCGATCTTGAGCATAACTTGCTTCATGTACTTGCTCACCGTAGTAATTCTCGTGGTATAAGCGAGCCGCTGCCAGTTTATTCGCTCAAAGCCATAAGTATTGTTGGCATTCCAGAACAACAACGCCCTATCCCGGAGGTCTGAATAATGCAAGAGGTCGCTTATACTGCACATAGCTTCAGCGGTATGCCATTCTTCACCTAGTATTGCCACCAACCTTCCCTCGGAGATAGCAGGAATGGCAAGCCCATAGACCACGAATGGGGGCACAGACTTGGTAAAATCGTAAAGCTTGCCTTCTTCCCCATCATAAACTCCGCCCGGATGATACTCGCTTATCCATTGACACCAGCGATGAAGGACAAGCTTTCCATTTTGGCGAAATTCAATGCCATCCTTTCTGGGGTCGCCTATAAATATATGATGGACCTGGAAGCCCATTTCCGCTAAGGTACTGGTTAGATAGGTAGCCCTGGAACCAAGTCCTCCAGCAATGGAATAGACGTCAGGCCCTTCGAAAGAAAGAACTATAAAGATATTATTTTGAGGAGTAATGTTCATCGCCCACCTCCGTCTCTGTTTTTCCATTGCCATAGCTGACATCCTTTAGTTTATTACTGTCAAAAATGGTTCTGCTTCCTGACTATGGCACATTCAAGAAGAATGATAGCAGGCTTGGAATTTAAAAGTCATAAAATCGGAGCGAAAAAAGTTACAAAATTATGACATTTATAAATTACGATCTCAGCTAGACTCAGGATATCGCTGTAGGCCTTGGGGCTGGGCAGTTTTCCCCAATGTACTTGTGCGTCTAATTCTGACTCTCTCTACTTAACAGAAGATGTTTACTTTCTATCTCCAATTAAACATCTTTTAGGGGTTTTTTAAACTATACTAAGGCCCTTTCCATTTAGAGGTACTCTTTGATTAGTGGCCTAGAGCAACTTTGGGTTTTGTCGCGCTTTCCACTCCTCGGGGAAAAGCTCCTTTAATACCGCAGGAAATCTCGGCGGGTAAATTTCGTACAGGTACTGGTACATGGTCAGAATCATAGCATCCAGGTCATTGATATAACCCCAGGCGCGCTGTATATGGTCGGTGGCGACAAAGACCTCGCGGCAATATCCTTTCAGCTCTCGAATAAGGCGATTCAACGCCTCGCCCTTTCCATCGGGAGTCGCTGCTGATTCAACGGAGCGGCTGGCTTCGAGTGCGCGGTGAATAAATTCGGTGGCAATCACACGGTGGCTCTGTCCCCGCTTAAGTTCCAGCAAGGCTGCTTCTTTGTGCTCACCAGCAAGACCGCCCTCTTCGATTCCAGCTCGCAGGTAAGCAAAGCGGGTGTCAAGAAGGAATTCGAGAATGCGTTCCGCTCCCACGTAAGTGGTATCACCGGGGTGCACGTATCTGGTGGCAGCAAAGGCAATGTCCTCGGGCACAGTGTCGAGAAGAAGTTCTGAGAGGCGATAGCCGTGTAAGAAAGGTCGCTTCTGTCGCCCTTCTTCAGGTCTCCAGCCCCAGTTACAGGCCCGTTTCATCAGCCGGTAGTGCAAGGCTACCTGGTCTTTAAAATCGAAGCGTGGGACAGCATATCTGGTATCATGGAGCAAGGCTGCATCTACAGCTAATCGCCTGGGCATGCCAAAGGCATCCAGGATTGCCCCGTAAATATTTATAAGGAAGCGACCAGGCTCCCAGAAGACGAATGGTAGATGCTTGAAAACCGCGGTATCGAGGTCCACATCCCTGAATTTACCGGCGTTAAGTGGTGGATAGTGGCCATCGTATCGGAGAACCAGGCGTATTTCAGGGGCCCAGGAGATCTGATGTAAGCGGACCCGAGGCAGCTTCGCCATGTCGCCTAAGCTCTCCAGATAGTCATCAGGAGTCACAAAGCGCACTCCGGCAACCTTCTTGCTGATCACATTTTTCCAGGCTTGCTCCATTATCCGTAGTGCGATATCGCCGAAGTCCATGAGTTCCAGGTCCTGAATGTAGAGGATTAATCCCCGGTCAGGCAACTCCGTCAGTGCATTTTCCAGCACTGCGGTATACTCAGCTACCGCATCCTCCCAGGATATGGGAAAGGGAATGTATGATTTATTGCGATATTCTTCGGCAAAGACCCAGTACTTTCCCAGAATATATCCCTGATTTTTCACACCTTCGGGGTCATAACGAGTTATCGGTCGCCAGATATATTGAGACACCGGAAAATGACGGGGCAGCGCCAGCATATCAGGCCCCACCATGAAGGCACGATATTGGATATCACCTTTGCCATCCACGGTGAAATGCGCTTTGCGGTCACTCAGATGGGGAAAGATGATGTACTCCATCCCGCTGTCCTTATAAGCAGCTAACTTGGCCGCATCCACAGACCCTTCGGTGGGAAATGCACCGCGGTGTCCAGGCTCAGGGATGCCCATCACGTTGTGAAGCAGCTCTACATTGAGGCGGAGCTCATCGGCTATCTCATCGGAGGTAAGCAAGGCGGCGTGGGTATGATGGGCATGTGTATACAAGGGGTATATAGTGCCGTTTTTGTAAGCCGCTGCCAAGTTCTGGAATGTCTCCGGTATGTACCAAGCTAGTTGCACCAGAAGTTCATTGGTGACATCCAGGGCTACCGGAGCCCCCAGTGATTCCGCCGTTTTTACTAAGTGGGCGTATATATCGCGTTCCTCCCGCGCCCTTTTTAGAACATAGTTCTCTCCCCGAATGGCATCGCGTATTTCAGGGTCATCCGCCAGGGCAATAAGCTCGTTGGGCAAATCCCACAGCGGCTCATGGGCGTGAAAGGCAAGGATGACATAGGCCTGCTTCATAATAGCTCACTCCCTAACCCCCAAAAGTAAGTTCGGTGGAAACCTCGGGGTGCTCTTTTCTATATTTCTGTTTCAGACGCTGGGCTTCGCCTGATTCCTGCCATTCCCTTGCCTTGCTCACCACTGCTTGAAACAGTCTGCTGGTTTCCTCTTTCCGTTTTTTATCTATGGCATCCCCCAGCGACTCTACAGCCTGATATAGTTTCTGGGCACCCCATTCAATCATCTCCACACTCCACCAGGGCCGGCAACTAGCCCACCAGTACTGGCAGCTATGCAGTCCCTCGTCCAGGAGTCTGCGTGCCTCGGGGAATCCAGGCGCTTGTGGTGGAGCTTCTTTAATAGTGTGCAGCACAAGCTTTGTGAGATGCCATTGCAACTCGTGCAGTTCGTGCCCTGGATACTGCCACTGAGGATAAGGTATGCCCTGTGCCATCTCATCTTCCCAGGTGCTCCAGGAAGAAGGAACTGGATTCACGGTGTCCACCTGAACGAAGTGTTTTATAAGCTCCGAGATGGTGCATGTCCTGGGGATTCCCCGGGCAAATACCTCGGAGAGCAGCTTTTCCTGCCCGG
>Ga0307380_10011235_pt1 | contig 11232 bp, 26 predicted proteins | sample UN3MG_FD_202239 | JGI IMG/M metagenome (GOLD analysis project Ga0307380, IMG submission 202239) | Soil microbial communities from Risofladan, Vaasa, Finland - UN-3 | ecosystem: Environmental > Terrestrial > Soil > Coastal area > Acid sulfate soil | place: Finland: Risofladan, Vaasa | collected... | reverse complement strand
ATTTAAGTGCTAATATACTAAACATCTTGATATATTTCATCAAATAAATGTGGAAAATAATTCAATACCATTCTAGCAAGACCAGCAATTGAATCAGGTGCATCATCATGTTTGTTTCCACCGTTCTTGCGATATTCACAAAGATTGTTCATGAATTGACCATATTCAGATGATTTATCAAATTCTTCTTTGAAATAAAAGTATTTTTTTATAAATCCAGCCATTGTTTGAATTCTTGTGTGTTTGTTTGCACGTGCATTCAATGGAATCAGTGAAGTTGCACCGTTCATTTTTGGTTCTTGATGAATATGCATCAACTGAATATACATTCCACCACCAAAATTTGATTCAATTTGCACAAATTCAGGTTTCAATTCGTTTATTTTTGTTATTGTCATTGGAACATTCAAATCAGTTCCTTCTTTGGTGAATAAAACATCTGAAATATATATTCGATTCTCAATCAATTTTCCAAATGGTGCAGAATGCATATCTTCACCTTTATCAGCTATATCAACGAATGAAACCGTTGATTCAACAAGTGATTCACCTTTTTCATCATTCCATTGAACATTTTCATCAGTAAAATAATTCAAATCTTCTTTTGCAAACATCAAACCTTCAGATGCAATTGGATTTTGCATATATTGACGCTTGAACACTGATTCATTTGCTGATTGTAGTTTCAAAAGTTCTTCAATTGTGTGTTTAAATGACCACAAAGCACTTCCATCTTCTTTGATTGCTGGTAAAGATAACACAGTCCAGTCATCAGGTTCAATTCCTATCAAATAACCACTTAAATCTTCAGTGTGAAGTCTTTGCATCACAACAATTATTGGTGTGTTTCTTGAATTAGTTCTTGATCTGATTGTTGAATCAAATCTATTATTGATTTTTTCGCGTATTGTATCAGAATCAGCATCATCAGGTTTTATTGGATCATCAATGATGATTGCACCACCAAATGATTTTGCAGTTTCTAATTCAGTCAATATTTCATTGAAATCAGCATCTTGATCATCAACTTTTCCCGCACCAAATCCAGTAACTTGACCACCAGCTGATGTTGCATATACTCCACCACCTTGTGTTGTGTACCACTTTTTTTTGCTTTTTGAATCTTTCTTTATTTCTACATCAAAAAGTTCTTGAAATTGTTCAGATTGCACAAAATCTTTGATTTCTTCACTGTTATCAAGTGCAAGTGTATCTGAATAACTCAAATGAATGAATTTTGATGCTGGATTCAATGCAAGACAATATGCAATTAAGTTTTTCACTGCAATTTCCGTTTTTGAATAACGTGGTGCAATGTTTATGATCAATCTTTTGGTTTTGCCCTGAATCACATCATTTATTGCTTCAATCATCTGAATGTGATGATCATTAACAATGAATTTTCTTCCATGCAATTCTTTGAAAAAGTATCTGATGAAAAATTCAAATGATTTGATGCACTTGTATTTGATCAGCTTTTGTTCAGTAATCATTTTCAAGTTTTGAATCAAGTTCTTTGATTTCTTTTTCAGTCAATTCTTTTGAATTCAAGTTTGTTTGAACAACTTTTTGTTCATCTTTCCACCCCATGTTTTTCAATGCGAAAATTGCACCAGTTGAAACCCTAGTCAACAACATTTCTTCATAAGACATTGCAACAATTTGTTGTGCTCTTTTTATTATGTAAGAATAATCATCTTTCTGAAGATAGTCATGAAGTGATTGCCTTGATGCAAAACCAAGAAACAAAGCAAGACCAGTGATTGTTGGTCTATTCTTGTATTCTTCACCTTTTTCATCAAGTAATGATTCAAAATATTCATTGATTTTTGATCCAATCGCATCAGGTGAATCAAACACTGGTGGTTTTCCATTTGTGGTAATACCAAGTGCAAATTTGTTTCCTTTTTTAAAAGTCATTTTTAAAAAATTAGATTGAAAAAATAAATGTTTGACCAAATTCCAAATATCAATGCAACAATGATCAAAATGGTGATTTGTCTGATCAACATTTCCTGAATCAGATATTTGTTTTCATTATATTCTTGAAGTGATGGTGAATTTTTCCAAATTGCAAGTGCTAAAATTATACGATCAAAAATGATCATAATCAAAGCAATAATTGCAGTGAAAATTAATGTTGTTGATTTCAAAACTTTTTTCATTTTATTCTAATTTTTAATTGATTTGGTGAATATTCACGTGCAAAGAATTCAGCATCAATTTGAATCATTTTGAATTTTTCTTTGTTCAGCTGGTTGCACGTTTGATTCCATATGTCATGATAATGTTGATAAATCACAAGATACTTGAATTTTTCAGGTGAATCAAAAATTTGTTCAACAAAATCTTCAATGATCCATTGTAATTTTTCAGCCGTTCTTGTTGCTTCATTTCTGAAAATGTGTTTTGATTGTCTATTGTTCAAAAGATGTTTTGCTTTGATTGCAGTCATTTTTTTAAAATAAGTTTTTATATTGTTTAAAGGTTTCATTGTAGTATTGCTCTGCACTTTGATTATCTTTTAAATCGCTTAACATTGAAAAACCATCATTCCAAGCATCAATAATCATTTGCTTTTCCTTTTCCATATACTTATCAATTAATTCGTATTCATCTTTAAGTATTGGAATACCAAAACTTTTGAGTTCATTAATCAATTCTTGCATTGGTGTTTTCATATTTTTATTGGTTATGGTGTTAATGTTACACTGATTTTTCCACGTTTTGAATCATTAAGTGTGAACATGACACCTTTTTGAACTTCATTTGTTGCTGATTTTGTCACCATTACTGGTTCATAATCTACAACTTCACCATCAACACAAAATGCTTCTTTCAGGAATTGTTTAATTTTTATTAGTTTTTTATTTTCCATTATTTAAGAATTTAAAGTTAATCAAATTGCAATTTGTGCTGGATCACATCACCATGTTTTTCAGCAAATTCACGTGAAGCATTAACAATGAATTGATCTGAAACCTGATATTCAGCTTTTAATCTATTCAGCAACTTTTGATAAGTCCAAAAATATTGCTTTTTTCGATATTCTTCAACAAAATGAAATGGTGTTGCATAAAAGATTGTACAACCATCTTTTATTTCATCTTTGTGATAAATGAAACCGTTCTTTTGTAATGAACTCATTCTACCAGTTAGTGTTTGATGCTTCAACTGAAGAATCAATTCAAGTTCTTTTTTTGTTGCACCAGTTGTTTGAAGTGAAGTAATTGTGAAAAGAATCATTTCTTCAATTGTTGTTGCTTTTGCACCATTAATTTTGTTGAATGCTTGAATTTGTGCTGATGTTGTCATGATTTAGTTGTTTTTAGTTATAATTATTTTGAATTTCCTTTATTATTTTGTATAGTTCCAAAGTTGCAAGACAATCACCAATTGAACGGTGTTCATTTGTGTTTTTAATATCGAATAATTCACAAAGAACTTTCAATGAATAACCGTTTCCACTTGCAATTGTTTCTTTTGCTTCAATCATTGTATCAAAATGATCATCAAAATCAATTGGAATTTCACAAAACCTTTGAAAGAAATGATTCAGGAAACGTGAATCAAATGATTTGATGTTGTGACCAATAAATGAAAAGCAATCATTATCAATCAATAGTTTTGAAATTCTTGCACACGCTTTTTCAGATTGAATTCCTTTTTGTTCAAGATCATAAATTGAAATTCCATGAATTTCTTGTGCTTTATCTGAATAGGTCATTCTTTGATCAGAATTTTCTTTCAAATATGGTTCAATCAGTGTTTCATATGTTGCAATAATATGATGATTTTCATCAATTATCACAAGACCAATTTCACAAATTCCATTGTTTTCTTTGCTGAAACCACCAGTTTCAATGTCAATAATGCATTTATTTTTTGTCATGATTTTTGTTTTTGATTAATAATGTATTCACAATTTTTGCTTTTATTCCTGATGATCAATTCAAGACCAAGAACATCACAAATTTTGCACACCAGCTTGAATTTCACTGAATCTTTCTTGATCATGTTCCAAAGATTACCATTTTGAACTTTCAAATCTTCAGAAATTGTTTGTTTGTTGATTCCTTTTTCTTTCAATTCAACATTCAGCACTTTAAAAAGTTGTGAATTTTCGTTTTTATTTTCCATTTTATTCAATTATTTAATATTAAAATTTTCTATTTTACCAGCACCACCACAAGTTTCACATTGTTCAGCAACATAACAAGAAGCACAACAATTTGATGCAGTTCCTGAAATACAATTCAAAGTTTCAGTTGATCCAGTTCCTGAACAATCAACACATGAAATGAATTCATCTTTTGTGTTTATTTTAGACATGATCAGCAATTATTTCATTAAAGTATTCAACTGCGTAAATTCTGCACAATTCAACACGTGCATAAATTTGTGCTTCAAGCACTGGATCATGATCATATTGAATTCTAGTAACCCTGAACTGATCATCAACATCATCCATCACGTGCATTGTTTGATTTTCATATTGACATAAACCTTCAGGTGTATCAACTAAACAAAATGCAATTTCAGCTTTCTTTCTTTTAAAGATTGACATATAACCCTGAATTTGAAGTGGATAACCAGCTTTTTTAGCATCAGCATATGCATTTTTCTTTGTTTTTGGAAATGTTTTCTTTGACCAGCTGGTTTTAATATCAATGATTTTATCAAGTTTTTCATCATCAATATCACATGATTCAGTGGTTAAATAATCATTTGATGATGGTTTTTCAGCTTTTACATAATTCGTAAAGAAAACTGAATTATAAATCACAATTGAATCATCTTCCATGATGTGACCTTTTTCAAAGTATTTTGAATTAATATCTTCATCAAATTTGTACACAATTTGATCAACTAATTCTTCAATGTATGTTTTTGCACCAACTGGAAGTTCATTTTTTGCTAAATATGCAGATACTTTTGATATTGATGAACACCTGATTTTTAGGTTTTTGATCAGTTTCAGTATTTTTTCTTGATCTTTCATGATTTTTGTTTATATGGTTTCTAATTTTGTTAATTGATCATCTGAAAGTTGAAATTTCTTCAACAAATCATCTTTTGTGAATGTTTTTTCAATAATACTTTTCAAAGCATCATCAAATCTTTCATCAGATAGCGTTTTTTTGACATCTGATGCACTTTTAACTTCTTTTGATAGGAATCTAAGCGCATCAACTTTTCCTTCAGGTGAATCAACCTTTTCAACATTCAAATAAACTTGTTTTCCAATAAATTGATTTGGATCAAATGTCTTGAACTGATTTTCCAATCTTTTGAAATTGGTTGTGTTCATGATCATTTGCTTTTGAAATTCTTTGAATTTTATGAACGTCTTTTGTTGTTTACCCATTTGACCAGTCATTTCAGCATTGAAAATTTTGTCAATTGTTACGGTTACAATGATGAATTTTCCATCTTTTTCTAAGTCCCAAGAACCAAGATATTTTTCATTTTTTAATTTTCTCCAGTGAGTTTCCATGATTTTTTTATTTAATAAAACCACCACACATTTTGTGCAGTGGTTTTTTGTTGTTTTTAATTGTTTAATTTATTCAGGCATTTTTCACAAGTGACTTTTGAAACATCAATTGAAATCATTGCACCATGAATTGAATTCGATTTGATTGCATTTCTTTGACAATGTGCAAACATATCAAAAGAATCTTTTATTTCAGTTCCAATTTTTTTGTAAAAGCTGATTTTTTGTTTTGTTGGATAATGTACTTTCATGATTTTTTTAATTATAGAACCACCACACATTGTGCAGTGGTTCTTGATTGTTTTTAATTATTGATTTCTCTTTGTTTTTGTCTTGCTTCAAAAAAATCAAGATCATCAAAAAGTATTGTGATTGTGGTGTTTGAGTGATGTCCGTTCCAGTTCCATTTGCAAAGTCTATATTTACCTTTGAAAATTTTGCTATCATTTAATGTGATGAAATCTTTCTTTTCTTTTGTCATGATTTTTTAAGTATTAATTAATAATTTCTACTAATATAGAAAAACTTAATTGATTTTTGCAACTTTTTAACAATTTATTTTCATTTTGTTGCGTAGTTTATATTCATTCTAAATAAGAAAACAAGAATTTCTTCATTTTTTCAGTCAAAACATTCAATTTTTTCAAAAACACCATATTCAACAATCAATTTTGAATAAATCTTCAAGGTTGAAACACCAATTTCTTCAATGTTGATCAGTTTTCCATGCATTTCATTTGAATCATTCACTTTTTTCTTCGCTTGATACATTTCATTTGCAGTTTTCCAAAGATCAGATTTGATTGATTGATCAATATGTTGTGCAATATCTTTTCCAATTGATGATGCTTGAAACACTGAACCAATCCATTCACCACTTTTTAAACATTCATTGTAAAGTTTTTTTGATTCATTTTTGAATATTGCTTCAGCTTCAATTGCTTGATTCAGTTCAATTTCTTCAATCTTGTGTTTTTCAAATTCAACACGAATTGCTTCTTTTTTATTCCACCAGTTTTGAATCGGTTCAATTACTTCTTTTTTTGTGACATTTCGCCAATCATTTTTTGTTATGATTGCACGTTCATATGCATGATCAATATCACGAACTGTTAAAGTTTTGAATCTTTTCACAATTTCTTTGATGGTTGATTCAATCAATGCTTCAGATAAAAGACCAGCGCGAATTCCATAATGAATTTCAATTACACGTTCAATCATTGTTTTCACATCAATCAAAAGTTTTGATGCATCAGTATAATCACCAATTTTTAAACCGTTTGAATGATAGTTTATTAAATCATTGTTGCTGATCAGAGTTGATTTCACCATGAAGTTTTTCCAGCATTCGTTTTGTTGATGCTTCAGAATCAATTCGGTTTTGTTCAGTTCTTGTGATTGTGGTGTTTTTTCCATGATTTTTTGTTTTTGCGTTCAAAAATAGTTGTTCAAATTGAATTCTTAATTTTTTAATTGATTGAATGTTTGTTTTCCAAAATTCATTGACTTTCAAGAATTCATGTACAATTTTCAATTCTTCAGGTGTTCTTTTATCTTTTTCAATCATCAGCTGGATCACATTTGACCATTCATTCAAATCAGCTTTATCAAGTGACTTTGTATTTTTAATTCCTGAATCAGAAAGATTTTTTTTGAATAAATTCCAATAATTAAAAGCAATTCTATTGAACAAAGAAGAAGATAAAAGTTCATCACTGAAAGTGATTGAACATAATAGTACTTTATCTTTTATAACATTTACATTATCATTAACATTAACACTTACATTAACAGTTGATTTTGTTGACGTTTGTTGATTCAATTCAACACTTGTTGATTTTGTTGATTTTGTTGGAATTTTTGCTTTTTGCAACTTTCTTTTTTCTGCACTTATTGTTCCAGCTTTACTTCTTTTTTCTCTTATTGATTCCCATGATTTCAAGTTTCTTTTCAATGCTTGTTTAATTGGAATGAATGAAATTTCAGTCAATTTATCAGGTGCAACTGGATCAAGATCATTGATATATCTGAACAAATGCTTCATCAGTTTTCCAGCTTCATCATCATCAAGTGCTTCAAGTATATCAATCCATTCAGTATAAATCAGAAATGATTTTTTATTTTCTGCCATAATTTTGTGTATAAAAAAAACCTTATTGAATCAATGTGCATTCCACTTCACACTTCATCAATAAGGTTTCAAATAATTCTTTTAGATCAAGTATTGTGGAATGTTGATCTTTTGCAAATATAGAATTATTCTTCAATTGTTTATTAATTTTTTAACATCTTGTTGAAACAACATTAATTCTTTGCATGATTTCAATGATAACCAGCTTTGAAGAAGTTCATCATCAGTGATTTCAGTGATGTTTTGAATTGATGGTGCAAAGATATTGTTGATAATGAACCATTCATCAAGAAAGTGAATAATTCGTTTGTTGAGCGTTCCTGAAAGATATGTTTTCCAGTTGGTTGAAAATTCGTTTGTGTTTTTCATGATTTTTTATTTTTGATTAAAGTTTTCATTGTAATATATTTCTGATCTTCTTTTCATTTCAGCAAAATATTCTGATATTTCAAAAGTTCCATGAAAATCTTTTTTAAGATGGTTTGAAAATCCAATATCAAGACAAACATCAATGATCATTTTCTTTTCAATAGGTAAATAATCACGTTCAAGAATGTTTGAAAGTTTTATCATATGATCTTTAACAATTTCATGATCAATTCTTTCTGAATTTCCACGAATTTCATCAATTAATTGTTTCAGTGTTGTGTTTTTCATGATTTTTTATTTTTGTAATTCATATTTAACATCAAGCCAAAAATCACGACCAACAACCACTTCAGTTTGTTCAAGATTGAATTGAATCTTCAGTATGTTTATGACTGTTATCATTGCAGATTGTCTTGCAATTGATCTGATAATTGGTTCTTTCAACATTTTGAAAATTATGTTGTTGATTTCGATGTGTTCCTGAATTAATTCTTCAGCTTTTTTTTGTGCTTCAGTCATGATTTGTTCATTTTAGATGGAATTACAACACATTCTTTTCCATTGATTACTTCTTCACGAAATTCAATTTCTTCAGCCATTTCATAACGAAGATCAAATTCATATGTGAATGATGCAGTGCTTTCTTTGTAGTTATTAACACCAAGTGAAACCATTTCACGAATTGTTGTTAATGCGTTTTTCAATTGCGCTTCAGTTAAGAAGTTAATATCAATTGATATTTTTTTATTTATGTTTCTTTCAACCATTATTTCAGTTCTTTTAGTTGGTTTTTTGACCAGTTTTTGAATGAATTGAATTTGTTTGAAATTTCTTCAGCACATTCTTTGACTTTTTTATCTTTTAATTCAGGAACAACAAGATTCATCTGATTAATCAATATTATCATTTTATCAATATCAGGTGCTTTTGATGCATCACGTGCTTCTTTTTCAATTCGCTGGTTTTCAAGTTTTTCAGCATCAGCACGTTCTTTTTCAGCTTTTTCAAGTTCAAGATTCTTTTTCTTTTGAGTTTCAACAATCAATTCAAGACGTTTTTTTTCTTCATCAGCTTTCTTTTGTGCTTCAGCATTGATTTTTTCTTGTTTTTCAGCAAGTTCTTTCAATTCAAGATTTTGTTTTTCAATCTTCTTTTGTTTTTCAATTGAATCTTTCTTCAGTTGTTCAGAATTGATCAACATTTGCTTGAAATCTTCTTCAGTTGTATCAATTTGAAGATCATAAACTGGTGCATATGCTGAAAATGGTAAAAGAATTCTTTCACGTTCATTGAATGTTGATTGTTTCTTTTGAAGTTCAATTCTTTCATTTTCAGCTTTCAATTCAGCATCTTTTTTTGCTTGAAAATGAATTTTTAAACCATTCAAAAAATGACTGTAAACTGATTCAGACATTGTATCAAGAAACAAATCACCACCATCAACACCAAATTCAGCAAGTTCATTGATTCTTTCAAGTTTCAATTTCTGAAGTGCTTCTTTTTGAAGGTTTTCAGAATGTTTTTCAATTGTTTCAGCATCTTTTTGTGTTAATCTTGCAAAACCTTCAACTGTATTGAATAAACCATCAATGAACCTTCCCTTGATCAACACCAGTTCTTTATCTGATTTCTTTTGAAGTGATGCAAGTGAACAAATTTTTCCAAGATCAATTTTGATTCTTTTTGCAGTTTCTATATGTTCAGGATTTCCAAGTTCCAAAGTTTTTAAAAGTTCAGCTTGTGAATTTGCTTCAATCATAAAAGGTGCATAATTTGATGCAATTTCTTGTGCTTCATTCAATTGGATTCCTGATTCTTTTACTTTTTCAGCAAGTTGTGCTGGTAAATTTGATTTTTCGTTTTTCATGATATTTATTTGATTAATTTATATTCAGTTAATATTGTGAACCGTTGTTCAGGATATTCTTCAAGCAATCCAGCAACCATTTTCAATGCAGTGTTATGATCATGTGAATCATTGATTTCATGAAGTTTCATTGATTCAATTTGAATTCCAAAAAGACCTTCAGAAATTGATGTTTCCATTCTGAAAACGATGTAGATTTTTTCCATTATTTTGATTTTAATTTAAGTTCACTTATTAAAGATTCACTTGCAAATTCATGTGTGAAAATTGGTCTTTCAAGTAGTTTTTCACATGATTCATGATATAGACTGAAATCCATACAAAGCAATTTTTGATTTACCTGAAAAAACACAATGTCTTTTATTGACCAGTTGGTGAAATCAATATTTTTTGCAGTTTCAATTGCTTCTTCTTTTGTTAATTGTTCCATGATTTATTTGTTTTTTTCAATTATTAACTGCATTAATTCTTCAGATGTTGCATCAAAATATAGATTGGTAATAATTAAATTTTCAAATGGTATTGATTCATGAATTTCTGAAAGCATTTTAACAACATATAAAAGTTTAGGTTGTGCAGTTCTACCTTCAGTTTCCATGCTTGAATCTATTTGATATAATTTTTCATCATTAATAAATAAGTTTCTTTGTACAGCTGAAAAAACTGGTAATGCTTTAAATGATAAACCTTTCAATCTTAATTCAACACCGTGATGAACAATTTTTATTTTCAATGTTTTCATGATTTATCTGATTTTACGAATTGAAACAATTTCAAGATAAAGTTCAAGATTAAATGATGTGTGAATTTCTTCTTGTGTGTGTTGTGTTTTCCAGTACTTTATGAATCGCAATTGATATGGATGCAAGTGAATGAAAACATTTTCAGCTGGTGTTTTAAATGCCTTTTTCATAATTTTTCGATTTTAGTAATAATTTCAACTACTTCAAAAATTTCAAGCAATCCTGATTGTTTGATCCAGTATTTTTTATCATCAGGTGAAAGATTTGAATTAATTCTGCTAAAATCAATGATTGCTTGTTCTACTTCAGCAAGTGTTTCAATTTTTTTTGTTTTACCTTTTTTTAAAATTGTAGTTATTTCACTAAATGAATTTTCTTTGTGAACCAGCTTGAAATAATGATTTGATGTATTTTTCATGATTTTTGTTTATTTAATTATGTTTATTTTAAAATTCTTCTTCAAGATCGTGATTTTCAATTAAGGAATTCAATTTGTTTTCAAATGATTTGAAAGTTTTGCTTAAATGAATAAACTTGCAATTCATCCAAATTTTGAACTCCATTGAACCACTAAGTGTTTTTCCATGACTAATTTCCAAACTTGAAAATGTGCTTTCATTTGAAA
>Ga0307380_10011234_pt1 | contig 11232 bp, 8 predicted proteins | sample UN3MG_FD_202239 | JGI IMG/M metagenome (GOLD analysis project Ga0307380, IMG submission 202239) | Soil microbial communities from Risofladan, Vaasa, Finland - UN-3 | ecosystem: Environmental > Terrestrial > Soil > Coastal area > Acid sulfate soil | place: Finland: Risofladan, Vaasa | collected... | reverse complement strand
GGTGCTGGATGACGATGAACTGGCGCGGCGCGGGGATCAATGGCATCGCCCGCGTGCACTGCACCGAGCCGACGATCGACCGGATCGCCAACATCCACGTCGCCACGCAATTCACGCCCAGCGGGCAGACGATCACCCGCCCGGCGGAGCGGAACCCGGCGTTCGTCCGGCCGGGAGAGGCCCTGGCGACCGACGGCGAGGAGCTTCCGCTGGCGGCCGGGCCGCTTGGGGGCATGGGCGACTTCTACGTCGCCCGCTACGGCGACTACCTCATCGGCATGAACTGCTCGAAGGACAGGACGTTCGCCCTCGACGTGCCGCCCGCGGCAGCGGGGCGTGGCCTGTCGGATCTGGTCTCCGGCCAGCGCCTGGCGCCGGCGGCGAGTCACGCGGTCCGGCCGGGCTCGACGCTCGTGCTGTACCTCGGGCCGGACGGGTAGGCCGAACACGATCACACCCGGGGGCAGGAGCGATCCGATGCGATCGATTGCCTTGGCATGGACCGTTGTCGCGGCGACGTGCGGCGTCGGCGCCGGAGAAGTCCGCTTGGGCCACCCCGAGGGCCTGTGCTACGACGCCGACGGGCGGCTGTACGTCGCCGACACGCGGAACCATCGCGTGCTGGTCTTCTCGCCGGAGCTCGCGCTGCTGGGGGCGACCGGGCGCGAGGGCGACGGGCCCGGCGAGTTCCGCCTGCCGGCCGACGTGGCGGTGGACGGCCGCGGGCGGATCGTCGTCGCCGAGGCGGGCAACCATCGCGTGCAGGTGCTCTCGCCCGAGGGCAAGAGCGTTCTGACGATCGGCGGGCCGAAGGAGGGCGCCGCCGACGGGCAGTTCCGCCGGCCGACCAAGGTCACCACCGACGAGCACGGCCACCTCCTCGTCACCGACACGCACAATCATCGTCTCCAGGTCTTCGACCGCGACGGGAAGCACGTCTTCACGCTGGCCAACCGCACCGGGCCGGCCCCGAAGGAGGTCATCAAGCCCGACAAGGACGGCAAGGCCGAGCCGCGCGACTGGCAGCGGACCGACCCGGGCCAGCTCAACGAGCCGGGCGGGGTCTTCTACGACCGCGAGCTGAAGCGCCTGTTCCTGGCCAACGGGTGGAACTGCCGCGCCGAGGTGCTGGACTACGACGCCGAGAGCGGGCGCATCTCGCGCCGGCCCGAGCCGAAGGGCATCGTCTGGGGCTGGTGGGTGACCAAGGGCATCGCCGGCGACGCCGCCGGGCGGCTGTTCGGCTGCGACACCGGCTTCGGGCAGCTCCAGGTCTTCGAGAATCGCGGCGAGCTGACCAACGAGAGCAAGAAGGCCCTCACGCTGACGGGCGGCGCCTACGGCCGCCTGCGCGACATCCAGGACGTGGCGGTCTCGGCGGGCGGGGACGTGGCCGTCGCGGACACCGCCAACGACCGCATCGTGATCTTCCCGCCCGACCTGAAGCTGCCGGAGGGCCCGCGCGTCAAGGAGTTGACCCGCACGGGAGCGGTTATCACGTGGCAGACGCTCAAGCTGGCCCCCACCAGGGCCTTGCTCCGCGAGGGCACGCACCCGCAGGGCACGCCGGGCTTCGAGCGGCCGTGGGATTCGGGCGAGGTCCGCGAGGTCGGTGGCGGGGTCCCCACGACGCGCCACGAGCTGAAGCTCACGGGCCTGAAGCCCGCCACGCGGTACTACTACCGCCTGGCCGCGCCGGGCCTGCGGAGCATTCCGGGCAGCGGCCACTCGCGGGAGTACGCCGTGGCCACACTCGCCCCGGCCGGGCGGATGAGCTTCCTGCGAATCCCCGTCAAGGTGCTGCTGCTGACCAACGTGGTGGACCTGGCGGGCGTCGGGCCCGACACGCCGCTGCCCGAGCCGATGACCGCCGAGGAGGTCCGCCTCTACAGGGAGGCGTTCGAGGAGACGCAGCGGTTCTACTGGTGCAACTCGTCGATGCGGTACTGGCTGGACCTGCACGTCTACGTGGACGAGACGATGTACCGCACCGGCCCCGACCGCAAGGACGTCCCCGAGCGATTCGCCGCCCTGCCGAAGGACAACGCCGATCAGTCGCTTCAGAGGCTCATCAAGGCCGCGGGCAGGGACGGCGAGGTCTACGTCGGGCGGGTCGTCTGCCAGGCCACCCGCCGATGGAACGCCGCCCGTAAGGCGTGGGACTACCAGGGCTCCGGCGGCGGGACGTACGGCGTCGAGTGGCCCACCGGGGGGCGGAGCCACTTCCTCGGCGGCAGCGACGTGGCCTGGCTGCTCTGCCACGAGTACAAGCACCAGTTCGAGAGCCAGTACAACAACAGCGGCCTGGACCGCGAGGACGACCGCAGCGTCTTCTGCCACTTCTCCCCGCAGTACCCCGGCTGGAAGTGGTGCACGGCCTTCGACCACGGCGAGCATTGGGACGGCATCGCGTGGGAGCTGAGGCATTTCACCGCCGCCCAGTACTTCCGCAACCTCTACGGGCAGGTGCTCTCGGCCGCCGACGCCGACGGCGACGGCATCCCCGACGACGACCCGCGCCTGCCGCTGGACGAGAAGCGATTCGGCTCCAGCCCCGAGAAGCGCGACACCGACGGAGACGGGCTCGACGACCTGGACGAGGTCCTCGCCAGCCGCTGGGTGAAGGCGCTGAACACCGACCTGCGGAAGCGCGTGCCGGGCAAGTGGGCCCGGCCGGACCCGACCAAGGCCGACTCCGACGGCGACGGCATCCCCGACGGCAAGGACCCGCAGCCGATCTACCCGTTCCGGCCGGTGATCCGCCGGGCCTCGGCGAAGGTGGACGGCGACCTGGGAGAGTGGCCCAGGACGGCCGACTACCGCCTCGACCACGCCGGGGTGAAGCTCGACGGCTGGGCGTGCTGGGACCGCGAGCACCTCTACTACGCCTTCCGCGTCCGCGGCGGGTGGCGGAAGATCACGCTGGTGGTCGACCAGGACGCCGACGGGTTCTACGTGGGCGGGGACAACGTCTACGCCGAGTTCGCCCCCGACCCGGCCGCCGGGGCGCGGAAGGCCAACGTCCGCATGCACTTCTGCAACCTCGGGCGCTGGCCGTGGTTCGACGACAAGCACGAGTTCGTCAAGGCCGAGGTCTTCCCCTTTGCCGCCCGCCGCGACGGCGACGACGTGCTGATCGAGTTCGCCTGCCCCCGCAACGACATGTGCGGGCTGGCGCTGAAGCCCGGCGAGCAGGTCGGCATGGCCCTCTACGTCGGCATCCCCGACCGCGGCGCCATCAGCCTGTTCGAGCCGTGGCACCTCTTCGATTCGGTCCTGGGGGAGTAGCTTCCGGGGCGGCCGTGCCGGCTGGACACGCGCGGCGGCGGGGGGGTATCATGCAGTGTGCCTTGTCAGGCCGTGGACGGAGACAGACCGTGAAGATCACCGAGTTGCGTGTCCAGGGGTACCGCTCGCTGAAGGACGTCACCTGGCGGCCGGGCGACCTGAACGTCCTGATCGGCCCCAACGGCGGGGGCAAGAGCAACCTGCTGCGCGTCCTGCAACTCCTCCAGGCGGCGGCGGACCGGCGCCTGTCGAAGTGGATTCAGCGCGAGGGTGGGATGATTCCCATGGTCTGGGACGGAAGCGCGACGCAGTTCTGTATCGAGGTGGTCTCCGAATCTCCGGGGCAAGAGAGCGCCGAACATGCAGAAAGGCTCCTCTACCGCCTCTTGCTCGCAAGAAGGGGCTCCACCGGCGACTATTTCGTGCCGGAGGAATTCCTTGGCAAGTTGCCAACCCCGACTGACCGGGCTGACGGGGAACACTCGACATACTTCGAGGCAGCGCGGTTTGGGCCCGAGATGCCTGCCGAGGCAGGTGGGGGAGGGGCTGGTGTCGGAAAGATCACCTCGCCCCGCGAGGCGATGCTCGGCATATTCGGCGGGGAACCCTTTCCGCAGGCACCGGTGCGAAGCTTTCATGCCCAAGTATTGGGCTGGGCTGTTTACTGCGATTTCCACACGGGGCGGGATTCGGTCGTCCGTCAAAGCGCTGTTTCGCGACATGAACCGTGCGTGAACGCGATGGGCGACAACCTGGTCTGCGTGCTGCACACGCTGTACACCAACAGCCGGGAGTTCCGGCACGACATCGATTCCGCCATGAGCGCCGTGTTTGGGGAGGACTATGAGGAGCTGATCTTCCCGCCCGAGTCCGACCAGCGAATCCAACTCCGTGTCCGATGGAAGAGCATGACAAGGGCACAATCGGCTGCGGACCTGTCGGACGGCATGCTTCGATTCCTGTACCTGCTGGCTATCCTTGCGAACCCCGAGCCCCCGCCGCTCATCGCCATCGATGAGCCTGAGACAGGCCTGCACCCAAGGATGCAGCACGTTATCGCGGAGTTCACCGTCGACGCCGCCAGGCGCACGCAGGTTGTCCTGACCACCCATTCGCCCGAGTTCCTCGATTCCTACGACAGCACCATCCCGAGAGTTACGGTGGTGGAGCCCGAACCAGGCGCTGGCACCGCGCTGCGGAACCTCTGCGGGGACGAGTTGAAGCGGTGGACCAGGGAGTTCGGCCTCGGGGAGATCATGCGAACCAACTCGGTCGAGGCAATTCAGACCGAGCAGGAGAGCGGGGGATGAGGTTCCTTCTCTTTGTGGAAGGACACACCGAGAAGCAGGGAGTCGGCGCGTTCATCCGGAGATGGCTCGGCGACCGGTTGCCCTCAAAGGTCGGGGTCTCCGTCGTCAACCTCCGCGGAAACCGCCGCTTTGCCGAGGACATCCGTCGAGAGGTCCATCACCACCTCAGCGGAGGCGATGCGGCCGAGATCATTGCGGCAATCGGCCTGTTGGACTTGTATCAGGCAGCCGACTGGCCGAAGCGGCAACGGTCTGTGCGTGAGCGATACGAATGGGCCGCTGAGCTATACGAAAAACGGGTCGCCCACGAGAAGTTCCGCATGTTCTTCGCCGTTCACGAGACGGAGGCGTGGCTGTTGAGCGATGCCGGCATTTTTCCCCGCGAAGTCGCGAGGCGGCTGAAGCCACACTGGGTTGCCGCCCCGGAGAAGGTGGACTTCAGCCACCCGCCCGCATCGCGCCTGCATAGCTGCTACCGCTTCGCCCTTCGCCGTCAGTACAGGAAGGCCACGGACGGACCGAACCTTCTTGCTCGCCTGGACCCCGCCACCGCCTACGAGAAATGCCCCTACCTGAAGCGTATGCTGGATGAGATGCTGGCGATGGCCGGCGAAACAGGGCTGTGAGCGCGGTGTTTTACCTGACCGGACCCAATCGAAGGAGAAGTCTTATGCGTCGGATCGCCCTCATCGCTGTGATCGCCTCGTTTGTGTGTGTCTTCTGCCTGCCTGCGCTCGCCGCGCCCAAGGCCGCCGGGCCCCAGGACTGGCCGCAGTGGCGGGGGCCGGACCGCAGCGCGGTGGCGGCCGAGACGGGCCTGCTGGCGGAGTGGCCGGACGGCGGGCCGCCGCTGGCGTGGGAGATCAAGGGGCTCGGCAACGGCTACTCCAGCGTCACCATCGTCGGCAACCGCCTCTACACGATGGGCGGCAACGGGCGGACCGGCGAGGCGATCCTCTGCTTCGACCTGGACACCCGCGAGAAGCTCTGGGCGGCGGCCGTCAGCCGGCAAGGCGGGCGGACGCAGTCCACGCCGACGGTCAACGACGGGCTGATCTACGGCCTGGCGACCGACGGGCAGCTCGCCTGCTTCGACGCGGCCACGGGCAGGGAGGTCTGGACGAAGCACCTCCAGAAGGACCTCGGCGGCGGGCAGACGCCCGGGTGGAAGTTCGCCGAGTCGCCGTTCATCGAGGGCGACCGGCTGATCTGCACGCCCGGCGGGGACGAGTCTGTCCTGGCCGCGCTGGACAAGAAGACCGGCGAGGTCCTCTGGCGGTCCGCGCTGCCGGAGGAGCTTCGCGGCAAGGGCGCCCACGCCCAGTACGCCACGATCGCGCCCGTCGAGGCCGGCGGCGTGAGGCAGTACGTCACGCTGATAAAAAGCCTCGGCCTGGTCGGCGTGGCCGCCAAGGACGGCAAGTTCCTCTGGAGCTACCGGCGGATCAACAACGGCACGGCCAACATCCCCACCTCCCTGCCGTACGGCGAAGGCGTGTTCTGCTCGACGGCGTACGGCACGGGCGCGGCCCTGCTGAAGCTGACGGCGGACTCGGCCGAGCAGGTCTACTTCCTCGACGCCAAGACCTTCCAGAACCACCACGGCGGGTTCCTGCGGATCGGCGACCACCTCTACGGCGGAAGCGGGCACGGCGCCGGCAACCCGACGTGCATCGAGCTGAAGACGGGCAAGGTGATGTGGCAGCAGCGCCAGCCCGGCGGCGGCTCGGGCTCGGTCGTCGCGGCCGACGGGCACCTGTACTTCCTCTACGAGAAGGGCGAGGTCGCCCTCATCGAGGCCAAGCCCGACGCCTACAAGCTCACCGGCCAGTTCACGCTGCCGAAGCAGGGCGGCCCCGCCTGGGCCCACCCGGTGGTCTGCCGCGGCAAGCTCTACCTCCGCTGGGCCGACAAGCTCTTCTGCTACGACGTGAAAGCGAAGTAGCCGTGGTGCAGGTCGGGGGGCTTCGCGGCGCAATCGCTGCGCGCGAAGTCCATGGCCTGTTGGAGAACGGAAGACATTTGCCATTCGCCGGGGCGGCGACTAGGCTACGCTGTGCGCGCCGCGGGGGGCCGCGGCGGGCGACGAGGAGAACGCACAGATGACCGAAGCGCCAACCGGCCGCCCGGCGGGGCTGGGCGAGGCCGAGGACAAGCTTGCCGGCAGCAAGGTGCTCGTCGTAGACGACAACGCGCAGAACCTGGAGCTGCTGGTGGCGTACCTGGACGCCCTGCCGTGCGACGTCTGCACGGCCGTGGACGGCGTCGAGGCCCTCGAGAAGGTCCGCCAGGGGCCCCCCGACCTGATCCTGCTGGACATCATGATGCCGCGGATGAGCGGCTTCGAGGTCTGCCGGAAGATCAAGTCCGACCCCGCCACACGCGACATTCCCATCATCATGGTCACGGCCCTGAACGAGCTGGGCGACATCGAGCGGGGCGTGGAGAGCGGCACGGACGACTTCATCACCAAGCCCGTCAACCGACTCGAGCTGGTCACGCGGGTGCGCAGCCTGCTTCGGGTCCGCCACCTCAAGGGGGAGCTGGACCGCACGCTGGCGTACCTGAACGACGTGGAGTCCGGCCGCGCGGAGGAGGGGAGCTGAGCCGCCCGCCTATCATGTCAGTAAGAGCGCCATCGACCGGTAAAGGAGCACAGACCATGAGGTCCGTTGCGATCGCCGCCCTATTGCCCTGGCTGGCCGCGCCGGGCGCACTCGGCGCCGCCCCGCCCGCGGGCGCCGCCACCCGGCCCGCCGTGCCGGAGATTGCCGGCCGCACCGTCGCCGAGGGCGGCGTGGTGGTCGCGGTGCTGGACAACGGCCTGACGGTGATCGTCAAGCCGATGCGGATCGCCCCGGTGGTCTGCGTGCGGTGCTACGTCCGCGCCGGGTCGCTGTACGAGAAGGAGTTCCTCGGCTGCGGGATCAGCCACCTCTGCGAGCACCTCGTGGCCAAGGGGGCCCTGCACGAGGGCCCCGGCCAGGCCGCGAAGGCCGAGACGCGCTCGGCCGTGTCGGACATCGGCGGGCAGTCCAACGCGTCGACGTCGATGGCCTGGACGCAGTACTACATCTCCGCGGCGGCGGGCAAGGCCCTGGACTGCGTGGACCTGATCGCCGGCTGGATGTCGAAGGCCGAGATCGCCGACGAGGACTTCCGGCGCGAGCACGGGGTGGTTCAGCGGGAGCTGGAGCTGGGGCGCGACGAGCCCCGCCGGCAGATGTGGGCCGCCCACGCCGCCGACGTCTTCGGCACGCACCCGGCGTCGGTGCCGATCATCGGCTTCGCCCAGCCGCTGGCGGCCCTGACCGCCGACGATGTCCGCACGTACCACCGGCGGATGTACACGCCGCGGAACATGGTGTTCGTGGTCGTCGGCGACGTGGATGTCGAGGAAGTCCTGGAACGCACCCGCCGCGCCTTTGCCGGCACCGGGCCCGGGCGCGTGCCTGACCTGTCGCTGCCGGAGGTCCGCCCGCTGGGCGGCGTGGTCCGCAGCGCCCACGCGAACAAGGAACTGAAGGAGGTCATGGCGGAGATCAGCTTCCAGACGGTCCCGCTGGTCCACCCGGACCTCTATCCGCTGGACGTCCTCAGCACGATCCTGGCCCAGGGCGAGTCGAGCCGGCTGGTCGCGAAGGTCCGGCGGAAGCTCGCCCTGGTCACCAGCATCTCGTGCAGCTCGTGGACCCCGCATTGGGGCAGGGGCGTGTTCAACGTCTCCTACCGCGCCGAGCCCGACAAGGCCGACGCCGCCGAGAAGGCCGTCCTCGAGGAGTTGAGGAACGTCCTCGCCGACGGCGTCACGGAGGACGAGCTCGCCCGCGCCAAGCGCCAGATGGTGGCCGCCCACGTCCACGCCCAGCAATCCGTCGAGAGCGTCTCGGCGACGCTGGGCGCGGACTACCTGACGGCCGGCGACGTGTCGTTCTCGGCCAACTACACGCGCCGGGTCCGATCGGTCACGGGCGAGCAGGTCCGCGAGGCCGCGAGAAAGCACCTCCGCTTCGACCGGATGGCCGTGACTCGCCTCGTCCCCCCGGACCGCCTCGCCGCGGCGGGCGCCTCGGCCAAGGCCGGGCCGCAGCACAAGGCGGTCACCTTCACGCTCGACAACGGCCTGCGGGTGGTGCTGATGCCCACCGACGCCGTCGAGCTGGCGGCCATGACGCTGGCGACACGGGGCGGGCTGCTCGTCGAGACACGGGCCACCAACGGCCTGGGCAACCTGATGGCCGACTTGAGCACCCAGGGCACGGAGCGCATGTCGGCCGAGCAGATCGCCGAGTTCTTCGCGAGGGCCGGCGGGGGCATCTCCGGCTCGTGCGGGAACAACACGTTCTACTGGGAGGCCAGCGCCCTGTCCGACAGCTTCGACGAGGCGTTGGCGATCTTCGCCGACGTGGTCACGAAGCCGGCGTTCCCGCAGAAGGAGCTGGAGATTCTCCGTCCGATGGAGCTGTCGCGGATCGACCGGATCCAGGAAAGCTGGTCCAGCGAGCTTCAGCAGTTCTACCGCAGGGAGTTCTTCGGCGAGACGCCGTATGGGATGCTGCCGATCGGGCGGAAGGAGGTCGTCGAGGCCGCGACGGCCAAGCAGGTCGCCGACTACCACAGGCGCCACGTTCGCGCCGGCGAGAGCGTGCTGGCGGTCTGCGGGCAGTTCGACCCCGTCCAGGCCGAGAAGACCATCCGCCGGCAGTTCGCGGCGATGCCGCCCGGAAAGGCGGAGATCGAGCTGCCCGCGCGGCGGACGGTCCCCCCGGCCGGCGAGACGCACGTGCTCAAGACGAGCAAACAGCAGGTCGCCGGCGTGATCGTCGCCGCGCCGGGCATGACCGTGGACAACCTCGAGGACCGGTTCGCCATCGACGTGCTCGACACGATCCTCAGCGGCTACCGCCTGCCCGGCGGGTGGCTGCACAACGAGCTTCGGGGCAAGCAGCTCGTGTACGTCGTGCACGCCTACAACTGGGCCGGGCTGGCGCCGGGGGCGTTTCTGGTCTACGCGGCCGGGCAGCCGGAGAAGGCCCCCCAGGTCGTGAGCATCATCCATCGCAACCTCCGCAAGGCGGCGGAGTACACGCCCACGCGGGAGGAGATCGACCGGGCGGTCAACACGATCCTGACGGCCGACCTGCTGGGCAACCAGTCGATGGGCGCGTCGGCGATGTCGGCGGCGCTGGACGAGATGTATGGCTTCGGCTACGACTTCCGCGGGAAGCTGGAAGCCCACTACGCCAAGGTCACGCCCGCCGACGTGGCCCGCGTGGCGAAGAAGTACCTCGGCGGCGGGTACGTCACGTGCGTCGCCACGCCGAAGCCGGAGCTGGTGGAGAAAGGCAAGTAGGCCCGCGTCGCCGGGGCGGAGACGGTCGAGAACGAGAACGAGGACGAACCACAGGAACCGATGCCATGTCCGACGAAACCATTGACCTGCTGAGCATGACCGTTCGTGACTTCGCCGCGGCGACGGCGGCCAGGCAGCCCACCCCCGGCGGGGGCAGCGTGGCCGGGGTGGTGGGGGCGCTGGGGGCGGCCCTCGGCGGGATGGCCCTGGCCTTCACCCGCGGCAAGAAGAAGTTCGCCGAGCACGAGGCCCTGTATGCCCCGGCGGCCGGGCGGATCGAGCGCGCCCGCGAGATGTTCTTCCAACTCGTGGACGACGACGTCGCGGCCTTCCGGAACTACCAGGAGGCCATGCGGATGGACGACTCGCCCGAGAAGGCCGAGGCCATGGAGATCGCCACGGCCGCGGCCATCGACGTGCCTCGCGAGGCGCAGAAGCTCGCCCTGGCGCTGCTGGACGACCTGCGCGGGCTGGCCGACAAGTGCAACCCGTGGCTGGTGAGCGACCTGGTGGCCGGGGCGGCCCTGGCCGAGGCGGCCTGCCGCCTGAGCGACTACAACGTCCGCGTGAACCTCTCGCAGGTGAAGGACGAGGCCGCCTCGAGCGACCTTCGCGCCGGCTCGGCCGCCGACCTGGCGCGGGCGGTGGCCCTGCGGGAGGAGATCGAGGCGGCCGTCCGCACGCAGCTTCCTTGACGACGATGGGCAAGGAGTACAACATCACGCGAGCGACCGGGCGGTGCGCCGCCTGCGAGCGCCAGATGCAGCCCGGCGAGGAGTTCATCGCCCTCGTCCGCCCGGCCCCCGAGGACGCGGAGGAGGAGTTCCTCCGCGCCGATTTCTGCCTGGCCTGCTGGGCCTCCGACGGCGAGCAGATGCGCAACGGCCCCGGCGTCCTGGGCGTCTGGCGCAGCCGCGTGCCCGAGCCCAGCCAGAAGAGGAAGACCTTCGTGGACGACGACCTGCTGGTCAGCTTCTTCGAGCGGCTGGACGGCACCGAAGAGCCCGCCAAGCGCGATTTCCGCTTCGTCCTGGCGCTGATCCTCATGCGGAAGAAGCTGCTCGTCTACGACCGCGCCCGCCAAGGCGCCGATGGCCTGGACATCTGGACCATGCACTTCAAGGGAAACGAGCGGACGTGCGAGGTCGTCGATCCCCACCTCGACGAGGGCCGAATCGCCGACGTCAGCGGCCAGCTCGGCCACATCCTGGAGGGCGAGCTGTGAAGCGGCGCCTGTCGAACCTCGTCCGGATCGGGCCGGTCCTCGGCCTGCTGGCGATG
>Ga0307380_10011233_pt1 | contig 11233 bp, 19 predicted proteins | sample UN3MG_FD_202239 | JGI IMG/M metagenome (GOLD analysis project Ga0307380, IMG submission 202239) | Soil microbial communities from Risofladan, Vaasa, Finland - UN-3 | ecosystem: Environmental > Terrestrial > Soil > Coastal area > Acid sulfate soil | place: Finland: Risofladan, Vaasa | collected... | reverse complement strand
CGGGGAAAACCGACTAATGGAGCATTGCGCATTCAATATCAACGGGCGCTTTTACCTTAATGACAAGGATGTTCAGCTCCAGGACGGCGACCGTGTTTCGCTGCTCACCCTCGCTACCGGGGGATGATATTCTATCTGAGGGTATATGTAGCGTCATATCAAGTGCCTGGCATTATTTTAGCTTCTTAACACCTGATTAGAATAAGGGGTGTGAGGCTAAGGTACTCTTTACCGCTTGGTGTATTGAGGTGCTTTGCGAGCCCGCTTGAGACCAGCCTTCTTTCTCTCCTTAGCTCGAGAATCTCGGGTAAGCAATCCGTTCTGGCGTAGTGTGGGTTTAAGGCTTTCATCAGCCCTTACCAGAGCCCGGGCAATACCGTGAGAAATAGCACCACTCTGCCCTGATACACCACCCCCAGCTACCTTAACTACAGCATTATATTTATTAACACCATCGGTAACTAGAAGAGGCCGCATTATTGCTTGGCGATGCTCATAACGGGAAGACCATTCCTCATAGGGGACACCATTTATGATAACAGCGCCATTGCCTGGTAACAGCCTTACCTGAGCCACAGCCGTTTTGCGTCTACCCGTTCCATAAAAGTAAGTTGACTTTTCCACTTGAATCTATCCTTCCAGGTTTTTTGGCTACCCTCCTACTTCACCCCTAGCTGATGTAGCCTTAGTCTGAGCTAGGTGAGGGTGAGAATCACCAATATAAACCCTGAGTTTCCTCAACATACTAGCACCTAAACGATTATGGGGCAACATGCCCTTGACAGCATACTCAATCACCCGCGTAGGATTAGTCTGCATCATCTTCTCTAAACTGATACTTTTAAGTCCCCCGGGATATCCTGAATGCCTATAATAGAGCTTCTGTTTGAGTTTATTACCGGTAACACGAATCTTATCAGCGTTGATAACAACAACGCAATCACCCGTGTCCAGATTACGGGTGAACATTGGCTTATGTTTGCCCATAAGCAAGCTAGCCGCCTGAGTAGCCAGCTTACCCAAAATTTTGTCTGAGGCATCAATAACATGCCACTCTCGCTTAATATCAGACGCCTTAGTGCTATAAGTCTTCATTATACTTCTTTCTCAAAGGGGTGGGGATAATTCACCTGCATAAGGCACAGCCCACGAGCCGGAGCAGCTGGCCCACCCAGACCAGGTTTCCTCATCTCCATTATACTACAAAACTCATTAACCTTCATCCTGTCTAAGCCAACTCTAATTAGTGCGCCTACTGTATTACGCACCTGATGGGTTAAGAAAGAGTTAGCTACCATATTAAAAACAGCCAATTCCCCATCCTTCTCAATTTTTGCCTGATACACTCTTCGCACTGTGTTCTTTGTTCCAATCTCTATAGAGCTGGCAAATGAGATAAAGTCATGCTCACCAATAATGGTTTGACATGCCTGATTCATAGCCTCAATATCCAGATGTCCACCCACCCGGTAAGAAAAGCCTTCTCTGATTGGAGACCGGGTTAAACTATTTAATATATAGTAGTTATATTCCCGGCTAATCGCATCACGCCTAACGTTAAAAGACTTATCTACTCTATAGGCTGCTTTAATCGCAACATCCTTAGATAAATAGTAGTTTAGCCCGTTAACAAATGTCTGTGGAGGCAGAGGCGACTCAGTCCTGAAACTGACCACCTGCCCCTTAGCATGAACTCCAGTATCAGTTCGGCTAGCCGTCATCACCCGAATCCTCTCTCCAGTAAGTTTCCATAATGCTTTTTCTATTTCCCATTGAATGGTGGGTAGAGTAACCTGTAGCTGAAAACCATGGTAGCGTGTGCCATCATATTCCGCAATTAATACAATCTTGGTGGTCGTCGCCAAGTTGACAACCTTTCTCTACTTTACCAACTCAAGCTGAACCATAGCTGCTCCATCACCCAACCTAGGTCCTAATTTAGTGATACGGGTATAGCCACCAGAGCGCTCAGCATACCTTGGGGCAAGCTCGGCAAACATCTTCTCGGCTACTTTTTTATCAATAATAAATGACAGTGCCTGGCGACGAGAATGAAGCCCACCCTTCTTACCCAATGTAATCATCTTTTCAGCCAAGCCGCGCACTTCTTTAGCTTTGGCCTCGGTAGTGGTAATCTTCTCATAATCCAAAAGGTCAGTTACCAGGTTACGATACATCGCCCTCCGGTGACCTGTATCCCTGCCTAATTTTCTACCAGCTACTTTATGCCTCATGCTACTCCTACCTTAGTAAACAACCGAATAAAACTATCATTATTATCATTCGACAGGTTGATTCTCCTCCAGGTCTCCAGCAGCTAAATCTGCTGACTCCTCCTGCTGAGCGGGCTTTCCCTCTTCCACTTCTTCTTCAACCTGCGGAGTAAGAGAGAGCTCCAATGTGTTGAGACGTTCCTCTAATTCTTGTCTAGACTTCTGACCAAAATTCCGTAGCGAAAGCAATTCTTGCTCACCCTTACTTATGAGTTCCCCCACGGTAGAGATGCCGCCGCGCCTTAAGCAGTTCATAGTACGCACTGATAAGTCCAGTTGTTCCACAGGCATATTATATTTTTCATCAGGAATAGACAAGCGGACGAGCTGCTCCTCCTCCTCTATCTGGGAAACGGCAACATAATTGGCAAACGGGGAGAGTTGCTTTATTAAAATGTCTGCGCTGTGGCCGATGGCGTCTACAGGTGATATAGTCCCATCTGTCCATACCTCTAGACACAACCGCTCACGGCTAGTCTCCAGCCCAACATGAACTGGCTCAACGGTAAAATTAACCTTGCGTATTGGAGTAAAGATAGCATCCACCGGGATTGCTCCTACAGACAGATTATCACTAGGCTCAGCCTCTTTATAGCCCTCAGCCAATTCCACATCAAGCTCTACATAAAGCCTGGCTTCGGGCGAATCTAAGGTGGCTAGATAAAGCTCAGGGTTAGCAATTTCAAAGTCACTTGAGGGCTTAATGTCAGCAGCACAAACTCGCCCCTTCCCCTCCACCTCCAATGTTAACTTGCCCGGATGACCAGAAATAGGTTTTAACCTCAATGCTTTAACATTGAGTAAAAACTCTACAGTATCTTCTTTCACATAAGGAATAGGAGAGAATTCGTGTTGAATTCCTTCAATTTTAACCCGGGTCACTGCTGCTCCAGGAAGATAGCCAAGCAGCACTCGCCGCAAGGCATTACCCAGAGTAGTACCAAAGTCTTTCCCCAAAGGCTCGGCTAAAAATCGCCCAAAGTTTTCTTTACTTTCAACACACTCAATCTTTGGTATGACTAGATGAGACAAAGTGCTACCTCCTTATCAAACAACCTATCGCGAGTAGTATTCAACTATAGTTTTCCCATCAAATTTAGCATCAGTGTCGTCAGGGGTAGGCAAAGATAAAACCTGACCAACCAGGTTCTGTCTATCCAGGCTCAACCAACTCAAAACAGACTTACTCTCAATGTCCTGAAGCAGTTGTTTATAATACTCAGTTTTGGTACTTCCCTCCCGCCAACTAATGGTGTCACCTTCCTTGACCAAACAAGAGGGTATATCAGTCTTACGCCCGTTGAGCATAATATGCCCATGTTGCACTAGCTGACGAGCTTGGGGGCGAGAGTCACCGAAGCCCAAACGATATACCACATTATCTAGCCGTCTCTCAAGCAGCACCAGTAGATTTCCCCCGGTGATACCTGACTGCCTCTCAGCTTGAGCGAAAAGTCGCCTAAACTGCCTCTCCATCATTCCATAGGTGTTGCGGGCTTTTTGCTTCTCTCTTAATTGAAGACCGCGGTCAGAGACCCGGCGACGTCGGCGCAACTGCTGCCCCGGGGGTTTAGCCCGCCTATCCATCGCACATTTAGGGGTAAGACATCTACTACCTTTAAGCATTAACTTCTCACCACTACGGCGACACAACCGACAAACTGCTGCTGTATATCTTCCCATTTCTTTACCCCTTATATCCGCCTTCTTTTACGTGGGCGACAGCCGTTATGTGGAATAGGGGTCACATCTCTAATACCGGTAATATAAAGCCCTGAGCTCTGGAGGGAACGGATAGCCGCCTCGCGCCCGCTGCCCGGGCCCTTAACATAAACCTCTATCTGGCGTAAGCCATGCTCCATAGCCTTCCGCGCCGCATCCCGAGCTGCTAGCTGAGCAGCATAGGGAGTACCTTTGCGTGAACCCTTAAATCCTGCTGTGCCAGAGCTTCCCCAAGCGATAACATTCCCCTCGGGGTCGGTAAGAGTGACTATAGTATTATTGAAAGTAGCTTGGATATAGGCTCTCCCCGCAGGAATAGACTGACGCTCCCGCCTTCTTGTTTTGGCTCGTTTCTTTGGCATTCTATTCTCCCTTAAATTTACATACGCCTAATTACTTCTTGGTCGCGCCGCGCCTCTGCCCTCTACCAGCTACCGTTTTGCGAGGACCACGCTGGGCACGAGCATTGGTTCGTGTTCGTTGCCCCCTGACCGGTAGGCTATAACGATGCCTAATACCCCGGTAGCTACCAATGTCGATGAGACGCCTAATGTTAAGGTTAACCTCTTTTCTAAGATCACCCTCAACCCTATGCTCATGGTCAATAAGCTCCCGGAGACGATTAACCTCTTCTTCAGTAAGGCTATCCGTCTCAGTACCAGGATTAATACCAGTCTGAGTTAGAATTCTCTGGCTCAAGGTAGAGCCAATGCCGTAGATATATTGTAGCGAAACCCAAATTTGCTTATTTCTGGGTATATCTACCCCGGCTATACGTGCCATTATACTACCTCCTTATCGGCAGGGAAATTAACCCTGCCTCTGCTTATGTCTTGGGTTAGAACAAATAATTCTGACTACCCCCCGCCGCCTCACCACCCTACATTTTGCACATCTAACCTTAACTGAAGCTCTAACTTTCATGATAAGTCCTCTTTAATTGCCTCTTATATTATCTAATTAACGCTATTATGTAAACCGATAGATAATTCTACCTCGACTCAGGTCATAGGGAGAAAGCTCTATTAACACCCTGTCACCAAGTAAGATTCTAATATAATGCTTCCTTATCCTACCCGAAATGTGAGCTAGTACTCTATGCCCATTAGGCAACTCAACACGAAACATAGCATTGGGCAAAGACTCCACTACTGTCCCCTCAACCTCAATGGCTTCTTTCTTAGGCATAAACCCCTTGTCTATACAATAGTAAGTACCTCTGGTCCATCATTGGTAATAGCAATAGTGTGCTCAAAGTGTGCCGCAAGACTCCCATCAGCAGTAAGCACTACCCAATGGTCATTGCCTAGCCGAGTACGCCAGCCATCAACATTCACCATAGGTTCAAGGGCGAGGGTCATCCCTTTCCTCAACACTGGTCCCACTCCCGGCGAACCAAAGTTAGGGATTTGGGGCTCCTCATGCATCTCTCGCCCAATACCATGTCCGGTATACTCACGCACCACTGAGAAACTTTTTGACTCAACATAGTTCTGGATAGCGGCTGAAATATCTCCCAATCTTGCCCCGGGATAAGCAGCAGCGACGCCAGCTTTCAGGGCACCTTCAGTAGTTTCCATAAGCTGTTCAGCCTGCGAGCTAATCTCTCCCACACCTACTGTTACCGCAGCATCACCCTGAAAACCCTTAAAAATGGCTCCAAAATCAAGGGATACAATATCACCTTCATCTAAAACCCTCTCCCCCGGAATTCCATGCACTATCTCGTCATTTACTGAGACACAGAGATTAGCTGGAAATCCCTGGTACCCCTTAAATGAGGACCTAGCTCCCAGCCTCTCTAGCTCTCTAGCGGCGATAACATCCAACTCCTTGGTTTTCATTCCCGGCCTCACTTGTTCACTCAGCACCGCTAATATAGTGGCCACAATCCTGCCTGCCTGCCGCATAATAGCAATCTCTCGGTCGGATTTGATAATTATACTCATCTAGCTATACCCTCCCCACGAAGGGCTACAATTATCCTCTTCCCCACCCCGTCTATACCCCCCTCCCCATCTACCTCTATTAGCTTACCCGCTTGAGTATAATAATCAATAAGAGGCGCCGTCTGAACAAAGTAGACTTGTAGTCGTTTTGTAACAGTTTCACCAGTATCATCAGGGCGTTGATATAACTCACCGCCACACTTATCACATTTGCCCCAAATCTTGGGAGGGGAATCGATAGCATGATACGGTGTTTGGCAATTACGACAAACCCAGCGCCCACTGAGCCGTTTCAGAAGTTCCTCTTCAGAGACCTTGATATATACCACTCTATCTATAGCCTTAGCCTGTTTGGCTAGGGCTTCATCCAATGCTCTAGCCTGTTCCAGATTCCTAGGGAAGCCATCAAAAACTACCCCAGATTCACAATCCGGAGCTGACAAACGCTCAAGAACCATTCGTATTGTTATTTCGTCAGGACCCAGCATCCCCTTCTCCATATAAGACTTAACCTGTATTCCTAACTCAGTCCCTTGCTCTATCGCCTGGCGAAACAGGTCGCCAGTAGCAATATGAACCAAATGCAGCTTCTGAGCTACATAAACAGCCTGTGTTCCCTTACCTGCCCCGGGAGCCCCCAGAAAAATAATATACATCTTTTACTCTTACTTAATAAAGCCTTCATAGCGGCGCATCACTAATTGCGCCTCTACCTGCTTCATAGTATCCAAAACAACACCAACCACAATAAGTAAACCCAAGCTGGATAGCTGTATCACTTGAACGTTGGTAATTTCTCGAGCCAGGAAGGGTATTACCGCCACCACGGCTAGAAAAAGAGCTCCTGCCCAAGTAATACGCTTAATTACCTGATTAAGATAATCAGCGGTATGCTTCCCTGGTCGAATCCCAGGGATAAATCCCCCCTGCCGCTGCAAGGTGCCCGGTAAATCCTGCTGCCCAAAAATTACCATAGTATAAAAGAAGGCAAAAGCAACAACCAGCAAGAAATAGAGACCCCAGTAAAATAAGGCCATAGGAAATTCTGCGTTAGGATTAAACAAATTCATAATTGTATTAGCGAAGTTAGGGGCACTCTCTGGGCCAGCAAAATAACCGGCTATCATACCAGGGAAGATTACTATGGACATAGCAAAGATAAGGGGTATCATACCGGCTGTGTTTACCCGCAATGGAATATGGGTTGAGCCCGATTGCCTATACATACGACCACCCCGAAAGACGCTTTTAGCATACTGAACAGGAACACGCCGATGTGCCTCAGTAAAGATAACTATTATCACAATAGTAACTAGGGCTATAAGAACATAAGCTGCCAAACCGCCAAATTGTCCCTGAGCTAAAAAGCCTTGCCCAACCATTTCGGGTAAGCCAGCCACAATGCCACCAAAGATTATTATAGATATACCATTACCAATACCGTATTCAGTAATAAGCTCACCTAGCCAGACTAAGAACACGGTGCCGGCCATCATTGCCAAAACCATAGCTACCGTTGGTAGTGCTGCAGCGCTAGTGAGAACACCCTCGCGCTGGAGCAAGATTATCTGCCCATAACCGGCGAGGCCTGCCATCGGCACCATCAACCAATGGGTAATTAAATTAATCTTATTCCTGCCCGCCTCTCCTTCCTGAGAAAGGGCCTGCAGCCGGGGTATAACGGGCGTTAGCAACATCATTATAATTGAAGCTGTTATATAGGGATAAACCCCCATTGCTGCCACACTGAAATATCTCATGGCACCGCCACTAAACATATCTAGCATGCCTAGCATTGCATTACGCTCAAATAGCTGCTGTAAGGCATCAGCGTTCACCCCGGGAAGGGGCACATGAGCTATAAAACGGAAAACTACCAGCATACCCAGGGTAAAAAGAATTCGCCGCCTTAAATCAGGTAGATGGAAGGCATCGAGCATTGCCTGGAGTAAACGTGGTCTACTTCGCCCTGGACGCATACCCCACCTCCTCCACTTCGCCTCCGGCTGCCTCAATCTTGGCTTTAGCCGCAGCCGAGAACCTATTTGCCTTTACTACCAGGGGATGATTAATATCACCCTCAGCCAGAACCTTAATTGGATGCCGTAGCGACTTCACCACTCCAGTCATTACCAGCCTTTCTGGTGTTACCTCACTCCCAGCCTCAAAAATACTGAGCTCGCCTATATTTACAATACTATACTCTGTCCTAAAAATGTTAGTGAAACCGCGCTTTCTTGGTAAGCGCCTAATCAAAGGCAACTGCCCACCTTCAAAACCACGGCTCATCTTAAAGCCAGAACGAGATTTCTGCCCTTTACAACCCCGCCCTGAATAGGTGCCATGTCCACTGCCGTCTCCCCGGCCCACTCGCTTCCTGCGCTTCTTAGAGCCAAGTGCTGGCGAGAGTTCATCCTGCCTCACGAGTTTTCTACCTCCACCTTAACTAGATGTCTCACCTTGTTAATCATGCCCCGAATTGGGGCTGAATCATTGTGAGTAACACTCTGATTTAACCGATGAAGACCAAGAGCCTTTATGGTTCTCCTCTGGTCCTCAGCATAGCCAATACTACTTTTGACCCAGGTAACAGATAACTTCTTAGCCATTAGACGCCACCTCTTCAACCTTGAGGGCTGGCTTACGTTTGGCTAACTCCTCCTGCGGATTTTTAAGTTGGCTGAGGGCAAGCATCGTCGCCTTAGCCATATTAAGCTTATTTGAGCTACCCAGCGACTTAGTCAGAATATCCTTAATCCCAACTGCCTCAAGCACAGCTCGGATACTACCACCAGCAATGATGCCTGTACCTGGTCCGGCTGGTTTCAGCAGGACTCTGGCTGCCCCAAATTTAACCCTCATTTCATAGGGAATAGTAGCCCCAGCTAGCGACACTTTAATCAGATTCTTTTTAGCAATAGCGCCACCCTTATCAATCGCCCCTGGCACCGCTTTAGCCTTACCGACACCAATACCTACATATCCATTACCATCCCCGGTTACCACCAGGGCGCTAAAACTCATGCGTTTCCCCCCTTTCACCACCTTAGCCACACGATTAATAAAGACCAGCTTGTCATTCAGCGTCAGTTCTGTTGGGTCTATCTTGTTTACCAATCCCTTCATTTATCTTAAAACCATCCCCCTTAAAATTTCAATCCCTCCCGCCGAGCTGCCTCAGCTAAGGCTTTAACCCTGCCGTGGTATTTGTATCCGCCACGGTCAAAAACCACCTGGTTTATCCCTTTACTCAATGCTCGCTTAGCTACCAGAGAACCGACAAATTCTGCCTTAGCCGCCTTTGCTTTGCCAACCACCTCATCTTTCATTTCTGGGTCGAGGGTTGAGGCAGAGGTTAGCGTGTGCCCTCGTGAATCATCAATAACCTGAGCATAAATATGGTTCAAGCTACGGAAAACGCACAAACGGGGTCTAGAGATTGTGCCTTCCACCTTGGCTCTGACTCGATGGTGTCTTCTAATACGGGCTACCCTTGGCTCACTTTTACCCATTACTCCCTCATACCTATCGCCTTACCGGCCTTACCGGCTTTAAGGCGAACTAACTCCCCAGCATATCTAATGCCCTTACCTTTATAAGCATCAGGGGGACGAATAGCCCGAATTTCAGCTGCCATCTCGCCAACCACTTCCCTATCAATCCCCATAACCTTAATACGATTTACCCCCTCTACAGTCAGGGAAATACCCGGCAACGGTGATACCTCCACAGGATGTGAAAACCCGACACGAAGTATCAGCTTATCCTCGGCTTTTTCAACCCGATAACCCACGCCTACTATTTCAAGGTTCTTCTCAAATCCGTTAGCTACCCCCTCAACCATGTTAGCTAAAAGGCTTCGGGTTAATCCGTGCAAAGAACGATGCACCCTACTATCACTGGGTCGTGACACCACGAGGGTATGATCGTTGAGGGTAATAGACATATCGGGGTTAAAACGACGATGGAGCTCCCCTTTAGGTCCGGTTACAGTAACCCCATCCTTCTTAATATCCACCACCACATCCGGTGGCACAGCTATAGGCATTCTCCCTACTCTAGACATAACTACTCCCCAAATATCTATCTACCAAACATGACATAAAAGCTCACCGCCAATCCTCTGGTGCCAGGCCTGCTGCCCTGTCATCACACCCTTAGATGTAGAAAGAATAGCAATACCCAAACCACCATAAACACGAGGGATTTCCTTCCGCTGAACATGCATCCTTAGCCCAGGCTTGCTTATTCGCTCCAACCCAGAAAGGACTGGCTGATTTTTATCATCATATTTGAGATAAATCTTAATTGCTCGGTGCGGCTTGCCCCTAAGCACCTCATAATCATTAATAAAGCCCTCCTCTTTGATGATTCTAGCAATACCTAGCTTCATCCTCGAGGCTGGTATCAGCACAGAATCATGCCTCGCCATGATGGCGTTGCGTATTCGGGTTAGCATATCCGCTATTGGGTCAGAGATAGTCACCCTTACCCCCTTATTCTATATTCATTCTAGTTACCAGCTTGATTTTCTCACCCCGGGAATCTGGCCAGCGAGGGCTAGTCTACGAAAGCAAATACGACACAAGCCAAACTTACGGATATAGGCACGAGGCCGGCCACACAGGTAACACCGATTATGTTGCTGCACTTTATATTTGGCAGGACGTTCCGATTTTATGATTTTTGACTTCTTAGCCATCCCCACCCCCATTCTGAGTGAAAGGCATACCTAATAACCTCAACAGGTGTCTGCCTTCCTCGTCTGTTTTAGCTGTAGTGACAATTGACATTTCTAGTCCCCGTAGCTTATCTACTTTCTCAAAATCTATTTCAGGAAAGATGATTTGCTCCTTAAGCCCCAAGGTGTAGCTACCCCGGCCATCAAAAGAGTTTGGGGAAACCCCCTGAAACTCGCGCATACGGGGTAAGACAGCATTTACTAGCTTGTCAAAAAAGTCATACATGCGTTCCCCTCGCAGGGTTACCTTTAACCCAATAGGCATCCCTGCCCTCAATTTAAAGGAAGCAATAGACTTCTTAGCGCGAGTAATCACCGCGTGTTGCCCTGAAATAGCAACCAAGTCCCTCTCAGCCGCTTCCAGAGCCTTAGCATTCTGAACTGCCTCTCCCACGCCAATATTAAGCACCATCTTTTCCAAACGGGGTACCTCCATTGTATTTTTATAGCCACAAAGCTCCATCAGGTTAGGGATAATCTCTTTTCTATACCTTTCTTTCAATCGTGACATTTAATCAATCACCTCGCCGCAAGAGCAACAGAACCGA
>Ga0307380_10011232_pt1 | contig 11235 bp, 10 predicted proteins | sample UN3MG_FD_202239 | JGI IMG/M metagenome (GOLD analysis project Ga0307380, IMG submission 202239) | Soil microbial communities from Risofladan, Vaasa, Finland - UN-3 | ecosystem: Environmental > Terrestrial > Soil > Coastal area > Acid sulfate soil | place: Finland: Risofladan, Vaasa | collected... | reverse complement strand
ACGCCGAGGTTCAGGGCCTTCTCCAGGGCCTGGGAGGCCCGCACGTGGTCGCCGATCGCCCCGCCGCCCCGCCCGCCGCAGCCGATCAGCCCCACCTTGAAGACCTTCTTGTCCGTCGGCGCCGCGCCCAGGATGTGGAACGTGCCCAGCGCCGTGCCCGCCGCGGCAGCGCCCTGAATGAACCGCCGCCGCGTGACCTTCCGCTCGCCAGAATCCGATGCCATGTCGTGTCTCCTGTTGCTCGGTATTGCCAGGGAGCGTTCGCTCCCACGTCCGAAAGCATGCATTGCCCCACCCGCGTAGCCTGCCACGGCCGGGGGCGCTCTGTCAATGACCATCCCCCGCCGCCCAGGTGCCGCGGGACCGCGCCTACATCAGCGTCAGCAGGTACAGGCCGGCCGTCGCGCCGCAGACGCGGGAGATGAACGAGGCCGGACGCTTCAGCGGCCGCGGGTCGATCAGGACGCTCGCGGCCGCCAGAGGCAGCGAGAACCAGCAGACCGTCCACGCGAACAGCTCGCCGACGGTTATGCCGAGGACCTGCGTGTTGAAGACTCCCCCCGCCCCGCCGAACTCCGCGCACAGCAGGAGGGCCAGCATTCCCAGCGGCCCCAGCACGGCCGCGACGGCGGAGGCGATCATCGCCGCCCACGGCCAGCGGCCTCGAAGGCCCCGCAGGGCCAGCAGGCCCGCGGCGATCTGCACGGCGTGGAGCGTGCCCCAGTAGACCAGCGGCTCGATGAAGCTGTGCGCGAGCATGGGCCCGTCCTCCGCAGCCAGTGCGGGTGAGTCAGTCGTCCGAGGCCTTGTCCACCGCGTATGCGTCGCCGTCCTCGTCGAGGTCGTCGAGGTAGAGCGATACGTGCCCGCAGTCCAGGCAGGCGTAGGCCAGCAGCTTTCGCTTGTTCATCAGGCGCGTGCCGAACAGGATCGGCCGGCCGGCCCCCCAGATCGACAGCCCGTCGCATTCCAGCCTCCCCGACCCGCAGCTCGGACACTTCCTATTGGGCGTTGGCATGTTCCCGATCTCCTCTCGGCTGCCGAAGATTCTAGCCGCAGAGGAACGCGGATGAACGCAGATACTCCCTCTTGCCGTGGGAGAGATGAGCGTCTGCCCGAGCCAGTGGCGGGTGGCGGACGATAACCGAACACGGACAAGCAGGCCCTCTTCCAATCTGTACTGCCGAGATCGGCTTTCTTCGCGGCCCGCGCACGTTCTCCCGGGCGGTGACCTGGCCGGATCTGCGGCCGGCGACGCGATGTGTACCTGATGTGTACCGGGTTCCGGAGGTACACAGGGCTCTTAGCATATAAAGACTTATAAAGCAAGGCTTTACATATGAAAAACGCCGGGCGGGCACCCGGCCGGCAGGTACACTCCAGGTACACATAACCGGACTATTCCGATTTTGGGCATGGTCCAGCAGCCGCCAGCCGCGCCGCACGGCCAACGGCGGGCTGCCCAAGACGACGGCCAGGGCGGCCCTTCGATGCTTCATCTTGCGTATCCCTGAAGGCCCCGGCCGCGGGGGCCGGGACATCGGGCGCTCCGGGACGAACGGCCGGTCCGCGGGAAAGCCGATCGATGATAGTGGACAGGCCGCACCGCGGAAAGGTAAGAACGTCCGGCGAGATGGCAGACGCGCGGAAGATCCTCGGCTGGGACGTGGGGGGGACGAAGTCGGCCGCGGTGCTCGGCACGGCGGAGGGGGAGATTCTCGCGCGGCGGGAGTGGCCGTCGGGCGCCCCTCGCGGGCCCGAGGCGATGATCGCCGACTTCCTGCCCCAGGCCCGCGAGCTGCTGGCCGAGGCGGGCGGAGTCGAGGGCGTCGGCGTCAGCATCGGCGGGCCGCTCAATCCGCTGGAGGGCGTGGTCCTCAGCCCGCCCCACCTGCCCAAGTGGGACCGCGTGCCGCTGGTGGAGGTCCTCCAGCGCGAGCTGGGCCTCCCCGTGGTGATCGAGCACGACGCGGCCGCGTGCCTGCTGGCCGAGTGGCTCTGGGGCGCCGCCCGGGGTACGACGCACGCGATCTACCTCACCTGCGGGACCGGCTGCGGGGCGGGGGTGCTGATCGACGGGCGCGTCCTCCGCGGGCCGCGGGGCCAGTCGCCGGAGGTCGGGCACATTCGCCTGGCCCCCGACGGCCCGGAGATGTTCGGCAAGGCCGGGTGCACCGAGTCGTTCTGCAGCGGCGAGGGGATCGGCAAGCTGGCGGGGTTCCTGTTCCCCCAGCGGTTCGGCGCCTCGACGGACACGCGGCAGTTGGCGGAGCAGGCTGCCGGGGGCGACGCCGACGCACGGGCCGTGCTGATCGAGTCCGCCCGGCGGACGGGCCAGCTTTGCGCCCTGCTGGCCGACACGTTCAGCCCGGAGGTCATCGCGTTGGGGTCGCTGGCGCGGTACTTCGCGCCGTGGTGGTTGGCGGAGATCGTCGCGGCATTCCGGGCCGAGGCCCTGCCGGCCAACTCCGCCCACACGCGGATCGTCCCGGCGGCGTTGGGGGAGGGGCTTCAGGACCGTTCGCCGATCGCGGCGTGGGTCTACCGGGGAAGCGCGCCCGGCAGCGGGCACACAGATACCCCGCAACAGATGTCCACGCTCAATGAATGAGCCGAAGGACTCGCTGCCCGACAGAAGTCATCGGCACGCGGGAAAGAAGCAATCGCCAGCGGCAGTTGCCCCGCAAGCCGCCCGGCCGCGGTCAGGCCTCGACGAGGAGGTCGTGGCTGACGTTCTCCGGGACGCAATTGCTTACGGCGGCGATGTAGCCGCGGACCGCTTCTTCGAGGCGTTGCCTGGCCTCTTCGCGGGAGCCACCCCGGCAGCGGCAGCCGGGCAGGGACGGGCAGATGGCGATATACCCACCTCGCTCGTCGTCAAAGATCCGTATGGTCAGCTTCATCGTCCTATATGGGCCTCTCCGGGCACGTCTGTGCCCGGTCAGTATTCTCTCGCGCCATGATACTCCGCGCGTCCGGCCGAACGGCGCCGGCAGAAGTCTGCGCCGCATCCGGAAGGCACAGCGTGCAGACCGAACACGGGTACAACTGGAACAGAAAAAGGCAGAACGAACCACACCCGGCGGGTATCCGCCCCATGAGCCATCGGCCGAGGCCGTTGAGCGATGCCGGTCGGCCCTGCTATCGCTCTGTCACGCCCAGGGCGGATCCCTGCCGCGGGTGACCTCTCGTCCATGCCGAGCGATTCTGGCATATTGTACCCTCTTCCAAAACGATCCGCAAGCCCCCCAGCCGCTTTTCCCAGATTCCTGACAGCACCCCTATGCTTTACGCGCGCGGAATCCTGCCTATTCCAAGGAAAACCAGCCATTTCCGATAGCGAAAATTTCCCTAACTTCCCTGCGTTTTTCCCCCCATATTCCCCCGCGCAACCTCGGCCGGACATCGCGGCGTTCCCGGGCGCGCCTGCCCGCGTCTGCGCAGGCGAAAACCGGAAAAGCCTTGCCCGCCACGGGTGACCTTGCGTTATACTGGGCGGAAGTCGGCATGGGTTTTTTCTGCGCCCAGACCCAGCGGGCTGAATGGGCTCTGAGGAGTGACGGTATGGCCCGGCGAGTCGTGTTTGCAGGATGCCTTGTGGCGCTGCTGGCGGGCGTTTGCCCGGCCGACAAGCTCATCCTGATCGACGGCCGGACCTTCATCGGCACCGTCGCCGTGGAAGGCGACACGGTCCTGATCACCGTCCCGTACGGCACGCTGCGCTTCCCCAAGACCCAGGTCGAGCGCATCGAGCTGATGGACACGCCCGAGCAGGAGTTCCGCAAGAAGCTCGGCGAGGCGGCCCTGGACGACCCCAACGCCCTGTACGGCCTTGCGCAATGGGCCGAGAAGAACTCCCTCTCCCGCCAGGCCGGCGATTTGTACGCCCTGGTCCTCAAGCTCAAGCCCGACCACGCGCCCACCCGCCTGGCCGTGGGGTTCGTCCTGCTGGACCAGCGCTGGCTGACCTTCGATCAGGCCCTCCAGCAGGCCCGCGGGAAGCTCGAGGCCGGCAGCTATGCCGCCCTGCTCGACGACGTCCTGCCCGCCCTGGGTGCCGCGGCCCGGACCCGGGACCAGCAGATCCAGATCGCCGACCTGACGGCCTGCACGTTCCTTCGCAGCCGGCAGTTCGACGTCGCCCGGCAGAAGTTCCTCGAGCTGACCGACAAGGCCGCCCCCGACGCCAATTCCATGCGGTACGCGGCCATCGCGAGCATCCTCGAGAAGAACCCCGACGGCATGTACGTTCTTCGGGAGACCTACCCGCCGTCGGCGACGCTGCTGGGCGATGCCTCGGCGTCGATCCAGCCGGGCCCGGCCTCGCTGGCCAAGGAGATGGTCCTGGAGGCGGCCCTGCGGGACTTGGCCAAGAGGGACATCGCCGCCGGGCGGGCCCTGATGGACGAGGCCCAGAAGCTGGAGCTGACGGACCCCGACCCGGCCGCCCAGAAGTACGCCCAGGCCCAGCAGGCCTTCGACCGGGCCGACGCGCTGGTGCCCGACATCGCTCGCAGCTACCGCGTGGAGATCGCCCGGCGGAAAATTGCCGCCATCCGCAAGGACGTCAAGGACGACGCGGAGAAGTTCGACCAGCAGATGGACAAGCTCGGCGTGCGCGACCTGGCGCCGAAGGCCTTCAAGGACCTCATCCTCCGCATGATCCACCACCTCGACAACACCCGCGACGACCTCAAGCGCGTCCTGGTGGCCGCCAAGCCGTTCCCCCGAGAGCTGGTTTTGGAGATCAAATGGGCGGAATTGGACTTGGCAAGAGTCGAGAAAATGCGTATGATCCTCGTATCGAAGCTCGATGGTAGGGACTGAACGCTACAGCCTGATCTGCGTACTCCTTGCCGGCGGGCTGGCACTATGTGCCGCCGCTGTGGGGATGTCCCCGCTCTCTGCCTCCTCCCCATACATTGGGGAAATCCAGCAATCCCTCGACAACCTCGACAGTCGGCAGTACGTCAAGGCCGAGCAGGAGGCCCTCGCCCTGGCCAGCCATCCCACCTGCCCCATGCCCCGCGCGTGGGCGGTGGTCGCCGCGGCCCGGCAGAGGCAGGGGCAGTACGCCTCGGCCTCGCGGGCGTACCGGCTGTTCCTGGCGTCCACCGAGTCGCCGGCGATGCGCGACTACGCCCTTCAGCAGATCGAGGCCTGCCGGCGGGCCGCCGAGCCCCCGGCCATGCCCGTCGCCCCCGGCTCGAAGCTCGACCGGGACGCGCGGGCCCGGCTGGCGGAGGTCCACGACGAGACCTACACCGAATCCACCGAGCACTTCATCGTCCGCGCGAGGAACCCCGAGCTGGCCCGCCTGGTCGCCGCCGAGGCCGAGGTCTCCCTCGAGCGCATCTGCCGCGTCATCCTTGCCGGGCAGGATTATCCCCACAGCGTGCGGATCAACGTCTGGCCGGACCACGACACCTACCTCGCCCACGCCGCCGACGCGCCGGAATGGTCCGGCGGCAGCTTCCGCTTCTTCGTCCAGGACGGCCTGGTCACGCGCCAGATCGACCTGACCCAGCGTGACGCCGAGAAGCAGTTGGCCGTCATCATGCTGGACCGCGTCCTGCCCCACGAGCTCTGCCACCTGGTCCTTCGCGAGTACTTCGGCGACGCCGCCTGTCCCCTCTTCCTCAACGAGGGCCTGGCCATGATGGCCGAGTACGAGCCCGAAGCCGCCCGCATCGAGCTGGCCGGAAAGGTCGTCGCCGGCCAGGCCCGCATCGCGCTGGCCGCCCTGCTCGTGCGACGCCGCTACGACCTCGATCGGCCGGGCGTCTTCTACGCCGAGGCCTTCAGCTTCGTCGAGTTCCTCCACGGGCGGATCACGCCCAGGCAGTTCAAGGCCTTCCTGCGGCACGTCAAGGACGGCTGCACCATCGCCGACGCCCTCCAGCGATCGCTCTACGCCCCCGCCGACGAGGAGTTCCTCGCCTCCCTCGCCAGCGCCTGGGAAGACCACGCCCTCGCCCAGTCCCAGTACATCCGCGCCCTCGCCTCCGCCGGGCGCTAGACCCTCCGCCCACCCGCAGAAAAAGCGGACAGGCTGCTTTTTTGCGCCCGGAAGGGCAAGGCGCGGCGGGCGACGCGGGGGGGAGAGAAAGTTCTGTCCACGCGGGGCGCGCCGGCGTAAGATGCTCCGGTCGCTTCCGCGACGTTCGCGGCGACGGACGAACTACCACCCGATTCAAGGTCCCCCATGCCCACTATCGTCAACGGTCAGAGAATTGAGCACGCCGAGATCGACGCCGAGGTCGAGCGCCTCCGCCCGCACTACGAGAACTACGTCCGCGAGAACGAGGCCGGAGACGACGCCGGAGACGACGCCGGAGACGGGCGGCTGCGCGAATGGGCGAAGGAGAACCTCATCGAGCGGGTGCTGATTCAGCACGCCGCGCGGGAGATGGACGCCGAGGTCCCCGCCGAGCAGATCGACGAGGCCTACGAGCAGATCAAGGACCGCGCCGGCGACGCCCCGGCCGAGCTGGTCAAGGCGGACATCGAGCTCCAGATGCGCGTCGAGCGCCTCATGGCCGAGAACGTCGAGGCCGCCGCCGGCGAGCCCGAGGCCGAGGAGCTGCGGGCGTACTACGAAGAGCACCGCGACGAGATGGTCGTCCCCGAGCAGGTCCGCGCGAGCCACATCGTCAAGCACGTCCACGCCGAGGCCGACAAGAAGTCCGCCTACGAGGCCGCGCTCGACCTGCGGATGCGGCTGGAGGAGGGCCTGACGTTCGAGGAGCTGGCCTCGCAGGACTCCGACTGCCCGGAGAACGCCGGCGACCTGGGCCTGTTCGCGCGGGGGCAGATGGTCCAGGAGTTCGAGGACGTCGTCTTCGGCCTGCGCGTGGGCGAGGTCAGCGACGTCTTCGAGACGCCGTTCGGCTACCACGTCGCCAAGCTCTACGAGCACCGCGCCGAGCGACAGGTGCCGTTCGAGCAGGTCCGCGACCGCATCGCCGAAGAGATCCGCTCCCGCCGCCGCCAGGAAGCCGCCGAGGCCTTCGTCGATTCGCTCCGCGAGAAGGCGACGATCGAGGAAGAGGCGGACAGCGAACCGGAGGCGGAAGCGGAAGCGGAACCGGAAGCCGCCCCGGCCGCCGAGCCCGCCCAGGGCGACTGACCCGTCGTCCCGCCCCCACAGACGCCGCGTCCGTGGAGGCCGCCATTGGGAGTGTGGGGGCATGACCTGCCTGCCGGCAGGCAGGCCCCGCTTTGGCTGGCCCCCGGCCGGGCGCCGAGAAACCAAAGCGGCGTCGTGCCGCCGCAGTCCACACCGCCGCCGCCCCGGCTCCCGCCCCCACCGGCACAGGGCCGGCGGAGGCGGGGCAGGCGAAAGATGCCGCCACGGGCGCTTACTGGCCGGGTTTCTTGCGGGCGCCGCGTTGGGGGAGCGCCTGGCGCTGCTCGGGGGTGAGGATGACCACCTCGATGGCCCACTTGAGCTTGTCGTTGACGGAGCCCTTGGCCTTTTTGGCGGCCTTCTCGTCGCCCTCGGAGGCGGCCAGCTCGGCGGCGGCAGCGATGCAGGCGGCCTTGATCTTCGCCTGCTGGTCCTCGGTGAGGTCTACCGCCCGGTAGCGGGTGATGACGGTCTTATAGAGCTGGAGGCCCTCCAATGCGGCCTTCTGCTCGGGCGTCAGGATGGCCATGACGGCGGCGGCGGCGTCGGCCGTGGCCGCGGCGCGTGCGGCCTGGAGCTCCTTGTTCATCGCGCCGGCCTGCTTCCTGTCGGCAGCGTCCTTGGACTCCTTTGCCTTCTTTCCGGCCTCCTCGGCGGCCTTGACCTTGTCGGCATTGGCCTGGTTCCACGCCGCCAGGGCATCTTCGCAGGCCTTCATCTTCTCCTTGAGCTGCGCCTGCTGCGGGTCGGAGAGCTTCAGCTCCTTGACCATCGTGTCGAACTGGCTGACCTCCGGCTCCTGGGCGGACTTCTTCTTCCCGCCGCGCTCCCGCGCCGAGAGCGTCCCCGCCGTCAGCCCAGCCACCAACGTCACCGCCACGAACCACTTCAAGCCGTTCATCGTCGGATCTCCCAGGCGACCTTTCGGTAAAGGCAGTCTGCCTCGCCCCGGCCGCACCGGGCGAAGCCCGCCACACCGCGACATACATCAGGCCCCCCGAACGGGAGGCCCTCGTGCGGCCGGAATCCTATCCCGGGCAATGGAAGAAGTCAAGGCCCCCGAGGCCCGGCCGCCGAACGCCTACAATGTGCTGCGGCCGGCTGCCCCGGCCGGCCATCATGGAGCCCTGCACATGAAGCTCATGCAGATTCGCGCGGCCGTGCCGGCCCTGGCGGCCGTGCTCATCCTGTGGGGAGTCTGGCGCGTGCTTCAGCGCGACGCCTGCGGGCAGCAGGGCACGTCTGCCGGCCCCGGGCGCAAGCCGCTGCCGCCGGCCGGGCAGATCGCCGCCCTTCCGGCCGACGGCGGGGCGGAGTTCAACCGGCTGATCCACGAGGCCAGCCCGTACCTCCTCCAGCACGCCCGCAACCCGGTGGACTGGCACCCGTGGGGTCCGGCGGCCTTCGCGAAGGCGAAGAAGGAAGGCAAACCCGTCTTCCTGTCGGTGGGCTACTCGACCTGCCACTGGTGCCACGTGATGGAGCACGAATCGTTCGAGCACGCCGACGTGGCCAAGCTGCTCAACGAGCATTTCGTCGCCATCAAGGTCGACCGCGAGGAGCGGCCGGAGATCGACCACCTCTACATGCTCGCCACGCAACTGCTCACCGGGCGGGGCGGCTGGCCCAACAGCGTCTGGCTGACGCCCGACAGCAAGCCGTGGTACGCCGGCACGTACTTCCCGCGCGAGGACCGCGGCGGGATGTCGGGCTTCCAGACCGTCCTGACGCGCCTGGCGGAGGTCTGGCGGACGCGGCGCAAGGAGGTCGGGGCCCGGGCCGACGAGATCGCCCAGGCCGTCGCCCGCTACGCCGCGGGGGGGCACGTCGAGACGACCGGGCGGCTGTCGTACGACCTGCTCGACGCGGCCCTGCGAGAGGCGGGCGAGTCGTTCGACGAGGCCCACGGCGGTTTCGGCGGGGCCCCGAAGTTCCCCCCGCACGGCCGGCTGAGGCTGCTGCGGACGCTGCACCGCCGCACGGGCGACGCCAACGCCCTTCGCCTGGCCACCCGGACGCTGGACGCGATGGCCCTCGGCGGCATCCGCGACCACGTCGCCGGCGGCTTCCACCGCTACGCCACCGACGCCGTCTGGCTCGTGCCCCACTTCGAGAAGATGCTCTACGACAACGCCCAGCTCGCTCGGGCGTACGCCGACGCCCACGCGGCCACGGGCGAGCCGCGATACCGCCGCGTCGCCGTCGAGACGTTCGACTGGGCCCTCCGCGAGATGCGCGACCCGGCCGGGGGGTTCCACTCCGCCCTCGACGCCGACAGCGAGGGCGAGGAGGGCAAGTTCTACCTGTGGACGCGCCAAGAGGTGCTGGACGTGCTCGGGGCCGACGACGGCGAGCGGTTCTGCCGCGTGTATGGCATTACGGCGGAAGGCAACTTCCGCGACCCGGTCACCGGCGAGCGGCCGGGGACGAACATCCCGCACCTGGCGGCCCCCGTCGAGGACCACGCCACACGCGAGAAGCTGTCGGCCGACGAGCTGCGCCGGCTTCTTACGGCCGCGCGAGAGAAGCTGCTGGCCCGGCGGGGGAAGCGCGTCTGGCCGGGCCGCGACGACAAGGTGCTGACGAGTTGGAACGCCCTGATGATCTCCAGCCTCGCCCACGGCGGGCGCGTGCTGAAGGAGCCCCGCTACGTCGATGCCGCCGGGCGGGCGGCGGACTTCATCCTGACCCACATGCGCAAGGGCGGGCGGCTGCTGCACACCTGGCGCGGCGGGCGGGCCCGGCTGGGCGCGTACCTCGACGACTACGCCTTCCTCGCCGACGCCCTGCTGGAGCTGCACGCCGCCACGGGCGAGGCGCGCCGGCTTCGGGAGGCGCAATCGCTGGCCGATGAGCTGCTTGCCCGCTATGCCGACGCGTCCGGCGGGGGCTTCTTCTTCACCGCCGACGACCACGAAAAGCTGCTGGCCCGGGCCAAGGAGCCCACCGACGGGCCCCTGCCGTCCGGCAATGCCGTCGCGGCGGAGGTGCTTGTCCGGCTGGCCGGGCTGACCGGGCGGAAGGAGTACCTCGACGCCGCCGGCACGACGCTGGAGGCCTTCCAGGGCTTCATGGCGCGGATGCCGGCCGAGACGGCCTCCATGGTTCTCGCCGCGGCGGCATATCTCGACGCGAAGGCCGCGGGGGCCCCGCCGGCCCGCAAGCCCGACGCCGTCGCCGACCGCAAGCCCGTCCGCATCGAGGCCTTCGCCTCGCGTCGGAAGGCCGCACCGGGCGAGACGATCGACGTCGAGCTGCGGTTGACGATCGACAAGGGCTGGCACGTCAACAGCCACCGCCCGCTCGGGAAGGACTTGGTCGCCACGACGGTCGCCCTGGCGAAGGGCTCCCCCGCCGCGCTGGGCGAGGTGGACTGGCCGCCGGGCACGAAGGTCAAGCTGGAGCTCAGCCCCGAGGCGCTCCGCGTGTACGAGGGCACCGTTCGCATCGCCGTCCCCGTCCGCCTGGCCCCCGCCGCCGCACCGGGCCCGGCGAAGCTCGCCCTGACCGTCACCACCCAGGCCTGCAACGACCGCACCTGCCTGGCGCCCGCGACGGCGACCCTCGCCCTGCCGGTGGAAGTCGAGCGCCCCGGTGGCCGCTGAGCTGCCAAGCCTTCTCCTCGGGTCTGGGGAAGTGACGCAGGACGCTCGTTCCGAGCTTGAGCTTCATCCCCGGCGTCCTGCCGGCAGCTCGACGTAACGCTCTCGCGACATCTCCGCACCGTACGCGACGCACGCGAGGATGTCTTCCTTCGTGAGTCCGGGATACTCCACCAAGACCTGATCGTACGTCATGCCGGCGGCCAGCAAGTCCAAGACCAGCGACACCCAGATCCGGTGCCCCTTGATGCACGGCTTGCCGAAGCACACGTTCGGGTCGACCGAGATTCGGGCCAGCAGTTCATCGCGATCCATCATCCCACCTCCGCGCCCGCGCGGGCGGGCGGACTTCCGCGACAACCAGTATACCAGAGCTGCGGGAGTGCGGCACGTGCTTCGGGCGCCCGGCGGCCCGGGCTCACGGCTCAGAAGTACCGGTCGAGCAGCCGGCGGCTGGCGGGGTCGAGGGCGTTCAGGTCGGGCAGCTCGTAGACGTTGCCGTCG
>Ga0307380_10011231_pt1 | contig 11235 bp, 10 predicted proteins | sample UN3MG_FD_202239 | JGI IMG/M metagenome (GOLD analysis project Ga0307380, IMG submission 202239) | Soil microbial communities from Risofladan, Vaasa, Finland - UN-3 | ecosystem: Environmental > Terrestrial > Soil > Coastal area > Acid sulfate soil | place: Finland: Risofladan, Vaasa | collected... | reverse complement strand
GCCGACATGGTCAAGCCGGGCGCGGTGGTAATCGACGTGGGCATCAACCGCACCGACGATGGCCTGGTCGGCGACGTCGATTTCGACGCGGTCAAGGAGGTCGCCGGCCGGATCACGCCCGTCCCCGGCGGCGTCGGCCCCCTGACGGTCGCCATGCTCCTGCACAATACCCTCAACGCCGCTCGACAACAGACCGCATAGTGGGGTACGATTCCATCGTGCCAGCCACATTGAAAACGTGCCGGCGCCGGACGCGAGTCTATCGTGCCACGCACGTTGAAAAACCTGCCCCACGACGTAACGCGGGGGACCTGCCATGGCTCGAAGACAAGCCAAGAAGGCAGGGAAGAGGCCGACCGCAGAAACGAACCGCCCGACGACGCAGTCGCCGTCGCCCCCGCACCGTCCACGCCCTCCGCGGCGACGGCTGCCGGCCAAGCTACTGCTCTTGGCCGGCTCGATCGCCGTGGCCTTGCTAATGGGCGAACTGGCCATACGTCTGATCGGTCAAGCACCGGAAATCATCCCCATCGGCGTTAGCTCGGACAAACACGTCTATCGACGCTCGACCAATCCGATACTCAGCTACGAGTTCAAGCCGGGCTTCCGCAGCGACGAGGAAAACCTCGCCTTCGACTATCGCGTCATCAATTCGCACGGACTGCGCGACGTCGAACGTCAATACGAAAAACCGCCGGGAACGAAGCGAGTCATCCTGTTGGGCGATTCGGTGGTCGTCGGTTATCGGATCCGGGAGATCGACCAGCTCATGTCGCGCCAGCTCGAGATGTTCTACCGCGACGAGAACGTCGAAGTCCTCAACGTGGCCGTGACGGGCTATTGCACGCGGGCCGAAATCGAGTTGCTGCGCGTGCAGGGGTCGAAATACGATCCCGACGCCGTGATCCTGGTGTTCGTCGAAAACGATTTCCGCAATTTCAACCCCGAATCGGTCGGGGCCGACGGCATCGCCAACCGGCCCGGCACGGTCGACTGGTTGTTCCGCCGATCGCATCTGTTCCGCCTGGCGTGCGTGCGGTTGAATTGGTTCGCCTTCGGACTCGAGACGGACCCGGCGAGTTGGAACCAGAGGGCCATCGGCGACAATAACGTGGTGGAGGGCCTGGCGTTGTTTCGCGAGTTGGCCGACCGGCACGGTTTCAAGCCCCTGGTGGTCGCGTGGCCCGGTTTCGCCCAAGACGGGATCGAATATCCCGAGAAGATGTTCATGCCCGGCTCGAAAGAATTGATCATCGAACGACTCGCCCGGATGCACGGCCTGCCGGTCGTGGGATTGCGCGAGGCCTTCCGCGAGCACTGGCTGTTGCAGGTTCCGCGACCCATTCCCAGGGAGTATTACACCGTCGGCGACGAAATGCACGCGTCGGTCGACGGACATCGCGTCACGGCCGAGATCCTTCGTTGCACGATCGAAGAACATCGCCTCCTCGAACCGGCCAAACGCCAGGTGGCACGAGCCTTGCCCGCGTCGGGCGAAGACGACGCCGCGATCCGGGCCGCCAGGTCGCTGGGAACGGAGAAGGCCGACTACGGCTTGTTCTACATCAACCAGGCGGTCACCCTGTACGAAGAGGGCAAGCTCGACGAAGCGATCGAGCAGCTCGAGAAGGTCAGCCCGTCGGATTCGCTCAATTACGCCGATGCGCGCGTGATGCTGGCGTCGATCCTGGCCCAACAAGGCAAGACCGAAGACGCGAAATCCCGACTGCAGGAAGTGATCGAAGCCGAGCCGGATCACTTTCAGGCACGCATGGTTCTGGCCGGCCTGTTGACGGCCGAACAAGCCTACCCGCAGGCCGAGTCGCACCTCGGCGCGGCCGTACGGCTGCACCCCGACGACGTCATGGCCAGCAACGCCCTGGCGTCCGTCCTGGTGGGTCAAGGTCGCACGCAGGAGGCCATCCGGCAGTTCCGCCGTTCGCTCCAGATCGATCCCGGCGACAAGACGGCCCGAACGAATATCGAGTTTCTGCAGTCACGGTCGTTGCCCTGACTTCTGCAGCCCTTATCGACCCGACTCGCCGAGCAGGGCATCGAGCCGCTCGGCCAGTTCGCGCGGAAGGTCTTCCAGCAGATCCCGCCCGATCAGCCCCACGTCGATCATGTCGCGTAGATGAACGCGGTCCTGATCGCGATGGGACATCAGCTTCATCAGCACCAGCCCGGGCAGGGAAACGACGGGGATTCCGCCGGAAAGCGTTTCTCGCTGGTCGACCGTCGGTGAAGGCAAAGCGTATTCCGGCCGGACCCGTTCGTTGGCCCAGACCAGGTGCACGGCGTGGCGGGGATTCGGGTCCGACCGATCGAGGAACATCCCCACGCCCATCACTTCGAAGTAGTCCATCCCCGCCGACAAGGCCGCCGCCCGTGCCTTGGGAAGGTCTTCGCGGCGCAGCAGCAGGTCGACGTCTTTGGTCGTGCGCACGGCGGCCGGGTCCCGGGTGGCCACCCACATCGCCACCGCCTGTCCGCCCACCAAGGCATAGGGAACCGACGCTTCGGCCAACGCGCCGGTGATCCGCTTGAGCCGATCCGTTACGTCTTCCAGTGCCATGACGTACTGCTCCCACAAGTCCTCGGGTTTGTCCACGCTCGTCTCGGGAAGATCGGATTGCATGATCCCAATAGAGTAGCCGATGCGGCGATCCGTGGCAAGCCGGGTGACCATCCATTCGACCCTGGTCATCGACCGAAATCGGAATGATGAATGATGAATGATGAATTAGGAACGGGGGAATGACGAATTGGCGGACATGAACGTGGGGGTATCGGTTTCCTCTTCATTCATAATTCATAATTCATCATTCATACTTCCTCGTTTACTGCCTCCAACATCGCAATGACGTTCTCCGGCGGCACGTTGGCCAGGACGTTGTGGACTTGTTGGAAGACGAAGCCGCCGCCGGGTTTGAGGATCGATACTTGTTCTCGGACGTGCCGGCGGACTTCGTCGGGGGTGCCGTGGGCCAGGGGGCCGTGGGTGTCGCAGCCGCCGCCCCAGAAGGTCAGCCGGTCGCCGAACTCGGCCTTCAGCTCCGCTGCGTCCATCCCCCGACAGGAAATCTGCACCGGGTTGATCGCGTCGAGGCCCGCGTCGATCAGCTCGGGCAGCAACTCCCGCACGCCGCCGCAGCAGTGCAGCATGACCTTCACGTCGGCCAGATCTTTCGCCCGATGCCACATCCGGGCGTGCCGCGGCTTGAAGAACTCGCGATACATGGCCGGCGACATCTGCGGCCCGGTCTGCATCCCCAGGTCGTCGCCGAAAACGATCACGTCGATGTACGGGCCGACCAGCCCGAGGAAACGTTCGAGATTGGCCAGGTGCATTTCCACCAGCCGGTCGAGGAACTCGTGCGCCCGACGCGGGTCGCCGGCCAGGAGCATCAGGAACTGGTCGTTGCGGTAGAGGAACTGGCCGATCTCCAGCAGGTTGCCGCCGAACAGCGCGAGGATCGCCCGATCGGTCCGCTCGCGGAGTTTCTTCGCCCCTTCGATCATCGCCTCGTCGCCGAACTTCCCGGCCACCAGCGGCCCCGGCGGAGTCCGCATGGCGATCCACATGCACTCGCCCATCGCCTCGGGCAGCCGGTCGAGATCGTCCTCTTCGTAGAAGGGCCAGTAGGTCTGCTCGAAGTAGATCGCCCCGTCGGGCATCCGGCCCACGGTACGGCCGCTCTGGGATTTCAGCACCCACCCGCCCTCTTCCCGCTGCGGCTGTGCCCAAACGGGCATCCGGCAGGGCGATCCGTCGGGCAGCGTCCAATCGGCCCAGCACTCGTCCTCGTTGGCGAACCCGCGGCCCAACTCGATCGTGTCGACGCCGAAGCGATCCAGCACGTCTTCGTCGATGATCGCAAGCTGCTGGATCGGATCGAACACGCGGATCGGCTTCGGCGGCAGGTCCAACGCCTCGCGCAGCCGCCGATACGCGATGGCCGCGATGCCCGAGGAGCGATGCCCCCCGAAATCGACCGGCACGCGATCGGTTTCCTGGTGGTTCAACGCGGCGAGGATACGTTGACGCGGGGTCATGGTCGGGCTCCTGGAGGTTCTTGCCGGCTCGGGACATCTGCCGACTCGCAAGCTCCCCCAGCATAACCGCCGCGCGGTCGTTGGACAAGGATGCTTGAGTGCGGTGCTTCGCGTTCCGGAAAGCTACGGCCGATCGTCCCAACGTCCGCCAACACCCACCAACGCCCGCCGACTGCGTTCGGCGGGGTCGCGTTTTCCACGATCCGCTATCCCGCCAAATACGAACGGCCCGGCGCTCACACGGCCACCAGTTGGTGCAGCCTCGGCAAGACGTGTTCGTCGTTGGCCGTGTGGAGCACGAGCAGGCATTTTTTCTGGTCTTCCGAGGCGGTGGCGTAGGCGTGATGGACGTCGATCTCTTCGGCGGCCATGACCTCGGTGATGCGTTTGAGCATGCCCGGTTTGTGGAGCACTTCGACGAGAATCACGTCTTCTTCGCGAGCCGGATAGCCTTTGTCGGCCAGTGCGTCCCTGGCCCTGAGGTTATCGTCGGTGACCAGGCGAATCACGCATTCCTCGCCGCAGACGGTCCCGTTGACGGCGAGGATGCCGATCCCTTTCTCGGAAAGCAGCTTGGAGAGTTCGAAGAGCAGGCCGATTTCATTCTTGACCGACAGGACGATCTCTTTGCCGTGTTTTGCTTCCAACATTCTGCCCCTCCCTATGATATCGAAACCGGACGGAGTACGCTGAAGGTCCCGACGGCGTCCGATCGAACAAGACCTCATCCAACTATACATCCAACTATACCTTGAGATTCCGCGCGGACGCTGAGTGCGGCTCGGCGAAACGGCCTGCACATTTTACGGGCCTGGCACGTCTTGCGCTTCGAACCAGCCGCGGGTGCGGAGGCAGATTCGCACGAGCATCAGCATCACCGGCACTTCGATCAGCACGCCGACCACGGTGGCCAGCGCGGCGCCGGAAGAGAGCCCGAAGAGCATCACGGCGGTGGCGATGGCGACTTCGAAGTGGTTGGACGCCCCGATCATGGCCGAGGGTGCGGCGTCGCGATACGAGAGCCCCAGCAGCTTCGCCAGGGCGTAGGAGAGGCTGAAGATCAGCACCGTCTGGAGGAACAGCGGGACGGCGATCCAGAGAATCGTTTGCGGCTGGCTGAGAATCTCGTTGCCCTTGAAGGAGAACAGCAGCACGAGCGTCAACAACAGCGCGAGGATGGTGATCGGAGTCAGCACGTGCAGGAACTTCTCTTCGAACCACTGCCGACCCTTGGCGGCGATGATCCATTTCCGCGAGAAGTAGCCGGCCACCAGCGGCAGCGCGACGTAGATCCCGATCGACAGCAGCAGTGCCTCCCAAGGGACCGGCAAGCGTCCGATGCCCAGCAAGAATCCGCCCAGCGGCCCGTACAAGAAGAGCATCGTCAGCGAGTTGATGGCCACCATCACCAGCGTATGGCCGTCGTTTCCCCGGGCGAGAAACCCCCACACCAGCACCATCGCCGTGCAGGGCGCGATGCCCAGCAGAATGCACCCGGCCAGATAGCTTCGCCAAAGCGGAACCTCGAGGACCTTCGTCCCTTCGTCGTTGAGCACGACCGTCCCGTCGCCATATTCGGCCCCCACGGGCAGGTCCAGGCGGAAAGGCATCTTGAGGTGATCGACGGCGTTGGGGCCGATGAAGCCGAGGAAGAGCGTGCCGAGGAAGAAGATCGAGATGGCGTACATCGTAAACGGCTTGACGGCCCAGTTGACGAACAGCGTCAGACCCACCGGGCGGAGGTTCTTGCCTGCCTTGAGCACCTCGGCGAAGTCGATCTTCACCATGATGGGATACATCATGAAGAACAGGCACACGGCAATGGGGATGGAGATGACCGGGGCCTCGTCGACGTAAATCGCCTGCCGGTCGAGGAACCTGGCGACCTGCGGAGCGACCTTGCCCAGCAGAATGCCCCCGGCAATGCACAGAAGCACCCAGAGCGTAAGGTACTTTTCGAAGAAGCCGAGCCCCTTGGCTTTTCCCGGAGAATCGGATGGTTCGTTCATTGGGCGTTTCTCTCGGCGTTCCGTAGGTCAGGGCTTGCCCTGACGCAATCCTGGCGTTCCGTAGGTCAGGGCTTGCCCTGACGCAATCCTTCGGGCGGCACGTTCGTTGGCATCCGTCAGGGCAAGCCCTGACCTACAAGAACTCACGGGGTCGCGGGGCAACACCCGCCCGATTTCTTGATCCGGTCGGCTCTGGTCTGATCGGCCTGGAGTTCCGGAACGTCCCCGAAACAGTCGGCCAGACACTCCAACAGTTTCTCGTGGAAGGGGCTCTGCGCGGAGGCGAGCGAATAAAGGCTCCACAGCCCGCGCTTGCGGACCGTCACCAGTTCGGCGTTGCGCAGATACTTCAGGTGACGCGACGCCCGCGGTTGCGGCACCTGGAGAATCTCCACCAAATCGCCCACACAGGATTCTCCTCCCTGCAAGAGGTGGAGAATCCGCAGGCGCGTGCGGTCGGAAAACGCGCGAAACATCAGGTCCACACTGGGGCAGGTTGTGGCTTGGCTCATGTCGGCGCCAACGATATTTCTTGGGGCTGGTTCGTCTTCAAGCCGCATCGAGCGACGGCCGTTCGATCTCCTCTTGGCCGACGATCTTGCCGGCACGCAACGTCAGGGTTCTCCTGGCGTGTTCCGCCGCCCTCGGGTCGTGGGTGACCATCACGATGGTGCGGCCCTCGCGGTTGAATTCATCGAAAAAGTCGATGATCTGCCCGCTCGTTTCCGGATCGAGGTTACCGGTCGGCTCATCGGCCAGGATGACCGCCGGGTCGTTGGCCAACATGCGGGCCAAGGCGACCCGTTGCTGCTGACCGACGCTCAGTTCGGCCGGTTTGTGGTCCATGCGGTCTTCGAGCCCCACTCGCTCCAGGAGCGCCGTTGCCCGTTCTTGTTGGGTGTTCTCATCCACCCCGGCCAGGTACAGCGGGACCTGAACGTTTTCCAGTGCATTGAGGTATGGCACCAGGTTGAACGTCTGGAAGACAAAACCGATGTTTTCTTTCCGCAAGCGGGCGCGCCGGTCCGAGTTCAGGTCGTAGATCGATTGATCGTCCAGCAGGACGCGGCCGGACGAGGGGGAAAGCATCCCCCCGAGCATCAAGAGGAGCGTGCTCTTGCCGCTTCCGCTGGGCCCGACTATCGACACGAAATCACCTCTTGGAATATCAACGGTTGCACCGTCGAGGGCCATCACGGTCTTTCGGCGGTGCCGATAACTCTTGCTGACGTTTTCCATTCTTAGCACGGATCAGACCTCCTGGAAAGTGGCACAAGGGTCGAGCCGGGCGGCACGGCGGGCGGGAAAGTAGCTCGCTACCGTCGCTATCCCCACGGAAAGCCCGATCGCCCAAACTGCCAGGATCGGCATCGGGAGCACCGCCACGCCGGCCAGCTTCGGACCGAGGATCATCGCCAGGATCGTTCCCATGCCGAAGCCGCCGATTCCGCCCACAAGCCCCAGCAGCCACGCCTTGAGCAAGAAGACCCGCAGGACCAGACCCGACTCGGCCCCCAGGGCCATCAGCGTGCCGATCTCTCGTCTTCGCTCGAACACGTTGGCGTACATGTAGTTGGCGATTCCGGCTCCACCGACGACCACGATGATCACCAGGAAAATGAGGGAGAGTTTCCCCATCATGTCGTTGATCTTGGTCTGGGTTGCCACCACCTGGGTCACGGTCACGACTTTCGCGTCCGGGAGCGTTTCGTTGAGCTTTGCCACCATGCCCTTGGAGATCTCTTCACAGCAGCCGACGATCTCGATCACGCTGAGCTTGCCTTCCTTGTTCGCCAAACGCTGCACCGTGTGCAGATTGGCGAAGATTCGGGAATCGTCCACGGTACCGGTCGGCTCCAGGACTTCAGCCACGGTGAACGACTCTCCCAAGAGGGACAGCGTGTTGCCTTTCTTGGTCTTCAGGAATGCGGCCACATCGGCGCCCAAAAGTGTTTCGTGGCTGCCGAGATCTTCGATCACGCGGTTGCGGGACAAGGCCTTCTTGTCCTCCGCCGTGGGAGTGGCCGTGGGGTCCTCGATCGTTCCGCACCCGCCGACGGGAAGCGAAAAAATGTCCGTTCCCGTCGCCCAAATCCCCTTGGCCGGAAACTCCCGCTTCGGCAAGATGCCCGTCAGAGTGAATTTCTTCGTGGACTTCTTCTCCGGCAACTCGACCGGCACGCACAACTTCGGCGAGAGGTTGTCCACGCCGTCGATGCCGGCGTTGAGCACCATGGCGACGTAGTCTTCGGACATCACCTCGTTGTGGATATCCGCGGAGTAATAGTCCTGCAAGGTCACCGATTTGGGCAATATCAGGACATTGGCGCCCAAGGCGTCCATTTCCCGCGCCACGGCCTTCTCGGAGTAGTGGGTGACATTCGTGATGGCCACCACAGTAGTAATCCCCAGCAAGATGGCCAGGAAGGTAGTGAACATCTGGCTCTTGCGTTCGAACAATTCCCGCCAGACGAGGGTTCGCAGTTTCATCGGGCCTTTTCCTCCTAGGGTTTCGGTCCGCAACCGTTCGGGCCGCAGCCACCCGGCCCGCAACCCGTGCTGGCTGCCGAGAGTGTGGCGATGAATCGGTCTTTGCTGGTCGGTCCCTTGACCTTTCCGATGGCCCGGCCGGGAGGGGCCAGGAAGACGGTCACCGCTTCGTCCGTTCGCGGATCGATCTCGAATCCCTCCAGCAGTTCGGCTTCCGTGGCGTCGGCCGGATCGAGGGTGACGATTTCCGTCGCCGCCGTGTACCGGGCGTCCGCCTTGAAGTCTGCAACGCCCTGCATGGCGGCGGCGTTCGACCTGGTCGTTTGGTTTTGGATGCAGAGGAAGATGAGCTTGCGATCCTGGACGCCCTTGAGGACCTTTGCCGTGCAAGGGCTCACGAACGCCTCGCGAAGTTGGCTCTCGTCGAATCTGACGGGAAAGCCCTTGGTGACGGCCCCGTTGGGAGCCAATGCCACCACCAGCGGCATCGGAGCCTGGTTGACGCCGTACTTGTCTACCAGCGGCTTTTCGTCGGCGTCGGTTATCTGAACACCGATCGAGTCGGCCGACTCCGTCCATTTGCCCATTGCCGACTTGAAGACTCCGTACATCGTGCGGCTTTGCTGGTCGTCGTTCTTCCAGAAGAAGATGAACAAATACTTGCCGTTTTGGGCGGCCGCGTCGAGGGCGGCCAACCCTTTGCTCGTGCTGGACGATGCGGACCGCCACTGCACAACCTGCGCCTGAGCATGGTGTGGCGCGGCCGCCAACAGGCCCAAAAGAACGGTCGTTGCAACGATTGTCGTTGCACGTTTCCTCTCGCGCTTCATCGATCTTTCTCCGAATCTTTCTCTGGTCAGGCAACCAACCCCGCGATCGCTCGCCATTATTCCCGGGGAGGACAGCCGCCGGGACCGCAACTACCCGGCCCACAGGCCGAACTGGCCTTTTGAAGTGTCGCTACGAGTTCGTCCTTGTCCGTGGGGCCTTCGTACATGGCCAGCGCACCGCCGGGGGCCAGGAAAACGGTGACGGCCTCTTTCGTCCCCGGATCGACCTGAAGATCCTCGAGAAACCTCGCTTCGGCTGCGTCGGCCGGATCGAGCATCACAATCTCCGTGGCCTGGGCGAATCGGGCGTCCGCCTTGAACCGGCGAACTCCCTCCATGGCCGCGTCACTCGACGCGGTCGACGCGTTCTGTACGCACAAGAACACCAGCTTGTTTTCTTGGAGTCGCTTCATGCACTTCTCCATGCAGGGCGAGGCAAAGGCTTCCAGGAGCTGTTGTGTTTCGACCTGCTTCGGGAAGCCGCCGGTAACGGCACCGTTGGGAGCCAACGCCAGAATCAGCGGCATCGGAGCATAGTCGAGGCCAAACTCGTCGACGAGCGTCTTTTCCGAAGCGTCGGTTATGTTGACTTCCACAGAATCCGCTCGGTCCGCGACTTTTTCCATCGCCTCTTCCAGCACCCTCCGCATGGCAACCGTTTGATCGTTTTCCTCTTTCAGGAAAAGAGCGAATAGATACTTGTCTGCCTCGGCAGCCTTCTCTCTGGCGGCCGTACCGCTTCCGGTCCTTTGCGGCCTCCGTGGTCCCGACTCGTCCGCGGGGTTCCCCGATTTCGGGGGCTCGGTTCCGTCCGTGACCACCTTCGTATTCTGTTGTTTCTCCGGCTCCGCCGCCGTATTCGAATTACAGCCAACCATGGCACTGAATGTAATCGTGCACAATAAGACGCAAGTGGTGGTTACGGCTGCTTGGTTCATTTGCAGGCTCCTGTGATAACTGCACGTGAAAAGGACCCACGCTACGGCTGTATTCGTTTTCTCGTATATTCGTCTTTGCATATATAAATGCTTGAGAGATTACGGGCAAGCCCAAAACCTGGTCGCCCTCACTTCGAGGGATACGATTCCCCGTATCGACCTGCGTTCTTCCACACGCGCACGCATACGCTCGGGACAATTGACGCTCCCACAGTCCACGGCTATATTCGAGGTTCGTATCGGTATTTCCCAGGGATTTCACGCAATCGTGTGCGGTGCGAGGCGGATAGCACACCTGTTTCGAAGGAGGAAGACCCATGTATCAACGTTTTGTCGCCGCGGTGACGCTGCGGCGGTCGCGAGTATCGACGGTTACGGCCTTGTCTGCCTTGATTCTCTGTGTGGTGGGGGTAGTCGCAGCCCAAGAGAATGGAGATTCGCTCGTCACCCCCGAACTCCTGGTCCGGCTGCCCGAGATCTGCCAAACGCCCGACGGGATGACCCTGGACGCCGACGGAAACATCATCCTGACCTGCCCGAACTACGCCGACCCGACCCATCCGGCCGTGTTGATGAAGATCGATCCAGAGAACCGGGTGCGGCTGTTCTGCATCGTGCCGGTCCACCCGGAGACGGGCGTCGCCTGTCCGATGGGGATCGACGCGGCGCCCAACGGCGACCTGTACATCGCCGACAACCAGGGCTGGGCCCAGGCGAACGACAAGGGCCGGATCTTGCGGCTGATCGTCAAGAACGGCCGCGTGGCGGCGGCCAGGCTGGTCGCCTACGGCATGACCCACCCCAACGGCGTCCGCATCCACGACGGGCACGTCTACGTCACGCAAAGCCTGATGCCCAAAGTGGCCGAGAAACCCGTGGCCAGCGGGCTGTACCGCTTCGAACTCGACGCCC
>Ga0307380_10011230_pt1 | contig 11235 bp, 8 predicted proteins | sample UN3MG_FD_202239 | JGI IMG/M metagenome (GOLD analysis project Ga0307380, IMG submission 202239) | Soil microbial communities from Risofladan, Vaasa, Finland - UN-3 | ecosystem: Environmental > Terrestrial > Soil > Coastal area > Acid sulfate soil | place: Finland: Risofladan, Vaasa | collected... | reverse complement strand
GTGATTTTTGGTACAGTATACAGGTTGCGATAGGCGACTTCGCCATACAGGTATATGGCCGGGATAAGGCCAATAAAGGAACATCGCAACAGGGAGACAGGGTGACGAGAAGTTCTTTATAAATCGCCTGAGTCTCCCTTTTTCTATGCACGTTACTGCCTTACGTTATTAAATAACTACCCACGAATTGCACGAATTCGCTCCGATTTTCGTTGATTTACAGTTACGCAAACCCTATAATCGAAGCTGACAATTGACAGGCTCACGATGTTACTTCTTCTGTGAGCTGCTGGTTAGAATGTATATTGTTTAGTTAGTCAGAGGAGACATGCCATGTGTCATTCACATCACTACGGTTCGTGCGTTGGTTGCCGTCACGGGCTCACCAGACGCAGCTTCGTCAAGGGCTGTGGGGTGGCCCTGGCAACGGGCGGCTTGGCGGCTTCGGGGATAAGCCTGGCTGATGAGCCAAAGGACAGGCCGGTTCGGGTTGGTCTTGTCTTCTTGTCGAGGCCGGGCTCAAGCTGGCCACACCCGGAATTTGATGTTGAGGCCAGGGAGAAGGAAATCCAAAAGCTGCTGAAGGACGGCTGTCCCGGAGTTGAGTTTGTGCCGGTGCCCGTCCGCAGTCCGGGTGACGTGCAAAAGGCGGTATCGATGAAGGACAAGGTCGACGGCTATCTGGTCTACGTCGTAACCCTGACCTGGTCCCTCACGGACGCGATAACAACAATCGCCAAACTTGGCAGGCCGATGGTTGTGGCCGATGAATACCTGGGCGGCTCGGGTGTATTCATGGTCGGTTACAGCAGGATTTGCCGGGAGGGCATACCGGCCTGCGGCGTGGCGACCACACGGATGAGCGATTTGGTCGCCGTGGCCCGCTGCTTTGCGGACCTCAAGCCCGGCACCACGCCCCAGGCATTCGCCCAAAAATGCCAAAGGGTCTACCGGAAGACCTTTGCGCCGTTCGGCCGGATGAAGTGCCTCCCGGACCACGTCAAGCTCACCGACATCGGTCAGGCCGTCTCGCGGTTCAGGAAGTCGCGGTTCCTGATTGTCGGAAGTGGCAGAAGTGGCCAGGAGCAGGATTTCCTGGGTGCCAGGGGGACCTACATAGGCTTCGATGAGTTCAACACACTCTACAAACAGGTCGACCGGCAGCAGGCCGCAGAGTGGGCAGAAAAATGGGTCAAAGAGGCCGACAAAGTCGTCGAGCCTACGCCCGACTGGATTCGCAAGGCCGGCGCAGTCTACCTGGCCACTCTTGAACTGCTCAAGCGATATGACACCGACACGGTAACTATGAATTGCCTTGGAGGATTCGGCGCAGGGAAACTGGCGGCGTATCCGTGCCTCGGTTTTATGCAACTGCTCAATGACGGCGGACACGGCGTCTGCGAAGCAATGCCCAACGATACGTTGAGTGTGCTCATGGCACGAATTCTTACAGGCCGACCCAGCTATGTCTCCGACCCGGTACTCGATACGGCGAAGAACCAGATAGTTTATGCCCACTGCGTGGCGACAACAAAAGTCTTTGGCCCCAAAGGGACGTCGAACATGTATCGCATCCGAACGCTCCATGACCGCGATCCTCGCGGGACCTGTGCCCAGTCGTTCCTGCCCGTGGGCTACATGACCACCTCGTTCCGCACCGACTTCGCCGGCAAGACCATGATCATCCACCAGGCCAAATCGGTCGGCAACCTTGACGCCGCTCGCGGCTGCCGCACCCAACTCGTCGGCGAGGTCCGCGGCGATATCGGAAAGCTGTTCGACCAGTGGGACCGGTTTGGCTGGCATCGCGTAACTGTCTACGGTGATGTTAAGGAGCCGCTTGCAGAATTCGGCAAGGCCCTGGGGCTCAGGGTGATAGAAGAGGCGTGATGGCCGCACGAAACACGTTGTGGCCGGTGATAAATCCAATAATGCTTTCTTCCCGAAACAGACAGGAGAGGCTTGAGAATCTCTCAGATTTGGTTTAACGGGCAGAAAATGATTGCTATTGTATTATCTTAGAAAGGGAAAAGGTGCTGTCATTCACTAAATTCACGTTTATCTTCTATTTTGCTCTGACCTTTTATCATATATCGCTCGGTGATTTCGTTCTATTTGACGACCGCATAGATGCCCAGCAAAAAACCGAGATTCGCTACGATGTACCCAACGGTTGTGTGGTGACGGGGCTCGGCTTTCGTGCCGCTTATGATAACATCACAACAATGCACTGCCGATACCATCGGCTTGTTGCCAACGGTAAACTTGCCGACCCAAACGAAATTCATCTTGGCTCCGAACCCGAGCATGCCTGCGAAGCGAAGGTGATATTGCCCGAGGGTTGGGTGGCTGTCGGTTTTGGCGCAGCAGGTGAGCCGGAATGGGACGTGACATTGCTGCGTGTCTGGGCACGTCGGTTAAACGTGGATGGAACACTTGGTGAGATAAAAGCGTTTAGCAACGGCTTCAAACCGGAGCGCGGCACCGAGCGAGAGGTCTTATTGACTGAATCAGACCGCGTCCTTACCGGTGTAGGGCTGCGGTTCGGCTCCAATGATATCACCGGCGTCTATGCCCGCTCACGCCGGATAATTGTCATAGACAAGAAAACCAGTAAACAATTGCAGCCATTTAGAGTGCGCGGATGGCTGCTGGATGGAGCGGATACCAGCCGGCTAAGTGCCCTCACTAACGATATGAAAAAGTATGACATTACACGACTTGATATCCGTCCAGCATCGGCGACAAGGGACTTTACAGACAAGGACCAGATCCGCGCCTTGAAGTCTTTAACCACTTTGACCAGCGCCTCCAAAGTAGAAACATTTCTGCGGATTGATACCAACATCAGCGGCACCATCAAGCGACTATTCAAACAAGTGCCCGGCTTGACTGGCATCGTAGCTGACCTTGCTTCGTTACACGTGGGGACATCAGAGAGCAACAACTTGAACGAGCTTCAGGAAATATGCAGGAAAGCAAAACGAAAGCTGTGTCTGCGCGTCGATCCATCCAATTCTGCACACCGGCAAATTGTACGCAAGATGCCCGGAGACACAAGTGTACTGGTTCCCTGGACGAACGTTTCGAGTGCGACGAGCGATCTCACAAAACTTGGCAGACGTGATGTAATTGTAGAGATCGACTTAGTGGACCAGGCCGCGGCGAGTGTAAACCTGCCGGATGTCCGGATCAACCACCTCGCGTCTCAATTGGCAGGCAGCCGGTTTGCAGGAGCCAATGGCTTTGCGGCACGCATCAACACCGGCAACCGGTACGTTACTGATACAGTGAATTCACTCATGCTGGCCGCTTTGCACAAACTTGCAGACGACCCATTTCAGCCGATCGAAAGCCTGTGGGATAAGTTGTGCACTACTCATTATGGCGCCGCTGGCCCTCATGCAAAAGCCGCTCTGCAGTTTGCTTCAGCCGCCGGCGATTTGATCTTCGGCTCGCTTGGTCTTCGTTTTTTATGGCTCGATGGACGAATCGCTCCGGTTAATATCGCACGCGACCGGCTGCAGAAGTGGCTCGCGCTGTCGCCCGAAGGACAAAAGGCCCTATCAATACAAAAACTGCTGGCCCCAACGGATAAGGTCACGCGGGAAACAGACCTGGAAAAGGAAACAGCCGTTTGGCTTATTCACCAAAGTATATCAAATGCAAAAAAGGCCGCCGAATTAAATCCGTCCCCCCGAACACATCTTTTGTGCGCCGCTACCGAACGATTGCAGCAAACAGCAGAGTTTTCCAAAGCGGTCACACATGCCTACATGTATACCCAATTGTATGCTCAGGACGCAGCGCCCAAAACACGCCAGGCCACGGAGGCGATGTTGGAAAATCTGCCCGCGCTCGCAAACCAAACTTCTACAACGATGGGCGATAACACGATTTGCCGGGGCCTGGATGAGTTTATCGTCTCTGCACGGGCTTCGCTGAAGGAATCAGCACAAAACTCTCCTCTGGCGGCTGCATTTCGTCATGTACGCGAGCTTTCGAGTGCAGGCCGTGACGATGCCGCGGTACAGGGCTTGGTAGATATTATGCAGAGTACAACCTTTGGACCGCATCTTTCCAAGCACAATGTCACCTTAGGCGAAATCGTGTCCTCATTGAATGCACTTTCGAAGCCTTCCGATACGTTGGGCGTTATGCGCCACGGCGACGGACAGTGGCTTATACAGAAGGTCGGCGGCCGCTGGTGCTGGTTCATAGGACCGGGCATGCCCTGCCTCTACCTAAATGTGCCGGCCGGACCGCTGAAACAACCCACCGATTATCTCCTTTCGTTCGAATACTTCGATAAGGGTGACTGGAAGATATATTTTCACTACGATTCCGACTATCCACCTGCATTGAAGCGCGAATATCACCCGGCCGAACCTTTGCAGCTTACAAACACCGGGACGTGGAAGAACGGCTCGTTTATTCTGACGAACTGCCGGTTCGGTTCGGGTCAGAATGACGCCGCGGACATGCGCTTTGTATCGGGAACGGGAGCTTACATCAGAAATATTCGCTTAGAACGCAAATAGGCACAAGGTTATGGCCAGGCAGGTAGTAGGACTGATAAACGTTGCGTTACCGACGACCATCTTCGGTACGTGGCTGAACGAGTTTAAACAGCAAAAACCTATCAAAAATGAAAGGACAAAGACCTCAAATGGATGATGTACAAATCTTTACTACGCCGATTCTGGACGGTATCAAAATCAAGGAATATAAAGGTATTGTTATCGTTCGGAATGTTCGGGCCGTAAATATTATCCGTGACTTTTTCACTTCCTTCCGCGACGTATTTGGCGGCCGGTCGGGCTCATATCAGGAAGTTATGAAGTCTATGCAGGATGACGTTATTGCTGAAGCCAAAGAAGAAGCCAGGAGACTGGGCGCAAACGCAATCGTTGGTTTCGCCTTGGACTATGACAACATTGGTGCCAAAAACAAGTCCCTCTTGATGGCTTCCGCCAAGGGTACGGCGGTCATCATAGAATAAATAGTGGTCACGGGCCGGCTCGCAAAAATGGTCTTGACTTTCAGGCCGTAGGTATTACTATTTCGGTAAACTGGGCTGAGGTTTTTTGGGTTTGCGGATAAACTGCCCTCCATGGCATCAGCAAATCCCTTTTCCTCAGCCTTTTTTTGCCGAAGCCTGCACTCTATGGCCGATTCGCGTATTGTAAGCATCAAGAATCAAGCCGGCACGGCTATACGAAAATTAAAAGGACTATGTCAGATTGATAGAGGTCTCTATTGATAGTGAAGCTGCTAAAGTCATTTACACCAAATTTGATTACCTGCTTGTCCTTGGCGATAGCGCTCGTCACCGGCTTGTCGGGCCTGGTCCGGGCTGAAAACTGGCTCGGATGGAGAGGACCGCGAGGCGACGGCACCAGTCTGGAAAAAAAAGTACCTGTAACCTGGAGCAGCACTAAGAACGTCGTATGGAAAACTGCCGTCCCCGGCAAAGGACACGCCTCGCCAATCGTCTGGGAGGAACACATCTTCCTCGTCACGGCGCTCGAAGGCAAAAAGCAGCGGCTGTTGTTGTGCCTCGACCGCGAAAACGGTAAAATACTCTGGCAGCGTGTCGTACTCGAGGCACCGCTGGAAAGGCTCCATAAGCTCAACAGCTATGCCTCCTCAACACCTGTAACCGACGGCAGGAAGGTGTATGTAAGCTTTCTCGACCGTGACAAAATGTTCATTGCCGCTTACGACTTCGAGGGCAAAAAAGTGTGGGAAGTCCGCCCCGGCGTGTTCGCCAGTATGCACGGCTACTGTTCGAGTCCCATCCTCTGGAAGAATAAGGTCATCGTCAACGGCGACCACGACGGCCCGGCCTACATTGTCGCCCTGGACTGTGACACCGGACAAACCGTCTGGAAAACTCCACGCCCAAACGTCACACGCAGCTACTGCACGCCGATTATCCGCCATATTGAAGGCCGAAACCAGATGGTACTTTCCGGAAGCAAGTGCGTCGCCAGTTACGACCCTGACACCGGCCGGCAGCACTGGATTATAGACGGCCCTACCGAGCAGTACGTCGCCTCCCTTGTGTACAACGGCGAACTGTTCTTTATGACCTGTGGTTTCCCTGACCGTTATATGCAGTTAATCCGTCCGAATGGCCGCGGCAACGTCACAAAGACCCACGTCGTCTGGCAGACAGACCGTGACTGCTCGTACGTACCCAGTCCCGTTGCTTTCGGCCCCTATTTTCTCGTTGTCTCTGACAGCGGTGTGGCGACCTGCTTAAACGCCAAAACAGGAGCCAGCCTTTGGCGAGAGCGCCTCGAGGGACGGCACAGTGCCTCGTTAGTAACCGCTAATGGTTTGGTCTATTTTCTCTCGGACAAAGGCGTGATGACCATCGTAAAGCCGGGGCCGGAATTCAAAATGGTGGCTCGCAACGAGTTGGGAGAAAAGACCGACGCCTCACCCGCCATCAGCGATGGAAAGATATTCCTGCGAGGCCTCAAACACCTCTACTGCATCGGCACCGCTTCAAAGTAGGTTGCGTACGTGATTGTCGCGTGAACACTGATACGGCTCGCTCGCCAAAAGCCGCCGCAGAAAAGCCATCACTCCTTGTTCATTACCTCCACAACGTAAATCATCGTAGGTTCTCGCGGATTTTCCGGCTTGCGGTCACGGTTGGGCGAGTCCGTATCCTGTTGCATATAATGTATAGAGCCCGCCGGCGGCAGTCTCGGCGGCAATTTTCTTCTCCAGACTTCGTTTCCACTCGTCACCGAGTTCTTGCACGGTGTGGCCTGTAGCCTCCTTCCACAACTCCTCGTTATACTTGCCTTGACGAGCGGCTGCGTTCAACTTACGCACAATGTCCTTGTCGTAGGTCTCGGTGACCCAGTTCAGGAAATTGCCGGTGATGCGATAGCTGCTGTTGTATCGAGCCCGCGCTATGTTTCTCTTAGTCACTTCGGCACCGCGTGTCTGGGGCTCGTAGAGGAACCAACGGATGTAGTCGGCAATCCCCTCCACCAGCCATCCCGGTGTTCTGGTGGCGTTGGGATTGGTGCGTCGCGCCAGGCCGTACTGTTGGACGACATGCACCAGCTCGTGCACGACCGCGCCATTCGCTTCGCCCTGCAGTTGCCGCCTGAACCAGCCCGCTCCACACCGGACGCCTGTCCCGCTTGCCGCCGCAACACCTCGCATGTTCGGACTGAATGTTATGCTGACCCTACTGGGGGCTTGATATCCCTCGCTGGGCAGCATCTTGACGATTTTCGGATACCATTGCTGTAATACTGGTGCCAGCTCCTTGTGCGCCCATTCTGTCAGGTCGGGTGTTTCGGACGTATAAATGGTGATCCGATATTTTCCTCTCTCAGCCTCGAAGGTTTCCCCGTACTGTTTCGTGGCCTGCGATGCTGCAACCACAGGCGCGTTAGGCTCGACTACGTCGATTTCGCTGTAGAACGTGTTGCCGAACGGATCGGTCCTTTCCGTAAGGGAAATGTCAAACAACAGATAGTGATACTTGCCGATTATGCCGTTGGAATCGCGGATGCTGACCCCGTACTGCCCGCCGCCTGGTCTCTCTTTCGGTCGTGTATCGATCCTCGCTACCAATTTCCACCCACACGTCATCGGGTCGGTTCCCCTCTTTGGCTGAGGATTAAAATTGTCGTCTTTTCCAGTGCTGGCATAGAGCTTATAAACCTGTGGCCCGCGTATGTTTGGATGCCACGAATACGTGTTGATCTGCTTGATATCGATTGTGCCCCGCAGGTCAACAAGAAGACGGCCCCCTTCGGTGCCGGCGTTAAAGAAAAAATTCTCAGATGGCTGGTCTTCCTCGGTGGGAATTTTGCCGTCGCACAGTTTATCGATGGTGCCGCCGTTGCGGTCTCTCCTGCCGTCCACGATGGTGAACCTGGCTTTTGTGGCCGCGTCGCTTTTGGATGGGGAGGGAACATTCTTGAACTTGAAATCGGGCGTTGCGTATTCGTTAGGGTTATGGTCGGCAAAGGTTTTGGTCTCGGCCTGCGAAGATATTGCGAACATCAGGACAGTTGAAGCCCCGATGAAAAATATGACGCGAGATTTCATACAATCCTCCATTTATTTTATCTGCGATTTCCCATATAACCTTGTACACCCTTCTTCGTCTACGCTCCCGAGCCTCTTTACTAACATACTACCAAGTCTGTCCTGATAACTCAAGATTTCCGGCTGCAACATTATGACATTTGCCCTGCCATCCTGAAGTTTACTCAAAGCCGCACAGAAAAACCGTCACTCCTTGTTCATTACCTCAACAACATAAATCATCGCAGGTTCTCGCGGATTTTCCGGCTTGCGGTCACGGTTGGGTGAGTCCGTTTCCTGTTGCATATAATGTATAGAGCCCGGTGGCAACAGCCCATGATTGACAGCTCGGATATGTGGTATAGCCGAATGAGTAGCTTGAGCTTTCTGCATAGGATATTGGCCCGCCTGCATACTAAGCAACTGTTCTCTCGTAAGAATCAACTGTCCCTTTTTGGGCTTGGCATAAATATTACGGTACGTAACTAAGATTTTTTGTCCCGTTGTAATCGAAAGTCTTGGGACAGGGGGATATTGTGGAATCGTTCCCCGACCGTGAAAATAAAAGCGGTGTTTCCAATCGGTCAACTGAATGATTTTCCATTTCGCGCCCACCGGCGTTGCAATATATATTTGATTATGGCCATTCTCATCAAAGTGGGTATAACCAATATACGGTCGTCCTTCGTTATCAACCACCAGCGTTCCACCATTTATCAACCCGCTTTTCTGCTCGATGTGCTCGACTACATAGGCGTTTTCAGGTGTGATAGGCAGTTCCAAATCACGTCCATCCCAGCCTGTCCAGGTTCGTCCACGGTCGAGGCTTTTGGCATAACAAATATCAAAATTCGTTATGACATCCGGCGTTTCACGCCAGCACCACGCAATATGCCACGCACCTTTCTTGTCCTCTAAAATGCCTGACTTGGGTATTTCGCCTGCCGAGTCTTCCCCTTGGGGACGCCCTACGGTGGCTGCGACAACACCAAAAGGATAGGCGTTACAGGTTGGATTCCGGTCCCGGCCGTTCGTCAGAGCTGGTACGGTCTTTGTCCATTGTTGGCTCTCTTCGTCGTAATGGACCAAAATTCGCATCCCGTTTCCACTGCCACCGTGCCGGTACAAAATGTAGATTGAGCCGTCGCCCAGTTTCAACACGCTGGGATATGTAACTCTGTTTTCGTAATCACCGGTCCACTTATGAATCGGCTGGAATGTGTGTATGTTCGCGGGGACGTTTGTTCGATAATACCGCAAAGGAGCGCAGTGCATATTGCCCGTAATGTGAAGATGTCCTTTTCGGTCCTGAAACAGTATAACCCGGTTATGCGTGTCCCATCCAACCCGTTCCGGAAGTTTAGCAAAATCCCATTCAGTTTCGCCCAGTTTCCGCTTTCCCACGGTCATCTGGTGGTCGCCGTCATAGAAAGCGATATACTGGTATTCGCCGTCCGAAATCAAACATCTGCCGCCGTTCACCGGATGCGAAGCCAAACCTTTTGCTACCGGAATTTTCCGCATCTCCATTTCCTCACCGATAGAAACCGCCAAACAACCGGACAGCGTACAACAAAAAACAAGAACAGACACCAAGTGTCGAACAAACACGATGGCCACTCCTTCAGACTATTATTCTGTAACATCCAATTTGATGGGTGGCAGCCTCAAACGCAGTTTGGGGATGGCTCGGAGCAACTTCCGGTAACCGCCACGCATTCATCGTGTTACAAACCACTATTATTTTCCATATCAACTATGCTCAGCCACACCGCTAAGCCTCGTTTGTGTCTAATATATCAAATTATTGTTGAGAATTATAGCAATTTACTGCGCTTTTAGGCTATGTCCAACAGGTTTGTATATATGTTTTGTTTCTCCTGTTACAATTCGGCGGGAGGTGACCAAGTTCAATGCATCAGTTGGTAGGCATAATACGTGCTGACACCGGCAGGCCCATAGTTCGCGGACTTTTGTGGCTGAACGTAACCAGCCGTTCCCATACTGCGGGCATCCTCGTTTTGATGCTCTCACGAACAGCGTCTGAGAGATTGGTGCTGCTCATAGGGACACGTTTGACATACTCGGCTGCAAAGTGGCCGGGAACACGGCCGTACTTGTATTCGTAGGTGAATCCACCGCTAATCGTCAGCTTCGCATCGGCCAGCGACGAGTTAGGCACCGAAATGTAGAATTCGTCGGTTGTGAGGATAAATTCATCGGTTTTGTTGATGAGCAATCCTGCAGCGGCGAGGGTTTCATAAAGCTGGGTGGCAGTAAGTTCGGCAGGGTCGATGAAGGAAAGCTCTGCGGAAATCAGATTCTTGTAGGGCTCGTCGCCATCCGGTATGCGGAAATTGCGCAGCCGTCCAAACGATGTCGCGATGCGGTCCATCTGGTAAGGAAAGTGTGTGCAACCTAAGATTACACTGCTGATTGGCTCCGAGCCACCGCTCCGGCGGTACCGTTCCACAAGGGACGTCGTATGATAGCGGATGTAGTTCTCTACAGAATTAAGCCGCCAGGTGACAGGGGAGTCGAGGTCTCCTAAAAATCCTTTGGCCTCGAAACCATATTGTGCAAACAGCGCAGAATCAATGGGCGCCGCCTTGTTACCCACTGCCGGCCCCCGGTAGTCCACGGTCGCAACTGCTTCGGGCGATGTAATGTACGATGGGTCGCCCTCAATGGCACCGGCAAGCCCCAGGCATCCTTGTTGAATAACTACTGGCGGCTGGATGCCCGCTTCATCGGCGGACTTTGTCATTGCGCGCACGTAGCCACGGCTTTTGCACGTGCCGACCGTGGCTAAGACAGCGACAGCCCCCTTTTTCCCACCCTCGGTTATGGTCCCAATAGCACCGTCCGCACCGGCTTCGACAACACCAACCATGTGGACCGGAAGGTCCCACTCCTTCAGTGCACTACGTATGTCTTCCAGACCGTACGCAGTAGCCGTGTTGCAGGCGATAACGATGGCCTTGACCGGCGGCTTATCATACTGCGGCTTTTCCGCAGAAGAACAAAGCCAGTAACGCTCGCCGAGCAGGAACACAACATCCTTGATGATAAGCTCGCGCAGGAAATCAACCTTCTGCTCGGATGGGTAATTCCCGTAGGGCATGTTTGCCTGATCGCCTAAGTACACGAACCGCTCATGCTCGAAGT
>Ga0307380_10011229_pt1 | contig 11236 bp, 12 predicted proteins | sample UN3MG_FD_202239 | JGI IMG/M metagenome (GOLD analysis project Ga0307380, IMG submission 202239) | Soil microbial communities from Risofladan, Vaasa, Finland - UN-3 | ecosystem: Environmental > Terrestrial > Soil > Coastal area > Acid sulfate soil | place: Finland: Risofladan, Vaasa | collected... | reverse complement strand
CGAAATAAAAGCACTGACCATTGGTGGCCTGTCATTTTTCTCTTCTCTTGATTTTTCGCCGGCACCCTCGTTCGCGTTCCCCCGACGGAATAATATGGCCGTCTGAGGATGCCTGTCAAGCCTAAAGAATAGTTCAGGATTCCCACCGGGCGTGGGGATGCGGCCCCAAATCCGTCGGTGATTCCTTCTTTTTTGACAGAACCTGCCCGGGGAGATGGCTGATCCTCTTCTCCAGCCCGAGTGAGGGGACCGTCCCCATTTTCATTTCAAAGGCGGCCGCGAATTCGGATATAATACAGAACCAGCTATTCAACCGACGCCGGACAGGAGACAGGCCATCCGAGGACTCGCCGTCACGTCCGTTTGCTTTGGACTTCTTTGCCTACTCCTTTTTTTAGAAAGGCGGTCCCTCGACCGTCAAACTCGGCGCATCCCGCTTCGTATCGCCGTGACCGGGACGAGGGGCAAATCCACCGTGACCCGGCTCATTGCCGCCGCCCTCAAGGAGGCCGGATACCCGGTCCTGGCTAAAACCACAGGATCGAAGCCGGTCCTCATCCTGCCCGACGGCCGGGAGGAGGAACTCGTCCGGAGAGGCCTCCCGGCCATCCTGGAGCAGAAAAAGGTGCTGAAGACGGCCGCGGACCTCGGTGTCCGGGCGTTGGTGACCGAGATGATGAGCATCCGACCCGAGTGTTTGGCCGTCGAGTCCCGGCGTCTCCTCCGGCCTCACGTCCTCGTCTTGACCAACGTGCGGCTGGACCACCGGGAAGAGATGGGGCGGACGAAACCGGAGATCGCCCGGAGCCTGGCTTCAGCCATCCCGCCAGGAGCCGCTGTGTTTGTCCCGGAGGGGGAGGGCTATCCGGACTTCGAACGGACCGCTGCGTCCGTCGGGGCCAGGATCATCCGCGTGGGGAAGGGAGGAGCGTCTTCGTTTTTCGAGCAGGACAGAAGCCTGGCCGAGGCCACAGCGGCCCACCTCGGCGTCCCGGCCGAAGTCGCCCGGCGGGGGTTTGTTTCGGCCGGGCCCGATTTCGGAAGCTTCAAGGCCTGGCAGGCCGAACTGGGCGCTCCGCCGGCAGCCTGGGTCCTGGTGAGTGCCTTCGCGGCCAACGAGCCCGAGTCAAGCGCTCTTGTCCTGGCTCAACTCCAGGAGAAGGTCTCCAGAGGGGGCCGGCCGCTCATCGGTCTCCTGAACTTCCGTCCCGACCGGGGCGACCGGACCCGGCAGTGGCTGGACGCTCAGGAGAGGGGTTTTTTTGCGGGGTTCAGGAAAGTCTATGTGGTCGGCGCCCACGGGCACGCCTTGAGGATCAAGAAGAGAGCCGGGAGACGTCGCGTCTTCACCCCGCTTTCCGGGCGGTCACCCTCCGCTTTAACGGAAAAGATCGTTTCTCTGGAGGGCGGCGCCTCTGTCCTCGTCGGGCTGGGGAATATCGGCGGGATCGGAGGGGCGTTGGTCGCGCACTGGCAAAAGATCGGGAGGCCCCATGCACTTTGAGACGATCTTCATCGGCCTGGCCTTGGCGCTCTTCTACAAAGAGGTCACGGGCATCTATCCGGGCGGCATCATCGTCCCCGCCTTTCTGGCGCTCACCCTCGACCAGCCGGCCCGGGCGCTGACGACGGTCGCCGTGGCCTGCCTCTCGCTGGTGATCTATAAGCTTCTGGCCAGGTATTTCATCCTCTTCGGCAGCCGCCGTTTCGTGGTCATCCTCTTTATCGGCGGAGTGCTGTCCCAGTTCTGCGCTTTGGCAGCGCCGCAGCTCGTCCCCTCCCCGGTGGAATTCCAGGTGATCGGTTTGATCATCCCCGGTCTTCTGGCCAACAACCTGGAACGACAGAAGTTTTTGCCGACGCTCGCCTCGCTGGTCACGGTGACCGTGATCACCTATTTCATCTCCAACCTGGTCAGGATCGTTTTTTGAGCACGATATCATGGCCTTGAAACATAGAGACAAGGTTTTCCATACCCTCGGCCTCTTGAGCCTCCTGTTCCTGGCCGCCGCTTTATTTCTTGCCCGAAGGCCGCTCCAGAGCCGGGGCGAGATGCTGACGGCATCCCGCCGGATGAAAGAGGCCGTCGCGGCGCTCCGAGACTGCCGCGAAGCCGCCGGCATTCCCATCGACCCGTTACGGGATGTCAACCGGACGGGGCTCATCGGTCTCGAATCCTCGCCGATCACGACTTCGCTCGGGAACCTGGAAGCCAAGCGAACGACGGCCAACCCCAATTTTGCCGGCCTCATCGTTCTCCTTCTTCACCAGGCTGGCGTCGGCAGGGGCGAGACCATCGCCATCGGCGCTTCGAGTTCCTTTCCCGGCCTGATCATCGCCTCTCTCTGCGCCGCCCGGGCCATGGACCTCCGGCCCCTCCTGATCTGTTCGCTGGGCGCATCCCAATGGGGGGCCAACCAGCCTGAATTTCACTGGCTGGAAATCCTCGACTGTCTCGAAAGATCGGGCCTGGTGATGACCGGGCCTGTCGCTCTTTCTCTGGGCGGGGACGGCGACGAAGGGAAGGATATGAGCCCGGAAGGTCGTGAGCTTCTCATCCGCGCGTCAGGCGAGACCGGCCTTCCCTTCTTGTCCGAGCCCGATCTCGAGAGAAACGTCGAAGAACGCCTCCGGCTCTTGGAGACGGCGGCGGGCGAGGCGGAGATCCGGGCGTTCATCAACGTCGGGGGGGGCTACGCGAACATGGGGACGGATTCGGAAATCCTCAAGGTAACTCCCGGGCTGGCGGTCTTCTCTCGCATCCCCCCTCGCGAGCGGCGGGGGATGATCTTCGAGATGGCGGCCCGCCGCGTCCCGGTCATCCACCTGCTCTACATCAAGGGGCTTTGTGATCGCTACGGGCTGCCCTGGGACCCCACGCCTTTGCCCGAGCCCGGGGAGGGAGAGTTTTACGGACAGAAAGAGGTCGTTCCCCAGGCCTTCCTGATCCTGGCCGGGGTCTATTTCTTACTGATCGCGATCGTCCTAGCTACCGCTGCGAGATCATAATACTGACGATGCACTGGTAGGAATCGAGCCGGTCGCGGTCCTGACAGATCCCCCGCTCGATCGTCAGAATGCCCAGCGGGTAATCCTCCCAGCGGTAAAGGGTGATATCGTTGCGCGAGCCGGTCAGCGAGGCCAGCTCGGGAACGGCCGCCTTGACCTTGGGAAGGCCGAGATACTCCAATATGCGGTTCACTGAGTACACGTTCTTGATGTGGAAATACTGCGTCTTCGGGTCCATGCTGAGAGACAGAGCCGGTCCGGGGGTTTCGAAATAATACCGGGTGTAAGGACGCCGCCCGGTCACGTCTTCTTCCTTGTGGTAGACATAGTTGGGCTTCTTCTCCGGGAAGAAAGTCTCCTTGAACTGGGCCCTGACGTCCCCCCAGGTGATGGTTTCGGATTCGGTCTTCTGGAGGAAGAAAAAGACGGCGCCGAGGAGGACGATGATGAGTCCGGCCCGGACGAGGTTCTCGTACTCCCGCTTGATGATGGTGCGGAAGATCCAGATGGCACAGAGCAAGATCAGAGCCAGTATGATGTTCTTGAGGAGTGCGACTTCCATCTCGGCCTCCTGTCCCCTGCGCGCATTATAGCAGAAAAAAGAAAATTGCCCTAGACAATAGGCGCTTTCTTTTCCGGCGGCGAAGGCTTAGAATGAGGAGTTTTAAGAGGAATCCATGCTCAAGCGCGTCATCTTCATCGGCACCGCGGCGGCCGCTTTCCTGGCCAACGCCGGATCGGCCGAGCACGGTCCCGTCCCTCTGGAAGGAGTGGAGAACTACATCCTCCTTCTCGAGAAGACGGGATTCGTGAAGATCGGGAAAAGTTGACCTATCCGTCCTTGTTCCGGGTTTTCAAGAGCCCGGCCAGCTTCAGACAATTGTCGACCGCGTGGGCCTGATAATCGTTGTTAAAATAGACAAAACGCTCTTCCGCCTTCGCTCGGCTGATCCTTTCGGCCCAGCGGGCGAGCTCCTCGTCGCTGTATTTGTGCCGGTATCCCCCTGTCAGCCCGTGAAACCGAAAGTAGGCTAGAGCCGGCGATTCCATCGATGTATCGGGCACCTGAGCCGAAGAAACGGTACAGAATGTCACTCCCCGGGTCTTCAACCTTTCGACAACGGCTTCATCGTACCAGCTCTCATGACGGAACTCGATGACGTTCTTGTGTTCCGGTGAGAGAGTCAGAAGGAACTCATCAAAAAGGTCCAGGTCCTTCTTGATCGAGGGCGGGAGCTGGAAGAGGATGCAGCCGAGTTTCTCCCGCAGTGAGTCGGCCAGAATAGTGAAATAACGGACCTCACTCTTGACGTTGCGCAGCTTCTTGAGATGAGTGATCTGGCGGTTGGCCTTGAGAGTGAAGGTGAAGTGGGGCGGTGTCCTCTCTAGCCACCCCCGGAGGGTCTCCGGTTTAGGGTATCGGTAGAAGGTCATGTTGATCTCGACGGTGGAAAAATGACCGGAGTAATAGGACAGCCATTCGGAAGATGGAAGATCGGGAGGGTAGAACCTTCCCTTCCAGCCGGGATAGCTCCAGCCCGAGGTCCCGAGATGATAGATCGCCGCCATCGCTCCTTCGTCCCAACTCCTCAATCCTATCATATCCTAACAGAATCAGGGTTGCTTTTTCTTCTGGGCTTTCATAAGATTTGGCCGCCCAAACACTGTGCGGTCCCGCCCATGCTGGAGAAAGAAAAACGCCGGTTCGGCCTCGTCGGAACCATCACCCAGGATGTTATCACCCAGGCTTCCGGCCGCGTTCTCTCGGGCCTGGGCGGTATCCTCTACCAGGCTGCGGGGCTGTGCGGATTGGGCCGGGATGTCGCCCTCTATTCCCAGGTCGGCCAGGACTTTCTTCCCCAAATCAGGTCCTTGATCGACCGCTGGCCGACCTGTGACAGCGCGGGGATAAGGATTGTTCCCGGGCCGGGGAACAGGGTCTTCCTCCATTATCCGGAAGAGGGGGAGCGTGTCGAGGTCCTGGAATCGCACGTCCCGCCGCTCCAGCCGGACGAGCTGCTCACCGACCTGCCGCGGACCGGCTTTCTGATCCTGGTCATCAACTCCGGTTTCGATATCACTCTCCGGGACTGGCGCCGGGTCGTCCTACGGGCCGAATGCCCGATTTGGTTGGACGTCCACTCTCTCGTCCTGACGCCGGATCTTCATACGGCCCGTCGCTACCGCCCCCTGCCCGAATGGCGGGACTGGGCCAGTGGCGTGACCTATCTCCAGGCGAACCTGAAGGAGGTCGCCGCGATGCTCGGGGAACCGGAGCGGATCCCTTCCCGGGAGCGCCTGGACCGTTTCGGAGAAACGGCCCTTGATTTGGGGATCAAGGGGGTGTTCATCACCCTGGGCTCGGAGGGTATCCTGGTCATGATGCCCGGATCTTCCAGGAAGATTGCCTCGCCGAGAGCGGGGGAGGTGGTTGATACCACCGGCTGTGGAGACATCATGTGCGCGGGCACGGCGGCGCTGCTTCAGACCGGGGCCGATCCGGTCGAGGCGGCCGGCTTCGGCGCCGAACTCGCTTCCGAAGCCGCCCGGGTCTCCGGGGTCGAACGGACTTATGACTTGATCCGGAAGCGCGTTTTTCGCGCCTAGCCACTTTACAGTGGACTTTTTTGTGTTAGAATAATGCCACCGTGCCCATGGCCCACCTGCGGAAGAGTCATCGTTTTTCCGACTTTCTCAAGCCCTCTCAGGTCATTTACGAACTCCAGTCCAAGGAAAAAGTCCGCGCCATCGAGGAGCTCCTCGACGTTCTGTCCAAAGAAAAGCTCATCAAGAACAAGAAGCTTATCCTGACCCGGCTCGTCGACCGGGAGCAGCTCGAATCCACGGCCATCGGAGAGAACGTCGCCTTGCCCCATGCCCGCGTCAACACGGGCGGGGAGATCGCCATCGCGGTGGGGAGGTCGGAGAAGGGCATCGACTTCGACTCCATCGACAAGAAAAAAGTCCACCTCATCATCCTGGTCATCTGGAATCCCACACTGCCGGGCCTTTTCAACCATCTTTTCGCCGGGCTAGCGCGCTTTCTGAGGCAGCCGGAATACCGGAAACGGCTGTTCGGCGCGCCGAACAAGGGCGAGCTTTTCAAGATCCTTTCCGAAATCGAGCTGACCATGCCCCACGAGGACCGGATCATCAGCCGGGCCAGCCTGCTCGCCAAGCTCCAAGAAATCGAGCTCCGCAAGAAGAGAGCGTCCAAGGATCAGCTCCGGGAGCTCCGCAAGCATGCGGAGCTCATCCGGGAAGAGCTAGACGAGGCGCTGCTTACCCGCTTTGATAAGCTGATGGGAAAATATGGATTTGCCGTAGCCGAGGTCAAGGATGGGGCCTGTCAGGGCTGCAACATGAGGATCGCCACCCAGATGAGCTCGGCCATCGAAGGCAGCAACGACATCTACATCTGTGAAAACTGCGGCAAGTTCCTGGTCGCTGCCCGCAAGAAGAAAAAATAGCTATCTCACCAACTCTTTGACGAGGTTCACCGGAGTCAACAATTTGTAGACGGGATATGTCTGGAGCTCTCGGCTCCACTGCGGCACCAGGTAGCGGTCGAAAAAATTCCAAACCAGAAGCCCGTCATCGCTCTCCGGCTCGAGGAGATAAGCGGCCAGGCTGCCGAGCGGCTGGGCTGTCGGGATGATGATCGTGCCGGCGGGGAATTCCCTCGTTTCCACCGCATAGTCTCCCTTCACCTGGTTCAGGTGGTGTCCCTGGTAGGACCTCTCCGCTGATTTAAACTCCTTGAGCTTGAAGACCTCGACCTCGAGGGTGGCGGCCTCGTTGAGCTTTTCCACGGCCAGACCATGTTGCAGGAGCTTGGCCACGACGTCCGAGTCCGGGACGCCGAGCACATAGGCGTAAGGGAATCGTGCGCCTCTTTTTCCGACCCAGTCGGAATAATAGGGGATGGTCAGGACGTTCACCTTGTCCGTCGCCCGGACCCGCGGCCTCTGCCCCTCACCCTGGGGGATGACCTCCGTCTCGTAGGCATGGACGGTGACCGGCTTCCGGAGCGCCAGCAGCTCATATTCCACAAAGAAGTTGTCTTCTTCCCTGGGCTGGAGCCCCCTGAGGATCGTCTTGCGGTCGGCTTCGGTCACCACCCGCTCGATCTCCTCGAGATGAGCGGAGCAATAATCCAGGATAGCGCGGAGGAAATGGTAATTGCCCATGATCCGTGCTTTGAAATCGGCATAGACATAGTTCTCGTCGAGGATGGAGAGGCGGTTGCGCAGGCCGATGTAGTTGGTGACATACCGGGGCTGAGGCTCGAACGTCTGCCAGCCCTTTTCCGGGGCCCTGTAATCTCTGAATCCGCCGTAGCCCACGGCGGGGGTGCCGTAATTCTTCTCCAGGATGGATTCGATCTCGGGCATCATCTTGTCTTTCTGGTAGGCGATGATGCCGGCGTCACCGTTGGGATTGAGCCCCCAGGAGTAGGTTACGACTTCCTCGTGGTAGGACCCATTGGTGGTGTGGCAGTCGACGAGGAGAAGCGGGTCCCAGCGGAGGAGGACGTTGGAGACGAGTCCGCGCAGCTCCGGGCTTTCGAGCTTGATGCTGTCCCGGTTGAGGTCGAGGTTCTGGCCGTTATAGCGGATGCCGACGCCCTCCTTCGGTCCACCCTGGTGCTGCCTGTTCTCCGGCCGGATCTTCTCGTTGCCGTCGGCGTTGAAGATGGGGGCGATGAGGATGATGAGCCTGTCAAGGTAAGGGGGGTCTGAGGCAAGGAGAATGTCCCGGGCCAGCATGAGGGAGGCTTCTTTGCCCTCCACTTCGCCGGCGTGGATGTTGGCCTGGATGTAGACAACGCCTCTTTTGTCATGCCGGAGAGGGAATGGAGAGACGGGGAGGGGTTTTCCGAGGACCAGGAGAGGGATGTCCCTTCCTTCCGCGCTCGTGGCCAGCGTCTCCACCCGGAGATTCCGGCTGAGCCTCTGGAGGTCCCGGATGAACGTCATGACATCATCATACCGGGAAGTGGCTTGAAACTGGCTTTTCTCGGCCACGGTGAGCGGTTTTTCTTGAGCTACGCCGAATGCGCATAAGAGGCCGATGCCGAATACGAGGGCCGGGATTGAGGAAACTATCTTTCCGTATTTTTTCATTTGATCGTTCCTCTCTGTTAGCCGATAGGAAATCAAGTTTATAGAATCGCGCCCGGTGAGTCAACGCGGATTCCCCCCAGTTCGTATGACGATCCCCCTATCCTCCATCCTCTCCCACCAGAGACTGTGTCGTAATTGTGATTTGTCATTGTGAGCAACCGCAGGGAGCGCGGCAATCCGGCCCCTTGGGCTGTCCCGAGAATGGCGAGGGATCTCATCAAGCGGAAACTGGTATGTGGTCGCTTCGCTCTCTCGTAATGACATTGTGACACAGTTTCCCAGGGGAGAGGAGATGTCTGTCCAAAGCCGACCGAAAAGAGCTTCGGGAAATGAGAAAATTTCGCGACACTCAGGGCACGCGCATCCCGCTATTCGTGGTATGATACGGGTATGATCAATTTTGGGGTCCGGCCGGAAAAACAAGAGGCGCTGCGGCTCAAGATGGAGCGCCTGGGTATCCGCGAGCAGGACATCCTTGAAAAATTCATCCACGGCGGCGGCAAGGGCGGCCAGAAGATCAACAAAAGCGCCAGCTGCGTCTATCTCAAGCACCGTCCCACCGGCATCGAGGTGAAGTGCCAGGCCGAACGCTCTCAACTTCTCAACCGTTTCCTCGCCCGCAGGATCCTGGCCGAGAAGATCGGGAGGAAGATCCTCGGCGAGCAGAACGAGGAAATTCAACGCGTCGAAAGGATAAGGCGGCAGAAGAGGAGGCGGTCGAGAAGGGCGAAACTCACGATGCTCCAGGCCAAGAAAAAACGGGCCAAAATCAAACTTTTGCGGGCTTTCCGCCCGGGCCCTGAAGACGTCTGAAGACTGATCAGCCGGCCAGCCGGAGGAGCGTCCGGAGCAGGAGGTTCGCGCCCTTCTCCAGGTCTTCCCAGTCGATTATCTCGTCCGGGGAGTGGCTGATCCCGTCGCGGCAGGGGATGAAGATCATTCCCGCCTCGGCCAGGGGGGCGACGATCTGGGCGTCATGACCGGCGCCGCTCGTTATCGGCATCCAGGAATAACCGAGCTCCCCGCATTCCTTCTTCATGATCCCGATGATCCGTTCGGAGAGCGAGACGGGCTCTATCCTATCGATGATCCGGGAATAGAAAGAGGCTCCCCGCGTCGAGGCGATGTCCTCGGCCAGCTCCAGGAGCTCTCTATCCAAAGCTTGGAGCGTCTCCCCGGCGCTGCTGCGGACGTCGAGGGTGAAATCGACCTTGCCGGGGACCACGCTGAACGAGCCGGGGTGGACGGTGACCTTGCCGACAGTGATCATGCTGCCGTAGTGCTTGGTGGCCACGAGCTGGGTCCCCCGGAGCGCGAAATCGGCCGTTGCCAGGAAGGCGTCGTGGCGCAGCTCGAGCGGTGTGGTCCCGCCGTGGGCGGCCTGGCCGACGAAAGAACACTGACGGTAAATTTTGCCGGCGAGGCGCTCGACGATGCCGATGGGGACATCCTCCATCTCCAAGGTCGCTCCCTGCTCGATGTGAAGCTCGAGGTAGGCCTCGAGTTCGGGCCTCTGTTTGTGCGCTTCCAGGATGCTCTCCAGGCTGAATTCCGTCCCTTCCAGGATGGCCTTCAGGGGCCGGCCGAAGGAGGTGAGCCCTTTCTCGACCTCCTCCTTGTTCAGGAGCCCGGCGAAGGCCCGGCTGCCCAGGAAATCTCCCACGAGGTTGCCTTCCTCATCGGTGAAGGAGACGAGTTCCAGGGGCCTGGCCGGTTCGAAACCCTGCTCCTTGATCCGGCGCAGACATTCCAGCGCGGCCAGCACTCCCACCGCTCCGTCAAACGCCCCGCCGTTGATCACCGTATCGAGGTGCGAGCCGACGAGCACAGCGCGGCCGTCCCCGCCCAGCCGTCCGAAGATATTCCCGGCGCCGTCCTGGCGGTAGCATAACCCGGCTTCGCAGATCCTGTCTTTGAGCCAGGCCCGGGCCTCGAAGTCTGCCTGGCTGAAGGACGGCCTGGTCACTCCGCCCCGGGGGTCCCGGCCGATCCGAGCCAGATCCTCGATGTTTTTTTGGAGGCGTTTAAGGTCAATATTCATAGCAGTGCTATCATTTCCTGCACAGCCTGAACGACGCCCACGACCGCCGCCCGGGCGACGATCGAGAATCCGATGCTGAGCTCGACGATTTCGGGGATGGCGATGATGTCGGCCATGTTCCGGTAGTCCAGGCCGTGTCCGGCATGGACCTTCAGGCCCAGGTTGTATCCGAGCGTGGCTGCGTGTTTGACCTTCTTCAAGGCCCTGTCTCTTGCCTTCCCCGGCTTCAGGTCGGCGAACTTGCCCGTGTTGATCTCGATGAGGTCGACGCCCAGCCTGGCGCAGCTGTTGATCTGTCCGGGATCGGGATCGACAAAAATGCTGACCCTGATCCCGGCTTTTTTAAGCTCGCGGATGAAGGGGGCGAGGTGCCTCTGCCCCGCGAGCGCATTCAGCCCGCCCTGGGTGGTCAGCTCCTCCCGTCTTTCCGGCACCAGAGAAACGACATCCGGCTTGATCCGGAGGGCGATCTTTTTCATTTCCTTCGTGGCGGCCATCTCCAGGTTAAGCTTGGTCTTGACGACCTCACGCAGCAGCCGAAGGTCGCGTTCCTGGATGTGTCGCCGGTCGCCCCGCAGATGGATGACGATGCCCTCGGCCCCGGCCTGCTCGGCCAGCAGCGCGACGAGCACGGGGTCCGGTTCTTTGCCCCGACGCGCCTGACGGAGCGTCGCAAAATGATCGATATTAACCGCGAGTCTCATCACTCTCTCCTCATATTCTAAAAAATGGAAAGTATATCCAAGAATGGCGGAAGCGAGCGGGCTGACGATTCCAAACCCCGAGCCTCTGCGAGTTCCGCAGCCGCCGAGAAGAGCGTTGAGGGAACGGCGTTAAAAACCTGATGGCGAGCGAGGCCATTCTTGGATATGCTCTCAATTTTCATTCCCCTAGGTATTTCGCGATGACCGAGGTCAGCCGGCCGGCCTGCTCCTCGATCCGGCCGAGGTCTTCTCCCTCGATCATGACTCTGGCCACCGGCTCGGTCCCGGAATAGCGAACATCGAGCCGGCCAGCTCCGGCAAGCGCGGCTCTAATCTCCTCGATCGTCCGGACGACC
>Ga0307380_10011225_pt1 | contig 11239 bp, 11 predicted proteins | sample UN3MG_FD_202239 | JGI IMG/M metagenome (GOLD analysis project Ga0307380, IMG submission 202239) | Soil microbial communities from Risofladan, Vaasa, Finland - UN-3 | ecosystem: Environmental > Terrestrial > Soil > Coastal area > Acid sulfate soil | place: Finland: Risofladan, Vaasa | collected... | reverse complement strand
ATGCCTGGGTCACGAGATGCATCGAGCAGCAATTCTTTCATCCGGAAGAGAGGGATGACATTGGAAGATGCTTTCAACCCGTATTGTGAAAAATTGGATTTCCTTTGACCTTCTTCAGCAACGATAACGCCGGCAACCGTTCTTTTAATCTCTTTGTTGTTCTGAGCTGCCAAGATCCTGAAATCCCCGACGGCGCCACGGCATGAAACCAGCCGTGTGTCTGTAAGGATTTCTATTGATCCGGAATGTTCTGATGGGGAAAAATCACAGGTTTTATCTGTGGTTGCAATGACAATATCTGCGCCCGTGCTTAGAAGATCTTCAGCAATATAGTGGGCGCACGGCCCGTTTCCGAGAATTAAGGTTTTATCCTTCAAAGAGACCACCTTTTGTATGATGATTTTCAAACCACTTTTGAAGCCATTAAATTTTTCATGGGCTGTTCGGCCTAAGGTATTTGACAATTTGCCGGGCGGCTTTCCCGGCGCTGGCAATGGTTTCGGAAATGCTCATGGCCCCGGAGATCGTGCCGGCCGTAAAAATACCGGTATTCTGCGCCGATGCTTCTTCAGCTCGGGACTCGAAAAATCCGGAATCAGCGAGTTTTAGATGCAGCAACGCGGCTATTTCCCCGTTGTCTTTACCCGGCGTAATCCCGATGGAAAGCACCACCAGATCAAAAATTTCCTCTAAGGTTTCGTGGGTATTGTTGTCTAAAAAGTTTATCTTCAGCTTTTGACTGTCCGTTTCATAAATGTCGCCGGGTATGGCGCGGATCATCCCCAGTTCTTCCTGAGCGTCTTTATAGAATTGCTCGAAGTCTTTTCCGAACGTCTGAACGTCAATATAGAAAACTGTGATGTCGATTTCAGGCTGCCGGTCTTTGATCCGTCTTGCCATGCGCATCGCCGAGCCACAGCACACCTTTGAACACCACAAATGGTTCAGTTTCGAATCCCTGGAGCCCACACACTGAATAAAGGCGATTCGCTCCGGAGGTTTATTATCGCTCGGCTTTTTTACGCGTGCCGTCTGTTTTAGCATTCTTTCCAGGTCGAGCGTTGAAAGGACATTTTTAAAAAGACCATACCCGTATGGCTTGCCCACGGGACTAAACGGTTGGAATCCGGTGGCAACAAGCACGGCGTCTGCTTCGCTCACATATTTAGAACTTTTTTCATCCAGATTGATGGCCTTTTCCGGACATTCATCCCGGCATATATGGCAAGATGTATCTTTGAGATAGAGACATTTTTCTTCGTTGATCCCATAAAAAGGGATATTGTTTTTTGAAAATCCGTTTAAAATCGCGCCGTCCAAAGGGCATCTGTCTAAACAAATAGCGCATTGATTGCACTTCTGGGAATCTATATACCGGGGTTTTTGGTGAATGTTTATGGTGAATCGACCGTTTTTGGATATGTTTTTTACCTGACTGCCGATTAAAATCTTTATGTTTGGATGCGAAACCGCGTTTTTCAGTTTTTCTTCCACCATGCATGCGCCGCACTTTACGCAGGTGTTCCGGGTGGCTTTACAGGTATATCCGATGGCATGTCCACCTAGGAAAATCGATTTTTCAACCAATTCAATCTGGATACCTAAATTGGCGAGTTCAAGCGATGCACAAAGACCGGCTACTCCGCCACCGATAATCAGAACATTTTTATCCGTCATTTCAGAATGACTCTCCTTTTAAAAATGTAAAAGCATCGCAATTTAAAAGCAAAAAAAATATCACAAATCAAGAACAAAAGACCGAGTTTTCCAGCATACAATGTAACCCCTTTGATTGTGGCTCAAGTTTCGCACCCCTAATTTATAGCAACGCCAACACAGCGGCGCACAACGGAAAAGTTTTTTAAGGATTTTTACCAAATATTTGGATGCAAAATTTGAGTATATATTATTTCAATTTTTGCAACGCTTGCTCTGCTGCAATGGTAATAGGTTCAAGGCTCGGCTCAGAGGAGCAATCCGGATTTCCGGCACACATCAAGGTGGTGAGTTCCGGGATTATTTTTTCACCCAGAATCAGTGCATTGACTGTATCGATCTCTTTAACAGCTGCATCACTATCACTGATGATCTGTCCTCCGATGAGCCTTTGAGTCTTTTTATCAAATACAAGCTTTATCGTCCAGGGTTTAACGCCGGGTATCATACCGTGTTTGCTTCTGGAATCGACGGTTGTACTGACGGTTTCAAATCCTTCCTTTTGTGCCTGCTCATCCGTAAAACCTGTTGCAGCGATGTATTTGTCAAAAATTCTCACTACAGAGTTGTTTAATATTCCCGGGAATTCAATTTTATACCCAGCCAGCGTTTTGGCGGCAAGACGTCCCTGAATAACGGCAGGACCGCGGAGTTGCGATGGCGCAGGTTTTTTTGTTACAAAATGAATTTTTTCAACACAATCTCCGCCTGCAAGGATATCTGGATTTGATGTTTCCAGGTATTTATTGACTTTGATGCCGAACTTGCCAAGTTCAAGATTCATATCCTTTGCCAGCTCTAAATTTGGCCTTGCCCCCACTGACAGCATGACCATATCTGCATCGATTGTTTCACCGGTTTCAAGTTCTACCCCTGTAACCATCCCTTCACCTCCAAGGATTTTTGTTGCCTTGGATGCCATTATCATATTGAAACCCTTTTCAACCAGGTATTTCTCTATCTTAGCAGCCAGCTCCGGATCAAGCATCAGGGGCAGAGGATAGTCTAAGAATTCAATGACTGTCATGTTGTAATAATCCGGTTTCATTTCTGACAAAAGAGCACACAGTTCAAGATTAATAAATCCTGCTCCAATGAAAACAAGATTCTTGGGTTTTTTCTCTTCCATAAACCGTTTTATTTTTTCTGCATCCACAGCGGTTCTCAAACTCAGCACACCCTCAAAGTCAATTCCCTCAATGGGCGGAATTACCGGTACCGATCCGGTGCCCAAAATGATTTTATCGTAATCAATGGAAGTACCGTTTGACAACACAACAATTTTTTTCTCCGTATCCACTTGAGTTACTTCTTCAATAATGTTTGTAATACCTGCATTTTCAAACATGGCATCCGGATTGGTGATGGAATCAACAGTGGCCAGACCGGCCACAGCATGCGGCAAAGCTCATCGAACGATAAAACGATCTTCTTTACGAATAATCGTCACATCTATATCCGGCATAAGCTTTTTGGCCATCATTGCAGCAGGACCACCAACACCGCCGCCTCCGATAACAACCAGTTTTCCACCCTTTTTCATGGTTCCCCTCCCGTGTTATTAATTCGGCAATTAAAGATGTCATTCCGGTCGGTGCTAAACGAAGAACCGGAATCTATAACCTATCTTGGAGACCTTTGCAAAACGCCCTTTTTTGCTCAATTTCTGCGTCAGTCTCAACATTGTGCACGAAGTGAAGCTTTAGCTTTATCCTCGAAATACTCAATATATTCATGTGGTTAAAATTTTGGCCTTCCGTGAACTTGAACAAAAATGAATATTTTTCAAAGGTCTCCTTGTTTTACCTCTATTGATCGCAAACAAAATGGATGGTTTCGTAAAAATTAAGGATACGAAACTTTTTTACTGTACCACAAGCTTATGGGCAAATGCTCATAATGAAAATATATGGTCTCAGCATTCCGCTGTCAACCTAATTTTATCCTGGTTAAACAACTTTTTTATTCAAAAAAACATTAGGCGCTATCGCTTCTCGCCAAGAGCCGACTTTTATCCCAAAGCCGTCCCGGCGTGATACAGAAGTCTTTAGAAAACGCCCTTACCCTATCCCTTGAAATGGGGACCCGTCTTTTAACTCAAAAAATCCGTTATGCCTATAGAACAATGGGCGCTTTTGAAATGGATGCTTAAAAGCCTCTGAAATTGCAGGCCGAAATAGATAGCAAAAGGTGGGATAACGGCGTTTTTCAGCCGCTGGGGTTAGCTGTCGGCTGCAAGAGCATGGTTAGCCAACCGGCAGGCGATGAATTCGTACACTATAGCTGCTAAACGAAGTCCTGGCAATTCATCAAGACCCTCAACGGACCTTCAGTGACTATGCGCTTAATCGTAACTTGCACGGGTCACCTCATCACTCATGGTCGGCGCGACAAGTGGCTTCCATGCGGAGTTCTCCCATGTCCCAAGATAAGTATGCATATCAAGATACTTTTTCGGTATAGGGTGCGTGCCTACAACGACCTTGACCTCATAGCGTTTTTCAAGAAAGGCTTTGAATGTATCGATATAGGGACAGGGAGGATAACCAACCACCAGGCCGGTAGCTAAATGAATAACCTCTGCGCCATTCTTCACCATCTCTTCGCCCGCATATTCTATGTTGCCACCAGGACAACCATCGCACGTTGTAAAACCAACCAACTCAACTTCGGTATCCGTGTAGATGCTGAAAGCCCCTTCCTTGTTCCTCATCGCTCGGAAACACTTCCCGCCCGCACAGCGGCGGTAGCGATTGCAGATAACTATTCCAATCTTTGTCTTTGAATTCATTCCAACTCCTTTCAATTCTTAAAAGGAATATATACATAAAACGTACTTCCATGATCAGGTTTGCTTTCAACTTGGATCATTCCATCGTGGGCTTCGACAATACTTTTAACAATGGACAATCCCAAACCGGTGCCGATAATGTATCGGGTTTTTTCATTTTTAACGCGATAGAATCGGTCGAAAATTCGCCCTAACTCATCCTCCGCAATCCCCAGACCGGTATCGCTGACACGGATACACAAATGATGCTTTTCCAGACGGGCGGATACGGTGATCTTCCCTTTTCCAGGTGTATAGTTAATCGCATTGGCAATCAGATTGGAAAGCACCTCTTCCATGTTTTGTTTGTTGGCAAGTACCGGCGGTAAATCCGGTAACGGGTCCAGTTTGAGTTGAATCCCGTTTGCGTGTGCTTTGGGTTGATGAAAATCAACCTGGTCTTTTATAACTTCAGTCATATCAAATTCGGTTCTTTCTAAGGCTATCAATCCGGCCTCTCTCGATGCCATATTCAAAAGCTCCGAAGAAAGGGAAACGAGTCCGTTTATTTTCTCTGAGGCCCTGCCCAGAATTTCACCCTGCTTTGGTGTAACGTCACCGGCCAATCCATCCTGAATCACTTTAATCTGCGCCATGACCGAGTTCATCGGGCTTCGGATTTCATGTGCAACCATTGAAACGAAATCAGACTTGCGCTGATTGATGTCCTTTAAATAAGTGATATCACTTAAAACGGTAATGGTTCCCAAATTCCGGCCGACCCTGTCCCTGAAAGGGCGGCATTTGACAACATATACGGCTTTTTTATCTTCTCCGTCCTCTCCGATGTCCAGTTCTTCGGTCAGTTCCGTGAGGACATCTTCGGTCATGGAAAGGGAACTCTCAATCATTTGTTGGAGTTGTTCATTTTTGATCAGCACCGTAAACGGACGACCAATGATATCATCTCCCTGAAAGCGCATTATCTTCATGAAGGCCGGGTTGGCCAGCACCACCTTTTTTTCGGCATCCGCAACCATGACCCCATTGGCCAAAAGATTAATAAGCACACGCATTCTGGATTTTTCGTTGGCGATGTCTTTAAGCGCGCCGGTGTGTTCAATGGCTTTGGACACCACCACTCTGAGTTGGTCCGGAGAAAACGGTTTTGGAATAAAATCAAAGGCCCCTTTTTTCATGGCTTCAATAGAATTTTCGATAGTGGCATAACCGGTGATGACAATAATCGAGGTGTCCGGGTGGAGCGCTTTAACATGTGACAAAACGTCGAAACCCGATAAACCCGGCATCATCAGGTCCAGCAGGATTACATCAAAATGCGCTTTCTCAATCATTTTCAACCCCAGCTCCCCGTTTTCAGCCAAGGTCGCTTCATAGCCCTCCTGGGTTAATACTTCACGGCACCCATTCCGAATTACCTTTTCGTCATCGACCACCAAGATTTTGGGCTTAAATAAAATGTCAGTGGATTGTTTTTCCGTCATGATTTTGACTGCCTTTCCTTATTTGTTCTATGAAACCGAGGGTTTTTCATCCGGTGTATAAAGTGGAAGTTCGATCAAAGAAGTTGTTCCCCTGGAACTCGTTTCCTTGATTGAAATATGGCCGCCATTTTCTTTTACAATTCCATAAGAGGTACTCAGGCCAAGACCGGTGCCCTTTTCCGGTCCTTTTGTTGTAAAAAACGGATCAAATACTTTTGATAAATTCTCTTCAGGGATACCACATCCGGTATCCGACACCTCGATGTATACCTTTTTATGAGGTTTATTCCGGTATGTCCGAAATGTTAAGGTTCCCTTTCTATCCATGGCGTCGATGGCATTCATTATCAAATTTATGATGACCTGAATGAGTTGATTTTTATCCGCACGAATCAACATCATATCACCAGACATTTTTTTCACGAGGTTAATATTCAGAAACCGTTTTTGACCCCGGATAAGGGTCAAGCTTTCTTCTATTAGTGAATTGATCTGAAACGTTTCTTTGGTCGGACTCGTCTGCCGGCTATACGCCAGAAGGTCTTTCACAATATCTTTGCATCGCCCGGTATCATGGATGACAGACTTTAAATGTTTTCGAAGCGGGTCCGCTTTGTCGAGCCGCTCAAGCGCCAGGTTTGCATACAGAAGAATCCCGGTCAGCGGGTTATTGATTTCATGGGCTATCCCTGCCGCCAATTGACCCAGAGATGCCATTTTTTCTGACCGGTTGATTTGGATTAATACCTCCTTTAGTTTCTTATCTTTAGCTATTTTTTCTCTAAGATCATAAAAAGTCCCTGTGGTCGCGACTTCTTCTTCACCATCATATATAATGGCGCCCGTCATTTCAACGGGGATCGTTTCACCCTTTGCGTTAACGACATTAACCTGCGTGGCGGATAACCTCCCCTTTCCGCCATAATTATCGCTCCGCATTTTTCTCATGATTTTCTTTGCTTTTCCAAATGAGTAAAAGTCTTCCGCATTTTTTGTGCGAATGGCTTCTTCCATGGAATAACCGAATAGATCTTCTGCCGCCTGATTCATTAACAAAATAGTTCCTTGTCTATCTGCAGAGACAATTGCATTGGGGGAGCATTGAATGATATTATCCAGAAACCGCCTGATACGGATTGACTTTTTCTCCAAAGTGATCACCCGTTTGAGATTTTGCACGCTCTCCATTATAAATTTGACATCACCATTTTCGTCCAGGATCGGAGAAAACATCCGTTCGACCCATAGTTCCTCGTTTCCATCAAATTCCGTTCGTCTGAGTGTGGACTGCGATTTCTTTTCGGTGATCACCTTGGAAAAAGGACAGATTGCCTGAGAACAAGGTTTTTCAGTATCATAAAAAACCTGGTGACATGTTTTGCCGACAATCTTTTCTAAATCGGTTCTTTTTTTTTTTAGAAAGGCTCGATTCGCAGAGATAATGACTTTGTCTGGTGTAAGAATCAGGGAAGGAAAAGGTAGGGAATTGAAAACCTTTATTCTCCAGTCAAATTCTTCGGTGACCGTAATATATTTCATATTCATGAGTTGATGCCGATATTTGAACGTCTCGGAATTTTATAACTGTTTAAAAAGATATCACTTTATTGAGGTTTCCTGTTTCTGCCTAACCCATGTCGAGATGGATCTGATCCATAACCCGCTTTTCCAAAACCAATGACTCCATCGTTCCACTATTCCAATTGGGGCGAAGCCCCAACTTTTATTTTATGGGACCTCAAATGCTTCGGCCAATCGAGGTTTGACCTCCTGTAGCTTTTGTTCAGGAAGTACAATGTAAACGGCGGCTCCGGAGCATGCAGCGACTAGGATCGGGATGCCCTGGTCATCCAAAGCCTTAAAAGCCGTATGGGCGATCCCGTATCTGTCCCCGAAATGAGGACCCTGAAAGCTTATGAGTTCCACTGGAGAAGTTAGATGGAAATCTTTTTCAGATTCCAGATCGATCCGTTTGTCAATATGAGATAATACGCTGTCGGCCCAAAACTTCTCGAGTAAAATATACAATCGTAATTTCTGATGCGCCGAATACTTGGCCAAAATCAGATGAAAACCGATATTAAGATCTGCCAATTCCATAAGCCAAAGACCCCATTGGCCCATTTCCCCCGGTGTAATTTCAACGTTCATCAAAGACAAATTAGTAACCTCTTTAAAACCGTATGTTTTAGGCTTAGGTTCCCAATAAACGGCAATCGTTTCCACGGCTTTTTCCTTAGGTATTATTTTGGTGTCTGAGCGTCTTTGTGACTGAACGGTTACCTTTTCTTTTGTATCACATGAATTTCCGGTCTAAACGGTGCATGATTCGGTGGCAGGTCCATATATTCCAGTAAAATTGAAACAGCTTTGTCCAATTGTGAATAATCCGTGACAAATGTCAGGGAAGATATAGATGAGGCCATACCGTATAACGGCAGGTGTTGCTTGCCTAAGAGATAAAAGGACAGACCCAGCAGTTTCAGGTTCGAATGATGTGGAAATATAGACAAAGTGCCGACACCTGGAATGAATTCCAGATTTTCTTTCAGTTTAGGTTCCCCTTCAACAACTTTTTTTATCCGATGGATATCTTCAGCCGCCACACAGCATGATCCTAAAATTTTTTCTCCCATACCGCTGGTCAAAATAAAGGGAATATTTATCTGATTTTGAGCCAGAAGTTGAAAAAAAAGAGCTCTGGAATCCTGCGGGAAGAAACGATTCAAAAGATTTACCTGAACCAATTCCGTGCTGAGTTTGATGCCATTGATCCGTATTTTTTTGTCGATGCTTTCCCGGGTGTTGTTCATAAGAAATTTACGTCAGAATTTAGGATCTCGAAGTTTAATTTCTGATGGCAAATCCATACGGAGCAGCTTGTTCTGATTTTGGAGTGTTGGAGTATTGAAATTAATTTGCATCAAAACAAGTTTATCGTTTCAACACTCCATCGCTCCATCATTCCAATGTTCGGTATTGTCCATTGATCCGTTGAACATTCGTAAGCCTTGGAATCTCGATAAGGCATCCGGCGTTCTTCAAGCGCCGTTGGAATTATTCAAGATTTTCCTTCACAATGCCCATCAGTTTATCCAAATCGATGGGCTTTGGAATAAAATCTTCAGCCAATGTTGTTTTGCCGCCAAAATGGGTATATTGGGTCGTTGTTACGGCATCTCCCACCGCGGTAAGAAGAACCACCGTGATATCTTTGTATTGATCGTCCTTTTTAATCTCGTCACATACCACATACCCATCTTTTCTCGGCATCATGACATCCAGAATAATCAGCTCCGGCCGATCTTCTTTAATCCGTTCCCAAGCTTCAACCCCATCATACGCTTTGGTTACCCGAAAATTATTGCTTTCCAGCTTCATGGCAATCGACTCAACCAGATCGGGGTCATCATCTACCACTAAGATATGTTGCTTATCACTCATTGCTTTTCCTCCTTTTATAGTTAAAATTGGTTGCGCGTTTCTTTCATATAATGAACAATTGAACTAAAGATCAATTGTGGGCCTTGGAAGAAGTCCGGCTCTTTCGACAATCTCCGGAACCATCTGTTCCCACTCTATCGCCATAACGTGGAATCCTTTTACGCCTTCCACAGCCTTTAGGCGCTCGATGGCTTCCACACTGATTTTGATTCCTTCCTCGGGCTGCTTTTCTTTGGGAACACCGGCCATACGTTTGATTATTTCATCCGGCACATCCATTCCAGGCACCCTTTTTTTCATGTATTTGGCCATGCCTACGGTTTTCATGGGCGTAATTCCGGCCATAATATTGACCTTTTCATGGAGACCTCGGTCACGGACTCCTTCCATCCACTTCTCAAATTTGTCCAGGTTGTAAATACACTGGGTTTGAATGAAATCGGTTCCTGCCTTGATCTTTTTCGCCAGGCGAGCCACCCGAAGCTCAAAAGGGTCGGCAAACGGGTTGGCTGCCGCACCGATATACATTTTGGGTGGATTCAAAATGTCGTCTCCGCCCTGAAATTTCCCCTTATCCCGCATATCTTTGATCATCTGAACGAACTGAACGGAATCGATGTCATGTACATTGGCCGCCATGGGGTGATCGCCAAAGTGGGGATGATCACCGGATAAACACAGCATGGTATCGATGCCGTGTGAATAGGCGCCCAGAATGTCCGCCTGCATGGCCAGCCGGTTACGGTCTCTGGTCACCATTTGAAGGATAGGGTTCATCCCCAATTGTTTAATAAACACACAGGCGGCAAAACTGGACATCCGGACCATGGCGGTCTGGTTGTCCGTAACGTTGACCGCATCCACATATCCTTTAAGCATTTTGGCTTTTTCGATGATCTTTTCAGGCACGGCGCCCCGTGGAGGTCCACATTCGGAGGTTACCGCCAACTCGCCTGAAGCAAAAACTTTTTCCAGTACACTTTCGGTCTTCATTTTACCAAATCCTCTCTTATTATTTTACGGGGTCCGCCACCGCGTCCTGTTCGCCAGTCTTTTGCCGCTATATTTTCTTCGTATCGATCTTCTATCCCCAGCGCCTTCAAGCGATCCCAGATGAGCTGCCAGGCGCAATCCATATCCGGATCCACCTCACACTTGCCGTTTGTGGATCCACCGCAAGGACCGTTCAACAATCGCTTGGAGCATCGTGCAATCGGGCAAACCCCTCCGGTCAATCCCAAAACGCAGTCTCCACATCCCTGGCATCTTTCAGCCCAGACTCCCTGTCGTTCCGAAGCACCCATGAACGTTGTGTTTACCGCCGGAAAAACCGGTTTGGTTTTAAACCGCCTGGCAATTTCCTGAACCCCGCAGCCGCAAGCCATGGACATGACCGCTTCCGCTTGATCAATGTGGGTAACAAGCTCTTCGACATATTCAGGATCGCATTGCCTTTCGAGGGTCATTTCTTTAACATCGAGGGCCTTCCCTTCTTTCATAAATGCCATCTGGAGGGCGGAAGATAAAATTCCAACCTCCTTTCTCCCTCCCGCCGCACAAACCGTTACGCACTCGTTGCATCCCACAAGAAGAATGCGGTGATACGGTCGCAGGCATTCAATGAGTTCTTCCATTGGTTTACGTTCAGCAGTGATCATTGTCGTTCACTCTCCTTTTAGATAAGAAATAATAATTATATACCGTTGGATGCCATATCCTTGGAGATGGATTTTGCCGGATTGGGCCCCAGTTTGCGAATTTTTTCCGTCATATCGGCGGCAGTCTGTGCAAAACGTTCCCCCAT
>Ga0307380_10011224_pt1 | contig 11240 bp, 9 predicted proteins | sample UN3MG_FD_202239 | JGI IMG/M metagenome (GOLD analysis project Ga0307380, IMG submission 202239) | Soil microbial communities from Risofladan, Vaasa, Finland - UN-3 | ecosystem: Environmental > Terrestrial > Soil > Coastal area > Acid sulfate soil | place: Finland: Risofladan, Vaasa | collected... | reverse complement strand
GATGAATGGGCCTATTACCGGGGAGAGTGCAGCCCCAACACGGGCGGTGAAGAGATCACGCCGTCCCCTACCGCAGGGGACTCCCCGGCGCCTACTCCGATGCCATAGGGAACCACGGAGATGGTGGATGGCTGGATGGCCCCATCAACTTCCCATCTCGCATCCGTATCACCCGCCCGGCCTGGGCAGCTACCTCCGGGTTGTGGATGACCAGGACGATGGTCTGCCCCTCGGCGTTGAACTGGCCAAGCAGGTCAGCGATGGTCTGACCGGTAGCCGAGTCCAGGTTGCCGGTCGGTTCGTCGGCCAGGAGCAAGGCCGGTTGGTTGGCCAAGGCGCGGGCAATCGCCACCCGTTGCCGTTCGCCGCCGGAGAGTTGCCGGGGCAAGTGATCCATCCGCTCACCCAACCCGGCACATTCCAGCAGTTCGGTTGCCCGCGTACGACGCTCCCGGCGGGAGATGCCCGCCAGCCGCAAGGCGATCTCGACGTTCTCCAGGGCGCTCAACGTCGGCAGCAGGTTGAAGGTCTGGAACACGAAGCCAACTTGACGGCAGCGCAGGCGCGTACGCTCGGCGTCGCTCGTGTACGCCAGGTTGCGCCCGTTCAGGTACACCTCGCCGCGCGTCGGCGTGTCCATCGCCCCCATCAGGTGCAGCAGCGTAGACTTGCCACTGCCCGAAGGCCCCACCAGCGCCATGAACTCGCCGGCCTCCACCACCAGGTTCACCCCGCGCAGCGCCTCAACGCTCGTCCCGTCCATCGGATAAGTCTTCCACAGATCGCAAGTCTCTACAATTGGTGTCATCGTGATACCTCCCTATTCGTACCGTAGTGCTTCCAGCGGGTCCACTTGCGTTGCCCGCCAGGCCGGATACAGCCCGCCCAAGGTGCCGGCCACGACGGCGAAGAACAGAATTTGTGCGAGTTGCCCCGCCATGGGCAGCGTCGTCTCCATCACGGCGGCCATAGGCACAGACAGCAGGGTGCCAGGGACCCCACCGATCAAACTCAGCAGGAGGATTTCGGTTAGTATTGTGCCCAGGACAAGCCGCCGGGAAGCGCCGATGGCGCGCAGCGTGCCGATTTCCCGTGTACGTTCCATAATCGCCATCACCATCGTACTCATGATCACCGCCACGGCAACGATGAAGGCAGTCAGGCTCATCGTGCCCATGTAGAACATCGGCATCTGCAACACCTCCTCAGCCTCGGCCAGCATGTCGTCCTGGGTCGCCACTTCTAGCGCCGGGTAATCCCGGCGGAGCGCGGCCGCTACCTCCGTCGTCCGGTTTACATCGTCTGGCGTCAGCAACACCGCCGAGACCGTCCCTTCTTTGGCGAAAATTCGTTGCACAGTCTCCAAGGGTACCACAGCCGAGATGTTGACACTGTCCATACTCGATTTCTTGAGGATACCGATCACGCGGACGGTCTGTCCGTTGATGGTGATGGCCTGGCCCACCGATGCACCAGACGACTCGGCCATTACCTCGCCCAGAATCGCCACGTTACCTTGCTCGCCGGCGTCAAAGCGATTGGCCCCTTCGGCTGCCTCTACGTTCCCCAACAAGGCGCTCTCCTTTCCAGCCAGCACACCAATGATCATCTCGTCAGCCGGCATGAAGGGCATCATGGCGCGCTCGGTACGAACGAAGACAAGCGGCGCGCTTTCGGCCGCGTTCAGTCCCAGGTCGGTGCGGGCCAGGATGGCCTCGGCTGTCTCCTGGCCGATACTGCTGTCAATGGGCGGGTAACTGGAGCCACCTTGCTGGACGTAGATTTTGCCCATGTAGCGGGCCAACTCCGAGGTCATCATTTCGTACATCCAGTTGTTCATCGTGGCTGTAGAGCCATTCAGAAAGACGCTGACCATGACGGCCAGGATGCACAGGACGGAGCGCGTCTTACGCGCCCACAGGTTCTTGAAAGCAACGTCGAACATCTCATCATACCTCCGCTCGTTTTTCCTGCTCTGATGATAGCACACTCCAGGTCAAAGAGCATCGGTCTGGGCTCACGTTTGTCTAGTACTGCGCTCACGTTTTCAAGCCGGTACACCAGTAACAGGCCGGAAAACAAAAACCCCCGGCCTAACAGGCCGGGGGTTCACAGCGTACCCCCTCTTCTCCCCCCCGCAAGCGGGGGGGGGCGGGGGGGTTAGGGAGGGGCCAACGGCACCCACGCCGTGAGGGTCGTCCCTTGCCCTGGCCCCGAAGCCAGGCTCAGCGTGCCGCCGACGAGTTCCATGCGCTCATGCATACTCACCAATCCAAAGTGACCGGCTTCGGCCAGCGCTCCCAACCGCCCTTGGCTGACAAAGCCTCGCCCTCGGTCGCTCACGGTTAGTCTGACTGCCTCCACGTCGAACCACAAGCGCACCTCGACCTTCGGCGCTTGGGCGTGTTTCCAGGCATTGATCAGCGCCTCTTGAGCCACACGAAAGAGCGACAGTTCGACTTCGGGTGATAACCGCCGTTCGTCGCCGTCCACGCGCAGTTCCACCGGCAGCCCGGTTCGTGTGCCAAAGTCGTCCACGTACGAGCGCAGCGTAGCGACCAGTCCCAACCGGTCCAGCGCTGGTGGCCGCAGGTCGGCGCACAGCTCGCGCAGTGCATCAATCACCCCATCAATGTTGGCCTGGAGTCCGGCCTGTGCATCTGGCGTTCCCTCGGCAAGGTGAAACTTGAGTCCCACCAGGCTTTGGATGGCCTGATCATGCAACTCGCGCGCCAATCGCTCGCGCTCTTCTTCTCGCCCGCGCACCAGTTGGCGGTAGGCCTGGTCCATGGCGCGCTTGTCGGCAGCGACCTCTTCCATTCGTCGGCGCAGTTCGTCGTAGCGCAGCGCCTGGGGGTAGGCGCGCGTGGCGTGATAGGCCGGGTATGCGCCCGCCAAGAGGCCGGCCGCCACCACCAGTCCGGCCACGCGCAGCGCCTCCTCCCAGGTGAGAATCCACGTCCAGCCAAAGAGGTGCGCTGCTGGCACCGCAGCCAATGCGCCCAGCGCGCCACTGCCCAGGCTGAGTATCAGCGCCTCGGCCAGGGTGTAAACCAAGATGGTCGTCCGCTCCCCGCCGACGGCGTCGAACAAGGTTCGCGCGATCAGCTCGATCTCTTGAGCACGCTCTCGTACAGCGATGCTCATGACGTTGGCGACGATCAGCACCGCAATGACAAAGGCGGCCCACGATACCGTCCCCAGGAACTTGCCGGGCAGTTCCAGTTCCTTAAGCAGCACGCGGTGAATATCCTCTTGGGTGTTGACTTTCAGGGCAGGATACTCGCCGGTCAGCGAGCGGGCCAGATCCTCTTCCTGGCCCTCTCTGGCTGTGAGTAGCACAGCCGAGATCCACCCTTCCAGGCCGAAGGCCGCTTGCGCACTCTGCAGCGGCATCAGGATGAGGTTGTCGAGCGTGGTCAGATCAGTCCCTCTCAGGATGCCGACCACATGCCAATGCCGGCCAGCGAAAGTAACCGTTTCCCCGGCGTTTGACACACCATAGAAGCGGGCAGCCTGGCTTCCGAGAATTACCGCGTCGTCGTCTTCCCCGGCCAGTGTAGGCTGGCCCGCTGCGACTTGTGCTGCACCAAGCCAGGCTCGCTCGCGGCCGGGCCACAGTCCCAGGCCGATCACTCCGGCAATGTCCATCGGGTTGTCGGCCGGCTCAAGAACGAGAAAGAGCAGTGGCGTGCTCTCGCTGACCACGATGTCCGGCCGGTCGAGCGTCGCCGTGACAGATTCCTGGCGCAGCGTGCCCTTGAACGGCGGGTAGCCGGCGCCAGGCATCTGGAGCAGCAGACGGCCAGCGAGACGAGCCACGTCTTGGGCGCGTTCGGCGTGCATGTGGCCCAGCATCCCGTCCACCGTGGTGAGTGCCAGCACGCACACCGCCACGCCGACCAGCGTCAGCGCCGTACGTACTCGGCGTTCCCATAGCCCCTTCCAGACCTGGCGGATCATGGCTCCTCCACCTCGCTCACATCCGCTATGCCATGTCGGATGGCGTACAGTACGGCTTCGGCCCGCGAGGCCAGGCCGAGTTTACCGTAGACGTTGCTGACGTGATTCTGCACCGTGCGCCGAGAGATGACCAGCCTTCCGGCAATCTCATCATTGCTGAGGCCCAGGGCCAGCAAGCGCAGCACCTCCCGCTCCCTGGGCGTGAGCGGCTCTGATCGGATGTACTCATCCGCCTCGGCCCCCTCGACCCAGGCGACCGCTCTGCGGGCCAGCCGGCCGGCAATACGCTGGCTCAACCACGACTCACCCCGGGCCACCGCTCGAATGGCTGCCACCAACGTCTCCAGTGCCTCCTCTTTGAGCAGGTAACCCATCGCCCCGGCTGCAAGCAAGCCGGTTACATAGGCGTCGTCATCGTAGGCGGTGAGGACCAGGATGCGCAGAGTGGGAACCTGCTCCTTCAGACGGCGGGTGGCGGCCACCGGGTCGAGGCCGGGCATGTTCACGTCCAACACCAGCACGTCTGGCTGCCAGTGAGAGGTCAGAGTCTCTACCTCACTGCCCAGCGCGATCTCGCCCACCACTCGCAGGTCAGGCTCTTTTTCCAGGAAGGTCTTGACACCGGCCCTCACGACCGGGTGGTCATCGGCCAGCACGACGCGAATATTCACACGTTCCACACGTTCTGGCATCATTCCGCTCATACCGCCCCCTGCATTCCTGTGCTGGTCCATCAGGAGTCAACACACCGGATGTACGGATCCGCACTGATCCCTGGCACCAGGGCATGGCCGCCACAGTGGTCACCGCCTCGGGCCGGCCAGAGCCGCGAGGCGGATTACTTGCGTTGCGCCTTAAGTATAGACGGACTTGCGGTGGAAGTCAACCATGCATAATGCGTAATCCGTAATCCGTAATGCGTGAAACGTGAAACGTGCTGCGTGTTGCGTGTTGCGTAAAGGATGGAATACGAAACACAGAACACGCAATCCGCAGTGGGTGAGCGAACACTGGTCATCTGACCAGTGAAAAGACCAGACTTTTGACCAGTTCTCAGACTCCCCGGTTGGCTGATGCGCCGGGGAGTCGTTTCTGCTATACTTGCCAGAAATGATGATGGCTTCAACTGGGCAGGGATATCGAGAGTGTCTTGTTCAGTTTCGTACCGAACACTCCTGTTGGAGAAAGGGGAACCACAATGGAACTCACGATTGATCACGTTGGCAAACAATACCGGCGCGATTTCTGGGGATTGCGTAACTTTGCGCTGGAACTCGGCCCAGGTGTTTTGGGGCTGTTAGGCCCAAACGGCGCAGGCAAGTCCACGCTGATGCGCATCCTGGCGACCATCACCCGCGCAACCGAGGGTGAGGTCACCTGGAACGGCGCGGACATTGCCAAGAGGCCTGGGCTATCTTCCGCAGGATTTTGGCGTCTATCCCAACTTGAACGCCATCGAGTTCCTGGAATACCTGGCCGCCGTCAAAGGTCTGGATGGTCGCTCGGCGCGGCGGCGGATTGACGATTTGCTGCAACTGGTCAACCTGGTGGATGTGGCCAGGCGACCCTTGGGCGGTTATTCGGGCGGCATGAAGCAGCGCGTCGGCATCGCGCAGGCGTTGCTCAACGATCCGCAACTCCTCATCGTGGACGAGCCGACGGCAGGGCTTGACCCTGAAGAGCGTGTGCGCTTTCGCAGCCTGATCGCCGAGCTAGCGGGCGAGCGCATCGTCATCCTTTCGACCCACATCGTCTCGGACGTGGAAGCCACGGCGACCTCGATTGCCATCATCGTCAAGGGGCATCTCATCACGCACGACTTGCCGGAGAAGATTCTGCAAGCCGTCGAAGGCAAGGTCTGGACGTGGATCATTGCCAGTTCCGAGTTGCCCGCCATCAAGCAGCGTCACCTGATCAGCAGCACGGCCCGGCGCAGCGATGGTGTTCACGTGCGCGTCGTGTCCGATCAAGAACCGAACGATAGCGCAGAGCCTGTCCCCGCGACGCTGGAAGATGCATACCTGTATCACGTTCAGGGCAGGTCGTACCCATGAACCAATGGCGAACCCTCTATCACTTGATGCGCGCCGATTTTCTGGAGCGCGTGCGGCGGTACTCCTTCCTGGTCACACTGCTGGTGATTGTGGCTGTCACCTATCTCTACTTGCCTGCGCTGGACACTCCGGCCTGGTTCTATCTGAACATGGGCGGCCCGCGTCCCATCTACAACTCGGCCTGGATCGGCCTGGCCGTCGCCGCGCTGATGTCCGAATTCTTTCCACTGTTTGGATTTTACCTGGTCAAGAACACGATCGAACGCGACCGCCGGACGGGCGTGGGTGAGATCATTGCGACGACGCCGATCAGCAAACCGATGTATACACTCGGCAAGTGGCTCAGCAACGTGGCGGTCTTTGGCGCAGTGATCGGGGTCACCATGCTCACCTCGCTCGTCCTGCAGTTCGTTCGCGCGGAGGAATTCGCGGTGGACCTGTGGGCGCTCGTTGCGCCCTTCCTGTTCCTCATCTTGCCCGAGCTCGCGTTTATCGCGGCGCTGACCGTCCTGTTCGAAAGCATCAACTGGCTGCGCGGTGGGTTCGGCAATCTGATCTACTATGTGGTGTATGCCGCCGCTGTCGTGCTTGGAAACCTGCAGGGCATCGGCAGCGTGTGGCCCAGCGTCTACCAGGCGTGCTCCGCCAGTCTTGATCACTGCAGGGCCGGACGCCAGATTGATATCGGCGGTGAGCCGCTGCTCAATTCGCCCACCTTCCGCTACGGGGGCATCCACTGGACCGCCGAGATCGTTTGGCCACGGCTGGCCTGGATCGCCGTCTCGGTCGCCGTCGCGCTGTTGGCAGCCTTTTTCTTTCACCGCTTTGACCCGAGCAGGATTGGCAAGACACCCTGGGCGTGGATCAAGCGATTCGTACTCACATTTGTCACAGAACCCGCCCAGGTCGCCGAACCGAGCAGCGTGGAATCAGCCCCAATCGCACAAGCGATGGCACACCGAGGTTCACTTTCCACTACGGTACGCACAAGTGGAGGATTATCGCTGTACGTGCGGATGCTTGCGGCGGAACTGCGTCTGACGTTCAAGGGTTTGCGCTGGCCCTGGTATTTGATTGCGGCGGGTATCATCGTAAGCGCTTTGTTCGTTCCGCTGAACATCGTGCGCCTGGTGGTCTGGCCGCTGGCGATGGTGTGGCCCGTGCTCATATGGTCATCGCTCGGCGTGCGCGAAGTACACCATCGCACCGCACCGATCATCTTTGCGTTGCCCTTCGCACTGCGACGGCAATTGTTAATGACCTGGCTGGTGGGCGTGCTCACCGCGCTGGTGATGGCTAGCACCGTCACCCTGCGGCTCGCCCTGGCCGGTGAATGGGCTGCGAGCCTGGCCGCGCTGATCGGCGCGCTGTTCGTGCCATCGTTGGCGGTGGCGTTGGGCTGCTGGAGTGGGACGAGCAAACTGTTCCAGGCCATCTATCTCTTTGTGTGGTATCTCGCGTCCGTGCAGGGCGTCGTGTATGTGGATTTCATGGGGCATTTTCCGCAGGCCGTGGCGCTGGGCGTTCCGTGGGTCGCCGCGGCCGTGACTATCGGCTTGTTGATCGCGGCGGCGCTGGGCCGCCGGCGACAGATCACGCAATAGGCAAGGTAAGGGGGTTACGATGCAATCAAGCAGGATTCGCTGGAATCGGCTCGCGATCCTGGTCGTGGGCGTGTTCGGGGTGTTGTTGTTGTGCCTTGTCGGAGTGTCCGTGCTGGCGCCTAATTTGCGCCGGATCATCCAGGCTCCGTACTGGAAGACGGACGCGCAACTGGCCGCGCAGGCGGCGCACAAGATGTTGGACTATGATCTGCCGCCGGATTATCAGGAGTCCAAGGTCTTGACCATACGAGGCCAGGATGCCGCGGTGATCATGGCCCACCGCGAGCGGCCAGAGGACATGATCTTTATTGAAGGAGTGCTGGATGGCATTATCGCCAACGACGAGTGGCGGGCCCGCTATGAGACGAGGCTGGCGCGGGAAATGGGGACGCGCCGCTACGACACGCAGACGGTGGGCACGCAAGAGACGACGATTGGCGGACAGCCGACGACGCTGCGCATCCTGGAAGGCACGGACGAAAATGGCCGCCAGGTACGACAGGTCGTGTGCGGATTCAGCGGCAAGAGCGGCGACGTTCTCCTGGGCATTGTGGCCGGCCAGGATAGCTGGGATCAGGCCATGGTGGATAGTTTCCTGCAATCCATTCGGTAGCCAGGAGGTTGCCCGATGAACCATTGGCGAACCCTCTATCACTTGATGCGGGCCGACTTGTTCGAGCGTGCGCGGCGCTACAGCCTGTTGATCACGCTGGGGTTCATCATCTTTGCCGCGTACGTCTACATCTCGCCCAAGGAGGCCCATTACCTGACGCTGGGCCTGGGCAACTATCGCGGCGTGTACAATTCGGCCTGGGTCGGCGGCGCGGTGGCCGTGTTGTGTTCTGGGTTGCTCTCACTGCCGGCGTTTTACCTGGTCAAGAACGCGGTCGAGCGAGACGAGCGAACGCGGGTCGGCCAGATCATTGCGACGACCCCTTTGAGCAAACCGCTGTACACCCTGGGCAAGGCGTTCAGCAATTTCGTCTTTCTGGCCCTGATGGTCGGCGTGATCGCTGTAGCCGCCGCTGCGATGCAACTGATTCGAGGTGAGTCGTTCCGCCTTGACCTGTGGGCGCTCCTTGCGCCTTTCGTGTTTTCCATTTTGCCAGCGATGGCGATGATTGCTTCGGTCGCGCTCTTGTTCGAGACCATCTCCTGGCTGCGCGGCACATTGGGCAACGTCGTTTACTTTTTCCTGTGGCTGGGCGTTCTGATCGCCACAGCCGCGAGTATACCTGCAGACCCTCGCCAGATCGCCGTGCCGGCCAACGACGTCTGGGGTATCTCGGTCATCTCGTCCAGCATGATGCAAGCCACCGCCGCGGCATTCCCTGCCTATCAGGGCGGTTTTGCTATCGGAGCAGCCGAGTTGCCCGCGCCCTTGCAGACCTTTACGTGGGAGGGCATTCACTGGACATCTGAGATCATACTCGGACGGCTGCTCTGGTTTGGCGCAGCGATCGGCCTCAGCCTGATCGCGTCGCTGTTCTTTCGCCGCTTTGACCCGGCCTCACGAAAACAGAAGCGCACTCGCGGCGTGCCGGTGGCGCAACCACCTGAGCCAGACACAGCACCCTCTGTTGCACCGGTTGAGCCGATCCATCTGACTCCTCTGACCGCACGCTTTCAGCCTGGCCCGTGGTCACTGCTGATGGTCGAGTTGCGCGCCATGCTCAAGGGGATGCGTTGGTGGTGGTTTGTCGTTGCGCTCGGATTGATCGTCGCGGGGCTGCTCGTCCCACCGGACGTAGCGCGGCAAATACTGCCTGTGGCGTGGCTATGGCCCCTGGCGCTGTGGTCGTCAATGGGCTGCCGTGAAGTGCGCTACGGCGCGAGTCAACTGGTCTTTAGCGCGTCTCATTTGCTGCAACGTCAACTGCCGGCACTGTGGCTGGCCGGTGTCGTCGTGACGGTCCTCACGGGCGGTGGTGTGGCGGTCAATTTCGCGCTGGCCGGAGAATGGGCGCACCTGTTGGCGTGGTTAACAGCAGTACTGTTCATCCCGACACTTGCACTGGCGCTGGGCACGTGGAGTGGCAGCAACAAACTCTTTGAAGTCGTGTACATGATCTGGTGGTACGCGGGGCCGGTGAACCGGGTGCCGTATCTCGATTTCATGGGAACCGGCGAGCACGTCAGCATTGGGGTGCTGTTGGTGTACTGGATTGGCACCATCACCTTGTTAGGCCTGGCCGTCCTGGGTCGTAGACGCCAGGTCCAGGCGCGATGACACACGAGGTGAGATGATGCTCAAACCGACCGAAGAACAGATCATTGACCACTACAACCAGTATGACGAGGCCGAACGATTGAAACACGACATCGGCCCGCTTGAGCAGATCAGAACGCAAGAACTGATCACGCGCTATCTGCCGCCGGCTCCCGCCGTTGTCCTGGACGTCGGCGGAGCAACAGGCGTGTATTCCTTCTGGTTAGATGGCCTGGGGTATAGCGTTCACCTGGTGGACATTGTGCCGCGGCACATCGAGCAGGCCAGGCAAGCCGCTCAAGAAGCCGGGTCGCCCCGGCTCGCCAGCATGAGAGTCGGCGACGCCCGTCACCTTGACTTTGCCGACGAGTTGGCCGATGCCATCATCATGCACGGGCCATTGTATCATTCGTCTGGCCGAGAGGATCGCTTGCGCGCCATCGCAGAGGCGAGACGTGTCCTGAAGCCGGGCGGCATCTTGTTGGCTTTCGCCATTACACGTTACGCCGGTCTGATCTATGGCCTGCTGCGAGGCTACGTCTTTGATCCGGTCTATCGCCGGATGATCAGAACCGAGGTGCAGACCGGCCGCCGCGAGAATCCTCCCGCTTGGTTGATGACGTTTCCAAATGCTTTTTTCCACCATCCCGATGAACTGAAAGCGGAACTGGAAGACGGCGGCTTTGTCCACGAAAGAACGCTGGGCATTCTCGGCCCAGCCTGGATGGTGCCTGACCTTGATGCGAGTTGGAAAGATCAGGCACAGCGCGAGGTGATTCTGGACATCGCTCGGCTGACGGAGAACGAGCCAGTGCTTGGCCCTCGTCTTATGGCGGTGGCTCGAAAACCGGTGATGGCGACGAAAGACTGCGGTATTAGGCAAGTGGGTCGTGGGGTTGAGAGTGGTGCGAACTGACGGGGGTAGACCTGGGTTGCTGAGGGGGGTATGGAGGAACGTCCTGCGCCTGGTGGACGGGCTGCCGGCGTTCAACATTCTGGGGATCGTTCTGATCCAGCGTTCGGCAGAGAGAGCGCGGTTTGGCGACCGCGTGGCGGGCACACGGGTGATATGGGTGAGACCATAGCCGCGAAAGGCGTCCAACCTGGGCAAGTTACACCTGGCCAGCCGGACCCAGGCGGCGCTGTATGCCCTGCGGCAGGGGCTGGCCTCCCTGGACGACGTCCCGGTGATGGAAGCGGAGTAGCCCAGGACGAAATGACGATGAATAGCCAGACCCTACGGGTCTGGGAAACCCGTAAGGTCTTCTCAGCAGGTAGGCTCTTTCTTGCCGGTGAGCGCAGCGAGGATCATCGCCGTGGCACACCCCACCCCGCTATCTACCACAATTGCACCGGTCGGGCAGTTCAATTGGCAGGCTCCACATTCCATGCAGGCTGCGGGCCGCACGA
>Ga0307380_10011222_pt1 | contig 11241 bp, 19 predicted proteins | sample UN3MG_FD_202239 | JGI IMG/M metagenome (GOLD analysis project Ga0307380, IMG submission 202239) | Soil microbial communities from Risofladan, Vaasa, Finland - UN-3 | ecosystem: Environmental > Terrestrial > Soil > Coastal area > Acid sulfate soil | place: Finland: Risofladan, Vaasa | collected... | reverse complement strand
GCCACCTAACTCCTCCAACCCAGCGAATAAGGCATCTAGCCATCCTGGCTCGAAAACAAGGTCATCTGCACCAAGGAAGAAAAACTCGCCGCTAGCGTGTTTTGCGCCTTCATTCCACCGCTGCCCGGCCCTCCAAAAATCGTCATCTGATTCGTCTATGAGAACCACTATCAGATTGCCCTCCAGCGTCTCCAGGATGGCCCTAGATTCGTCGTCAGTCTCTCGTAGTACGCAGACTACCTCTATGTTACTAGCGGTGCTTAGAGCGGATTCTACGGCGCCTAGAAGGCGCTCAGGTCTCGCGTATGACGGTATAACTACCGAAGTTAATCCTACCTTCAATCGCGTTCCTCCATCACCATCAAATACAACTCGTCGTCTAGCGACTCTAGGCCATCGTTAACTTGCCAGAACTCGCGTCCCAGAATATAGGCCAAGTACGCCATGTCCACATCTTCCAGGTCACTAGTGTCCCCAGGCTCGTACACCCGTCCACCCATAACCATTTTCCGCATTGCTGTATACATTCTATGCTCCTGAGTGCCTGACTCTAATATCCACCACTGACCTATACAACTTTGTGTCTTTCTCGAACGTGTCGAAATTCAGGTCAACCAATGTATCCATAATCACCTGCCCGCTGACCGTTCCAGAATACTGATTGAACTGGTCGAACAGTGCATCTTTCACCGCGTTCGTCGTATTATAAGACTCTGACCAAATGTCATACTGTATACGTGTTATATAAACGTCTTCGCTCCCGGTATGAGGAACCATCGCCCCAGATATGATACGATAAGTAATACATGGCATAGTGGCCTGCGCCGGGAAAACTAAAGGATACACTCTCGTGGATACATACCCTGCTATTGTGCTGTTCCCGACAACCAGTGAACGCATTGATGTTCCTATCGCCATTCTACCCCCTCGACATTAGTAACTGCGGCCTGGCCATAGAGCTAGTGGCCCCGCGTATATATATCTGCATCTCTTCATTTAGTCGTTTAGAGTTCATGTCTATTATCGGTCGCATCCACGGCCGTATATGAAACCCGCCATCGGACGTAGTAAATCCAAACTCCATCAACCATCCATGTCTGGCCCCATCCATCGCTATGTTCGTTTGCAGTGCCGCCCGCCCTACTCCAGGATAAGATGCTAACCTTACCACTTCTAACGAGTCCACCAGTGCGCCGGTCTGCTCGGCCGGGAACTCTGACGGAGAAGATGACGTGTTTGGCAGGTCCGGCCGGTTCCAGAAAATACCGCCCTTTGGCTGACCCATCTCGTCCTCTATGAACTCGCGAGCCAACTCTGCACCATGTACAGCCGCATCTGATAGCCTAGACATTTGCAAAGACTTCTCGTGGGCGCTCAACTGACTGAATACGGCGCTGAATCCTGTAGTTTGCTGGAACGTGACCACTACGCCTCCACCCTCTTAAGGTTAACTATAAGACCCGCTGGCCCGCGCTCCAGGAACCCTTGAATTTCGTAGGTTTCTGGTGCCGGATAATCGCCATCATCAAACCTATCCGTCAGGACGATACGGTCGTTCTGGTCAATGGAACTATAATATGATATTGGTAAACGGCATCTCACCAGAATCTCGCTAGTTTCCTCTCCTCCTCCCGTAGACGTTATCTCTCGACTACGGAACTTATACGGAGAGAACTCAAAGCCACACTCCACACCACTAGCAAGTAATGCCCAACTGGCGACTGGCTGGCCACTAGACGATAGCGTATTCGACCGCGTGTAAATAGAACACGTGTCCTGCATCATGCCGTCATAAACGCTGCGCATAACCGATATCTGTCGTCTAGATAAAACCACTAACTCACCTCATCGCTGGCCACATCCTGTGAATAGCCATCTACCCGTATCAAGCTCCTGGCCTTTATGGAACTGCCAGGCTGACCGCCATATATGCGGCGCCACCGTTGTGCCGTGTCGCCATAGTTCTTTGAGATATGAGACAAAGAAACAGACATACCATCGGCCTGAAAGGTGGGGTGCGGCAGCCATGCCGCCTCTAGTGCCTCAAACCCAGCGGCCACTGCTCGCTGCCACGTTCCCTCAAGGTCAAGAAGCATATCCAACTCGTGGTCGGAAAAGTTATAGTTCTCCGGCAGCGGGCCGCTGTCCTTAATCACATCGTTTAGATGGAAACGTACATAATCGCGCTCAACCGGCGCGGCTGGGTTGTGGAAATAGGTAAAGCTCATATCGTGTCCTTCGTAGCGTCGCGCCTTGGCGCTGGCTGCTTATCAACAACCTCTTCCTCTACACTAAGTGCTGGCGGAGGGGATTCTAGTAATCCGCCAGCACCTATCATTTCATTAGCATGGTTCTTTCCGTATACGGTCACCATTTCACCAGTGACCGTATACAATGTTATTGGTTCACCCATACGGTTTGACTAGCGACTAGCTAGGAACCCCGTCAGCCCACGTTCCGCTATTGTTATAGCGTGCAGTGGCCGCAGTGCGGTCCGTACCTACGCCAACGCCAAACTCGCCAAAGAACATCAGGTTCTGAAGCGGGTAGTTAGCCCCACCGTTCGAGCGCGGGTCAGGGAAGGCCCGGAACCACGGACGCAATGGAGCGCCCTTGCCAACGCGAATGCGCAGCGGGTTCATTGGCGAATTTGAACCGTATGACTTGAACGCAAAGCCGTAATACTGCGGCATACCGTACACGACGCGAACTGCGCAATCGCTGATGGTGCCGATGAAGTACCCGCCAGCACTCGAAGAGCCAACGGCTGCCGGAGGCAGTGTCGTTCGGTCGGTGTCGTCGCCGTATTTCATTAACAGGTTGTCAACCTTGGTGAAACCGGCCAGCGCGGAAACGGTTGCTTCGTCTTCTGAGGCTATAAGTACCACATATGGCGGCTCGTGTCCATGTTCCCGTAGTTCTGCCTTGATATCGGCAAAAACGTCAACGGTCCACACGCCACCAGTAATACCAACATAGTGCTCGTGTGCCGAAGTAAACGTATTGCCCGCAAATCCTGGCGGAACAAAGTCTACACTCGTGCTTCCAGCGGCAGTGGCAAATCCAGGTGAATAGCCACTAGTACCCAACCCCTTGCTCGCTCCGCTGTCGTCGGTGCGCAGCAGGGCACGAGTCAGAAGACTCTTGCGCCATTGTGTACGCAGGTTGGCCAGCCCGGAGTTGATATCGGCCACGACCTGACTGACTCGCGCCTTACGCAGATAGTCCCAGGTCCATTCCAGCGAACGGTCATACGCCAGCAACGGCAGCATGTGACCTTGCAGCGAAGCTCGCTGCGGGTCAGGACGGCCGTACTCCGTATAGACGTTCATAGCATTCGACTCACCCTGGGAGTATTCAACTTCCAGTTCTTCTTGGTACGACACCATGCCGCTCCAGAGCGGGTCGTTATACAATTCGTTATTGACAGCCGCTAGCCCGGAGTTGAGTAAACTCACAACGCTACCAAATGTCATTCCATTTTCGAGGCGATTAGCCTCTAGTTTTGCGCCATCCCATCCGTCGGGTAGTCCAACGAGGGAGGCTGTATCACGATTACCGTAAATAGCCATAATAATATCCTCCTAGACTACTAATTAGACACCACAACTGGGCGCACAAATACAATCGTCGCGGATTCCGCGAAGCCAACAATACCCGCCTGAGAGCCCGCGCTCTCTCCGGGTTCACCGGCCGTATTGGTCGCGTGGATTCCCTTTCCTGGGGTTGCCCCCGTAACGCAAACGATAGGACCGTGAACAACAACATCAATGGTCTCTGTAACGAGGCCACCCTTGATAGCAATGCCAACAACCTGAGCAACGGCCGATGTGGTATCGGCAGGGTCAACAAACCCGTCCGAACTCATCGACACAACCTCGCCGGGTAGGATTGTCGCACCAGCCGTATATCGACGGATAATGGCTCCCCCCAGCGGTTTTACCAGTTCGCTATTGGCTGCTGTAGTTCTTGCAATAGACATAATATTCTCCCTTAACTAAATACTGACAACTAGGTCGGCGGGCAGGTCCTGTACACGAACCCCCAGCATCGTCGCCCAGTATTCGCGCTCGTCGCTAGACATGCTAGTCTTAACCTTGGCTTCGCCCTGTCTCGCTCCCGAACCCGTCCCGGCGTCAATGTTTGGTGACTTCGGCTTTGGAAATGCCTCGACCATTCGAGCAAGGTCATCTGCCAGTTCTGCATCCGTGTCGCCTCGCAGTCGGTCCCATAGCGCCGGGTATCCTCCTGTCTGTGCAACCTCTCGCCGCATCGAGTCGTACTTCAGCGTCCGAAGCTCCTGTTGAGCCCTCTGCGCGTCCGTCATCATCTTCTCGTATAGCTCTTTGTACTGGCCCTGCTCCTTAAGTGCGGACTCCTCGGCCTGGCGTCTAGCATCCTCTGCGGCCTTGAGTTGAGCGAGAGCGGACTTGCGCTCCTCGTTCACTTTGTCGAATCTATCTTTTGGTATTAGAATCGGCTTATCCTCTGGCTGCTGATTGTTATCGGCGTTTTGAGCCTCCGCAGGCTGTGTGCTAGTCGGTGTCCCCGGCTGGGTGTCCTGGTTATCTTCTGGCATAATTACCTCCTTCGCTTTTTACGTGCAACGGCACGGGTTGTAACAAAAACAGCACGGCCGTTTCCTAGCCGTGCTGTGTTTCTATCGTTTCACATCACATAATACGGTATGGTGACCGTACAACTATAGTATATTATTATAATGCACTAAATACTAGTACGGCGTGGCGGGTCTTCTGAAAACCCATCCCCAGGTATGTGTTCTATCTGACTGTTTACCACCTGTAGGTGCATATCTCCGTTTGGGTCTTCCCACAACACCATATTAACCATCTTGCTATGTCGCATCACGTTCCGTATCCTTAACTCAATCTTCCTCCATTGCTTCGCTGTCATCCCCTAGTCTCCTCGCCGGTCAGGCTATTCCTATACTGCCAATGACAATTGCAATTAGATAAGCAGGTCCGCGAGCCAATTGGCGTGCCACTCCCGCGTAGTTGCCAGCCCTTGGCCGTCTCCTCAATACAACTACCAGAACCATCACAATGGTTCTCCGTGGCCCCAAGTACGTTAATCTCCAAGTCGAACCCTTCCTGGCCCATAAGGTACGACTCGACCTCGTGGAAGAGCCCCCTAGCGGCCTGGGTGTACATCTTCATTAGACGGCAGACAGTCCCGTCTAATGTCATCCCGTCGCCTATGGCGCGGGCGAAGTTGTCCAGATACGCCAGTTGCTCTCGTATATTGTTCTCTATGATTGCCACCGTGTTCGCGTCCAGGTTGCCTACCCCGCCAGCGGCCTGGATTCCAGCGGCTATTCCAGCGTTCTTTATCGCATCGGTCATCTGTTGTTGCCAGTCCGCCAGTGTCACATCTCCGCCACGTAGCCCGTTACAAAGTGCCTGCATATCCGGCTGGCTGCGTCCCAGCGTCGTGTCAATGGAGGTCCGAATAGTGCGCCAGTTTACTATCGAGCCAGTCATGCGCCAATAGGCGCCACCGGCGAACAGGAAAAGAAGACCAGCCGCATACCATTCTTTCTGGGCAGTGTTGTCTAGAGAATCGGAATCCAACTCCTCAAGGTAGCGACTTATCGCCTCGCGCAGGTCATCAATGGTTGCGTAAGACTCGCCAAGCTCAAGTATCTTACTATCCAGAATGGCCTCATATGCTGTGGGGGCATAGGTCTGCCACCATATACGGGCACGGTCAATATCTGAAGGCGCCAGCCTGGCCAGAAGCTCCACGGCCGCTGGGTCCCAATCAAGTGGCACTAATCTATTAGCTGGCATCGTCATCCCTTTCTACTGGCTGCTGTGCGGCTGGCTGCTGGCCAGGAACCATAGGCTGCTGGCCAGGAGCCAGTGGCGAAAGGCGCGGTAGTTCAATCTTGCCTAGGCTCTTCGCCCTATCCTCGGAGACACCGGCCTCGATGGCAGCCTCCTCCAGACTTGCCCCAGCATCAACCCAGGTCTTCGCCGTAGTAGCCACCTGGCCGCGCCGCGTCGTCTTGTCTCTAACTTCCGCGTCTTCCCACAACGTCTGAACGATGAGGTCGGTAGGATACGATGTTCCGGCGTATGCGTTACTTAGCAGTATTGACTGTTGCATACACTGCTCCCACATATTGCCAACGCTACGCCCCCAATATGTGGCCTTGTTAATCATGCCCACTTCCTGCTGCTTCTGTGCGCCTTCCGAGGCGTTTTGACCACTGACCTGGAACAGGTGCATAGGCGTCTCCGATACCTGTGCGATAGAAACCTTCCACATATCGACCACTTCAATTAGTGGTCGAAGGTCCTCGCCGGGTATGAACCCAAAGCGAGAATCCGGGCTCGTGCTGGTGAGGAACGTACCAGGGTGAACCTGTAGAGGCTCGTCGTTCTCGTCTGTCATGTCTGTGCCGGTGGCCCAGTAGAGCCGGAACCCCGTTGTGTCGGCCGCAGCAACCACGTCAACTAACGCCTTGTTCAGACCGTTCTGAAGGGGGATAACGTCTTCTAGAATGCTCTTCCCCATGCGGTAGCCACCGGACTTATACTTCAGATGGTGAACAGCAATACCGAACGGCTTGCCCGTTATCGGGTCTGACCAGTCTATAACGCCAGGTTTCCCGTCAAGAGTGTACGGATAAAAATCGCCACCATGCGACCCGTCTGCAATATATCGCTCTACCCTATCTGGGTAGTACACGTTCATTCTCTTGGCGATTCCAGCGGCCTGGTCGCCCGTATTAGTAACTAGCCATCGCTTCGTGGCGTGAGTCAACTTGCCAGTTTCGTCTGAGTAATATGGCGCAACGCCCTCTGTGCCATCGTATGCCATGTTGTGATGAAACTCTGGCCGCTCCTCTTCATCGTTCCATGCAACAATAACATACGAGTCACCGTCTCGTATGGCCGAAAGGTGCGTGTCCGATTGGTCGGCGTCCATATTGTCCATTCTCCACCATCGCCACAAGACACCCTTGGGGCCACCGACCTTCTTGTTGCCCTCGGCGTCGAAACCAGAAACCAGCATCCGGCGCTCTAGTTCATCAACAACCAAGGGGCAGAAATTGGCGCTGAACTGCTGGCCAGTGGCCAGTTCAAGAAACTTCTTTTGTCGGTCTGTCAGCATGACAGCGTGCTCGCCGTCGTAGTATTCCCGATAATTACGATACTTGGCCTGTTTATTCAGGTCTTCCAATGTCAGCCACTCCAAAAAAGCCCGCTGGCCATCGTCAATGCCTAAATTCTGCCTCGTGGTGAACAACTCTAATAAACTGCGTTGTTTCTGATATTCTGTCATACTGTCTCCCTATGCGTACCTGTGAACCTTCGCCTTACCAACCTTATTGCCATCCAAGTGCATCACCATGTAGCGAACGGCGTCCATACCGTGGTCCGCTATCTTCATAGGACGTTCGTCCTGGGCCTTCTCCACGGAACCGGATTGTATCTGCGGATAAACATATCCAGCGAATTCCTGCAACGTATTGGTAGGCTTGTAGAACAATTTCAACTCAGGGTCCTCCTCAACTAGCGCATCGCGCCAGAACCTTACCCCGGGCGTCTTATCACCACGTAGTTTCAGCCTGTCCTGAACCTTCTCAATCCCTACCTGTATCCGCTTGTCAGCAGGCACAGTAGGGATGCCATACTCCTCAAGTGTCGCCCTGTCTTCTGCGTCGTGGTCGCATATCGTGGCCCTAATATACTCATCACCAGTGAGTGAAATAATGCCCTGGGTCAGAGCATCTCCGTTCACGTGAAAATTGACAGTGCGCTTGGTCATATACATCTCACGGTACATAATGAGCCTTCCGTCACCGTCTACTGCCCACCACTGGCAAACAAATGGGTGCGTGTATCCGAAGTCAATCACCCTATAGCGGTCCCACTCTGGCGGGATAGGATGCTCCTCGACCACGTGCACCTGATAATTAAAATCCTCGTATACCTGCCCCTCGGCCCCAACCCACAGTCCCAAATACCCCCGCTTGTAGCGCAGCCCAGTCATCGACTTCAAAGCAGCCATGCGGGCTACTCCGCCAGGGGTCAGGACTGGCTCTCCGGCCTCATCGAGAACTAACTCCCCATTCTCGTCACGCAGGTAAATAGTAGGATTATCAACGTGGCGTACCTCGAATCCCTTCAGTTCGCGGCGCTGCTGTATCCAGTGTTGAGGCAGGTCTGGGTTACAGTCCGCCATGAGCTGGGGCCAGGGAACGTTCCCGGCACGGCCGTTAGCACGACCGAGTAACTGCTCCCAATCGTCCAGGGATAACTCCTCGGCCTGTGGGACTAAAATATAATCATACTCAGAAGATAACACCTTCTGCGGGTCATCCATCCCACCGAGTCTGAGAATCGAACCATTTGGCCATGTATACCACTGCGGGGTGCCTCCACCGTACACATCTATGTCTGCTCCATGTTGCCCAGGAGGAATGCGGCATACCTTGTTAATAAACGTTTGTACCGCGCTGGGAACCAACGACTTGTACGACTTACGTACCATGACCGCTCTGGCCCCAGGAAACAGCCAAAGCAGGGCATTGACTTTCTGTAACATGCCAATGGTCTTACCCGTGTCGTACGGACCCTTAAGTATACATTCCTGACCAGTATATCCAAAGAACTCGCGAACCGCGCCATAGGGGGTGTAGGTCGCGTTTGGGTCACCATCCGGCAACTGATTAATTACGTATTTAATATTAGCGTTAGACAAGCGTGCCCTCTACTATCTGCGGGCCCCAAAGTGACATATCGACTCCGCCCAGTTGGACAACGTAGTTCGTCTGCTGCACGTCCACTTCCTGGCGCTGGACCAGCAAAGAGAGCAACTTGGCCTTGTGGGTTAGTAACTCGGCGTACTGCTTCCTGGCGCCCTTCCTGATATTTGCTGCTTGGTATGGAGTCAGGTCCCATGTTTCGTTTCCACTAGCGTCATAGCCCCTTATCGGCTCCATCTCCATGTCCGCCTGGAGGTTAACCAACTGCTCTTCAACAGCGAGAAGTTCGTTGTTACGCCATTGAATCATCGTCCTGCCGCCGAAGTCCCCGTATTCCTCTAGGTACGCTGTAACGTCTCGCATTACAGTGTCAATAGAGACTCCTAGCTCGTCGGCCACTTTCCTATATGTCTTCTTGCTAGCCACCAGTTCAATAACCCGCTGACTCCTCTGGGTGCGATATTGCTCCATCGTGAGAGGGGCGGGCAGCACAGCAACGGCCGTTTCTGGTACTTCCCCCTGCTCGGCCTGCTCGGCCACGATGGCCTCTGCTACATCCTGGCCCCTGGCGACTATCTCGGAAGAATCAAGGTACAGAAAATCGCGAGCTATGGTGCTCTTCCCGTAACCCAATTCCTTAGCTATTTGTCTTTGTGACATACCACTCGCCCTCATCTCTGCTACCTTGGCACGACGCGAACCCTTAATTATTTGTAGCGGGCGCTTGTCTCGCGGAGGAGGGTCGTAGGCGTTCCTCATTTTCATAATACCTCCGTGTATATTAGATAATTATAGTACAACTGCCCCATTGTTGCTAGAATCGCTATATATGATATAATTCACACGCTTAATAACACATATGGCGTAACTAGTGGAGGGTAAATGACATTTCTAATAAAGTATAATATCGTGTGCAGTTCCTGCGGCACACTCGTCGGCCAGTGGTGGCGCGATAGTGGCCTGGAGGCACTGAATGCAGCATCCAAGGCGGGATGGGGATACGGCGGAGATGACCGGCACCTGTGCCCGGACTGCCTGCCTGGAAACGACTGGGCACCAATTAGAGAACTTCCAATTATCGTGAAAGGGACGGTCCCGGCAGACTTCCAGGAGGCGTCTCTGCGCTGCCAGTGCGGTAAGGAAACAAAACGACAAAGCGGGAAATGCCGTGGCTGTGGGGAAGAAATAGTGGCCCCATCGTCTAAAAGGCTCCTAATTATGAGAGGAACATGAGAGAGTGTTAGAAATACGTTAGAAATGGGTGTTTTTCCTAGACAAACCGTCTGCATTGCGGACAATAGACTCTGGGCTTAAGAAGTAACCAAAAACAAAACAACTAAGCCACCAGTAACTAGTCTACTAGAGTCTATCCAACAGATAGACTCTTTTTTATTAATCTATGAATCCAGATAGGAGGCAAAATGAGCTATAGCGACAATGTGACAAATGGTGACCTAGGCGTCTTCGAGGCTGAAATCCAGCGCCTAGTGGATAAAATCAAGGACCTTGAAGATGACATGCGCCGGGCTGAAGTGCTAGCGGACTCGCAGCAAGAAGCCTATTATTATAATATACTCGTCGAGGAAGAGGTACTGGGTAAGCTCCGCTGGCTTGCTCGGCGTCTTCAGCTTTGGGTTCGGGATGGGATTGTTGGTAAGTGTTTTCATTGCTAGCGTGACAGGAGGAGGCTGGTGAGAGGAGCCGACATAGTTATCTATGACTATAGGGTGCCAGGGAACAACTATGCCACTGGCAAGAATATAGTGGTCGAGATAAATGGAGTGAAGATACCAGCCGTCTCGCGATTGGCATATGAGGCCGGTATGGAGCATTTCCAGGTGTTCACTGTCGAGTTCTTTGTGGGCACCCTGCGCGTCGAATACTGCGACCCGGAGGAGGCACCACGGAACACGAAACAGAAAGATACTGAAGAGTTCCTCAAATGGTCCGCCGATGTCGCCGAAGATACTTGGCTGCGCGACAAAAAGGAGAATGAGACATGACAACTGAAATGGATGAATACGAAGCGCGAGAGGCCGCGGTTAAAGAGGCATTGAGATTACAAGACACGCTAGACACCATGACACGGGATGGCGAGAGCGGTGACGTTATCAACATTTATGGTGACATTGATGCGGTATTGACGGCGGCGTTGGAGCTAAATGTGGACAGTGTGAAATCACCACTTGTTTTCATGGACTATACAGACGAGGCATCCCCTGGAGGCATTACACAATGAAGTGGATTAGTAATATATACGACCCGAATCGAGCCGACGGAATCGAACGCGAAAAGCTGCGCGTCGAGAATAAACGCCTTGAGGATATTAACAAAGAACTTGAAGAAGAAAATGAAAGGCTGCGCGTCGAGCTATCCATCGCAGAGCGCCAGATAAGGGACCTCTGCTATGATTGATAAAATAGAGCGCGTTAGCATCGTCATGGCTAATGGCCTAGCTTACGATATTCCAGGCTCCTATGTCACCAGTTGGTCACTAACGGAAC
>Ga0307380_10011221_pt1 | contig 11242 bp, 14 predicted proteins | sample UN3MG_FD_202239 | JGI IMG/M metagenome (GOLD analysis project Ga0307380, IMG submission 202239) | Soil microbial communities from Risofladan, Vaasa, Finland - UN-3 | ecosystem: Environmental > Terrestrial > Soil > Coastal area > Acid sulfate soil | place: Finland: Risofladan, Vaasa | collected... | reverse complement strand
GTCATGAACCAGAGGTGATTATTGACGCCTGCTCATGGGGAGATGGGCTTTGGTTTGATAGTGGAGAGGTTGGCCAATTGATAACACAGCTACCCGACAAGCCGTCTGAGAAATCAGACTCTCAAGGACGTATCATCACCTTCCTAGGAGAAGTGTTCAGAGTGCGGGACTAAGGCAGACCAAGAAAGGGCGGCCGAGATAACGTATTCCTGTATGTGCAAGGAGTACAGAGGCCCGTTATAAGAGCCCCCCTAAAGCTATATAAAAAGAATTTGTTGTGGAGGTTTTAAATGAATGCGGTCTATATCATCATCGGCATTGTAGTGCTTCTTATTATCATAATGGCTTCAATGTATAACGGCCTGGTCAGGCTACGCAACCGGGTGAGGAACGCCTGGGCACAAATCGATGTCCAGCTCAAGAGGAGGCACGACCTCATCCCTAACCTGGTGGAAACAGCCAAGGGTTATATGACGCACGAGCGAGGGACATTTGAAGCGGTTACCAAGGCTCGCAACTTAGCCCAGAAGGCAGTCGGTACTGGTGTCGGTGCCCAGTCCAAGGCTGAGGGTGAACTCAGCGGGGCTCTGGCCCGGCTTCTGGTTGTGGTTGAGAACTACCCTGACCTGAAAGCCAACCAGAACTTCCTCGCTCTCCAGGAGGAGTTGACCTCGACAGAGAACAAGATAAGCTTTTCACGCCAGTTCTACAATGACTCAGTCCTGAGGTACAACAATAAGACTCAGATGTTTCCTTCTAACGTGATGGCTGGCATGATGGGTTTCAAGGCCAGCGAATTCTTCGAGGTCAAGGCAGCCGAGGAAAGGGAAGCGCCCAAGGTTAGTTTCAGCTAGCCAAGAGACACAGCTATGTGGGAACAGATTAGATCTAATCAAATCAGGTCGGTAATACTGGTAGCCGGAATGGCAGCGCTGCTGCTTTTGATGGGCTATTTCCTGGGTCTTTACTTCCTTGAAAGTGGCACAGGTGGCGTGATTATTGCCCTAATAATATGGGCAGTGATGAACCTGGTCGCTTTCTTCCAGGGGGATAATATATTGCTGGCGCTGTCCAAGGCGAGCAAAATAAAACGCGATGACTATCCTCGCCTCTATAACATAGTAGAGGAGATGAGAATTGCCTCAGGCCTGGAGAAAATGCCCGATATCTACATCATCGACGACCCGGCACTGAATGCATTCGCTACCGGCCGGGATCCCAATCGGGCTGCAATCGCGGTAACCTCAGGGCTTCTGCAAAAGCTCAACCGTGACGAACTCCAGGGCGTCATTGGCCACGAAATAGCGCACGTGAACAACCGAGATGTACTGCTGATGTCGCTGTGCGGTATCCTTCTCGGGACTATTGTTATTCTGTCCTGGTACGCAACGCATATGCTCTTCTTCAGCTCCATGTCTGGCGGTAGGAGAAGCTCTTCATCTGGAGGTGGCCAAGCGCAGTTGATAATCTTTGCCGTAGGCATCATCTTGATGATACTGGCGCCGATTGCGGCTCAACTGATCTATTTTGCCATTTCTAGAAAGAGGGAATACCTAGCCGATTCCTCCTCTGCCCTGTATACCAGATACCCAGAAGGACTGGCCTCGGCACTTGAGAAGCTTGCCGCTTCAACCGCACCGGTAAAATCGGCGAACCAGTCTTCAGCCTCAATGTACATCATTAATCCTTTTCGCAAGAAAGGAAGAGCCGCCAGTGATCTCAGCAGTACCCACCCGCCTATCTCAGAGCGGATACGTATCTTACGCTCTATGGCCGGGGGTGCCTCCCTCGCCGATTACGACAACGCTTTCCGGCAGATTCACAAGGGCGGCAGGGGAGTCATTCCTCCTTCTGCTATCGCCGGCGCTGGTGTCGTCAGCTTGCGGCCAGCAGTGCCAGAAGCCGCACGGCGAGAGGCCGAATTAGGTAAAGTGGAACGTACTCGCGAAGTTTCCGACCTAATGTGGCATTTGAACAACTATAAGACTATCACCTGCGCTTGCGGCACTAAGCTAAAGATACCCCCCAAACTCAAAAGTGCTAACGTCAAATGCCCGCACTGTGGCCGTGTCAATCGGGTCTGAGAGCAAAAGCGACCTGCTCCGCCGTGTACCTGCTCTTCTTCATGATATACTGCTCCTTTCTCCATAATTTTAACATTCCTTATAACTAGCATTATGGATGGCCCAGTTTTCGGGGAGCAGGTCAACATCCTGACCTCTGGAGTCGGTGGACTGCTTTGGGAGCCCAAGAACTACCACGGGTCAGCGCTATTTGGACGAACCGTACTCACTAGTCAAGATTATTGACGGCATTGAACTGAAAGCCTAATATGGTTGTGGGCGACCATAATGCAATGGGGGGTTAAAATGGCATTTGGACAGAGAAGGATGATACAGTCCCGTGACTACATGCCCTCGAATTTCCCATACCAGAGGAGATGTATGCAGCAGAGAGTCGAGGAGTTAGCCTCCTGACCGGCTTACTATCGCTTCCTGTCGAGATCGTTAGTCGGCCCGCTCAACTCGGTGTCGCCGCTCGTGAGTTGGTCGGCTCACATGTCATCGCCCTTGATACAGAATCCAACAGCTTCCACCATTACCCCGAGCAACTTTGCCTCATTCAGATCGCCTCTCGTCACAAAGTTTACATCATCGATACGATATCTCTTTATGACCTTGCTCCCCTCAGAGACGTTCTGGCAGATGCCTCCATCAAGAAAGTCATTCATGGCGCGGACTATGACATCCGCAGCCTTGATCAGCATCGTGGACTTCATATCCACAACCTATTCGATACCAGCATCGCCGCCCGTTTTACCGGCATTACCCAGTTTGGCTTGGCAGCCCTCACCAGAGATCTGCTGGGTATAACCATTAATAAGAGCAAGCGACTCCAGCGAGCTGACTGGGGGCGACGCCCGCTTTCCGCCGAGGCCCTTGAGTATGCCGCTACCGATGTTCGCCACCTCCTTGCCCTGCGAGAGATCCTGGACCAACGGCTCCGAACCTTGGGACGGGCATCGTGGGTTGCCGAAGAGTGTGCCAGAATCGAAGAGGTACGATATAACGCACCGAATCTAGAGACCGCATACCTCTCCGTTAAAGGGGCCAAATACCTGGATGGACGCGGACTCGCTGTCCTCCAGAGTCTTTTTCTATTCCGTGAAGAAGAGGCACGACGCCAGCATCGGCCACTATTCATGGTACTACCTGACGCTACCCTTGTCTTCCTTGCCACTAGTCCCGAAGCGGCCTTCTCAGAGGTACCCGGTCTTGGACAAACTGGGTTGAAACGGTTCGGGCAGGGCCTCCAGCAGGCACTACGCAACGGCATAACTGCTCCACCAATACACCGACCACGCCCTATTAAGGCAGTACGCGCCAGCGAAGGGCAGGTCCAGCGCCTGAGTCGCCTCAAAGAGTGGCGCACATCACTAGGCTCAAGTCTTTTCCTTGACCCCTCCCTCCTCTGGCCCTTAACCAGTCTCGAACGGCTCGCCAAAGCGCCTGATACTCTAAGCGTCGAGCTCACCTCCGATAACATACGTCACTGGCAGCGCGATGTTGTTGCCTCCTCTCTCCAAGCTTGCCTAAGCCAGTGACGTGAGTGTAAACTTGGGGCATGATTCACATAACCCGCACCATCACGATTGACGAAAGCGAGATCCAAGAGTACTTTGTTCGCGCCTCAGGACCGGGCGGGCAGAACGTCAACAAAGTCGCCACCACTGTGCAGCTTCGCTTTGACGTGGCTAACTCACGCTCCCTGCCCGAGGAAGTTCGGAAACGTCTCATTTCGCTGGCTGGTAACAGGATTACCGAAGATGGCATACTTATTATCGACGCTCGACGGTTCCGTACCCAGGGACGGAACCGCGAAGATGCAACCGACCGGCTTGTGGAGTTGATTCGCAATGCAGCACAAAGACCAAAAATCCGTCGCAAGACAAGACCGACACTGGCATCAAAGATACGTCGGTTAGAGAGCAAGCGTCGCGGCGCCGAGAGTAAACGCGTACGGGGGCCTGTCCATCCCTGCAATGAGTAACCACTAGGTGCCGAAATCGTTTTGCCAAATTAGGTTGGTGTTGCCCACAACGTTACTGTTCTGGTCAAGCTCGGCGCGAAATTGAGTTAGCCCCTTACAAACATGACCTTGTATCTCAAATAATATGATAGAATGTCTGCCGGAGGCTGGGTGTGGCAGATCGATTGACCTTGGGTCTAATAAGACCGTGGGGCAGCGTGGTCGCCATGCCCGAATCTCCAATAAAGCCCGAACAGTTGTCAGGGTTAATCAAACCCGCATGATGCAAGGAAGGGCTAAGAAGGAGAATAAGCCAATGACAGAAGAAACGATCTGCGTCGGTGTAGATGTTGCCAAAAGTACCCTGGACGTGGCAGCCAGCAATTCGAAAGAGGCCCGGCAATTTAAAAATGACCATAAAGGTATTACCAGTGCAGTCAGCTACATCGCCAGTCTGAAGCCGGCCAAGATTATTCTTGAAGCGACCGGTAAATACGAAATTCCCTTGGCCGCGGAGCTACAAGCAAATCGCCTGCCTGTAGTCATCGTCAATCCACGCCAGGTGCGCGATTTTGCTCGTGCTACCGGGGTTTTGGCCAAGACCGATAGGATTGATGCCCGGATACTTGCTCTTTTCGGCTTGCAGATTAAGCCCGAGGTAAGGTTGCTACCGGATCAGAAAGCTCGTGAGATGAGTAGTCTTCTGGCACGCCGTCGCCAACTCATCGAAATGCTCACTGCCGAAAATAACTGGCTACTTCAAGCCGACATTAGCATTCGCCCAGGCATCAAGATCCACATCAAGTGGTTAGAGGAAGCTATATCTGCCATCAATGACGATTTGGACCGGCAGATCCAGAACAGCTCTTCGTGGCTAGAGAAAAATAATATTCTAAAGAGCGTACCCGGGGTCGGTAAGGTGGTGTCAACTACTCTCCTGATTGAACTGCCTGAACTGGGGACCCTTAACCGCCGTAAAATCGCGGCACTAGTTGGTGTAGCGCCTCTCAATCGTGACAGCGGTACTCTGCGAGGGAAACGAACGGTATGGGGTGGCCGGGCCAAGCTAAGGGCCGTTCTGTACATGGCGGCTCTGGTGGGAGTCAGGCACAATCCTGTTATGGCCGCTTTTTACAAGCGCCTGTTGAAGGCTGGTAAGGCCAAGAAGGTGGCTCTGGTGGCCTGCATGCGTAAGTTGATTACAATTCTCAATGCTATGATGCGCACAATGACAATTTGGAAACCGGGAAATATACTTCGGAGTGTTTCTATGGAGGTATAATGAAGACAGTTGCTGCCCCCCGAAAAGGAGTCCAGTTTTAATGTTAGACTGGAATCTAAGAAAGGGGGAAATCATGGTCAGGAAAACATATTTACCCGAGCAAATCATCAAATTCACATAGCCAACGTAACACCCTGCCTTTTAGCTTCAAAGTGGCCATCGGTAGGGTATAAACGCTTTGTCAAGGGCATAGTCGCAATAACATACTCCCCTTTAGGCTGGAAGTAACATCCAGTGGAGGTAAGTAACATTTTGGCTTTTTGTGCAATCCTGCTAAATGGCTTCCGCATTTGTAAAACTGGGAAGATAGGCTACTAGAATATTAAAGTAATCCCAAGAGTTTAAGTTGGAACCACAGAGGTGGGAAGCAGTGGAGTATCCTTCATAATTGTTATCAGTAAACAGGACTAAGATATGGGTGTGCATATTAATTCGGCATGACACTGACTAAGAATGCCTCAGAACTGCACCTCAAGGTTGGAGGAGTCCCTGGTCTCGCTATTTATGGTGAGCTTTGTTCCGCTGTTTCAAACAGTTTGTCCAACTCGTTATTATAATCTTCGACTAGTTTTTTTAACTTTTCTATTGCTTCCTTGGGTCTGGCGTTATTCTCCTGGAGGAACTCCAAAAGAGTTGCCCTGACATTTGATACGTTGGGGTATCTTTTTATCCTGTTTCCCCTTAGATAACCGCGCCTTACTAGCGAATCGCATAAATAACTAACACGTTTGCCGGTGCTATCCAGCCGATTATTCGTTAGCTCTTTGCCTAATTCCTTATTCAACACAATACTCATTAAGATTGCCATTTCATTGGTAGGCATTTATACTCCGTACCATACAATACTTATTAGCGAAATTCTTCTCCAATTAATTTTGCTGCCCTTAATTCAGAGCATCATTTCTAGCTGTAAATTTATTATTGTGTTTAATCACTCCAAATCAGAGAACGCTAAATTCGAACACAGATTAACGCTTCCAGTGCCCTTAACTCATCCTTGAGCCTCCGCAAAATACAACGCGATTATTCAGTTGTTGCGCTTTTCATGTTCAAACAACTGAGTATAGTTCCATCCAAAGTATTTGTCTATTCTCCAAAGGGATGAATTAACCTTAGTCCTTTTGATGAGAATTTACGTATAATCTTGCATCAAATATAATCGAAGCTAACCAGATGCCACTCTGCGTTTAAAAGACAAGTATATTCTGAATGAGGTGGCTTTAATTAAAAAAGATGGAGCGGACCCCTGAGACTGGACACAATGGGTTAGGAAGATTAGGAAGGTCTGGCAGGGTCAGAGTATAATCGAATGGAGAAAGGACCTTGCCATGAGGAATCAGAGAAATTTCAGCTTAGAATTCAAGCGCCGGGGCTGAAAGATATGAGAAGATATGAAGTGCTTCTTTAAAAGGGGAGAAAAATTTCAAGTAGATATCTCTGAAGACTATAAGCTGGCGGACAGAGCCGGGGTTGAGCTTACGATTGCTCCAGGAGGTCATTGCTGATTGCCAGCGCCGCTGCCTGGGCCCGGTTCCTGACATTCAGTTTCTCCAGGATCCTTCTTAAATGGGCCTTGGCTGTAGTCTCGCTGACATAGCATTGGGTGGCAATCTCCTTATTGCTGGCACCATCGACGACAAGGCGCAGTACTTCTTTTTCCCGCCGGCTAAGGTTATTGGTCCTGTCTTTATTCTGCCTGTTCGTCTCTTCAAATTCCCCGATTAACCTGAACACCGGCAGTGGAGAGATGATGGCGTCACCGCTGGCCATCAGGCGGATAGATTCAATTAATTCTGTGGCGTCAGCAGTCTTCAGCAGGTAGCCTCTTACTCCGGCTTTTAGTGCCTTAAAAAAGTCTTCCTTTCTATCTGAGGTCGCGAAGATAAGTATCTTAACCCGGGGAAATTTCTGCTGCAGGAGATTAATGGCTTCAGTGCTGTCGCCACCAGGCAGGGAAACATCCATAATAACAATGTCTGGCTGAAGCCCGTCTAATTTATCTAGCGCTTCAGAAACGCTGGCCGCATCACCAATAACCTGAAACTCGGCATGCTTTCCTAGAATTGATATCAAGCCTTGTCGGAATACTTCATAATTATTTATTACAAATATGTTAATCATAGTGCCGGCCGTACCCCTACAGGTGTGAATGAAAATAATATCAACTGCTAATGGGAAGTAAACAAATAATTAACACAGGTTAATTATTGGGCTTTTCAAGGCGCAATTCAATCCATAAAGGTATGTATTTTACGAAACGAAATGCTTAATGTAATGACCGCTATTAATCAGCCTGTTAAGCGAATAAAGGTGCTAAGCAATTTTATAAAATTATTAAGCCAAAATACGTAAATTTATGTCCATCGGTTATTATCCTTATTGACAAAGGATGCCAGTAGGACTATTATTCATTCACGTGAGAGACGACAGCGATGGGAACAATCAGGTTATTGATTGTCGATGACCACCCCACATACCTGGAAGGCTTATCCCGGCTCCTTGAAGACGAAGAAGATCTAGAGTGTATCGGTAAATCAGAAGATGGCGCAAAAGCTGTCAAGCTAGCCGGGGAGCTACAACCAGACGTTGCCATAATTGATGTCAGCATGCCCAGCCTCAATGGGATTGATACTGCCAAGCAAATTAAAGCAATTTCCCCCAACACCGCTATCCTCATGATAAGCGCTTTTGACTATCAATCGTATATACTTGCTTCCCTGCGGGCGGGAGCATCGGGGTATATGTCCAAGAGTATGCCCCTCAATGAACTGGTCAGTGCCATCCGCCTGGTGCATGATGGCGATCGCGTGCTTGACCTTAAAGCTACTGACAAAGTAGTACGCTATCTGAGCGCCAGTGATGAGAGGGATGGTACGGATTCCGAGATTTTACATCCCCGTGAGCTGGAAATACTTAAGCTGGCTGCCCGGGGTATGAGCAACAAAGCAATTGCTGGGGAACTTTATATAAGTGAGCGTACCGTACAGACACACCTGGTGAACATTTTCAAAAAACTGGGAGTTAGTTCACGCACTCAGGCTGCACTCTATATAATACAGAAAGGCTGGGTTGCTCCCAGCGAACTATCCTGAGAAGATAGGAAATGATGAAACCAACTGTTTTGGGTGAGGCTGAGGAGGCACCATAATGCGCGGGTTTCATTTCCAGGCCGTGATGATACTCTGAAGGTAGTTATTGGATAGTGCTATCTAAGCTAGGCCATTTATTTCTCTGATATTTACCGGTTTAGCTGTTATTTTACCGGGTTGGAGTAGAGCCATGGGACGGGTGGATAAAAAGGTTGGAGGACACCTTCATATGGCTTATCACAAGCACCCTGATACCGCCAGACTGTTAAAAACGTTAGAGACACGGTATAAAGACCTTGTTAACATCGCTGGTGATGCTATCACCATCCGCGACCTGGAAGGTGTAATCGTTGACGCCAACGAAGCAGCCGCAAATCTCACCGGCTATAAACGTGATGAGTTAACGGGTATGAACATGGCTGATTTTCTCACTCCTGACAGCCTCGGAATGATTATGACATGGCAAAAGGCTCTCTTGAAAGGGGAAATTGTAAACCCGCACTGTGAATTGGAAATAGTCAGGAAAGACGGGACGAGAAGGTACGGCGAGTCACATATTACTCTCTTCACTCACAGAGGTAAGCCGCTAGGTGTTATGTGTATCATCAGGGACATCACCGAGCACAAGTGGGTGGACAAGAAGCTTGAGATGGCAGAACAGAATTTCCGCAATTCTTTGGACAATTCGCCTTTAGGTGTTCGTATTGTTACTGCTGAAGGGGAGCTTCTTTACGCCAATCAGGCCATTCTGGATATCTATGGCTACAGCAGTGTTGAGGAACTTAAGGCCACACCGGCGAAAGCTCGTTATACCCCTGAAAGTTATGCTGAGCACCAGAAAAGGAAAAGAAGAAGGAGACTGCTAAAACCTGTCCCATCTAATTATGAGATAAGCATAGTGCGCAAGGACGGTGAGGTTCGGCACCTGTTAGTGCATCGCAAGCCAGTACTATGGGGCGGAGAAATGCGGTATCAGTCATTATATGAGGACATCACTGACCGCAAGAAGGTAGAAAAAGCGTTAAGGGAGAGCGAAGAATTTAATTCCAGCCTGCTGGCTCATTCCCCAATTCCCATAATAACTCTCCGAACTGATACTGCAATTGCGTATGTGAATCCAGCACTCCAAAAGCTAACCGGGTTTTCTTCTGCAGCGCTTATTGGAAAGAAACCCCCATACCCCTGGTGGATAGAGGAGACTTGCGAGGAATCAGGTAGAAGGTTGGCGAGAGCTATACGGAGGGGACCAAGAAAGTACGAGGAGCTTTGTAAAAGAAAGAATGGAGAACGGTTCTGTGTTGAAACAACCTTCATACCCATTAAAGCGAACGGGCAGACAAGGTATTACCTGGCAAATTGGGTTGACCTGTCAGAGCAAAAGCGATTAAAAGAGAATATGGAGTTCTACATCTCGGAGATTACAAAGGCTCAAGAAGAAGAGCGAAAGCGCATAGCCTGTGAGATACATGATGGCTCAGTCCAGTCATTGGCTGCCTTGGCACTTGAACTTGATGCTATATCTAAACGGGAGGAACAATTGCCGGAGAGCGTTGTCCTGAATCTCAAGAGGCTTCGTGTTAAAACTGAAGGTATAATAGACGAATTGCGCCGCTTCAGTCATAATTTGCGCCCCGGGGTTATAGACCAGGTCGGTCTGGTGCCCGCACTGGAAATTTTGGCTGATGAAATTAGTTCGGAGGCAAATATCAATGGCGGACTTGAGATAACGGGTAACGAACGGCGCCTGACACCGGAAATAGAGCTTAACCTGTTCCGTATCGCTCAAGAAGCACTTAGTAATGTCAGGAGGCATTCTGGAGCAACAAAAGCTACGCTAATAATCGGTTTCACACGGCAGAAAGTCAGCCTAACCATACTTGATAACGGCAATGGCTTTAACATACCTGAAATGCTGGGCGATTTTATTACTGAGGGGAAAATGGGCATCGCGGGTATGTATGAGCGCGCCCGCCTGCTCGATAGCAAATTATTGCTGAAGTCGCGAGTTGGTAAAGGAACAAAGGTAGTTGTAGAGGTAAAAATGTGGGCTGAAACATGATGCGGAATCGGCAGTTCTTCAGCCTTATTGTGCTCCATAGGTTGCGGAAATAATTAACCTAACCCATTATATACCCGGGTCATCCAATTTATTTTCCCAAGCCCTCTATGATTTTGGTGAATCTTCTTGCGCCGACCTGTGTTACACTGGTAACCTGCTTTAGATCTGTAAATTTGCCTAGCTGCACTCGCCTGTTCAGGATACTCTGCGCAACCCTGATTCCGACATCCCCGCCTCCGGCAAGCTTGATAGCATCTACTATTCCCCTGGCTGTTTGTGCCGTGTTTAAGAAAGCCAGTACTCTTATTGCCTCGGCTGGTTCTACGTCCTGTGGCCTTAGATAAGCTTTCTTATTGGGGGGAGTCATCTTCTCCTCTTGGTATTTCCGGGTAGCTTATTCCATACTTATGCTGGAGTAATATATGGGAGTTAAAATAAGTCTTATAGGTAACCACTTAATAGTTCTATTGCCCCATCATTCTAATTTGCCCGTAGTTGTCGGCGCAATTATCCATACGGACTAATCGCAGTCATCCAAATGGACTAATTTAAGCGGTAAAATCTATGCCAGAGACCTGCGTAGCCGGCTTGAGGAGTCTAACTTCAGTGAAGAAAAGGCTTTCCTCCGCTCATTCATAAAACGAATAAGTATGCTATCTATGGACAGCTCCTAAGATGTATCGGATTGATTTTCCAGTAAGCCTTGCTCCATGGCAATAGCTACCGCCTGCGCCCGGTTCTTTACGTTGAGTTTTTCCAGGATTCTTTTCAGGTGGGATTTCA
>Ga0307380_10011218_pt1 | contig 11243 bp, 4 predicted proteins | sample UN3MG_FD_202239 | JGI IMG/M metagenome (GOLD analysis project Ga0307380, IMG submission 202239) | Soil microbial communities from Risofladan, Vaasa, Finland - UN-3 | ecosystem: Environmental > Terrestrial > Soil > Coastal area > Acid sulfate soil | place: Finland: Risofladan, Vaasa | collected... | reverse complement strand
CTCGTATTGCCGGATCAGCTTGCCTTTGCCGTCGAGCACGTGCACGCGGATCGGGAAGGTAGTGGCAGCCGCCACGACCTTGCCATCGGCCGAGGCCGCAAGCTGGTGGATGAACCGGTCGGCCAGGTGTGCTTTCCACAGCAGCTTGCCGCTGCCGGTCAAGGCGATCAGGTTGTCGAAATAGCCATCCGTGCCGGCCACGATCATCGAGCCGTCGGCGGAGGCCGCGAGGCAGCGAATGCTTTCCCCGCGGCGCAGCACGGGCTGGACGACATCGGCGGCCTTCAGGGCGATCTGCTTTGTCGGCGGCTCCTGCTGCGCGCCGGCCGTCGCAGGAACCGGCGCATCCTTCAGGGTGCGGCGGTAGTCGGCGGGCATCAGGTTTCGCCGCGCGGCTTCGAGGCTCGGGGTAGGATCGTAGCCGCCCGTGAGCGCCAGCAGGCGGTCTGCGGCCTTGGCCAGTGCCGCATCGTCCTCGGCCATCACCAGAATCGCATTGTCGTCCCCGTAGAACGCCGACCGCACCAGCTCGATGATGAAGCCGCCCGGGCCGGGATACGCGGGCGACGTTGCCCGCAGCAGGATACCGGATTCCTGCAGCTCGCGGATGAGGAAGTTGTCGCGCGCCGTGCCGAGCAGCACCAGGTGGCCCTTGATCTGGTAGACCGGCCGATACGGATCCTGCATCCACACTGCCCTGTAGTTGGTGCCGGTGACCAGCTCGTCGGCCCACGCGATCTTCGCCTTGGCGCCGGCCCCATTGACGGCCTGCAACAGCTTGTCGGCGAGGCCGCGCAGCCGCGCCTGGTCACGACTGAGGGCGATGGTCAGTTCGGGCTTGGCCTTGAGGAAATCGGCAATCGCCTGCCGGTCAACCAAGATCTCGGTCGGCCTGGGCAGAACCGTTTCGGCGAGTTTCGGTGCAGCGCCGGCAACCTCAAATTCACCGTCATACTGCCGGCCGGAGATCAGTTCGCGGACCGACACCTGCCACGTGCCCGCCGGGTCGTTCGCGGCCACCGGGATTTCGTCCTCCCAGGCGCCGCCCTGGGCCGTTCGATACAGGCGGTAGCGCTCGCGGCCCTGGCTGTCCCTGAGCACCACCTCCAGCGGCACGTTGCAGCTTACCTGCTTGCCGTTGCCGCCGAGGATTTCGGCCCGCAGCCGCAGCGGCGATCCCTGCGTTGCTTTCGCGTCGGCGAGCAGCCGCGGGCGGTCCAGCGCGGCGGGCAGCACAACGAACGCCCGCGCGGAGATTTGCGTCAGGTCGGCGATGAACGACACGCGGCCGTCGCCCGCGGGTCTGGTCGCCACGCGCGTGCCCGCGAAAACGTCGTAGATCACCGACTTCGCGTCCGCGCGCACAAGAATCTCCTCCTTCACCGGGATCCGCCAGCACTGCTGGAAATGCGGCAGCGGCCGCTGCAGCTCGGCGGTGAACCGTTCCGCGAACGGAGTGTCGTTCATCGTGAAGATGATCCGTGCATCGCCGGACGCTGAAGTTGACAGCAGCAGGTTGGGATTCTTGCACTCGGCGTAGGGCTTGGCCACATCGTCGAACACCAGCTTAAGCGCCTGGGCCTTCCGCGAGGCAAACGTGCGGGCGTTCACCCAGTTGATGCTGCAATACTCCACGGAGTCCATGTCGCTTGTGCAGCCGCCGGCGTTGTAGTAGTCGTGGAAGGTTACGTCCACGCGCTTGTCTGCCGGCAGATCCTGGCTGGTGGTCGCGTCGGCCACGATGATCCCGCCCTTCTGCTGGAATGCGCGAAGCCCGGCCAGGATGTCGTTCGGCAGGCCGCCGGTGATGTCGACCAGCAGCAGCATCTTGTACTTCTCGAGCAGCTTCGGGTTCGTCCTGATCTCCTCCTCGTAGATGAACGTGGCAGGGTGGTGCGCGAGCATGCAGGCGACGTACGCCTCATAGGAGCCGTGGCCGTGACGGCAGCGGTTGGCGTAGCCGGTGCGGCCCTCGTTGAGGGCGGACTGCGTGAACGACGCGAGGATGGCCACATCGTCCGTCTGGTCGCACGAGGTGAAGAACGCGCCGTATCGCTCCACGACGCCGAACACGTCCTTCAAGGCTTCGCGCAAACCCCAGTGCTGGTGCGTCCAGTCGTTGTCGACATTCGTGAAGTACGCGGGCACGATGTAGTTGGTGTCGTAGCCGGCGGCGGCGCCGCGGGCCATCGTTGCCATTGCCCAGCGCAGCATCGTGTACTTGCTCATGTCTTCGATGCCCCAACTGGACACCCACAGCGGCTTGCCTTGCCGGCGGATGATGGAGCGGGCATCGGCGCCCATCTCCGGGATGAACGGCTCCATGCCCCAGTCGCCGCCGCTCTGAACCGCATTGATCACGTTCAGCGACTGCGCGTCGACGGGCGGCCACGTTCCGCTGCCGTAGTTGTAGGAATCATGCACTTGAAAGATGGGACTACTGCGGTTATAGTAGGTGAACACAGATTGCGTCAGCACTTCAATTGGAGGCCGAACGATGATGTTCGCGAAGCCGCATCGTGCGCTGCTGGTGATCCTGATCGTGTGTGTGGGCAGCAGGTTGCCTGCTGGCGAGCGGGTGACGAAGCTCGGTCCGTCCCAGAAGGAGTCGCGCGTACCCGCGTGGGATGCCTCCGGGCTCGGCACGCTGGTGTGGCAGGGGATCGCCTGCGCCGACCTGAGCGACGACGGCCGCTTCGTGGCCGCTGGCACGATCGCTCCGCCCGGCGACCCCAATGTGTTCCTGCTCGATGAAACAGGCAAGGTGATCGGGCAGTATTCGGGCGGCAAGCGCTGGATCAACGAGGTAGCCGCCGGCAGCGCCGCACCCGATGGAAGCTGGTCGTTCGTAGCCGCGGTCTGTAGCACGGCCGTCGGCACCCCCGGCCACAAGCCCGTGATCACGGTCTTCAGCAAGGACAAGCCCGAAACGCCCGACTACCCGCGGACTATGGTCTTCCACTACGGCGACCATTCCAACCACGCGGCGCGCATGCTTGCATCGCTGGGCACCGCACTGGTGGTGGACACCACGGACGGGCTGCGCTGGTCGAACCCCCCAGCGAAGGAAACCGTGTGGGGCAGGTATCGCGGGCCCGACGTGACCTTCGCGGTCAGCCCGAGCGGCCGGGGCGTGGTGGGCACGGCGGTGACCGCGAAGGATGATCTGGCCAAGGCGACCAACCTGCTCGTGTACGAGCGCGACAAGCAATCCCAGCAGCCTACGGTGTGGATGCGGCCGGTGAACCGCGCCACGGACACGCCGCCGAAAATGGAGAAGGGCATCTACGGCCCGGCGGTGCCCGCGTACGACGAGCTCGAGGTGCATGCGCCGCTGGCCGTTGCGATCGACAACGCCGGCGTGCGCGTGGCTGCTGCCGACTACCAGGGCTGGGTGCGCTGGTTCCGGTCCGACGCCGGCCCACGGTTCGGCAACAGGTTCATGCCCGCACGGCCCGCAATCACGGTCTACGACGACAAGGGCAAGGAACTGCGGCGGTTCGGCCCGGAAACGTTCAAGTTCTCATTCTGGTGCAACCTCGCCTTCTCGGCCGACGGCTCGGTGCTGTTTGCGTGGCCGCACTCCTGGACTGCCCGCGGCCTCGCGGGGCAGACCATCCTCCCGGCCGACGACAATGCCACGCGCATCTACGCCCTCGGCATTGCCGACGGCTCCGTGAATGTGATCGAATTCCCCGATGCCATCACGTACGCCGCCGTGCGCCCCGACGGCGGGCTGGTGGCTGGTTGCTGGAACGGACGCGTGTACCTGCTCGGCCCCGACTACCAGGCCACGCCGCCCGACGGGATCGACATGGGCGGGCCGAGCCTCGTCGATGTTTCAGCCACGGGCGACCGCATCCTCGTGGCCGGCACCAACGGCGTGGTGCGGCTGCTCGCCCCCGACGGCAAGGAACTCTGGCAGGCCGATCTGAACAAGCTGGCCACGCCCGGGGACAAACCGTGGACGAAAAACCAGAACCCCGGCAAGATCGCCGAGGGCGTGTGGCGCACAAACGGCGGCCTCGCCAACAGCGACATGGGCGGCCAGTATTTGGTACAGGCGCCCAACGGGCTGCTACTGATCGACCCCAACGGCGGGCTGTCCTTCGAGCAGAACTGGGCCCGGATCAAGGCCGCCGGCTTGGACCCCATGACCGTGAAGTACGTGCTGCCCACACACGAGCACGGCGACCACTGCCCCGCAGCATACCTGTGGCGCGTGATCACCGGGGCCAAGGTGGTTGGGTTCGCAGAGATGGCCTACGGCTTGCAGCACCAGAATCCCTACGGCACCGACTATGGTTTCAATGCGCCTATCCCCACCGACATCGTGGTGACCGAAGACAAGACGCTAAACCTCGCTGGCCTGCAGGTGCAGGTGGTGCGGCTGCCCGGCCACACCTACGGCTCCACGGGGTACGTGTTTGAGGTGGGCGGCAAGGAGTACATAGCCATCGGCGACGTGATCATGCCGGGCGGCACCCTGGGCTACTTCGGGAGCATCGACTTCAGCGGGGCCGACGTGCTCGCCAGCATGTACAAGATAGCCGCCCTCAAGCCAGATTACATCCTCGGCGGCCACGGCAGCGGGAACCCTGCCGATTTCGCGCAGAAGGGGCTGGATGTCGGCGAGGCGACCGGCTGGGGCAAAACGACTCCTCCGAAGCCAAATCCCTTCTATGCCCTGAAGCAGACAAACTACATCGTCACCGCGTGGCGCGAGCCGATCATCTCGGCCTGCTATCCTGACGCTGACAACGACGGCAAGCCGGACGTTGCGTTTTCACAAGACACGCCGCAGGGTGGACTAGTGAAGATCTACCTGAACAAAGGCGGCTCATTTGCCGAGCAGCAGTCGATCACCGTGCCGCTGCCTGGCATGCGGTTCAGAACGCAGGAGAACAAGTTCCGCTGGGGTTACCTCAACGACGACAAGATCCCCGACCTATTCCCATCCAACGAGATGCAGTTTGCCATACTGCTGTCCCGCAACGGCAAGCCGGAGTACGACGTGACGGTGTTCGACACGATCCGGCCCGGGTTCGTGGTCCCGACCGATCTGAACAACGACGGGGTGAAGGACTTGGTGCTGGGCCACCGGTTTATGGCGGCGTTCAGCACGATCATGCAAACGGCGCCGGGCAAGTTCGATCCGCCCCGCGACCGACAGGTTGCAGGCACCTATTTCGACATGCAGGTGATCGACGTGAACAAGGACGAGAAGGACGACCTGGTGCTGTCGGGTGGTGAGGTGTTTCTCCGGCAGGCCGACGGCTCATTCGCGAAGGAGCCGGCATCCAAGATGCAGACGGTGGACGTTTGGCGCTGGGGTTGGGCCGCCGACTTCAACAATGACGGCTGGGTCGAGTACGCGCAGGCGTACAACAAGGACAAGGCCGCGCTGGTGCGCATCTTCGAGAATACGCACGACCCGCAGCGGCCGTTTAAGGAGCAGCCCGACCGCTCCTTCACCGTGCCCGGCGCCGGGATCGTGCGCGACGGCCCGACCGTTGCCGACTGGAACGCCGACGGCATCCCCGATCTCATCCTCCTCCAAAGCAAGACGGGCGAAGCCGGAGGCTCCGGGGCACTGGTCCTACTGGGCGGCCCACAATGCATCAGCCCCGACCGGGCTGTTTCGGTGCCGCTGGACTACGCGCCGCACTACGACACCAAGCTCGGCGTGGGCGATTTCAACGGCGACGGCCTGCCCGACCTCGCCGGCTTTGGCAACACCAACGTGGGCGTGCCGGGCGTTTACATCTGGCTGCAAACCAAGAAGTAGATGTCATCAGTTTCTTGGTTATTCAGTTCGGTGCAGAAGATCGTCGCACCCCTTTGACGCGATCCAGAAGGCGATGAACGCCGCGGCCAACGGCGATACGATTATCCTGCTCGACGGCACCTACACCGGCTTGGGCAACCGCGACATCGATTTCGCGGGCAAGCAGATCGCCACCCGGTCGGCGGCCGATACACTCAGGGCATCAGCGTTCCCGCAATAGCGGCGGTTCTCGTCGGTCGTCTGCGCCGCGTCATAACGGGCACGAAGGACGGGCAGCCCGGCACGCACGACCTGCCCGCCGCACGGCTTCGGCAGGCGGGTCGGCACGCTGATCCGCCGCAGGACGGGCACAGTCGCCTGTGCTGCGGCAGCTCCTGCCGCCCTGTTCCGCCGCCGAGATGGCTTGTGCCGGCGTGACATCAGACACTGCCTCCCGGCGAGATCTTCAGGAGCTTGATGCCCAGGCCGTTCTTGCGGACGGCGTTCCGCGACGCGAGTTAGCGGTCGGCCGCGATCTGGTCGAGCGGCGAGTGCTGCTCCACCGAGCCGCTGTCGCCCGATGCCCGCCGCGTCCCTGGATGGCGAGAATCTGCAGTGGCTGCCCGTGGCGCATGGCCGGCGATTGTACGGGCGGCGGGAAGCTCGCCGAATCGACTACCGGCCCGGGAGCTCCTCGAGGGCTGGGCCGCGCAGCGGATATGCCACGCCCTTCGCCTCGACCACCGTCGTGCAGAGAGTGACAGCGACCAGGACGCGGAAATACCTTGCGTGAAAAACCGGCATGGCCATCTGCATTGTTCAGATGCCGTCCGTTGCCTATTCTGCCTGCGAAACGGGGTGCACCGCCGCGATCTCGCCGAGCTTCGGGCCCTCAAGAACCCGCAGGCTGGCGGTCTTCTGCTTGCGGGGGAAGCCGCCTTCGATCGTGACCGTCCATTTGCCAAGCTCGTCGTTCAGGCCGATGGGCAGCTTCATCTCGCCGGTGCCCCAGAACCAGGTCGAGCCGTCGCCAAACGTTGCCGCCCGCACCGAGCCGCCATTCACGCCCGTCTTCTCGAGCGGAAACGCCGCAAGGAGGTAGCCGTCGATGATTGACTTGATCGATGCCCCGGACGCCTTGGAGACGTAGGAATACAGGTCGGTGCCGTCGTAGTGGCGGGCGGCCTCGGCCAAGGCAAGCATGCCATGGACGTCATAGCACAACGCGTAAATCGGAGCCTCGGCCCAGAAATGACCGTCCTTGATCATCGAGTCGAGCACCGGGTAGAAACCGCCCTTGGTGGGGCCGAACGAGCCGGGGTCGCTGAGCCCCCAGTCAATCAGCTCCTTGTCGCCCAGGCAATAGCCAACGATGCCCACGTTGAAGTGCTTGCCGAAGACGAGGTTGGGCGTGGTGGTCCAGAGCTTGTCGCCATCGATGATGGCCTTGCAGACGGTTTGCAGCGAGTTTTCCACCTCGCGGCGTTCGTCGTCGTTGAAGGTGTCGTACGTCAGATCATAGGCCCACGCGTACATGCCCCAGGGGCCCCAGGCGAATTCCTCGGGCCTGAGCTTCAGGTCGGCCCGCTGGTATTGCCCAAGCCAGCCTCGGGCACTGCCCAGGAGGTTCTGGTGCGCGATGTCGCCGAAGCGTTTCTCGCCGGTAACGGCGTAGCAGATTGCGGCCTGGGCCACGTCGTTCTTGGCCGCCATCTCCTTGGCCTGTTCCAGCAGCTTCGCCGCCCAGGGGTTCTTGGCCACCTTCGCCTTGATCTGCTCGATCTCCTCGCGGTTGAGCAGCAGGTTGGGGTGCTGCACCGGCGGGGGCGTCTCGGCGGCGAAGACGGACGCCATCAGGAATAGCCCGAAACCAAACAAGGCGATCGGCATACACAGTTCGTTCATAATCGGTACTCCTTGATACATCGGGGGACAGGCCGCCTTGCCGGCCCGCGGTCGCGGCCCGAAGTGAGACGTCTGATTCCGCAGAACCAGCCCAACCGGCTCGCCGGGCGACTCGGTGCCGCCTTGCCCGGCCGGCCACCCGGCATATCATAACCACTCGGCGCGCCGGGGTCAATGGGAAACAGCGCTTAGCACCTCCACCATCGGCTCAAGCTGCTCCGTCGACACCTGCGTATAGTTGAGCTTGGCGGCCTTCTCGGGGGTAAGGCGCTTCAGTTCAGCCCAGAGCTGAGAGCGGCGGGTGTAGCCGGAGCCTTCTGCTCTGAGGGTGCTTCTTTTCCGCCTCTTCACAATCTTCGCGGGCGCCGGCGCGGGAGCCTTGGCGGGTGCCTTGGCCCTTGCAGCCTTCCTGGTCGGAGCGGAAGCGACCTTCCCGCCGACGATTTGGCGGATGAGGCCGAGCTTCTGCTCGTCTGAAACCGGTCAGCCCAAGATGTCGCGGATCATGTCCAGAACAAGGTGATTTTTTGCTTGCGCGCCCGTCCGTTCCCTGTTACAATTCTGGAAACAGGGCCTTCGGGAGCCTTTGTCATGTGCCCCAAGTCTTACCGATTCCAGTTTCCGCCCTCGCTCCTGACCGATTGGCATCGCAGCGATCGGTTGATCAACTGCACTATTTTCACACCATGGCAGAAGGAGAACCCGGTCGCGAGATCCGGCTCCGTGTGCCGCATGTCCTTCCGGCCACCGCTCCCCGACCTCGGAAGCCTTCGAGCGGGCAATGCAGGAGGGTCATCACAATGAACGACGGGACCAGCGTTGGGGGACCAAACGAGTCGTTCGAGACGACTTACTGGGGCGACCTGCTGAAGGCTCGCACGCAGGACGAAGGCCGGCGCACGGCGGTCCTGAACGAATTGCTGCAGCGCTACTGGAAGCCCGTCTACTGCTACCTTCGCCGCAAGGGTCTCAACAACGAAGACGCCAAGGACCTCACGCAGGGATTCTTCCACGAGATCGTGCTCGGGCGCCGTCTGATCGAGCAGGCGGATCCGTCGAAGGGCAGGTTCCGGACCTTCCTGCTGACGGCACTCGACCGCTACGTGACGAGCATGCACCGTGCGGCGACGGCCAGGAAGCGGATGCCCCAAGCCGGCATCGTGCACATCGAGGATTTCGATTCCGGCGTGTACATGGAAGCAACGCGAGAGGCGGCACCTGACGATGCCTTCAACTATGCATGGGCCGTAGAGTTGTTGAACGGAGCCCTATCTGAGCTGGAATCGGAGTGTACGTCTGACGGTATGCTCACCCATTGGCGAGTGTTTCAAGCGCGGGTTCTTCGCCCGACGTTGGAGAACACGGTCGCTCCGCCCCTGTCGGTTGTGTGTGCCGAGTGCGGCATCAGCGACGAGACGAAGGCCTCCAACATGATCATCACGGCCAAGCGCCGGTTCCAGGCGCTGCTCCGGCGGCGGGTGCGCCTGCTGGTTGGCGGCAAGGAGAGCATTGATGAGGAGATCCGGGACTTGATGAGGATTTTCTCGGGGCCGCGCGCAGGATAGGCCGGGTTCCTGCGTATCATGTTGAAGGATGCGCGGCACGCCGTAGGTCGCCTTCCGGCGAAGGCAGTGCGTCGTTCGTCCCGAACAGGCAAGCGGGGCTCAGCACATGGGCGGATCACCAGAGAAGCGCGGCTGGAGTTACAACGCCATAGCACGGCTGTTGGCGTTGGGGGCGGGTGTTCCACAGCCTGGTGACGCGGCTGAGGACGAATCGACTACACGCCCACATATCCGCGATCACACCCCTTCGCCTCCCGAGATCGAGGGCTACCAGATCATCAGTTGCCTGAGCGACCGAGGCGGCCAGGGGACGGTGTGGCGGGCCGTGCAGCTCAGCACGCGGCGCGAGGTAGCGCTGAAACTCCTCAAGAGCGCCGGCTCGCACTCAACACAAGGCCAGGCCCGCTTCGAGCGGGAGGTGGAACTGGCCGCGCGCCTGGAGCATCCCAACATCGCCCGCGTCTACGACAGCGGCATCCACGAGGGCGCGCGATATTACGCAATGGAGTTCGTCGAGGGCGTCCACCTCGATGAGTACGTCCGCAAGCACGGCCTCGGCCAACGGCAGATCCTGGAGTTGATACGGGTCGTCTGCCTGGCCGTTCAGCACGCACACCAGCGCGGGATCATCCACCGCGACCTCAAGCCGTCGAACATCATGATCACGTCAGCCGGTCAGCCGCACGTGCTCGACTTCGGCCTGGCCAAGGCACTGGTGCGGGACGAAGCCGATGTAACCGTGTCGGTGGAGGGCGACGTTGCCGGCACGCCGGCGTACATGTCGCCCGAACAGGCGGCCGGGCGGATCAACGAGATCGACACACGAAGCGACGTGTACAGTCTGGGCGTCGTCGCCTTTCAACTGCTGACCGGCGACTTCCCGCACAGGATGTCGGGTCCTCAGTGGGAAGTCTATCAGCGCATCGCCACGGAGGAAGTGCGCCGCCCGCGCGACATCAGCCGGGAGATCGACACCGAGTTGGACGCGCTGCTGTTGAAGGCCCTCGCCAGGAAGCCGGAGGAACGCTACGCATCGGCGGGCGAGCTGGCCCAGGACGTCGCAAACTACCTGGCGGGCGAACCCCTCGCGGCGAGGAAACCGACGACCGCGTATTTCCTGCGCAGGCGCCTGCGAAAGCATCGGCGAGCCGTGGCAGTTGCCACTGTTGTCGCGATTGCCCTGATCGGCATAGCGGTCTTCGCCTACCTGCGAATCGCGACCGAGCGAGACCGTGCCAATGTCGAGCGAACCAGGGCGGTTGCGGCCGCCCGGCAGGCCGAAGAGGCGGAGGCCCAGGCAAGGGCGGCTCAGGCCGGCGCGCAAACAGCGGCTACCCAGGCCATGGCCGCCGAGCAGGAAAGCCGCCGCCGGCTGATCAACACCTGCATTGATCGCGGTTGGGCGCTGTACGATGGCGGCGACTACTCGGCCGCGCTCCTGTGGCACGTGGAGGCGTTACGGCTGGAGCAGGGCGCCAGCCATGATGACCCCGATGCCGCATCTCGCGAACTCCACCACCGCATCCGTATCGGGCAGGTCCTCGCGCGCATGCCCGCGCTGCTCGCCGTCATTCATCACGAGGGCGGAAGGATCACCGGAGCCGAATTCAGCCCCGACGGCAGCCGCGTCGTGACTGCAAGCTACGACCGCACAGCTCGCGTCTGGGACGCCCAAACCGGCGTGCAGGTCATGCCTTCACTTGAGGATGCCGGGGGCATGCACGGCGTGGCGTACAGCCCTGACGGCACGCTCATTGCGACGGTGACCAACGCTGGCACCGTCCTCTGGGACGCCCAAACCGGCAGCAAACTCCGGAATCTGCCCCGCGGAGGCGGGTACCTGGCGACGTTCAGCCCTGATGGCAAGCGCATCGTTGAGAGTGCCGGCAAGAACAGCGTCCGGGTCTGGGATACGGAAACAGGCGAGGCCGTCACGCCCGTGCTGGAGCACACCCCCGGGCAGTGGATAACAAGCGCATCGTTCAGTCCCGACGGCACGCGCCTGC
>Ga0307380_10011213_pt1 | contig 11245 bp, 10 predicted proteins | sample UN3MG_FD_202239 | JGI IMG/M metagenome (GOLD analysis project Ga0307380, IMG submission 202239) | Soil microbial communities from Risofladan, Vaasa, Finland - UN-3 | ecosystem: Environmental > Terrestrial > Soil > Coastal area > Acid sulfate soil | place: Finland: Risofladan, Vaasa | collected... | reverse complement strand
TGGCAGGTTTGCCATTTACACATCTGTACGATAAGGACATAAGACTCCTTATAGCTAAACGTGTAATTATAGAAAAACAGTAGCCCTTCCAAGGCATTTATTTTGTAAAATAGGAATATTATCATGGCAAAAACAATCAATGCTTATGTCCCCGATCATGGTGAAGTAACAGTATTAATTACTGCCGCCGATGTGATCGCTATAACCGAACTTACCACAGATGAACTTATGAATCTTGGTGTCGGTGTCCGAAAATTTGAAGAAACCACACCTCGAAACAAAGAATATTCTGAAATTTATGTGACTGGTTCAACGCTACCGATAAAAACTATCAGCACAAAAGTTAATGCCACTGTCTGGACATTGACAATTATCGATGATTATTCGCTAGGTTTAACCGGAGAGCTTGGTGGAACACCCTGGTTAACAGCAGTCCAACTCTTTGAACTCTATTTCAATAATAACCGAGTTATTTCAGAAATGACGGTTACACCCGCCGGTCTTGGTGCAACCATGATCGAAACGACATTAGTCAATGTCGACGTTCAATCCGTTCCGCATCCCATGGTTGACTCAGAGAGTAACGCACCCAATGAAATTTCCATCACATTGGTTGTCGAATCATTCTCTAAAGCAGCTCATGGTTAACCCAAGTTAAAAAGGAAAATATCTAATGCCAAAAACAATCAATGCCTATGTACCAGACCATGGACAAATCGAAGTCACCATATCAGGTCCCGATGCTACAGCTCTAAGTTTAACAGCAGAAACTGTAATCCTTGACGTTGCTGTCCGAAAGTTTGAAGAAACAACTCCTAGAAGTAAAGAATACTCTGAAATTTATGTTACAGGAGGCACCGATCCAATAAAAACTATCAGCACAAAAGTTAATGCAACTGTCTGGACCCTAACAGTTGTCGACGATTATTCATTAGGTTTAGCCGGAGAACTTGGTGCTTCAGCCGTTTCCGCTCTTGAACTTTTTGAACTCTATTTCAATGCTAATCGCCCGATCGGTAACATGAAAGTTACACCAGCCGGATCTGGCACAGCAATGATTGAAACATCATTGGTTAATGTTGATATTCAATCCATTCCACATCCCATGGTTGACTCAGAGAGTAATGCCCCCAATGAAGTATCTCTTACCCTCATTGTAGAATCATTCTCTAAAGCCGTTCATGGATAATAACGAATTAAAATACGATCTACCGCAAGAGTTCATTAATGCCTTTGGTAAGGATTTAATTCACCTTCGACCAACCAGAATAGGTTCCAATCGATTATTATTTGAATCACCTTTGCCTGAATTTCCAGGCACTATCACTACGCCAATGTTTTTATCAGCATTAGATTATGCTGAATGGTGGAGCCAAACAAGTGAAGGTGATGATGCACCCCCAATTAATAATAAACAACATTGGTCATTTGGTGATTGGACCTCTCGTTTCCATATCATTAAACATTGGGATCTCAAAAATGAAAATGGCGATCAATTAGATACAGATATTATCGAAAAGACCGGTACCAAATTACCCGATATGAGAATTATTAATTGGGTTTTGACTGTAACACAGCCCATATTAGCCTTTTCGGTATCTATCCCAAACTCGCCCAGGCCGTTGAAAGACACTACACAAGTAAAGTCCGATACGGCCGAAAAAAAGAAGGCAACTACATAGATCCTTTGCCCTGGCCGAGCGAAATGGCTAATTATTTGTTAGATGGTTATGGTTTCATGCATCATTGGCCCTGGCCTCAACGTGATTGGCGCTATAATAAGTCAGCCATTGACGCAATTAATTCATGCCAACACATGAAAAAATTGATGGAAAAACAACCAGAACTTTGGACAACTGAGGAAGATGATTTTTTCCTTGAAGTTCAAGAGTTAGCAGAAGAAAGGTCTAAATATGTCTGGAGTAGCATCACATTATAATTTAGCCATCATAATCAACGAACAAAGGCGTGGAAACGCTATTCGTAGTCTACAACAAGATGTCACCACAGCCACCCAAAAAATAGATAAAATGTCGAGTACAACAGGGGAAGCCGCTGAAAGTACCGATACATGGAGAGATAAGGCAGGTCAATTAGGAACTAAAATAAAAAGTATCTTAGTACCAGCAATATTGCTTGCAACCACAGCCATGATTGCTTTCGCAAAAGATGGTGTAAGACAATTCGCAGAATATGATAAGGCAATGCATGAAGCATTTACCTTGATGCCCCAAATGTCCAATCAATTCAAAGAATCGATGATGGAAGACCTGCGGAAAGTCGGGGAAAGCGTAGGTAAATTATCAGATGAAACACTTCCCGGTTTATATCAAGCTCTATCAGCAGGAATCCCCGAAGAAAACGCAGTAGCAGCAGTTGGTTTAGCATCTAAAGCAGCCATAGCAGGTGCATCTGATCTCGAGAGTACCATGAAATTAGGAGCTGCCGTTGTCAATGCCTATGGCGGCGAATTATATGATTTAACCGAAGTCTATGACATCATGTTCCAGCTAATTGACAAAGGTGTTCCAAAGATGAGCGACTGGACCACCGCAATGCAAGATGTCATTTCCATAGCCTCTGAATCCAGAGTTCCCTTTGAAGATGTCGCAGCCGCATTAGCCGTAATGACCCAACAAGGTGATAGCGCCGCAGATGCCGCCGAATTACTTGGTTTCTTATTAATGCAATTAAACATCAATGGAACTGGAGCATCCAAAGCACTTAAAGAAGCCACAAACATGAGTTTTAGAGAATGGTTGGACTCAGGTCGTGGTCTTGTAGATGCCCTGGAAGCTATGGAAAATCATGCCAATGATACGGGTCAAGCTCTAGGCGATATGATTGGTGGCGATACCAAATTCTTCCGTGACATGCAAGCCTATAGAGGATCCCTTGAATTGACCGGAATTCATATGGATGAATTTAAAGAATCACGCAAAAATTTTAATGAAGAAATGGTAGAAGGATTGAATGAAGAAGCCTTTAAAGAGGCAAGTGACAATGCCCAGTTTGAAATGGATAAACGCGAAGCCGCCTGGGAATCCTTAAAAATTGAAATAGGAAAAGCTGTTTGGGAACAAAATATATTCTTTAAATCATCAGGAAAAGAGATGGTTGAATATGCAACAAATATCGCAAAATGGTTGACTGGATCATGGAAAAATTTTGGAAATGAAATAAGTGAACCTATAGATGATATTGAAGTATTAAAAAAACAAATTCTCGAATTAGTAGACATGCGTTTCAAAATGAACATAATGGGAGCTGGAGATGAATGGAACGCAGAATTTGAAAGTAAAACAACCAGGTTGGCCGAACTCTCAGGTGGTATAGGAAATTATATAAGGAATCTTGAAGAACTTAATCTAACTGAAAAAGGTTATTGGGATTCGCAAGAAACGACTAATAAATCTAGTGGTCTAAAAGTAAAATTAGCATCAGAGCATGTAAAATATTTACGTCTAAATATTGTTGAATATTATAAACAAATCATGTTAGGTGGCCGGTTAGCTGCTGCTAACTTGGCAGCAGTAGAAGCCGAAGCACTTTGGACACAAGCACAAAGAGAACGCATCGAAGGATTAAACGAAAAATACAGAGAACAAGAAACTACACTTTTGAAAAATGAAGCAGCCATGCTTACAATGAATACAGCAGCTGAAGATTTCAATAAATGGCCCACATCTATTGATATGGCCACGGCAGGATTCGTGGGTCTAAATGGTGAATTGGTAAAATTCTCTGAATTAGTTGTATGGCTTCCACTTTTCACAGAAACTATGTCAAACGAAGTTTCCAGTTTCTTTGAAAAACAAAAAGGTAATATAACAAATCTATATGAAGCAAAAGGTGAACTTGAAACAGCAGGAGGTCAATGGAGAGATTTTATCATTGATAATCAAACAGAAATTAATTCTGCTACTGAAAAACTTAATGCAGATTTGTCTGACGATCAAAGAGATTCAATGCAAGAAATTCTAAGAACAGCCGAAGAAGGTGGTTCTGAATGGCTAGAAGCCTGGGAGAACTTACAAACAGATCTCACCGAAACACAAAGAAATGAAATCGTTAAACGATTAGCTGATTTAACCAATGCAAATGGTATGGATGCTACTGTTTGGGATGGCGATAGAGATGCAGCAGAAGATGCAGCAGAAGATATAATTGGTTTTATCGCAAATATTAAAGCCGAAGAAGAAGCATTAGGTTTGGCTATACTAGAAAGAAATTTCATTGAACGATGGGGTGACCAATCCGTAGAAGCTCAAAAAGCATTTATACAAACCCAAATGGATTTAAAGAAAATGCTTCCCGAAACAGGACAAGCTCTATTAGACCAACTTGAATATGGACAAACCCTTGATGAAGTTCTTACTCGAATACAAGATAAAGGTTTGGCAGATGATGGATATTTGGATGCAGATGAAATAGAGGAAGTTGCATTAGCCTACCAACTTACTGCTGAATGGGCTGGTAAAATATCGCCACAAGGCATTTTAGATATGATTACATATGCAACAGGAGGTACTGGTTTTCCTTTACTAGGCGAAACTATAAAAACCCACGGCATTCAATTAATGGAAAAATTAAAAGGACAAACCAAAGACCTTGTAGAAGAAGGACCCTATGAAGCTGAAATTACAATTGACAAAACTGCATTTGACCCAACATATCAATCTATGTGGACTGCTATCCAAACAGCTTTAGGACCATGGGCAGTACATTTTAATGCTAAATATGACTTTAACCCAAATCAAATGGATGAAAAAGTGCCCCCAAAACACGCTTTAGGTATCAGAGGAGGCGTTGTACCGTCTGGTTTTCCTAACGACTCATATATGGTTGGTCTAACAACCGGCGAACAATACGATGTATACAAAAGAGGTGAACAAAAACCAAATGGTCAGGGCAATTATAGTATTTCTAATTTTATAATTAACAATCATACAAAAGCTGCGGCCGCAGTTTCTTCGGCCTGGATCCAGTCTGAACGTGATAGACGAATAAACGATTGGATGGGAGGTTAAATGACATCACCAGTAACATTTGAAATAACTAATTATGCCGATACTACTCTGGTTGATTTAACCAATGGCAATCCCCAATTAGTCTCTGGCAGTTTTAGCCAGAATATGACCGAAGAAGGGGCAACAGTTATGGAAACATTCCAAACTGTAACTACAGGTATATCCAGAAGTGTTTGTAGAATTGCCATAGCTAATCTGGAACGAATCTTAGTAAGAGCCAAAAACTTCCATAAATATGCAACTGAAAATGAATCCATCTGGATTAAAGCTGCAACTGAAACCGAAACTGAAAGAAGATCGTTAATATATTCCTGGTCAAGAAAAGATTTATCGGAAAAAACATCTAGCCCTCTAATGGATAAAGCTGTCATTATTCTAAGTCAATGGACAATAGAACGTCATCCTTATTGGGAAGCATTACCAACAGATGCAATTACTAAAACATTGACCGGTTTATATCATAGTGGCAAAAATAGCTACGCGGAAGTAGCCAATGCCAATGATTTTGGAACAGCTCCGGCTAGAATAGTTTCTCTAACAGCACAATATGCTAATCCTGGAACCTACGAATTAGTACCACCATCATTTGATAGAATATGGATTGGCTATCATCCAAAACAAGATCCCACTCATTGGGTAAGTCGATTATATATTGGTGCAGAAAATTATTGGTTAGGCGATTCGATTTATGGAAGAAGAGATTTTGTAGATATGGATTGCCCGATTGAAAATAAACGTGTTGAATGTGATTTTCCTAATGAACCTCAATGGGAATCCAGATGGTCCATTTTGACACCTCATAACGATTTATTAACACCTAATGCTTTAGATGAATCTAAATTTGTCGGTCAATATCTCGTAATAATGAGAGCAAGGGTTAGTGATCAATATACTGTTGCTAGAGTAGCATTAGGAATCGAACAGAGGTCTACTACAAAATGGGCGGACACACCCAAAATACCAGGAGATTTATTTCAAGAAGTTTATATTGAAGATAGTGGATGGACTGATCAATATAAGTATTATGAAATGGGTGTCATGCAATTTCCACCCGAAGGGTATCGCCAAATTAGAAGAGATAACCATCCAGGTTTAACGCCTAATAGAATTACTTGTTTAGCAGAAAGAATTTCAGGAACAGGCGATCTCTGGTGCGAAAGTTTAATATTTATTCCATATACACATTTTGTTTTTGCAAATAATTGCCATCTCCATTACGGCGATTTTTCTATCATCCAGACAGAAAATGATGAAGTTTTAGCCTATAATTATAATGGTACATATATACCCAGAATACAAAGAGCAGAAGTAACAACTAACGATTGGCATATTCCACCTTATACTCAAGGAACTTGGGTAGTTTTAATAGGGTATGACCCTGAATATAGACCTTTATATTGGAGTGATTATATTCTTACTATTTTACCCAGGTATTATACTTATAATGACGACTAATCTTTCATCAACACCTTCAATCAGTATGTATGCGCCATTGTCCGGTGGATTTAAATTTTTTTCAAATTTGACACCATACATAGAAGAATATCGCCATACAACACGTCTATATGGTGGATATTGGGCAGCATCCTTTAATATTATTAACTTTTCACCAGAGCAACTTAAAAATTTCTTTTCTAATCGGCTTGCGTTCCATATTAGAGAAAAAACAGGATCGCAACTTTCCTGGGAAGGTTTAATATGGGAAATGGATCATACAGAAAAAGGTATTACCCGGCGAATGAGTCGCGCTGAAATACGAAATTCTGTCAAATGTACCTATACAGACCAGGGAGATAATAATAGAAAATCTACTGGCTGGTATAAAAATACAACAAGCATTAAATTTTATGGAGAAATCCAAGAGATACTATTTCTCGATAATGTAACAACAGCAACTGCTCAGGCTTATGCACAAACAGTATTAGCCGAACAAGCATTTCCATGGCCCAGAATAGTCTCAGCTAAATACGTAGAAGGTGAATTAGACAGCCAATTGTCCGTATCCTGCGTTGGCTATTCCTATACCATGAATGACAAATATATCAGCATCGCAGGTGGATCGGGAGCAATCTCTACTTATATCACAAATGTAATTAATACAGATTGTTCTCAAGTAAATACCAAAAGAATAACTACCAATGCCATTACTGTAGACAAACCCTCAACTGATGTAAGAGCCTGGGACTGGTTAATGACATTGGCAGAAGTTGGAGATGGTACAAGTCCCTATCGAATATATGTCGGTCCTGATCGAAATGTCATATACGAGCCAATATCACCTCGCCCAACAATACATTGGCATGGTCAAAAAATTACCAGCAGTTTAGGTGTCGATTCAAGTCTTAATAAATGGGCAGTACAACCAGGGATAATGAGAGATCATACCTGGAGGCCCAAATTATTACCATCTGCCATGTTTCTGGAAGATGTTCGAGATGGTGTCATATCTGAAATAGAAGTTGGCGATCAATATCCGATCCCCATCTTCAAAACAGATTATTATACAGATAGTAATTATCTAGCCGCATATGAAAGAGAAAGGTTTAAAAGTAAATAATGCCATTAAGACCCTCTACCATTGGTCTAAGAACATTAGGCAAAGATGTTCACAAATTAGCCGCAGCTCTACCATTTGAAAGTGGAGGCCCAGGTGTTACTGATCATGGTCTATTAGATGGTCTTGCCGACGACGATCATGCAAATTATGTTCATCTGGACAATCCTAAAATCATTACCGGCCAAAATTCATTTACCCCGGGCACACCACAAGCACCATTTCTCTTAGGTACAAATGCTCGGGATATAACGGTAATAGGTTTCCAAGCAGATAAACTCAATAAAAGTGTCAGCACATCTGGCCTTGGCCTTTCAGGTGGAGGCGCATTAACCGCTAATCAAACAATTACATTAACCTCAAATAGCGCACCAACTGATGCTCAAATCCTAGCCAGTAATGCCAATGGTTATCTACAACTTGTTAGATTAGGCATTGGGGTAACACCGAGCTTTCCTTTACATATAGAGGAAGCAACCACTAATCAATTCGTAATAGCCTATGATGGGACTAACTACGCCAACATTAATGTGGCCTCGGATGGCAAACTATGGATGAAAAGTACCGGGACAGGAGGAGGCTCTATAGAGCTTCAAGATGATGTCACAGTGTCTGCCCTACTTGGCGTAGGTATTGCTCCGACATCTGCTCTCCACGTTCGTTCTATTACGACTCCACAGTTCAAATTGGAATATGACGCAACGTATATTAGCAGCATGTCTATTTCAGGAGCCGGAACATTATCCATAACTGCAACAAACAATGTGTTGCTAGACCCAACAGGTTATGTCGAGTTCAATCCAGCAGGTAAGGACATTCTCCCATCGACCAATTATGACCTCAACATCGGTGCCATTAACAAGAAGTATCTCACACTACATGCCGCTGAACTCTGGGTTGAAACGTTGGTGGCTCAAGATACATTAGCTACCATTGGCGGACGAATATTAGTTGGTCCTACTACCATACTTACCTCAGACCTGACCGATGTTGCCACAACTATCTATGTCAAGCACAACCAAATGACTTCCGGCGATACAGTCTACTTGGAAGCGAATGGAGCAGTTGAGTTCATCAGCATTGATTCTGCCCCCTCTGGTGTTGGCCCTTATACATATACGGTGACACGTAATTTAGATGGATCGGGTGGGAACGCTTGGTCTGCTGGTGACGCGATGTTCAATACCGGCACTACGGGCGATGGGTTCATTGATCTGTATTCGGTTGCCGGTGTAGATGCAGCGTCCACAGCTGGACCTACTATTGTGGGCAACGTTCGCAAATCAACCACATATAATGACTGGATAGAGCATTGGGCAATCGGTAATTTAGACGGTTTGTATGGATATACGGTTGATACCTACGGAGTTGGCCTTGGCGAGTATGGCGTCGATCACATTGTCATTGATTCTACCAATGGTATTCGCTTCCGGGATGCTTCCGACAATGTGCAGGCACAACTTACCGGGTCAGTTTGGACTCTCGGTGATACAGCCGGTGGCGAGTATGTATCGATCTCAAGCGGTGGTGTTGATCTCTACGGTGGAGGTCTCAAGGTAGTTAGTCTCAGTACATCGGGGGACGTTACCCTCGGCCAAGTAGCTTTGAACCAGGGGAATGTTCATTGGAATTCAACCGATAAGGTTCTCGAATTCCGAGGTGGTGTAGGTGGTACTACGATTACAATGCACATTGATACAAACGGTGATCTTGTAACAGGACCCCCCGGTGGTACAAACTGGGCAAAGATCACTACCGATGGGTTATCTATTGATGTCCCTTCTGCTGTCGCTGATGATCGCGGTCTACTGTTTAGATATAGCACCTTCGCCAATATCTTTGCCAGGGCTACCGGATGGTACAATATAGCTGGTCCTTATTGGGGGCTAATACTAGACGCGAGCGGTTTTACTCCCAAAGCCGGGGTCGGTCAGTCCTGGATTGAACTCGGCAAACTTGACGGGGATGGTAATCAGATCAAGCTCCACACTAATAGGATACGCGCTTACGGGGGTTTCAACATAGATGTTGGACTTGTCGTAGGCGACACAACAACAACTCCTAGTGACAATAACCTAGTTGTCATCGGCGACACTTGGATCGGCAGTGGCCTTGCTGTAGGTGATATTTTCGCATCTGCTCCTGGAACCGGTGATATATACGCTACTGGCAGTATCCATAGCACCACGGCACTTGCCTGCGTTGTTTACAAATTTGAGCAAGTAATTGCCGCGAACGGTGTTTGGAATAACATATCATTTAGCACGGAGGAACATGATAGCAATACTATGTGGGCGGTTGGTGACCCAACCAAATTATATGCCACTGAAGCCGGGTATTATCACATTATCGCATGGATTGGTTGGGGCAATGGGGTCGAGTACACACAGGCACGAATTCTGCACCAGGGCACCACCCAGATTGGCTTTCAATATCGCGATAGGGTTGCCACTGGATATGAAAATTATGTAATAAGCACACTCGACTATTTTACTGCTGGACAGTTCGTCACGATTGGTTGTAGGCAAGGGCACACGTCTACACGGCTTTGTACTGTCAGAGCGAGTATGCACAAAGTGCCATAGGAGATGCTGCCCGACAACTACACGACAAGGTGACACGTCTTGAAACATAATATTAGGAGATGCCATGAAAGAAGAAATAATTAGTAGAGAATCAATCGTTAACAAAATAGAAGGGTTAAAAAACGATCGCGATAATTTTCTTGCCCAAGCCAATAATCAGATCGCTGCCCTTAACGGCGCTATATCAGTTCTTGAAAATATTTTAAATCCTGAGAAAAATGATGAAGATTTACCAAAGTAAAGATAATGGCGTTCAAGTCATATTACAAATAGACAGTTTCGGAAACTGGACCACAATCCATGGTGGAGATTGGTATATATTGGATGAAAATTCAAATACTTATCTGCCCGTAGACAATACCGGCCTTGCAAGATGGCTTGAATTAAAAGGACTTGCCCAATTCAATATATCTTTTAAACATCAAGTTCTTTTAGATGGTCACTGGAAAAAAGTGGATTGTTTTGGTTTATATAAATTTGTTCAGACTCTTGGCATATTAGTTGGTTCAATGATCACAGATGAAGAATGGATTACAATAATGGCCCAGGTTTTAGAAGATAAATTATATGCACAAAAACATGGCAAATTACCCTAAGTGGCACTTAAATCTGTAACCCAACATAGCTTTCAAGGCTATGTAAATGATGGCGCAATTAATACCGGCACTCCAATCGCAGCGGAAGATGCCAATTTCGCCATTGACGCTGATACCATATTTCATCTCCGCATTGGTGCAGTTGAAACAAACAATAAAGTAGATTCTTCGGGCTATGATTTATATGTTAATTATAATGGCGGTGGCTATGTCCTGATCGGCGCATCATCTGTTATCCAATATGCAAACGGCGCTCATACAGATGGAGGTGCTACTACTCAAAGATTGGGAAGTGCTGGTGGTGCTTGGGTAAATGGTGAATATTCCGAAGATGGAACTGTAGCCACTAAAACTCTTAAAGCCCAAGAAACAGAATTTCAATTCGCCCTTATGTTTGATAGCGCACAAGCAGTAGATCAGGAAACCTGTTTGTTTCAACTCTACCGAACTGGGGGCACACAAATTGAATCCTATACAATC
>Ga0307380_10011211_pt1 | contig 11247 bp, 7 predicted proteins | sample UN3MG_FD_202239 | JGI IMG/M metagenome (GOLD analysis project Ga0307380, IMG submission 202239) | Soil microbial communities from Risofladan, Vaasa, Finland - UN-3 | ecosystem: Environmental > Terrestrial > Soil > Coastal area > Acid sulfate soil | place: Finland: Risofladan, Vaasa | collected... | reverse complement strand
AACCCCCTGAGGCAGGATTGCCGCCTCAGGCCGTGTGGATTAATCCGCCCAAGGACCCGGAGAAGCAAGTGATTCATTAGAGCTTAATTTAAAGAAGGAACTGTCTCATTTGACTTGACAACTTCCGGGAAGCCCATTATGAAAAGATTCGGAAGTATGAGGCCATATTCTGGGATACCTATGATGAGGAAGATGATCCAATAAATCCTCGTTTAGATAAAGTCGTCTCGGAATTAGAGGCGATCTGCAGGCCGGTACTAGTGGATAAAGGAAACGTTTTTCCGGGATTCAGAAAACTGTGGGCGAAAGTGCGGAAGCTGCAAATAAATAAAATTAGAAGAACTAAATAAGAGAATGTGAATACTCAAACATCCATATTAAATTGGCAGAAGTATGTAACAGTAACAATGCTATTAATCGACCTATGAATTCTGAAGACTACCTCCTAATTAGTCAGCTTGGTGCTATGAATCCAATCTTCGCATCTTTTGTAAATGTGATAATTCACGCTAGTGAAACGATGACGAAGGGTAGCGATAAGAATGATTTCGATCACTCTGAAGCAGTTTACCAACGGCTATCCGAGATATTGCCAAATGCCCAACGATTTGGATTGAGTGCTGCTGAAATATTTATTTTGATTGCGGGCGCATATCTGCATGATATTGGGTATCCACATACGACTAAAAACAAGAGACATGGTGCGGTCGCTGCCGACATGGTCATAAACAATGATTCACTCAAATCCATTTTTCCAGCGGTTGACATACAAAACCAAGTTGCCAGAGTATGCGATTATCATGACCGTGAAATAGCTGATTTAAAGGAACTTGCAGAAGAAGTAAAATTGGATGTAAGACCTTGCCGTTGCTTCACAGGGGGCAGGATGGCAATTCGACCAAGAATGTTGTCGGCTATTTTTCGGCTGGCTGATGAGCTAGAGTGCAATTCTGATCGTATGCTTATACAATCCGATGACGATCCCCGAAATATCATTTCGGCAGTCCGAATTGACTTGGAGAGTCGCTACATATGTTTAGATTTCAAGTACGGTACTACACATGAGAAGTGTGATAAATGTGTTGAATATTTACGTTCGAAAGTCGAGATGCTTGGCACTTTTCTCAATTCCTATGGTCTTTCTTTTGAAGTCGTCGATAAACTTCCAGAGAAGGGATTAATGACTGAAGAGAAAAGAGTAGGTAGTCCGCTGGATACCTTTGATTATTCTGAGGAGGTTTCGGAGCCTTCTATCACTGTTCAAAAAAATTACAATATCGGTCATCTCATAGAAATGTACGAAAAAGGAAGAATGGCTAGGATTGATTCAGTAATGTCACTTTTGTCTGAAAGGAGCGAAAAAAAATGATTGCAGATCTACCAGAGGATGTAAAGAAATTCCTGTTGACCTACGATTCCATAGACCAACTTACACGTCTGGCGCAGGGTGAATTGAATAAGATATATGGGCTTTTGGAAATTGAACTTACAAAACAGCCATGGTTCTCAGCCACTGAGTTTCAAACAGCAACATCGTGGAAGTGGTTTCAGGTATGGAAAAAACATTGGCAGCCGAGTGTTACACAATATTGTCCTTGGATACACTTCGAATACACTCTATCTTGGCCTAACAAATGGGTTCAGGTCTCTGTGGACATCGAATCACATGGAATAGCCTCACGGGATGCAACCCTGAGTGTGGCTGAAAAGCTACGACAAACGCTATCAAAAAATGGACCTAAATTCATAGAAAATCAAGGATGGCTATTAAGACCCACGCTTGAAGAGAATAGAATGGTTCTTCTAAACCGGTGCACTGTTGATGATGAGAAATTCTCCGCAGAATGGATACTACAAACGGGTAAGAACTTATTTGAGCAACTATCTGAACTTATTCCATACGTGGACGGTATAGTTAAGGATCTTTTCGGAGAACAACAAACAGAGGTGAAATGATCATAATTGGATACGTTTGAACATTTTAAAAGCTATTGTTTTTCCTTTATCTCACTGCTAACTGCCCCTACTCCTTATTGTGAGTGAGTTATTACTCTTCGACGACGATTTGCACTTTTTGGATGGCGTTGTGGCCGGATTTTGGGAAGGGGCGCGGCATGGGCTGGGCTACGCCGTTGGAATCTATTGTCCGGCAGCGTAGGTCGTATTTGCCCGGACGCGGGAGCTTTAAAACGGCCGCCCAGTGGACTATCGAGTTGGGGATCGGCCAGCGGAGGGGTTTTCCAGTGGCGGCGTCGAATTGGCGCGGGATCGATGGTAATTTCCCTTCGGGAAGGTTGCCGCCCCAATGCTCCGGGGGCGGTAAAATACCCGCATCTTTCCATTGGGCTTTATTGAAATGAGGATCATCTTCGGCCAGCGGCAGGCTTTGCGGGGCGAGCCAGTACTGGACTTTGCTCAGGCCGGACATGCCTACCTGTGCGAGCCCCGTTATCGGCACGGCCTGGCCGGCTTTGGCCGTCTTCGGGGTATGGATGAAGCGGGCGCAGGTTTTGATATGGCTTTCGGTGTCGTTGTTCCATGTGGCGTAGGTATCGTTTGCCTGGAGGGTATTGGTCAGGATGATACGCTGGAGCCACTTGACGGATTTGTTGCCGTAGCCGTCGGGTACAATCATGCGGACCGGCGCGCCGCGTTTCGGCGTCAGCCATTGGTTGTTTAGCTTGTAGCAGAGGATGATGGGATGCTCGCCCGGCGGGTCTTCCAGCACCCGGCCGATGGGCAGGGAACTCTGGAACCTCTGCTCCGGGGCATCGTTGTGGTAGCCGTAATAAAAGACACGCCGGACGTTGCCGGTCGGCTTTGCCAGCCAGATGACGTCCCTGAGCGGCACGCCTTCCCACAAACCCATGCCGAACGGTGCTTTGCCATTCGTGCAGGACATCACGCTCATAAAACGCACGGCTTTCGTCTCGGCAAGTTTCATCAGCCCGGGCCAATCCAGAGCCGTGCCGGAAGCTTTGGAAAGTGGCCGCTCAACCTCGGCGTTGCTTTCCGGGTCGGCTAAGACTTCAAGCTGCCAGGTCTCGGGTACCAGGCCCACCTCACGGCGTTTTTCGAGCGGCAGCGTATGCGGCGGCGGATCGCCCCGGCCGGCATTGGAAAAATTCTCTTCCCGCGTGAGGTACTCCAGCTTAGAAATAGCCTCGGCGAGCAGGGCGTTGGATTCAGCTTCAGTCTCGCCGGCCCGTAGGGGGGAAATACTCAAGCCGGCGATTCCCGCCGCACCGAGCTTCAGGAAGTATCGCCGCGTAAGGTCACTGTGTTCTTTTGCGAGTCGTTCTATTTCGTTCATAAGAGTAAATCCGCCGGATTATGGCTTTTTTGTGTGTATGCTGTCAAGAGCTTTTTTGTTTTAGACACGGATTAACTTGGCGCGGCCTGAAGGCCGCAACCAAACTAAAAAATTAAAATGTAAAACGCAAAACTTCGGAATCCCGGCAAGCCGGGATAACTCTTTATTATCTAAACAATTACGTCAGCCTTGTCGAAAAAACACGCACAAAAAACAAGAAATTGAAAGATTGTATTACTGGTTAACACGGTTAAAGCCAAAAAGGAGAATATCCTCTTTTTTCTGCTAAGCGTTGACAATTATGTGCAGCAGCTTTATATTCGATGCGAAATGAATAAGGTACTCATTATAATTGGCGACGCCACCGAGACGGTCGATACGCTGTATCCTTACTATCGTTTGCAGGAAGACGGTTTTGAGCCGGTAGTGGCCGGGCCGGAAAAGCGGCGATATCACATGGTCATGCACGAGATTGAAGCCGATTGGGACGGCCAGGTCACGCGGGAGTTCGAGGGTTACAAGCTGCAGGCGGACATTGCTTTTAAGGATGTCAAACCTGAGGAATATATCGGCATATTTTTCTCGGGCGGTCGCGCGCCGGAATATATTCGCTACGACGAAGACCTTGTCCGTATCACTAAGCACTTCTTCGAAGTCAACAAACCCATCGCCTGCGTATGCCACGGAGTGGAAATACCCGCTTATGCCGGATGCGTAAAGGGCCGGAAGATGGCGACCGTTACCAAATGCAAATTCGATCTCGAAGTGTGCGGTGGGATTTTCGTTAACGAGCCGTGCGTTGTGGACGGCAACCTGGTCAGCGGGCGGACCTACCACGACCACGGTCACTACGTCGGCGTATGGATCAAGATGCTGATTGAAGCACGCCGGGAGGCTGATAAGGCGTGATTTTTTCCGGACACCTGCGATGAGCAAGATATGTCAGACAATTTCACGGCGCAGTTTTTTGAAAAGCACCATCCCGGCCGTCGCCGTGCCGTATATTGTCTCGTCCCTGGCTCTCGGCGGGGATAATCGCCCGGCCCCGAGCAGCCGGCTGACGATGGGCCTTATCGGCCTGGGCAGTATGGGGATGCGCCACGTCAAGGGATTTTTGCAGGAGGGCGATTGCCAAATCGTCGCCGTATGCGATGTCGATGCCGGCCGCAGAGGGGAGGCGGTACGGGAAATAAACGATCATTACGGCGGCAGCGGCTGCTCGCAATACAACGATTTTCGAGAGCTGCTTGCTCGTAGTGACATCGACACGCTCTGCATTGCCGTGCCGGACCACTGGCATGCGGCAATCGCAATGGACGGGATTCGTGCGGGCAAAGATATTTACGGCGAAAAACCGCTGGCGTCGACAATAGCCGAAGGCCGGGCCGTCGTCGAAGAGGTGAATCGCTATAATTGCGTATGGCAGACCGGAAGCTGGCAGCGCTCGACGGAGCATTTTCGCTTCGGGTGTGAGCTGGTCCGCAACGGGCGAATCGGCAAGCTGCGGCGGGTCGAAGTCGGTATCGGCGGCGGCTACAACCCGGGCGGCGGCGGGCCAACCGTCAATCGAATCGATCCAGAGCCGGTCATGCCGGTTCCCGACGGTTTCGACTACGAGATGTGGCTCGGCCCGGCCCCGTGGGCTCCGTACACACAGAAACGCTGCCACTGGAATTTCCGCTGGATTCTCGATTACGCCGGCGGCCAGGTCACCGACTGGGGCTGTCACCACATCGATATTGCCCATTGGGGCATGGATTGTGACGACACGGGCCCCGTTGAAATCCAGGGCAGGGGGGTATTCCCCGAAGATGGACTGTGGAATGCGGCAGTGGACTATGACTTCGAGTGTACCTACGGCAACGGCCTTGTGATGCGCGTGGCCAGCAATAATCACATCCCGCAGGGAGTGAGGTTCATCGGCGATGCCGGCTGGGTCCATGTCACGCGGGCCGGCCTGAAAACAGACCCGGCCGACCTGCGCAAAACAAAGATCGGCCCGAACGAACTTCACCTGCCCAGGCCCGCGGGCGATAATCGCCAGGGACATCGGCGGGATTTTCTCGATTGTGTCAAAACGCGGAAGTCGACCATATCGCCGGCGGAAGTGGGGCACCGGTCCGCCACGGTCGCTCACCTGGGAAATATCGCGATGCTCCGCGGGCGAAAAATTCAATGGGACCCGAAACGCGAGCGGATAATCGGCGACCCGTTGGCAAATCGTATGCTCGGCCGGACCATGCGCTCGCCGTGGCATATTTAGAGGTATTTTCAAATATTTACTGTAATGGAGCAAAGGGGAAAGATATGAGCGGATACCATCTTACACGTCGTGACCTTCTAAAAGCTATTGGACTAAGTGCGGCGTCACTTGCTCTTTCACCGGTCGCCGGCTTCGCGAAGAAATCTACGGACAAACCGAACATTGTCTTTATTCTTGCCGATGATTTGGGCTTCAAGGACGTGGGCTATCACGGCGGCAGCATCAAGACGCCCAATATTGACAAGCTCGCTTCGGAGGGGGTGCGGCTGGAGCAATTCTACGTACAGCCTGTATGCTCGCCGACGCGGTCGAGCCTTATGACGGGCCGGTATCCGATGCGCTATGGATTGCAGGTGGGCGTTGTCAGGCCGTGGGCTCAGTATGGATTGGCCCTGGAGGAACGGACGCTGGCCCAGGCGCTCAAAGAGGCCGGCTACACAACGGCCATCTGCGGCAAATGGCACCTGGGGCATCTGGATTCGAAGTACCTGCCGACCGCCCGCGGATTCGACCATCAGTACGGGCATTACAACGGCGCGATTAATTACTATACCCACATTCGTGACAACGCACTGGACTGGCACCGGGACGATGAGCCTTTGCGAGAGGAAGGCTACACGACCGACCTGCTTGCCGACGAATCGGTCCGGCTGATTGAGCGGCACGATCTTTCCCGTCCGCTGTTTCTCTATGTCCCTTTTAACGCCGTACACTCGCCGTTCCAGGCTCCGGAGCCTTACATCGATATGTATAAAGACATAAAGGCCAAAAACAAGCGAATCTACGCCGGGATGGTGACATGTATGGACGACGCTATCGGGCGGATAATCTCGGCGCTCGATAAACGCGGCATGAGGCGCAATACACTGATTATTTTCTGCTCCGATAACGGTGGAGTCGCCAATGTCGCGGACAACGGGCCTTTGCGCGGCCATAAAGCCCAGCTTTACGAAGGAGGGGTGCGCGTCCCGGCGACTGCAACATGGACCGGTGTGCTTAAAGCCGGCACAGTCGTCCAGGAGCCGCTCCATATAGTTGACATGTATCCGACACTGATAAAGCTCGCCGGCGGCAACCTTAAGCAATCGCTGCCGCTCGACGGCAGAGATGCCTGGCCCGCAATTGCCGAGGGCAAACCCTCGCCGCACGAGGATATCCTGCTGAACGTTACGTCCGCCAACGGGGCAATCCGCTGCGGCGACTGGAAACTGGTCCATAACGGTGACATCGGAGCCAACAGCGCCGGCGAAAAAGCCGAAAAGGATGTCTTCGAGCTTTTCAATCTCGCCGAAGATCCATCCGAAAAGAACGATCTGAGCGAGAAAAATCCGCAAAAGCTCCGTGAACTCAAGCGCCGCCTGGAGTCCTATGCGAGCCGGGCCGCCAGGGCTAATGTCCCGCCGAACCGAATGCCCAAAGACTTCAAAGTCCCCAAAGTATGGGGGCACCCGGACTAAAACTAACCCGGCTTTGACTGATACGTTTCATGACGAATTAATACGCTTAGCATATAGGCGTCGATATAGTTCATGGTAATCAATTATAAGTATCATTAAGCACGGCGGCTGTTGTTAATCTCAAAGGTCATCACACAAAACAAGAGCTGCAAAGACTGTATCGCACAGAAAAGGATGCGAGGCTCGCCCGGAGATTGCACGCGATATATCTGGCCGCTAGCGGATTAATCTATACTCAAATCATGACTATTACAGGGGCAGCCCGCCGGACCATTCAGCAATGGGTTCGCAAGTACAACAAACAGGGGATCGATGGATTAAAATACAAGTTGCGTCCCTGGCAACCGTCTAAATTGCCTCGCAGGGACGGTTTCGGGATGAAACGGGCTTTGGTCGACAGAGTACGATATACCTTTTATGGGCAAAAACATGCTTCCAGTTGCGGATCAAATGCCCCGACAATAAATGACAACGAGAGCCGGTCATTTTGAGGTACCAATCGCGTAGTCAGATGACTACGACGAACGGCAGCGTTAATATCGTTATCTCCGAATGATTTCAAAAACATGGCAACTTTATGCCGCGTGTAGTATGCTTTGGCGACAGTACGAGGCGCGTAGTCAGATGACTACGACGAACGGCAGCGTTAATATCGTTATCTCCGAATGATTTCAAAAACATGGCAACTTTATGCCGCGTGTAGTATGCTTTGGCGACAGTACGAGACGCGTAGTCAGATGACTACGACGAACGACAGTGTTCTTATCGTTATCTTCGGAAGATTTCAAAAGACAGGGTAACTTTCTGCTGTGTGTAGTATGCTTTGGCGACAGTATGAGGCGCGTAGTCAGATGACTACGACGAACGATGGTGTTCTTATGGTTATCTTCGGAAGATTTCAAAAGACAGGACAACTATTTGCTGCGTGTAGTATGCCTTGGCAACAGTATGAGGCGCGTAGTCAGATGACTACGACGAACGGCAGCGTTAATATCGTTATCTCCGAATGATTTCAAAAACATGGCAACTTTCTGCTGTGTGTAGTATGCCCTGACGACAGTACGAGGCGCGTAGTCAGATGACTACGACGAACAACAGCGTTAAAATCGTTATCTCCGAATGATTTGAAAAGAAACAGCGCATTCTTGTGCGTAGTATGTCCTTACAACAGTATTAATCGCGTAGTCAGATGACTACGACAAACGGCAGTGTTCTTATCGTTATCTTCGGAAGATTTCAAAAGACAGGGTAACTTTCTGCTGCGTGTAGTATGCTTTGGCGACAGTACGAGGCGCGTAGTCAGATGACTACGACGAACGACAGTGTTCTTATCGTTATCTTCGGAAGATTTCAAAAGACAGGACAACTATTTGCTGCGTGTAGTATGCCTTGGCAACAGTATGAGGCGCGTAGTCAGATGACTACGACGAACGATGGTGTAAGCAGCGTTGGCTACGACATATCCGAATGAAGCAGTTCGGTCGTAGAAGTATGGTTTTGGGGTGACGCGGGCTTTGGCGGGCAGGGCACGATATGCCTTTTATGGACAAAAACAGGAATCCGCCCCGGATCGCTTAGGCAGACAAAACATGAGTGGTTTTGGGGCTGTTGAAAAAGTCTAAGAGTAGCATTTTGAGATTGCCTTGAGAGTATCGAAGGATTAAACTTCGCGATGAAGCAATCTTGCTTTTTCAACAGTCCCTTCTTCACTAATAATCCTGTCCGGCGAGGCTTTTTTCGACGGATGCCTGCCAGGCTTCGAGTTGGGCTTTCATTCTGGCGGTCGTTCCGGATTTATCCTCCGCCAGGTTCTTTTTTTCAAGCGGATCGGCTACGATATCGAATAACTCGTTTTTTTTGCCGTCCGTGACCAGTTTGTAGCGGTTGTCCATCCATGCGGCCTCGCCGGGGAAGTTTTCCGTCAGCGGCACCGGATGGTGGAAGTTCTGGAACCGGATCGATTCGCTTTTTGCGGTTGGCGTGGTCCCTTTCAGCCGTTTGGGATCCATCCATGGTTTATTCTTCTGCTCGGTTTTGAGAGGATATTTCCAGAAGCCGATTGGTTGTGGTCTGGTTGTCATTTGTCCTTCGATCAGCGGGCGAAGACTGATGCCGTCGATAGGGCGGTCGGGCAGCTCGAGGCCGAGCAGGTCCAGAAGCGTGGGCATGATATCCGATGTCACGCAGGGCATTGTGCTGATTCCGGGGCTGGTGACGACGGCGGGCCACTCGATAATCGCCGGCACGCGGATTCCGCCCTCGTACAGTTTTCCTTTTGCGCCTCGCAGGTTCGCATTAGGTTGCATCTGCCCCGGGATTCCATTGTCGCTGCAATACCAAAGTAGTGTGTTTCGAGCGAGCCCGGACTGACGCAGGCCGGTGCGAAGTTGACCCATAGACCGATCCATCGCAGTGATTTCTGCGTAGCGGTTGCGCCTGTTGAGGTCCTTGATGCCGGCGTACATCGCGGCATCTTTTTCCGTCGCCTTGTACGGTCCGTGCGGGGAGCCGAACCAGACGACTACGAAGAACGGCTTGTTTTCTCCGCGGACTTTTGTGATGAATTTCATCGCCTCGGCGACGATTATCTCGGAGCTTTCGCCTTTATGGATTTCGGGATCGGCGCCGTTACGGCTGAGCGGCGGATCAATTTCGAAGAAATTGTCGTGCGAGAGGTATTCGTCGAAACCGCATTTGCCTGGGTTGACGGGAGAATCCGCCTTGACCGGGCCGAGGTGCCACTTGCCGAAATGGCCCGTCCGGTAGCCGGCTTTCTTTAGCAGTTGGGCGATTGTGATCTCCTCCGGGCGGATGGCGTAGTTCCAGAGAAACACGCCCGAGCGATTCGGGTGTCGGCCCGTCATAACGCTGGCCCGCGTCGGCGAGCAGACCGGGGCGCCGGAATAGAACCGGTCGAATCGCAATCCCCCGGCTGCCATTTCATCGAAGACGGGCGTTTTAAGGGCAGGGTGGCCGTAATATCCCATCTCGCCCCAGCCTTGGTCGTCGGCCATGCAGAGTATGATGTTTGGCCTGCCGGCAGGGCGGTTTGCGCCCTTCAGCGAGCCGTTCATTGCCAGATACGCGGCACTCAAGCCCAGAGCACCCAGGAATTCACGCCGGCTTTGCATTTTTTAAGTCCTCCAATAATTCTTGAATTTGATTTCCAATAGTTATTTGCCGGTTTCGAAATATTTTCGCACGATCCAATCGGGCTGCCAGCGATCCGGCTTACGCTGCCTGCCGGTCAAGTCGATTTCCTTCGGTTTGGGATTCGCGACGGTCAGCGGCAGGTCATCTCCGACTTTCTGCTGCCATTGCTTCAATTTTTGGAGCATTTGTTTGACTTGCCCGGCCTGCGAAGGTTCATCGGCAAGGTTGTTCAACTCATCGGGGTCGTTCTTCAGATCGAACAATTGTGTGTGATTGATCTGGGGATAGCGAATCAGCTTCCATCGCTCATCTCGCACGGATCGTTGAATTTTGGAGAAGGATAGAAATACGGAATCACGCACGCCATCGGCCCTGCCTTCCCAGATTGGCCGCAGGTCCTTTCCTTCTATGCCGGGAGGGTCCTGAAGGCCGGTCAATCCGCAGACGGTCGGAAAGATGTCCAGAAGATAGGAAAACGCTTTGGTCGAGCCGCCTTTGGGAATACCCGGCCCGGCGAAGACAAGCGGGCAGCCCATGCTGTGTTCGTAAATGCTCTGCTTGCCCAGCAGGCCGTGACTGCCGAGTGCCAGCCCATGGTCGGCGGCGTAAATTATGATCGTGTTATCGGCATGGCGGGATTTTCGCAGCGCTTTGGTGACCCGACCGATATGCTCATCCAGATGCGTCACCAGGCCGTAATACTCCGCCAACTGGTCACGGATAACCTCCTCGGTTCGAGGCCACGGCGCCAGGCTCTCGTCGCGGCCGACCATGTGCCCGTTGTCGAACGGATGCTGGGGCTTGAAGTTCTTCGGCAGGGGGGGACGATTCCTGTAATACATCTGCCGATACTTCATGGGCGGATTTCGCGGGTCGTGCGGAGCGGTGTAAGCTACGTAAGCGTAAAAGGGCTTGTCGCCTTTATGGTTCTCAAGGAACTCGATCGCTGCGTTGGTGAATAATTCGCTGGAGAAGTTCTCGCCCACACGTTTGTTGATAAAGTTTCCTTCCGGCCCAAGATCGACGACCTGGACCTTCGTATGGTCGGCCATGCCGCCGAA
>Ga0307380_10011208_pt1 | contig 11248 bp, 7 predicted proteins | sample UN3MG_FD_202239 | JGI IMG/M metagenome (GOLD analysis project Ga0307380, IMG submission 202239) | Soil microbial communities from Risofladan, Vaasa, Finland - UN-3 | ecosystem: Environmental > Terrestrial > Soil > Coastal area > Acid sulfate soil | place: Finland: Risofladan, Vaasa | collected... | reverse complement strand
GGCTGGGGAACGCCTCGGCGAGAACGCGGACGAGCATTGACCGCCTGATCGTGAGGGAGATGTCGCGGCGGTTCGGCACGCGCCTGATCGATCTCGTCGCGGCGATCGGCTCAGATCCAGGGGATCCTGCCGAATTGCGGGTCCGCAAGGCGTTGATCATCCTGTTCTCGATCCTCGTCTTGCCGGTCGGGGTCATCTGGGCGGCGCTCTACTGGGCCAACGGGGAGGCGGGTGCTGCGGCGCTGCCGCTCAGCTATTCGATCTTCTCGGTCATCGCGCTGGTCGCCTTCGATCGGACGCGCAGCTTTACCCTTCTGCGTCGGGCAGAACTCGGAGCCATCCTGGTCACCCCGTTCCTCCTCGGGGTCACCCTCGGAGGGCTGGTCGCATCGAGTGGCGTCGTCCTATGGGCGTTCCTGGCGCCGCTCGGCGCGATCGCGTTCGAGAGCCCGCGTCGGGCGTGGCGCTGGTTCGGGGTCTTTCTCCTGTTCGTCATCATCACCACGCCGGTCGCGAACTTCGTCCGGTCCGAGCCCTCCGCGTTACCGGAGTCGATGGTCCTCACGTTCATGGCCCTCAACATCATCGGCGTATCGTTCGCCGCGTTCTTCCTTCTCGCGACCTTCGCCCGGCAACGCCAGGACGCGCAAGAGCGCGCGGACGGCCTGTTGCTCAACATCCTTCCGGCTTCCGTCGCCGAACGGCTGAAGCTCGACCAGAGCCAGATGGCCGAGCATCACGACCAAGTCACCGTGCTGTTCGCCGACGTCGTCGATTTCACGCCGATGTCGACCGGACTGTCACCGGCGGACGTCGTTGGGGTCCTTGATCGCCTCTTCTCCGACTTCGACGACCTCGTCGACCGGTACGGCGTGGAGAAGATCAAGACCATCGGCGACGCCTACATGGTCGCTGCTGGCGTCCCGGAGCCACGGATCGATCACGCCACCGTCATGGCCGACTTGGCGCTCGAGATGTGCGAGCTGGCCGGCCGGCATCGACGAGGGGACGGCGGGTTCATCCGGCTGCGCATCGGGGTCAACTCAGGGTCAGTCGTGGCCGGCGTCATCGGCCGCCGCAAGTTCATCTACGACCTGTGGGGCGATGCCGTCAACGTCGCCAGTCGGATGGAGTCGCACGGCATGCCCGGCCGGATCCAGATCGCCGAGCCTACCTACAAGTTGATCAACACCGCATTCGAATGCGAGCCGCGCGGCGAAATCGAGGTCAAGGGCAAGGGCATGGTCCAGACCTGGTTCCTTGTCGGCCGACGACCGGAACCTTCCACGGAACCCACCTCGAACCCGACCGGCAGCGCCGTCTGATCGGACCTAGCGTCGTTCCCACGGGTTGCGGGCGATGAGCTCGCTGGCGAGGGCGACCTCGACGAGGCCCACGATCCCACCTACGACTGCCGCGACTGCCCACTCCACAGCGATCTGGACGCCGAGCCCTGAATCGTGGAGGGCCTCGTGGACGATCTCGTCGAAGACGCTCTCGACGGCGATGAGGCCGACTACCAGCACGAGGATCATCCGCCAGGCCTTGCGGCTGAGCTCATAGGTGCGCCTGAATCCGTCCACGAGTCCGTGCTTCTCCTGGACGATGACCGGGCCGACGAGCGCGAAAAGCGTCATGAAGATGATGCCCGGGATGACGAACAGGGCCAGCCCGATCAGGGTGCCGACGACCAGGACGATATCCGCGGAGATCAGCCGGATCCAGGGCAGCGAACGCAGAACCTCGCGCAAACGGATGCGTTCGCCGTGAAAGTACTGGCGGCCGACGGCCTCATCGAGATAGCCCGCGTACACGACCGGGCCCAGGAGCCTGATAGCAGTCGCGATCAGGAGCCCGATGACGAAGCCGAGCCCGAGGATGAGCCTCGAATCGACCTCGAGTACGTCGCGCAACCCGTCCAGCCAAGCGATGAGGAGGGGCGGGGGCACGAACAGAACGACAGCGACCAAGGCCACTCGCGCATAGCCCAGCCGGAACATCCCCCGCGCCTCGCGCAGGACACGCCGGTACGTCAGGGATCCCTCTCCGGCGACGAGGTACTCACTGTCAGTCATGAGCCGATCCTGACGGTATCGGTGGGCCTGGGGGCGGCGCCGGCGATCAGCCTTGACTCACGATCTCGTCGGGCAGAGGAAACCACCGGAGCGCCTCAAAGTCGCCGTCGAGGACGAGATGCTCCGGAGCCGAGCCGGGCGACGGCTCGGACGTGACGATCGCTCGAGCCTCCTCGAGGTAGTCGGCCAGGCGGCTCTCCGGTTCGGTTCGCCGATGGGCCGGCCAGCGCATCGCCCCACCGTCGAACGACACGTCGTGCAGGCTGAGTGGTGGGTCGGCTGTGCCCGAGCTGTGGCGCCACAGACCAGACGTGGGTTCGAATCCATATTGGGGCAGGAGTCGCCAGCCATCGGTCGCCACGAATTCCACAGCGGCGAGGATGAAGTCGAAGACCGCCTCGCTGATGAAGTAGTTGAAACTGACTCGAATCCAGCCCGGCTTGATCCCCTCGCTGCCGCGTCCGATCTCGCGCTCGAATTCGTGTGAACGGTCGAGGTCGATCCCGAGCAGCCGATGGCCATACGGCCCGGCACAGGAGCAGCCCCCGCGCGCCTGGATCCCGAACAGGTCGTTGAGTAGCGCGACGACGAAGTTGTGATGGAGATATCGGCGGGTGCCGTCGGTCGAGGAAAGCCGGACGACGAAGGATACGATCGACAGCCGGTCGAGAGCCGGGTTGCCGAGGATCTCGATCTCGGGGTGGCGCGACCAGCGATCGATCGCTCGGTGGATGAACGATTCCTCGCGCTCCCGGATGGCCTCGGTCCCGACCGACGCCTTCAGCGAGAAGACCAACCCAGCCCGGATCGACTCGACGATGGCCGGGGTCCCGCCCTCCTCGCGGTGCTCGATCTCGCTGAGGTAGCGGTGCTCCGTCGGGTTGACATAGGCCACCGTTCCCCCACCCGGGATGCTCGGCACGCTGTTCTTGAAGAGCTCCCTGCGCGCGACGAGGACCCCCGGGGTCCCCGGTCCGCCGATGAACTTGTGGGGCGAAATGAAGATCGCGTCGTGATAGGCGAGCGGATCCGTCTCACCCGTTGCGAACGGTCCCATCGCGATCGACACGTAGGGGGCGGCGGCGGCATAGTCCCAAAACGAGAGCGCGCCGTGGCGGTGGAGGAGGATCGAGATCGACCGGGTATCGGTCAGCAGTCCGGTCACGTTGGATGCGGCCGAGAACGACCCGATCTTGAGCGGGCGATCGACGTGCGCCGCCAGCGCGCGCTCCAGCGCCGAGACGTCGATCCGCCCATCGTGATCCTCCGGGATGACGATCAGGTCGGCCAGCGATTCGCGCCACGGCAGCTCGTTGCTGTGATGCTCGTACGGACCGATGAACACGACCGGCCGTTCTGCCGCTGGGATCCGCGCCCGGAGGTCGTAGCGAGCGTCGAGATCGGCGGGCAGCCGGATCTCGAGACAATCGATCAGCTTGTCGATGGCGCCGGTGGATCCGGAGCCGGCGAACAGGACCACGTGGTCGGCGGCTGTCGCGCCGACCGCGTCGCGGATGATCCGTCGGGCATCCTCGCGGAACCGGGTCGTCTGCAATCCGGTTCCCGACGATTCCGTGTGCGTGTTGCCGTACAAGGGCAGGACGGCCTCGCGGATGAAGTCCTCGATGAACGCGACCGAGCGGCCGGACGCCGTGTAGTCGGCGTACGTCACGCGCCTGAGGCCGAACGGCCCGACGACGGCTTCGTCTTCACCGATGACGTTGGCCCGGATCGCGGCGATGATGTCGGTCGCGGCGGCTGGTTCGTGCATGGACCCTATCGTACGCCGCGTATCCGGCGCGTCGACCTACGCTCGATCCCGATCAGCCATCCGATCCCCGGGAGGCCGGATCGGCGAGCTGTCTCGCAACGAGCAGGATCACGGAGCGTCCCGCGGCGAGATAGGTCCCGGCACCCACGATGGGCGCCTCACCGAGGTGAGGCACGATGTCCTCCGGGGACTCGAGGCTGGTATCGACGATCCGCTGCCACCCGTTCGAGACTTCCTCGAGAACCGGGAGTTCAAAATCGAGCGGCTCCCAGTACGCGTTGAAGATGAGGTACATCGCCCAACGATCGGCCTGGACGGTCAGCGCGACGCTGTGCGACTCGTCGCCGGCGTGGGGCTGGCCCACAGCGACACCGTTCCATTGGTACGAGGCGTCGCGCAGCAGGTCGAGAAAATCATGGTCGTCGGAGAGGCCGAGCACCGTCGCAAGCGTGCGGCGGACTTGGATGAGCCCCTTTGTGAATCGGTGGATGTCGGCGTGGCGGTCAAGACCCGACCAGTCGAACCATGTCGAGGGGTCCGAGTGGGCGTAGGCGTTGTTGTTGCCGCCCTGGGTGCGACGCACCTCGTCGCCCATCAGCAACATCGGCGTGCCGACCGCGAGCAGGTCGAGAGCCAGGAAGTTCCGGATCTGGCGCCGACGCAGGCGTTCGATCTCAGGGTCGTCGGTCGGTCCTTCCACGCCGCCGTTCCAGCTCAGGTTGTGATCGCTTCCGTCGCGGTTGTGCTCGCGGTTGGCCTCGTTGTGCTTCTGTTCGTAGCTGACCAGGTCATTGAGCGTGAAGCCGTCATGGGCCGTGACGAAATTGATACTCGCGCCAGCCGCTGAGTCCTTGTCTCCGTAGATGTCCGGGCTACCAAGAAACCGATCCATGATCGCCGGGACCATCCCCGGGTCACCCCTGAGAAAGGACCGGAGGTCGTCGCGGAATCTGTCGTTCCACTCCGACCAGCGCCCACCCGCGAACGTGCCGACCTGGTAGAGGCCGGCAGCGTCCCACGCCTCTGCGATGAGCTTGGTGCCAGCCAATGCCGGTTCCGTCTCGATCGCCCTCAGGGTCGGCGAGTCGGCCATGGGTTGGCCCGTCTCGTCACGCGAGAAGACAGCCGCGAGGTCGAACCGGAACCCATCGACGTGCATCTCCTCGACCCAGTAGCGCAGGCTGTCGACGATGAGCCGACGAACGATCGGCCCGTTGGTGTTGAGCGTGTTGCCACAACCGGTGTAATCCAGATAGTCGGCGTCCTCCCCGAGCAGGTAGTAGTCGTCGTTGGCCAGGCCTCGGAACGAGATCGTCTGACCATCCGCCCCAGCCTCCGCGGTGTGGTTGAAGACAACGTCGAGGATGACTTCGAGACCCGCCCGATGAAGCGCCTTGACCAGGTCCCGGAACTCGCCCACCGCGGACGCGACGCCTGGCCGGCTGGCATACGGTTGATGCGGCGCAAAGAAGCCGACCGGCTGGTAGCCCCAGTAATTGACCAGCCCCTCAGGAGCGCTGCGGGGATCGAACGCAAATACCGGCATGAGCTCGACGGCCGTGATCCCGAGATCGACGAGGTACGGGATCTTCTCGATGAAGCCGGCATAGGTCCCACGCTTGTCGGCAGCGACGCCGGAGTTCGGGTCGGCGGTGAAGCCGGCAAGGTGCGCCTCGTAGATGATCGTCTGTCGCAGAGAGCGCCCCAGGGGTTGGTCCCCTTCCCAGTCGTAGTCCGATGGATCGACCACGACACTCTTCATCGCGCTCGTTGTCGGTGCCAGCGCGACGCCTCGGCCATAGGGATCCAGGAGGATCTCGTGTGGGTCGAATCGCAGACCCGCATCCGGATCCCACGGACCACTCGCGGCATACCCGTAGAGCTGGCCCGGAACGATCCCCGGGACTCGCACATGCCAGTAGTCAGCGGTCCGGTTCGCCAGGGGATCGAGGGTGATCACACGCGACGGGGTGGTATCGGCCTCCGTATCAAAGAGCAGCAGATCCAGGCCGGTGGCCCGCTTCGCATAGACCGCGAAGTCCACGCCTTCTGGGCTGACCGTCGCCCCGAGTTGGTCGTACGGTCCGGGCGAGACGGTGCCGGCTGACGGGCGGGACGGCGGCACGGTCACGCGCTAGCCGCGATCTCGCGCTTGCGCCGCGCGACGAAGGCATCCAGGGCTTCGATGACCACGGGGTCCAACGTCGACGGTCCGGCCTCGGCGAGGAGCTGTTTCCAGATCAGGTTGGCGCGCTCCGTCGCCGTCCGTGCGCCATCGGCTTCCCAGGTCTCGAAGTTCCGCCAGTCGGAAACGAGCGGTCGGTAGAAGGCGGTCTCGAAACGCTCGAGCGTGTGGGCTGTCCCGAAGAAGTGACCGCCGGGCCCTGCCTCGGCGATCGACTCGAACCCAAGACTCGCGTCATCGACGGTCAGCGGCTGGAGGACCTCGGACATCATCTGCAGGATCTCGGCGTCGACGATCAGCTTCTCATACGACGCAGTGAGCCCGCCTTCGAGCCAGCCGGCTCCCTGGTAGAGGAGGTTGACGCCACCCATCACGGCACCCCAGACCGCCATCTCCGACTCATAGGCGGCCTGGGCATCGACGACGTTCGAGGCGTTGGCATTGGACGACCGCCACGGAACGCCATAGCGCCGCGCAAGCTGGCCGCTGGCGAAGGCCCCCTTGACGAACTCTGGTGTCCCGAACGCCGGCGCGCCGGTCCGCATATCGACATTGGAGGTGAAGGCCCCGTAGACCATGGGCGCCCCAGGTCGCACGATCTGCGCGAGCGCAATGAGAAACAGGGCCTCGGCGTTTTGCTGGGCGAGCGCCCCGGCCAGCGAAACCGGGCTCATCGCCCCGGCCAGGGTGAACGGCGTGGCCACGACGGGCTGGCCGTGCAGGGCCATCTCCATCAACCCATCACCCATCGGGCCGTCCAGTCGCAGCGGCGAATTCGTGTTGATGACGGTCATGAGCGACGGCTCGCGAAGCAGCCGGTCACGGTCGATCCCCCGGATCAGGCAGGTGATCTCGAGCGCGTCGTCGACCGGTCGCGCACCGAACCCCAGGCATTGCCAGGTCTTTTCGAGTTCGACCGCAAGCGTCCGGTACATATCGAGGTGGCGCGTCTCGACCGGCAGGTCGTTCGGTTCGAGTGGGCCACCTCCCTCCTGGTGAATGACGTCCAGCATGCCGATGATCCGCACGTAGTCGACAAAGTCCGCGTAGTTGCCGGCGCGGCGGCCGCGATCCAGATCGCTCACGAAGGCCGGTCCGCCGACGGCCCCGAAGACCAGGTTCGAACCGCCGAACACGATGTCCCGCTCCGGGTTCCGGGCATGGAGCGTAAAGGTCGAAGGCACGGTCGAGATCAGGGCTTCGAGCTGGTCGGGATCGAGGCGGACATTGCGGGTCAGGCGGTCGACCGTCGCTCCTGCACGGGCGAAGGCGTCGAGCGCCCGATCTCCAAGGACCTCGAGTCCGATCTCGGCCAGGATCCGAAGAGACCCGTGGTGGATCGATTCAATCTCGTCAGCCGACAGGATCTCCACCGGGTGGAAGGGATTGGTGAGCCGTCGCCAGGGCAACAGTGCCAGGCCGGGCGCGCCGCGCCGAGCGCGCCTAGGAGCGGGGCTGCCCGGTTCCTGTATCTGGGATGCCTCGGGTAACTGGTCCACCCGCAGATGCTACGGGCGGAGCGGTTCTCATGCTCGTCTCATACGTCAGGTGCTGAATGAGCCGCGGGATCGCGCCGTCGTCCCACCAGGTCGCGAGAGGTAGGCTGGCCGTCATGCATCTGCTTGTCATCGAGGACGACCCGCGGTTGGTTCGCCTGCTGCGGCGTCTTCTTGAGGAAGACCGCCATCTCGTCGAGACCGCCACGACCGGGCTGGACGGCCTCGATATCGCCGAGGCGACGACCGGGATCGAGCTGGTCATCCTCGATGTCGGTCTACCCGATATCTCAGGTCTGGAGGTCGCCCGACGGCTCCGGGCCAAGGGCTCGGAGGTCCCGATCCTGATCCTGACAGCGCGCGACACGGTCGGTGACCGGGTCACAGGGCTCGATGCCGGGGCCGACGACTACCTCCTCAAGCCGTTCGCGTATGAAGAGCTGGCGGCTCGGATGCGCGCGCTCGGACGGCGCGGTGCGACCACGCGGCGGCCGGAGCCGAAGCTGGAAGTCGGACCGATCGTGCTCGACGAAACGACTCGACGGGTGACCCTCCGAGGAAAGACGATCGACCTCAGCCCTCGCGAATTCTCCCTGCTCGAGTGTCTGCTGCGGCACCCCGGTCAGACCCTCTCGCGCGATCAGCTCCTCGACCAGGCTTGGCCGTTCAGCGTCGCGGTCACCCCGAACGCGGTCGACGCCTACATCCACTACCTCCGCGAGAAACTGGGTGCAGCGGGCAAGCTCATCGAGACGGTTCGAGGCGTGGGCTATCGTCTGGCCGATGGCTGACGGGACCCCGCCCCCGAACGAACCGACCACGCCGGAACTTGCCGCGGAGGCCGCCGACGGCGAGATGATCCGGCACGTCCGGCGCAACCTTGTGCTCTGGAGCGCCGGGACGACGCTGCTCATCCTGATCACGCTGGCGGTTGCGCTCTATCTCGCCGCTGCGAGCTCCCTCGCCAGCGCCGGGGTCGAGCAACTTGACGCGCGAATGGGGATCATCCGCGGTGATCGACCGGACCCGGACGACACCGGCCGGTATGGGTTCATCTTCGGAGGAGGCGGAACGGGGACCTACGCGATGATCCTCAATCCGGCGGGCAACCCGCTCTTGGGTCAACGCGATCGTCCACCGCGTGGGCTGCCGTATGAGCCGGGCGTCGCGGCGGCCGCGCGATCGGGCCGCGACATCCGAACGACGATCGTCGGCACGACACCGGTCCGAATCCTGAGCGAGACCGTCGACGTCGGTCTGCGCGGCACATTCACCGTCCAGATCGTCCAGGACCGCACGACCGAGCAACAGACACTCCGGGTGATCCAGTTCGTGTTGGTGGTCGGCGGCGTTCTCGTGCTCATCGTGTCATTCGGGTTCGGGACGGTCTACGCTCGGAGGGCGCTCGTGCCGATCCGCGAGTCGCTCACGAGTCAACGCGCGGCCCTGCGTCGGCAACGTGAGTTCGCCGCCGACGCCAGCCACGAACTGCGGACACCGCTGACGGTCATCCGAAGCAGCGTCGAATACCTCGATCGACACCGGGACGAGCCGGTGGCCACGGTCGGCTCAGCCCTCGAGGACATCGACGATGAGGTCCGGCACATGACCTCGATCGTCGAGGACCTGCTCCTGCTGGCTCGGTCCGATTCGGGAGTCGTCGCCTTGGAGCACGTGCCGGTCGATCTCGGCGATATCGCGGCCGATGGCGCCTCGGCGCTGGCCAAGCCCGCCACGGACCGCGGCGTTCTGGTGATGGTCGATCCGCAGCCGGCCGTCGTCACCGGCGACCCAGCCCGACTCCGTCAACTGGTCATGATCCTCGTCGATAACGCGATCCGCCACAGCCCGACCGACGGTCGGGTCGGCGTGGCGGTCCGTGCGGTAGCCGGCGGCGCCTCACTCGTGGTCGATGACGAGGGGCCCGGGATCCGACCCGAGGACCTGGCGCACGTGTTCGAGCGCTTCTACCGCGCGCCCGGTGCACCCGGCGGAGGCACGGGTCTGGGGTTGGCGATCGCGCACTGGATCGTCGAGCGTCATGGCGGTCGCATCGAGGTCGCCAATCGGGTCGAGGGTGGGGCACGGTTCACGGTCAACCTACCCGCCAACGGTGGCGCGATCGGGTAGCCGGGGACGGGTGGGCGGCCGGTTAGCGCCGGCGGGTGGGCGGCCGGTTAGCGCCGGCGGGTGGGCGGCCGGTTAGCGCCGAATTTGAGCTGCGTGTCCCGAACCGAGCCCCCGGCCGCCGCCGAACCTGGCGAGATTCTCATAGGCGGAACGCTATGCCTCTATCTGGGTCGGAGAACGACCAGATCTGCGTTACCGGCGACCTCGGGCTCGGCTTGTCACGCTCGAAAGAGGTCGGAATGGTCCGGCAAAGTGCCGGTGGGACCACGCGCGCGCCGAGAAGTTGGCCCTTACGTTCCCTGGATGAGAATCTCGCCGGGTCGGGCCGCACCCGCACCGGCCCGGAATCACTCGCCGCGATCGCTCGCACTCATATACCGTCGGGGCATGACCGACAGTACCGATCCTTGGGAAACCCGGGCACGCACGCTCTTACGGGACGCGCCGATGATCGATGGCCACAACGACCTGGCGTGGGCCCTCCGCGAACGGGCCGGCCCACGGACGTCGGCCGTGGATCTGCGCGAACCGCAAACGGCCTTCAACACGGACATCCCGAGGCTCCGGCAGGGAGGGGTCGGTGGCCAATTCTGGTCGGTCTGGGTCCCGGCCGCGCTCGCTGAGACAGAGGCGGTCCGGCAGTCCCTGGAGCAAATGGACGTGATCCACGGATTCATCGAGCGCTATCCGGAAACCTTTGCTCTTGCGACGACCGCCGACGAGGTGGAGGCAGCGTTCGCGAGCCGTCGGATCGCGTCGCTTCTGGGGCTCGAGGGTGGCAGCATGATCGGGTCTTCGCTGCCGCTGCTGCGTAACGCCTATGCACGCGGCGTGCGATACATGACCTTGACCCACTGGCTGACCACCCGCTGGGCAGATGCCGCGACCGACGGCCCACGATACGGCGGCCTGACCGCATTCGGTCGCGAAGTCGTGCGCGAGATGAATCGGCTCGGCATGCTGGTGGATCTGAGTCACGTCTCGCCCGACACGATGGCGGCCGCCCTGGACATCACCGAGGCCCCGGTCGTCTTCTCCCACTCGGGTGCGCTGGCGGTGTGCGACCATCCGCGCAACGTCCCGGACGAGATCCTTCGGCGGGTGACGGCGAACGGCGGCGTCGTGATGGCCGTCTTCCTGTCCGGGTTCGTCTCGCAGGGGTTCCGCGATCACGTTGCCGGAGCACAGGATGTCGACGCCGACGATCCGGCCGCGTGGGGAGCCTGGATCGCCGAGCACCCCTCTCCCAACGCGACCCTTGCGATGGTCGCCGACCACATCGACCACCTTCGTGACGTTGCCGGGATCGATCACGTCGGGATCGGCAGCGATTTCGATGGTGGCGAGCCGCTTCCCGAGGGTCTAGGGGATGTCTCGCGGTTCCCAGCGCTGCTCGGTGAACTGCTCAGGCGGGGCTATTCGGATGACGACGTGCGGAAAGTGGCCGGTGGCAACGTGCTTCGAGTCCTGCGCCGTGCCGAAGCGATCGCGTCTCGACTCCAGGACGAGCGGGGGCCCTCAGAGGCAACGCTCGAGGAGCTGGACGGACCGGACTAACGTCGCCGGTCGCCGGTCGCCGGTCGCCCGGTCG